>Ga0210388_10001812_pt1 | contig 16762 bp, 12 predicted proteins | sample IncBWC19OmetaG_FD_155485 | JGI IMG/M metagenome (GOLD analysis project Ga0210388, IMG submission 155485) | Forest soil microbial communities from Barre Woods Harvard Forest LTER site, Petersham, Massachusetts, United States - Inc-BW-C-19-O ... | reverse complement strand
ATGAGCATTTCAATGACAAAGGGGCGGAGCTTCGACGAGCGCGATAACGAAACTGCTCCTCGCGTTGTGATAGTGGACGAACAACTTGCGCAGCACTTTTGGCCGAACAGCGATCCCGTAGGGCGGCGGATGTATTTGCCCGGAAATCCGCAAGATATTTTGAAGGTCGACGAGCACACGACCTGGCTGACGGTAATCGGAGTAGTGCGCAATTTGCGATACGAGCATATGGAAGATAAGGGCGGAAGCGCTGGTGCATACTACCGCCCCATTGAGCAAGAGCCAGACAATACTCTTACGTTTGCTCTGAAGGCGGTGGGGGATACCGACTCGGCCGTGACAGCCTTGCGAGCGGAGATATTTCGATTGGATCCGGACTTGGCGGTGTTCGATGTGCATTCGATGTCGGAGCGGATCGACCTGTCGCTGGCTGCGCGTAAGACTTCCATGTTGTTGGCGAACGCGTTTGGCGGAGTTGCGCTGTTTCTGGCGATGCTGGGGATTTATGGAGTGTTGGCGTATCTGGTGGCGCAACGAACGCGGGAGATTGGGATTCGCGTGGCGCTGGGCAGTTCGCGCGGGAGCATTCTGAAGATGGTTCTGCGTGAGGGGCTGGAGCTTGTTGTTGTTGGATTAGTTTTGGGAATTATAGCGGCGGTTTCGATGCAGAAGGCTGTAGCCAGCGAAATATATGGTGTGCGGGCGCTTGATCCGCTGGTGCTGGTGAGTGTTATGGCGGTGCTTGCGATTGTGGCGTTGGCCGCGTGCGCCGTGCCCGCGCGACGAGCGATGCGGGTGGATCCGATCATCGCGTTGAGAAGCGAGTAGCCCTCGGCAATTGACTGGCTGTTCCTCAAGGCAATCTCTTGCGATTGCATAATAGACGCGACTTCAAACGGATCAGGTTAGGCCGAGGACTGTGTTGAGGAAACTGACGACATACTTCCAGACGAGATAATAAGCGATCAGGCCAACCACGGCTAGGACGGGGAAAATGTGCGTTGCGAAGCCGGGAACCTGAAAGTCGAGGGCAACCGTCAGCAAGATTCCGAGCGGGCCGAGGAGAAACGGCAGCAGAGCTCCATGGAAACCAATCGGAAGATGAGTGCGCGAGTGCGACGCGATGAAGAGCATGTTCCAGAGACCCCACAGAGGGGGGACGACAGCCATCGGAAAAATCATCACTCGCTCGAGCGGCATGGAAAAGCCGTAGCCGTAGCGCGCGATACAAAATGCAGTTACGCCGATCACAAGAACAATCGTCGGCACCACAAGGCCTGCCATATAGGCGCGCAGATATTTATGCTGGTTCATACAGCCTCCTGCTTCACAAGTGATAGAACAACGCCGGGATGATACCGGGAAAAAAGATGAGAGCACCGGCGGCGAGTGCGGCGAGCGCCCAATCGAACCAGGGGATTGCAGGCACAATGGCCGGTTGCTCTTCGAGTTTGGCCAGCATTTGCGGCCAGAGGTCGTGGCGGAGCTCGCTGTCTTTCACGGGAGCAATGGCTTGCTTGAGAAGCTCTTTCATTTCTTCATTAATTTCGTCGTTGCTCATTTCGCGTTGACCTCGACTCCAATAGAATTGAGCTTCTTTCGAAGCATTCGAACGGCGCGGAAAACCCTGATTTTCACGAGTGCTTCGGAGATCCCCAGGGCCTTGGCGATCTCGGCATAACTTTCTTCTTCCACCAAGGCTAGAGTGGCTATGAGCCGGTATTTTGCTGGAAGCTCGTGAAAAGCGTTTCGAATTTGATCGCGAACTTCGCGGCGGACCGCGGGATCCGCGCCTGCCGCGCAAGGGACGTCCTCGGGGAGCGTGGCTTCGTGGCGCGCGTGCCTTAAGTGATCCAGAGCTGCGTTGGTGCCAATACGGCGCGCCCAAGCTCGGAAATTGCCGTCCGGTCTGAATCGGGCTCGATATTTGTAAATGCGCCAGAAAGTTTCCACGGTCAGGTCCTCAGCGATGCCCGTGTCGCGGACGATGCGGACGATCCAGGCGTAAACTTCCCTCTGGTGCTGCCGGAACAGCACCTCGAAAGCTTCGAGGTCGCCCGCCGCAAACCGTTCCAGCAGTTCCATCGGTGATCTCTATATCCAATTACTGGTTACGGGCAGCCGAGGTTACAAAATGTTTTGGGACCTCATGCGGAAATTATGGATGAGGCGCGGAGCTAGCGGCGCTTTGGGGGAGTTCGCTGAGGACTTTGCCGGCGGCGTCGAGGAATTGCAGTTTTGGAGTGCCGTCTGGGGCTACGCGCAGGACGAGGCGGTCGTGGCCTTCGGTGTCTTTTAGCTGGAGTATAGAGCCGCCGTCGCGGGCGCGGCCGAGGATGACTCGCGGGTGATCGCCGGGGTGAGTTTCCAGAAACTTTTTGAGTTCGGCTTCGCGCTGATTTTCGGGGAGTTTTGAGATGCGAGTGAGGGCTTCAAGCGCTTCTGTGATGGGATAGTCGCCGCGATCGTCCATGCGGAGGAGCGAGAATTTCTTGTTGCCGTCGCGGCCGGCGTCGATAGTGAAAATCTGATCCTGCATGTACTGATCGAAGCTTAAGTGGCCCTCGCTGCCGGTGACGTGGCCTGCCGCGTCTTTAGAGATGCCATAGCTGAGGCCGCCGTCCTCGGTTCCTTCTTCGTCGAAGAAAAGCAGGCCGGCGGATTTTCTGCCGCCCGGATGAGCATATTCCTTGTTCTTGATGTAGATGCCGGGCGAGTTGGCGGTGTTGGTCAGGACCAGGCGGATTGTGCCGTCGGGTTCGACGACATTGATGCGGTGAACGGTGATTTCGTCGAAGGATTGTTTTGCGTCGGCGCGAGCGAAGCCGTAAATGATCGAGAGTGCGAGGAGTAGAGTGAGAAGGCCGGAGTATGCAGCGAGAAAACGGCGGCTGGAAAGAAAATGGATCATGAAGCGCTCCTTTGATGGAAACAAGACATAGCCTTCTACGGAACGGCGAAACCGGGGACCTGAGAGATGAGGCCGGCGGCGTCCCAGCTTTGCCAAGCTTCGACGAAGTGGCCGTCTTTGATGCGGCAGATGGAGATGCCGGTGATGCTGACGGACGTGCGGGTCGTATTGTGGACGCAGTCGAGACGCCAGTGCACGCAGGCGAGATCGGCTTCGGCGAGGGAGACAATAGGTTTGATGGAGATTTGCGAGAATTGTGCGTGCATGATGTCGTAGAAGTGCAAAAATTCCGCGGGGCCGTGGCAATCACGGTTGCGCGAGTGAAGAACCGCAGTTTTTGTGAAGACTTCGGTTATGGCTTCGCGGCGGCCTTGGTTCCAGGCTTCGTCGAAAAAGCGGCAGACGAGGCGCTTATTCTGCTCCAAAACGGATTCGTCTTCGCCGGACATTGACACCTCACGGGTGGCGGGGAGGGGAAAGGATACAAGATTTTTGGGTGAAGGGGCGAGCGGATCGGATGATTGCATTGAGCATCGAATCATTCAGGAAATCACATAGCAGGCGCTAATTAAGTTTTTTTGGGGCCGAAGTGTGTGGGGAAGACAGCAAGGGCGAGGGCTGGCAAAAAAAGAGGGGCACGATGTATCGTGCCCCTTCGAGCGGCACAGGCAAGAGTGCCTGTGCTACTGGTTAGTAGATATCGTATTGCTCCCAGTGGAGAGTGGCGTCGGATTGGATGATGATGTGTTTGTGGGCGGTTTGCTCTAACTCGTCCATTAGCATGGACTCGCGAGTTTTGAGAGCTTTCGCGATTTCCGGATGAACACGAAGGGTTAGGTTGGGGCCTTCGTGTTCGGCGGTGGCCATTTTTCTGGCTTCGGATTGGATTTCGTAGCAGAGCGTGGGAATGGATTTGACCATGCCCGAGCCAGTGCAATAGGGGCACGGCTGGCAGAGAACGCGCTCGAGCGCTTGCTTGGTGCGTTTGCGCGTGATGCAGACCAGGCCGAACTCGTTGAAGGAGAGCGCCTTTGAGGGAGCTTTGTCTTGTTCGAGGGCCATCTGCAACGCGGACAAAACTTTTTCGCGGTTGCGGCGCTCTTCCATGTCGATGAAGTCGACGACGATGATGCCGCCGAGGTCGCGGAGGCGGATTTGGCGGACAATTTCCTTAACGGCTTCGAGGTTGGTCTTGACGATGGTGTCCTCGAGGCGCGTGGAGCCTTTGCCGACGAACTTGCCAGTGTTGACGTCGATGGCGACAAGGGCTTCGGTGTGGTTGATGACGATGTAGCCCCCGGATTTCAGCCAGACCTTGGCGCGAAGAGCTTTGTCGAGCTCGTGCTGGATCCCGAACTCTTCGAAGATTGGCGTTTCCTTGGTGTAGAGCTTGACCTTGTTGACGAGTTTGGGTTGGAAGCGGCTGACGAACTCGACGATCTTGCCGTATTCCTCTTCGTTGTCGATCCAGATGCCGGTGAAATCGTCGCTGACGTAATCGCGGAGAATGCGTTCGACCAGGTTGAGATCGCGATGGAGCAGTGCGGGAGATTTGCGCTGCTCGCTGCGCTCCTTGATTTCGTTCCAGGACTTGCCGAGGAACTCGATGTCGGAGCGGATTTCGTCGTCGGTAGCGCCGCCAGCGGCGGTTCGAACGATGAAGCCACCAGGATAGATATTGCCGGCTTCGCTGACGAGACGGCGGAGGCGCGAACGGTTTTCGGCGGAAATGATTTTGCGCGAAACGCCGGTGTGATGAACCGTGGGCATGTAGACGAGAAAGCGGCCTGGGAGAGCGACGTGACTGGTGATGCGCGCGCCCTTTTTGCCGAGAGGCTCCTTGGCGATTTGGACAACGACGTCCTGACCAGCCTTCAGCATTTCGCTGATGAGCTGCGGACGACGTGGCGGGCCGGAATGGCGGTGACCACGATCGTGGCGCGGGCCACCGGGACCGCTCGGACGGCGTTCGAATCGCGGGCCGCTTGGGCGGCCGCGGTCTGGACCACGGTCTGAGCCGCCGCGATCGGGACGGCCACCACGGCTGTCTGGACGTCCACCACGGCCGCGATCACGTCCGCCGTGTCCGCCGCGCTGTGGGCGCTGGAAACGGGCGCGCGGATTGCCGCTGCCGATACGCGCGGAATCACGTGGAAAATCTTCGCGGGGAGCTGAGGCGCCGCCGACACGCGGGGCGCGAGTTTCACCGGGAAGCAGAATGACATCTTCCTCGATGATGGCGGGGCCCGCGGCGACTTCGCCTGCGTGCGCTTCGATCAGTTCTGGTTCGGCGTGTTCGTGTTCGGAGTGCTCGTGCTCGACATGTTCGTGTTCCGTGTGTTCAGCATGTTCGTGCACGATATGCGCGGAATCACCGAGAGCAGCAGCGTGTTCGGCGCTTTCGTGAGCGGCGTTGGCTTCGAATTCGGCGCGATCCGCGGCGCGGTGCTCTTCGACTTCTTCGGTTTCGGCCTCGGAGAGTTCGGTTTCCGCAGCAGCCTGGTCTTCGGCAGCGTCCAGGTGCGCTTCTTCCTGGCGCTCTTCTTCTTCGGCTTCTTCTTCCGAGAGTTCAGTTTCACCAGCGGCGTGAATTTCCTCAGGCTCGTCCTCTTCGAAATCGGCGCCGCCGACGAGTGCATCGGCTTTAGCGTGATCGGAGGTTTCTTCGTGTTTGGCCTCGGCTAGTTCGAAGGATAGGGAGGCGGCCTGCTGCTCGCTTAATTCAACTTCGCTACGAGCGGGCACGGAATCTGAAGCAGAAGTTACGGGCAAATCGAGCGGAGATGCTTCATGCCGCGGCGGATTTGCACCGTGAGCCGAAAGAGAAGGGTCTGCGGCAACGCCGATATTCTCGTCGGCGGAGACTGGTGCAGCTTCCGATTCGGAGCCAGCATCTGCTAGGAGCCAGCGGGGAAGTCCACCGGAAAAACGGCGAGGAACATTTCCGCCAGCAGGCCCTGCGGCAGGAACGGGGGCGCTCAGGTTGCCTGATATGCGCGGAGCTGTTTCTTCGATTTCGGGTTGCGGTTCGTGAGACTCCTGTTCAACCACAGGCGGAACGGGCGCGGCCTGAGGTTTGCCACGATACTTGGCTAGCGATTCGCCGGGAAGAAGAATGGGTTCTTCCGCGGCAGTGCCGGATGCAGCAGCTTCGGGCGGGCGATGATCAAAGCCACGCTGCGCGGGACCGCGCGGTTCGAATCCACGCGGCGCGCCGCCGCGATTTTCCGAGCCTCGCTGACCGCGGTTGTCCTGGCCACGGTTGTCGTAACCACGAGAATCGTTTCCGCGAGACTCGCCGCCTTGCGGCGAAGCATATTTGGAGGGAGGCAGATTACGGCCGCCCACATTCGGACCCTGCGGCCGTCCGCCGCTACGTTGACGTCCGCCACGGCGGCCCCAACGTCCGCCACGACCACGGTCGCCACCGCGGTCACCACCACGATCCCCGCCGCGGCCGTAATTCTGGCCACCGCGATCGCCTCCTCCACCTGCGGAGCGAGGCGCGTAGTTCTGAGTGGGATTGTAATGGGGCGAAAAATTCTGCGGAGCGGAAGCGTTCGAATCGGGCTGGCGCTCTTCCGTGTGATGAGCATCGTCGTGCACTTCGGCAGCGTGGGCGCCGAGAGTTTCGTCGGGACCGACCTGGTCCTCTACAACGCCGTGGTGCTCATCGTGAGACAGGGAATCGTGATGCGAATCCTCGTGGTGCGATGAATCGTGCGAGGCTTCTTCGCCGTGAGCTTCGTGCGCATGATCTTCTTCATGCTCATGCGTGGAAGCGGCATGGCCCAGCGTTTCACCGGGAAGCAGTTCGACAACATTGGAAGGCGCGGGCGAAAACGCCGGCGCAGCGGCAGGGGCGTCCGTATGCGCATGGCCGTGATCGTAGTCTTCCAGATTTTCGAAAACATCGCTGACGTAGAGGAAAGCATCGCCATCGAGGCCGATGTCAACGAAAGCGGACTGCATGCCGGGGAGGACGCGAGTGACTCTGCCTTTGTATATGCTGCCAACGAGGGCGAACTCTTTTTCGCGCTCGATGTAAATTTCGACTAACTGACCTTCTTCGAGAATCGCGACCCGCCGTTCGTGGGAGGCCGCGGAGATAACCAATTCTTTTGACATGAAAACTCCTGACTGTTAGTGACGCCGGCTGTGCCGGAAGTCACGTTTCTGTACGGCCGCAAAGGGCCGACAGGACGCATCGCCGCGAGCTTTTGCCCGTCGGGGGTCCAGTAAATCGGGGCCGGCCCGGTTTGCACCGGGGCACACGCTGGCCACACTGATATCGAGATGGCTTTACGTTCGAAGCCGGAGGGAAAATTCCTCTTGCTTACGAGGCTGGTCCGTTGCCGGAGAGCTTCCAGGCTAACGGCGGACGATGCTGTCCTCACTCTAAAGATCCTTGTTCCTATGGCCCAAGCTTGCTGAGGCCACGATTACCGACCCGGCGGGATTTGCCTGAGCAAACACCCTGCGCGGGACTGGCGGCGGGCTTAGTTAACGAAGCGGCGGAGCCGAACATTCATAACCAGACCAATCGCCAGGAAAACAAACAACGTAGCGGAACCCCCATAACTCATGAGAGGAAGCGGGATACCGGTCACGGGCATAGCACCGATGACCATCGCCACGTTTACTAAAACGTGAAAACCAAGCGCTGCTGCAACGCCCATTACAAGAAACATTCCGGCGCGGTCTTTTGCGCGCTGAGCATTCTGCACTAAGCGTAACAGAAGTGCCATGTACAGCCCAAGGGCAAGAAGCACGCCTTTGAAGCCCTGCTCTTCCGCCCAAGCCGACATGATGAAATCGGAATAACGGACAGGAATGTAGCCGAGCTGGTTTTGCGTACCGTTGCCAAACCCTTTGCCCCAGAAACCGCCGGAGCCGACAGCAATCTTCGATTGAAGGACCTGATAGCCGGAGCCTTTGGCATCTTCTTCTGGATGCAAGAACGACGTAACTCTTTCTTTCTGATAAGGCTTCAAGACGCGCCATGCGACAGGGAGCATCAGAAGCCCGATGAGCGCAATTGCCGCGGCGTGTTTCCACTGCAGTCCCGCGAGAAATGCGCCTACGACCAGCAAGGGCACCAGCACGAGCGCTGTGCCCAGATCGGGTTGCTTGAGAATGAGACCTAGCGGCAACCCAATGATGAGCCCAGCTTTAATCAAATCCTGGAGAGAGAGCTCATCTGTGCGCACCTCCGCAAAGAAGCGCGCCATCACTATGATTATAATCAATTTGACCAATTCCGACACCTGAAGAAATTCACCCAGGATGGGAATCCAGCGTTTGGCGCCGAAGCGAGTGTGGCCGAAGGCGAGCACGGCGATAAGCGCAGCGATGCCGATGAGATAGAGAACGGGGGCCTGATCAAGGATGAGATGGTAGTCCAGGCGAGAGAGAGCGAACATCAAGATAAACCCGATGAGGAGCCAGCGAAGCTGTTTGTTCTGCATGCCGGCTAAGGAGCTACCGTGGGTGGCGGAATAGATCTCGATGACACCAAGGGCGCAAATGGCGGCGAGAATGGCCAGTAGCCACCAGTCGTAATCGCGAGTGCCGGGTGCGTCGTTCATTTTAAGAAGGTCACAGTCGACAGTTGAAAGTTAACAGCAAAAAACGAAACTCGAAAAGCGAAATTCGAAAAAGCATCGCCCACGATCCTAAACTACTTCTTACTTCAGACCACGAATTCATGACAGCGCAAACTCAAATTTAGCGTTGCGGCTCGACGCTTGCGGCGTGAGCGGGCACTGCGGCGGATGCGGCCGCGGGCTTAACAATGGGCTGCGCCTGAATGGTCGCCGCAACTGCTGCCGCGCCATGGCTCAAATCATACTGTTTGTCGCTGGCGGTTAGTTGGCCTTGTGACTTCTTTGTCTTCTTATCGTAATAGGCTTTGACGATGTCGCGAACGACCGGACCCGCGGCTTCACCGCCATGCTGGCCGCTTTCCTGAACCAGAACTGCAACGCAAATTTCCGGATTGCGCTTGGGAGCGTAGCCGACGAACCAGGCGTTGTCGGCAAACTGCGAGCCTTTTTTGACGAGATTCATTTTGTCGTAGCCGATGACCTGCGCCGTGCCGGACTTGCCGCTCAGCTCGATCCCAGCGAGTTTCAAATGGCCGCCGGTGCCGCCAGGCTCGTTTACGACGCCGTACATAGCGTCAGTTACTTTCTCGATGGTGGTTTCGGATATGGGGAATCGTTCTTCGCCTACATTCTGGGCATCTTTCAACATGTGAGGCTGTTTGAAATCGCCGCCCGAAGCGATTCCGCCAATCAAGCGGGCCAGCTGTAGTGGAGTGGTGGTGACCGCACCTTGGCCGGTGGCTACAGAAATCACTTCACCGGCATACCACTTGCGATGAAAAGTCCGTTCGACCCATTCCTGAGAAGGCATAAGACCTGGCTCCTCGGAAGGAAGATCGATACCCGTTCTGTGACCAATTCCAAGTTTGCTGGCGTAATAGGAAAGCCTGTCGATTCCCAGGCGCATACCAACGTTGTAAAAAAACACGTCGCACGATTTCAGAATCGCCTCGTGTAGTCCCAGCACGCCATGCGATTTCGGTCCGGACTTCGCGTAGAAAACATAGCAATGGTATTGCCGGCCGAAGAACGTTCCATAGCCGGGGCAGAAGGTTGTGAAGCCTTCTTCGGGGACGTGATCCTCAAGCATGGCTGTGGCTGTAACAATTTTGAAAACGGAGCCGGGCGCGAGTTGCGCTTGAATAGCGCGGTTCAATAGAGGATGCAGAGGATCGTCGTTAAGAGATTTCCATTCTTCCGCGGGAATACGAACGGCGAAATCATTTGGATCGGGCGTGGGGCGGCTGACCATCGCGAGGACTTCACCAGTGCGCGGGTCCAGAGCGATCACGGCTCCGGGACGTACGCCGAGAGACTGCTCGGCGACTTGTTGCAAGTCGTAGTCGATAGTGAGCTGAATCTGCTTGCCGGGAATCGGTTCCTGCTGAGCAAGGTGGCCGAGTTCTTTCACTTCTTTTCCGACGCTATTGACGACGACGCGGCGCATGCCGTCCGTGCCGGTCAGAATGTCGTTGTACTGGCGCTCGAGCCCGGTTTTTCCGGCGAGGTCGCCTGGACGGAGCCGCCCATTGCTTGCTTCGATTTGCTGTTCGCTGACTTCGCCGACGTACCCGCTGGCGTGAGACATGAATCCGCCGGGAAGATAGCGGCGGCGCTGGACCATCAACATTTCGAGCAGGGGAATGTCGGAACGGTGCGACTCGATAAAAGCCACGTCCGCGCTGGTGGCTTCGGGTTTGATGACGATGGGCTGAAACTTCGGAAGATTTTTGGTGCTTTCAAGCTGATCCTTGAGATCGCTGATCTCAATGCCGAGGCCATCGGCGATGGCGGGGAGATTTTTGTCGATGAGAGCGGGATCGTCGCGGAGAAGAAGGATACTGAAAGACGGGTAGTTGTCGACCAGAACGCGGCCATCGCGATCAAGCATGCGTCCGCGCGGTGCGATGATGGGGATGGAGCGAACTCGATTGCGCTCGGCCATCTGGCCGTACTTATCGGAGTCGACGACCTGGAGTTTCCAGAAGCCGAGCAGCAACAGCCCGACCATGCCCACAATGACGTAGGAGGCGATGGCCAGTCTGGCCTGTGGCAGTCGATTGTCGTTGCGAAACCAGTACGACACGAAAACCCCGCGCGCGAGAATCTCTTTTTGCTGCGCTCGTCAAACGGACGGCACTGTCATCAGGGCGATTCGTCGCCCGTCCCGCGAGAAGCCGGGACATGCTCGCGTCACGAAAAAAAGTTACAGCGTGGGTTTCGAAATGTCCGTCGAAAACTTTCTTCGAAAAAAGAATTCGAAAAATTCCCTCAGAGATCCCGAATCACTGCCGGACTATTGCTGCAGCAAATGCTGCAAACGGCAGCAAAGTCATTTTCAAACGTAGCACTTGGACAAGAGAGCCGCAAGCCGTCCTGAAGGACAGTTGCTTGGTCAATACCCCTATGGGAGACCGGCGGGGCGGGCAGGCGCTCCCCGCCCAATCAGGCGAACGCCTTCGACGAGGAGCGGTCAGTCATAGCGCAGCGCGATCATAGGATCGACGCGCGTCGCGCGTCGCGCGGGGATGTAGCAGGCCGCGAAGGCTACGACCGCGAGCAAAATGGCGACCGCCGCGAAGGTTGCGGGATCTGTTGGCGTCACCTCGAAAAGAAGGCTGGCCATCAGGCGGGTCAAGGCGAGTGCAGCCATAATCCCGATGGCGATGCCGAGGAATGTGAGTTTCGCGCCATCTCTCAAGACGAGGCGGAGGACATCGCGGCGCTGCGCGCCAATCGCAAGGCGCACGCCAATTTCGTGAGTACGCTGGCTGACCGAGTAGGCCATCAGGCCGTAAATTCCGACGGCGGCAAGAATCAGCGCAAGAGCCGCGAAAAGTGCGAGAAGCAGCATGTTGAAACGCTGTTGGGCCAGGGAGACGGCCATCAAATCTTCCATCGAGAGGATATCGGTTATTGGAATCTGGCTATCAACGCTCCAGACTTGTTTCTTCACTTCCTCCACGAGGCCAGGGACTGGTCCTGAGGTACGGAGGACAAGAGTCATCCAGCGCCGCCAAACCTGCTCGGATTGAGAAAAGGGAGTGTACGCAGCGGGGTCGGCCGGCGCGCCGAGGCTGGAATCTTTTACGTCGGCAGCGACACCCACAATAGTCATCCACCGCGGAGGGTCAGGAGCTCTTGCCCAGTCGATGCGAGCGCCGATGGGGTTCCTGTGTGGCAAGCGCTCTTTGACGAATTCCTCGTTTACGATGGCCACGAGAGGTTGGCCCTCGCGATCCATAGGCGTGAACTCGCGACCCGCGCGGATAGGGATTTGCATAACGTGGAAATAGTCCCCCATCACAGAGTTGGTCTGTGCGCGCGGTTCGGCACCGACAGCGAACGGCGGGCTTCCATCCACTACAACTCTAGGGTCTACATAATTCGGGGAGAGGGGAAGATCCATTACCATGGCGGCTTCCACGCGCGGTAGCGCGTTGATCCGTTCGAGCGCCTGAACACGAAACTGCGTTTGCCTGGGAATTTTCGCGTAGCGCGCCTCAGGCAACTGGAGATGCATGGTCATCACGTGCTGCGGATTGAATCCGGGACTCACGGAGCGCAACCGTGAGAAACCTCTGATTAGCAATCCCGCTCCGACGAGTAGCACGAGAGCAATTGCGAATTCAGCGGTGACCAGCAATTTTCGCAGCAAATTGCCGGATTGCCCGGACGTTGATCCCCGCGCCCCATCCTTGAGCGATTCTGCAGAATTTAGATTGGTGACGGACCAGGCAGGAGCGATGCCGAAGACAACGCCAGTTAGAAGGGAGATGCCGAACACGAAAAACAGAACGTGCGCATCCAGATGGATGCTATTGAAACGGTCGAGGGCGGCCGGCTTCAGTGACAGAAGAAGGCTTATGCCCAACCTGGCGAGCAGAAGGCCGGCGCCCCCACCGACGATTGCCAGGAGTACGCTCTCCGTCAGCGCCTGGCGAATCAGTCGAGACTTGCCGGCGCCGAGCGCCGTGCGGATGACTAGCTCCTGCCGACGCGCTACCGCACGCGCCATGAGAAGGCCAGCAAAATTGGCACAAGCAATCAGGAGCACAAATCCCACGGCCCCGAAGAGAACCAGGAGCGCGGGGCGAACGCTGCCCGTCACGGATTCCTGCAAAGGTAGAAGTACTGTCCGCCTGTCTGTTTCTGAGTCGGGATAAAGCTGGGCGAGGCGATGATCCATCGTGGACATTTCCGCTTGCGCTTGGGCGAGGGTCACTCCGGCGTTCAGGCGCCAGTAGGCATGCATGAAATGCAAGTCCCGCTCGGAAGCCTCATCCGGATAAGCCGCCGAAAGCGAAACGAAAACGTCAGCATGCTCCCGTGGTGGCACAAAATTGGCAGGCATCACGCCAATTACGGTGTAGTCGTTTCCGCTGAGAGCAATCGTTTTGCCGAGGACCTGAGGATCGCTGCTCAGAAAGTTTTGCCAGAAAGGATAGCTCAGCACGACAAAGCGCGGACCTCCCTTCACATCTTCTTCCGGAGAAATGATTCGTCCGAGCATCGGAGGAACACCCAGCGTTTCCAGAAAACCTGCGTTGACATAGCCTCCGCGAACCTGCACAGGCTCCGTCCCGCTGGTGTAGTCCATATTGTTGACGTTGATTCCACCGCCTTGCGAAAACGCGTGTATCTGCCGCTGGATATCCACCACGTTTGGCGGCGAATCATTCGGTCTCATAGCAACGATTCGCTCGGGATCTTTGTAAGGAAGTGGACTGAGCAGAACGCCGTTGATCACGCTGAAGATCGCGGTGTTCGCGCCAATGCCTAAAGCGAGGGTGAGCACAGCGACGACGGAGAATCCTGGATTTTTGAGGAGCATGCGAACGCCGAAGCGAATGTCGCGCAAGACGCCTTCGAATGCTACAAATGTCCACATGTCGCGGCTCCTCTGCTTCGCTTGGCTGTAGTTGCCGAACTGACGGCGGGCTGCGTGGTGAGACTCATCCGGGTCGAGGCCTTGCGCACGGTTTTCCTCTTCGGCCATGGAAAGATGAAAAGCAACTTCGTCCTCCAGGTCGCGGTCCAATTGCTTACGGTAAAAGAGGGCTTTGAACCGCAGAACTGTTTTATTGCGCCATTCAGAAAGCATCGTCATGTCTTAAGCCGTTTGCAGAATGCGCGCGACCGCGCCCGACATGCGCTGCCAAAACTCGGTCTCTTGTGCCAATTTCTTTCGGCCCCCCGCGGTCAGCGAATAAAATTTGGCGCGGCGGTTGTTATGCGAAGTGCCCCATTCGGCAGAGAGAAGACCGCGCAATTCGAGGCGATGCAGGGCGGGATAGAGCGCGCCTTCTTCAACCTTCAAAACGTCTTCAGAGGTTTGGTGAATCCATTCGGCGACGCCGTAGCCGTGCATGGAGCCGCGGGCCAGAGCCTTGAGAATCAGGAGGTCCAGCGTTCCCTGAAGCAGATCGCCAGGATTTTCGCGCTTTTCTTTCATGGAGGTCCCTTTCTTTATCCATAAGACGTTTAGGGGAGATAAATGTTTCATGGAGTTTGTTGCTTTGGCAAGAATTTTTTGGATGGGAGCGGCCTGGCTGAGGATTGGAACCTCTCTGCCGCGAGCGCTTGCTCGTCAGCTGCGGCACGGGCTATCGTATTTATACTTCTCACATGCCAAGCGAACCCTCCATGCCTCTGCGGTTAGCTCTTGTCGGGATGTCTGGTGCTGGGAAAACTTTTTGGACGAAGAAGTTAGCCGCCGAGGGGTGGACGGCTATTTGTTGCGACGACCGCATCGAGGAGAAGCTGGCTTCGCGGCTGGCGGCCGGCGGGTATTCGGGGATCAATGGCGTAGCGGCGTGGATGGGTTGGCCGGACAGCGGGAAGTATGCGGAGCGGGAGTCGCAGTATCTCGAGGAAGAGATTCACACGTTGGGCGAGGCGCTGACAGGCCTGGAACGAGAACCGGAAAAGCCGCTGGTGCTGGACACTACGGGCAGCGTGATCTACACGGGAAATAATTTGTTGCTGAGATTGCGGCGGCGAATGACGGTGGTGTATCTGGCGGCGTCGGCGGAAGAGCAGCAGCTTTTAATCGACCGATATTTGAGCGACCCCAAGCCGGTGCTCTGGCGCGGCGCTTTCCAGCCAAAGAAGGGCGAAACGCCTCGGGAGACTGTGGCGCGCTGCTATCCCACGCTGATTTCCGCGCGGCGACAGAGCTATGAAGCATTGGCGCATTGCACGCTGCAGGTGGCCGAGCTGCGCGATCCTGCTTTTGATGCGGCGGCGTTTCTTTCGAAAATTCGCGGGCAGCTCGAGCGCTCGCGATGAGATACAGAAGCACGGGGCGCAAAGCGGCGTTGACTTCGTTGCGTGGGGCGGTGCTGCGAGGGCTGGCGCCGGACGGCGGGCTGTACTTGCCGGTGGAGATTGCGCGACGATCGCCGCAGGAGCTTGAAGAGTTTCGGAAACTGCCGTTCACCGAAGTTTGTTTTCGCGTGGCGAAGCCGTTCGCCACGCCAGATGTGCCGGAAGAGGTGTTGTGGCAAATTGTAGCGGAGGCCATCAATTTTCCGGTGAAGCTGGTGTCGCTTTCGCCCGGGCTGCACATTCTGGAGTTATTTCACGGACCTACGCTGGCGTTCAAGGATTTTGGCGCGCGGTTCATGGCGCGATTGATGGGGTATTTTGTGCGCGGGGAGACGCGGGCGCTGACCGTGCTTGTGGCGACTTCCGGCGATACGGGAAGCGCAGTGGCGCATGGATTTCTCGGCGTGCCGGGCATTCGTGTGGTGATTCTTTATCCTTCGAAACGAATCAGCGAGGCGCAGGAAAAACAGTTCACGACGCTGGGCGAAAATATTACTGCACTGGAAGTGGCCGGCAGCTTTGACGATTGCCAGCGGCTGGTGAAGCAGGCGTTTTCGGATGTCGAGCTGAACAAGCGCGCATTTCTGACCTCGGCGAATTCGATCAACATTGGGCGGCTGCTGCCGCAAATGTTCTATCACGTGGCGGCTTACAGGCAGTTGCCGGTGGCGTCGGTGCCGCTGATCGTGTCGGTGCCCAGCGGGAATTTCGGGAATTTGACGGCGGGGCTTTTTGCGAAGCGCATTGGATTGCCGGTGGCGATGTATGTGGCCGCCACAAACGCCAATGATGTTGTTCCCGAATATTTGCGCTTGGGAGAATTTCATCCGCGACCGGCTACACAGACGTATTCGAACGCGATGGATGTCGGCAATCCGAATAATTTTCCACGCTTGCTGGATTTGTGCCGCGGGCGGATTGAATATGTGCGGCGCGAAATCTGGGGGCATGCGGCGACGGATGAGGAGACATTGAGCGAAATGAAGTCTTTGCACGAGCGATTCGGGTACATCGCCGATCCGCACACTGCCGTCGGGGTGCTCGGGTGGGAAGCATACAAGCGCGAGCACTCCGAGCCTGCCCAAGGATTGGTGCTGGCCACAGCGCATCCTGCAAAATTCGCCGACGTGGTGAAGCGGGCCATTGGCACGGCGCCTCCGTTGCCTGATCGCCTCGCCGCTTATTTGAAGCGCGAGAAACTGTCAGTGCCAATGTCGAGCGCCTACGAAGACTTCAAGGAATTCCTACTAGGCCAGTAAATGTTAGGAAGGTTTGCGGAGGCGGTCTAGGAGCACGAAGAGGAAGACGGCGACGAAAGCGTTGATGAGGGCAGCGATGCCGAGATGCAAGGTGAACCAGGGCTCGGGCTGCGAGAGGAGAAGACGGCGAGTCAACGCGATGAGTCCTTGGTGGACGCCGAAGAAAGCGATCGTCAGAGCGAAGCGCGCTGCGGGATGCTCGGTATCGAGGCGTGCCCCAATCGAGGAAGCAAGATAGCCGATGATGGTCTTCGCAATGCCGTAGAGCCCCAGAGGAACTGTTGGTCCGCTCAAGCTGTCCTGCAAAATGCCTATGGCCATGCCCAGAAGCAAACCAGTGGAAGGATTGCGCCGACTCAACCCGAAGTAGATGACGATGAGCAACGGAAGATCGAGAATCGAGGCTTTCGGGAAATAGATCGGGAGAAAAGCCTGCAAAACCAGGGCAAAGGCCGTCGCCAGGATGATCGAACCGGCGCGGAACTTGTGTACTTCAATGTGGAGTTCGCTTCCGCGAATGTCGAAAGTGTCGTTCATGGTTTCTCTGGTGAACGAGGATTTGTAGAAGCGGCGGAAGGAGTTGCTGGCGCCGGCGTTGCGGAGTTGGGGTCCGCGGAATCTTTCTTTCCCTCCAAGTGTTTCATCGTGAGCAGTAC
>Ga0210388_10001810_pt1 | contig 16768 bp, 15 predicted proteins | sample IncBWC19OmetaG_FD_155485 | JGI IMG/M metagenome (GOLD analysis project Ga0210388, IMG submission 155485) | Forest soil microbial communities from Barre Woods Harvard Forest LTER site, Petersham, Massachusetts, United States - Inc-BW-C-19-O ... | reverse complement strand
CGCGGTCACGCGAATTTCCGTTGCCGCCCAACCGCAACTATTTGGGCGCCGAATTGTTTTACAAAGCAGCGCGTGAGGTGGGCTACAGCGCCTATCCGATCCCCGCCTCCAATGCTTCAGCCGCGTACGTCAACCCCTATGGCTGTCAAATGGGACCGTGCAATTTCTGTGGGTTCTGCAGCGACTACGGCTGCCTCAACTATTCCAAGGCATCGCCCAACGCAAGCATTTTGCCGGTGCTGCGCCTGCGCAAGGAATTCGAATTGCGCGCCCATGCGCAGGTCTTGAAGGTCAACCTCGACGGGACCCGCAGCCGGGCCACCGGCGTCACTTATCTCGACGCGGATGGCAAGGAGACTGAGCAGCCCGCCGACTTGGTCCTGCTGTGCGCGTTCTCACTCTTCAACGTGCATTTGATGCTGCTGTCCGGCATCGGCAAACCCTACGACCCGGTTTCCGAAACCGGTACGGTGGGCCGCAACTATTCCTACCAGAACTTAAACCGCGTCACGCTGTTCTTCGACGACAGCGTGCAAGCGAATGGTTTCATCGGCATCGGCGGCGGCGGCGCAACCTTCGACGATCTGAACGGCAATCAGTTGGACAACGCGAAGGCTGGTTTCGTCGGCGGCGGAGTCATCTGGGCGAGACAGCCCGGCTCCGGTCCCATCCGCGGCATTAGCACGGCTCCCGGGGTGCCCAATTGGGGCAGCGCCTGGAAGCAAGGCGTCAAGGATGCCTTCAGACATTCCTTTTATTACGAAGTGCAGGGCGCTTGCATGGCGTATCGCGCCAACTATCTGGATCTGGATCCGACCTACCGCGATGCATTTGGGCGGCCCTTGCTGCGCATGACCTTCGACTGGAACGCCAACGAAATTCGTGCCTCGCAGTTTCTGGTGGGTAAAGCGTTGGACATGTGCAAGGTGCTCAATCCCAAGGCGCTGTCCGGCGACGCGAAGAAGGATGGCGAGCACTACAACATCACCCGCTATCAGAGCACGCATACCTGCGGCGGCGCCATCATGGGCACAGACCCCAAGACCTCCGCACTCAACCGCTATCTTCAGTCTTGGGATGTGCCGAATGTGTTTGCGCCCGGCGCCAATGCATTCCCGCAAAACAACGGCTACAACCCTACCGGTATGGTCGGAGCCTTGACCTATTGGGCCGCGAAGGCGATTCGCGAGCAGTACATCAAGAGTCCGGGCGCCTTGATCCACACGTAGCGCAGCCATGAAAAAATCCACGCGTGCGTTGCTCACTTTATTAGGCTTAGGTGTTCTCATCTTCCTCGGCGCATTGACGTATGCGCTGCTGCCGACTCACACCCGGCAGATCGGCGCCGGGCAGTCGGCGGCTTCGGATGCTGCGTCGGTCGAGCGTGGCCGATACCTGGCCTTGGCCGCCGATTGCGGCGCCTGCCACACGGCGCCGGGCGGCAAGCCGTTTGCGGGTGGTTTCGCCATTGATTCGCCGTTGGGTGTGATTTACAGCACCAACATCACGCCCGACCCCGAATCCGGCATTGGAAAATTCACCCTCGACGACTTCGATCGCGCCGTGCGGCACGGGATCGACGATGAGGGCGTAACGCTCTACCCGGCGATGCCATATCCCTCGTATGCGTTGATGAGCGACGCGGACGTCGCAGCCCTATACAGCTATTTTATGCATGGCGTCGCGCCGGCGGCGGGCACCGAGCACGCCAATGCCATTCCGTGGCCCCTGTCGATCCGCTGGCCGGTGGCAATCTGGCGCAAACTGTTCGCGCCCGCCCCCGATGCACCCACCTTCAATGCGTCGCGCTACCCCGATCCGGTCGTGGCGCGCGGCGCCTACTTGGTTCAAGGCCCTGGGCACTGCGGCAGCTGCCATACGCCGCGGGCGCCCACCTTGCAGGAAAAGTCACTGGACGATTCATCGACTGCCTACCTCGCCGGCGGACAGGAGATCGGCGGCTTCGTCGCGGTCAACCTACGAGGCAATGTCGGCGACGGTCTTGGCAACTGGTCGAAGGAGGATATTGTTGCGACCCTGCGCACGGCGCGCAACGCACAGCAGTCGGTCATCGGTCCACCGATGAGCGATGTCGTCGTGCACAGCACACAAAACCTGACCGAGGCGGACTTGCAGGCGATTGCCGCTTACCTCAAGACCTTGGCGCCGACACCGGGCGATGCGCCCAAGTTCGCCGCGAATCCGGCGACGGCCGCCGCGCTCGCCAAGGGTCACGAGGCCGATCGCGGCGCGGAACTGTATGACGATAACTGCGCCGCATGCCACCACACCGACGGCGCAGGGAGCCCGAAGGCGCTGCCGATGATTGCCGGCAACTCCTCGGTTCTGGCCCAAGATCCGAACTCTCTCATCCGTTTGGTATTGGCCGGCAGCGCTCTGCCGGGCACCACGGCGGCACCCTCGCCGTTGGGTATGCCGGGCTTCGGTTGGCGATTATCCAATGAGGAGGTGGCGCAGCTGCTGACGTTCATTCGAACGAGCTGGGGAAATCAGGCCTCGAGCGTGACCGCGGGTGAAGTCGCGCAGGTTCGGGGTTCGCTGAATGCGCAGCGATGAACACTCTCAGTCTGCTGACGCCGAGGCTGAAACTGGTACTCAAAACGCCCGAGCAAGTGCGCGCGTCCATTGAAACCATGGACGCCGCCGACAAGGCGCAACTTTCCGGGGATTGGTTGGCGCGTCTCGATGCGTCAACTCTGCCGGATCCCTGGGTGCACGGCTTTTCCATGATGGAATCGCTCAGCGGCAACACCGTGGGACAATGTGGTTTCAAAGGGCCGCCGGATACCGACGGCGTGGTCGAAATTGCCTATGGGGTGGCTTCCGATCAGGAGCGTCAAGGTTACGCGACGGAAGCCGCGCGAGCCTTGGTCGCCTACGCATTCAGCATCGCACAGGTGAAGCGCGTGCGGGCGCATACCCTTCCCGCAGCGAACGCGTCCAAGCGCGTCTTGGCAAAATGCGGCTTTCAATATGTGGGCGAAATCAACGATCCCGAGGACGGCTTGGTGTGGAGATTCGAGACCGGGCGGCCTACGGCGGCATAGAAGTTCTAACCGGCGCCGGGGTAGTGATATTGAGCGGTTGGCCTAACCTTCGACAGGGAGGCTGAGAAGATTCGAGGTCCGAAGGCAGCAGGACCTCGAATCTTCTCAGCCTCCCTGGCGAGTGCTTGCGCCGGTCAATATCACTACGCCGGGACTACCGGTGAGTGTTGTCTTCCCTAGTGGCCGCCATTGAATCGGTATCCCGCGTCTTTGAGGCTCTGAGTGGTCTTCGCCATTTCCGCTGCGTCAAAAGTGCCGATCGTGCGAGTGTCGTAGATCGATCCGCCGGCAACTCTGAGCTCGTCCCGCATGAATGAAACGACGTCCGCGCACGGAATCATGCTGCCTTGGGGTTCGCTGAAAAGCGCGACGACACAGGTGTGACGCTCGCCGTCAAAGGTGATGATTACGGCGGGTTTATCGGTCATGGCCGCAGGTTGTGGCGCCGGAGCGTTGCTGGATGAACCGCAACCAATGAGCAGCAGGGGAGCGAACATTGCCAAGACGCGTCTCATGGAATCCTCTCGAATAGTGGATACGCCAGTGATATTAACAGCCGAAGTGTCGGTTGGTGTCGGCCGTATTGGCTGCGGGGATGGGAGTCAATGGCTACCTTCGGTCGGGCCGCCGATGCGCACTCGTGGGCCATAAAATCAGACCTCGCCCAACAACCACCGGTAGTCCCAGCGTAGTGATATTGACCCGCTCAAGCCCTCGTCAGGGAGCGTGAGAAGATTCGAGGTCCTGCGCCTTCGGACCTCGAATCTTCTCACCCTCCCTGTCGACCGCTAGACGACCCCGGTCAATATCACTACCCGAACCGCCCCGTAATGTAGTCTTCCGTCAGTTTCTGCTGTGGGTTGGTGAAGACACGATCCGTCGGACCGATCTCGACCAGATCGCCCAGGTGAAAATAGGCGGTGCGTTGCGAGACCCGCGCCGCCTGCTGCATATTGTGCGTCACGATGGTGATCGCATAATTTTCGCGCAGCTCATCGATCAAATCCTCGATCCTGGCGCTGGCAATCGGATCCAGCGCGGAGGTCGGCTCATCCATCAGAATGACTTCCGGATTGACCGCGATGGTGCGCGCGATACACAAGCGTTGTTGCTGGCCGCCCGACAGGCTGGTGCCCGGGGTCGACAGCCGGTCCTTCACCTCCTCCCAGAGGCCCGCACGGGCGAGACTGGTTTGCACCAGTTCATCCATGTCGGCGCGATTCCTGGTCAGCCCGTGGATTCTCGGTCCGTACGCGACATTGGCATAGATCGAATGCGGGAATGGCGTGGGCTTCTGGAAAACGATGCCGACTCGGGCGCGCAGCTGCGCCACATCCTGCCGTTTATCGTAAATATTCTGCCCGTCCAGGGTGATCGTGCCTTCAACCCGCGCACTCGAAATCGTATCGTTCATGCGGTTGAGACAACGCAGGAACGTCGATTTTCCGCAGCCCGAGGGGCCGATCAGCGCCAGCACTTGATTGCGCCCGATATCCAGCGAGACGTTTTTAACGGCGCACTTGTCGCCGTAGGTGACACTGACGCTGCGCGCCGTCATGACAGGATCGAACACTTTGTCGCGCTCGGCAGGCGCGGCCGGCGGTGAGCCGTTCAGCCTGTCGGGGTTCATGTCATTCATGGGCGTCAACCGAAGCGCCCGGTGATGTAGTCATCGGTCTTGCGATTCTTTGGCGAGGTGAAGATTTCGCTCGACGGCCCGATCTCGACCAACTCGCCCATGAACATGAATCCGGTCACGTTTGAGACGCGGGCCGCTTGCTGCAAATTGTGCGTGACCACCACGATGCAATATTTTTCGCGCAACGCCTGCAATGTTTCCTCGACCCGCAGGGTCGAAATCGGATCGAGCGCCGCTGTCGGTTCATCGAGCAGCAGCACCTCCGGCTGCACCGCGACCGCACGCGCGATGCACAGCCGCTGCTGCTGACCGCCGGACAGGCTGCGTCCATCGGCGTTGAGCTTGTCCTTGACTTCGTCCCAAATGGCCGCATCGCGCAGGGCGGATTCCACGCGCATCTTGAGATCGGCGCCGCGAATGCCTCCCGCCAAACGCAGCCCAAACGCAACATTTTCGAACACGGACATGGGAAAGGGAGTGGGCTTCTGAAACACCATGCCGACGCGATAGCGCAGCTCAGCCACGTCCACGGACGGCCCTAAAATATCGCGGCCTCCGATCAGCACCTCACCCTCGGCGCGCTGCCTCGGATACAGCGCATACATGCGGTTCATCACGCGCAGCAGCGTCGACTTGCCGCAGCCCGAAGGCCCGATGAATGCGGATATCGAGCGGTCGGCCAGCGTCATGTTGATGTTGTGCAGCGATTGCACCGCGCCATAGAAAAAATTCAGCGAGCGAACTTCGATTTTGGGCGGACCCAAATCCTTCGCAGGTTCGGCGGCGACCGGGTACGGCACGCGTATCTTCAAATGTTTTGGCGGTTTGGTCGATGGGATCATCGCCCTGCTCCGCGTTCGGCCTGCAGCAGTGCCAGCAGTACGCGGGCAGAGATGCTCAAGACCAAGATGGTCGCGGTGATGATCAATGCACCCGCCCACGCCAGATCCTGCCAGTCCTTATAGGGACTCAAGGCGAATTGAAAGATCACCACCGGGAGGTTGGCCATCGGCGCATTCAGATTCGTGCTCCAAAATTGATTGTTGAGCGCGGTGAACAACAGCGGCGCCGTCTCGCCGCTGATGCGTGCGATCGCCAGCAGCAGGCCGGTGACGATGCCGCTGCGGGCGGCCGGATACAGCACGCTCAAGATCGTGCGCCAGGGATAAGCACCGAGCGCCGCGGAGGAATCCTTCATGCCGATGGGCACGAGATTCAACATGTCCTCCGTGGTCCGCAAGGTGACCGGGATCGCGAGAATGGCCAGGGCAAGCGCGCCGGCGATGGCCGAAAAATGCCCCAAGCGCACCACGATGATTTCATAGACGAACAAGCCGACAATGATCGACGGAGCGCTCAACAGCACGTCGTTGATGAAGCGGATCACCATGCTCAGGCGCGAACTCCTGCCGTATTCCGCCAGATAGGTCCCGGCGAGCACGCCGATGGGCGAGCCGATCAGAATGCCGAGCAGCGTCATCACGCCGCTGCCATAAATGGCATTGAGCAGTCCCCCTTGACTGCCCGGCGGCGGCGTCATCTGCGTAAATATGCGCCCCGACAGCCCCGCGACGCCATGTGAAATCAGGGTCCACAGAATGGCGGCCAGACAGGCCAGGCCGGCCAAGGTGGCGGCGAGCGACAAGGTCAGAAAGGCGCTGTTCTTGACCTTGCGTAACAGGCGCCGGTTCATGCGACCGCACCGGTGCGACGCTCGAGCCGGTTCAGCATGGCCTGCGCCAGCGCGATCACGGTGAAGGTAATCAGAAACAGCAGCAATCCCAGCGCAATCAGCGATGAGGTGTACAAATCGCCCACCGCCTCGGTGAATTCATTGGCAATGGCCGAGGAAATGGTGGTGCCGGGCGCCAACAGCGAGGAACTGATGCGATGCGCATTGCCGATGACGAAGGTCACCGCCATGGTTTCGCCGAGCGCGCGGCCGAGACCCAACATGACGCCGCCCACAATGCCGACCCGCGAGTGCGGCACGACGACGTTCCAAATGACCTCCCAGGTCGTGGCGCCGAGCCCATAGCCCGATTCCTTCAACATCGGCGGCACGGTATCGAAGACATCGCGCATCGTCGCTGCGATGAATGGCAGCACCATGATGGCGAGCACGAAGCCGGCGGTGAGAATGCCGATCCCGTACGGCGGACCTTTGAAAAGATGGCCGACGGCGGGAATGTCGCCCAGATTGCGGATCAGCCAGGGCTGCACATGCCGCTGCAGCACCGGGGCAAGCACGAACAGCCCCCAAATGCCGAAGATGATGCTCGGCACCGCCGCCAGCAGCTCGACCGCCACGCCGATCGGTCTTTTCAACAGCGGCGGACACAGTTCCGTCAGGAACAGGGCGATTCCAAAACCCGTCGGAACCGCGATCAGCATGGCAATGAGCGAAGTCACCACGGTGCCGTAAATCGGCGCCAGTGCGCCGAATTGGTCGGTGACCGGATTCCAAATCTCGCGGGTGACAAATGCGAATCGGAAGTGAGACAACGCCGGCCACGCGCCGCGCAACAGTGAGACGGCCACGCCGCCCAAAATCAGCAGCACCAAGATGGCTGCGATCAGCGTGACGGAACGGAAGATCCTTTCGAAAATCAGCTGCTTTGCGGCGTGCCCAGGATCTATGATCGCCACGATGTCAATTCCGCTCCGCGTTGCGCCTAAAGTACGTCGGGCCCGGCATACTGCTACGCCGGGCCCGACCTACCGTATCTTAACTACCTGAATCTTGGCTAGCGAATCCGCGAAGACGCGCTTACTTGCCGCTCCAAACCGGGCGGCCGCCCGAACTAACTTGTGTGACCCAAGTTTTTTGCACCTGGGTAATCAACGCGGCGGGTAGCGGCACGTAATCGAGATCGGCCGCCATCCCGGCGCCGTCTTTGTACGCCCAGGCAAAAAACTTCAGAGCCTCATTGACCGAGGCAGCATCGTCCGGCTGCTTGTAGACCAGAATGAAGCTCGCGCCGGTGATGGGCCAGCTCTTCGCGCCCGCCTGGTCGGTCAATATCAGGTAGTAACTGTCGGCGCCGGCCCAATCGGCCGTGGCCGCGGCCGCCTGGAACGACTCAGCGCTCGGCGAGACGGCGTTGCCGGCTTTGTTGGTCAGCGTGCTGTATGACATCTTGTTCTGTTTCGCAAAGGCATATTCCACATAGCCAATGGCGCCGTCGGTTTGCGTGGTCATGTTCGCCACGCCCTCGTTGCCCTTGGCACCGATGCCGACCGGCCACTGCACCGAGGTATTGGCACCGATGCTGGATTGAAATTTCGCGCTGGACTTCGACAGATAGTCGGAGAACAAGAAATTCGTTCCAGACCCGTCCGAGCGATATACGGGCGCGATTGCCGTGCTCGGCAGCGTCAGCTTGGGATTCAGTTTCTTGATCGCCGCATCGTTCCACTGTGTGATGTCACCCATGTAAATGGCCGCAACCGTGGCCCCATCCAAATGCAATTGACCCGGGCCGACACCTTTGATGTTAACGACCGGCACCACCCCGCCGATGATCATGGGGAATTGGATCAGTCCGGAGGACTTCAAGTCGTCGGGCTTGAGCGGCATATCCGACGCGCCGAACGTCACGGTCTTGGCCTTGATCTGCTTGATCCCGCCGCCGGAGCCGATGGACTGGTAATTGAGTCCGATGCCGGTGAGCTTTTTGTACGCATCGGCCCACTTGGCATAAATCGGGTAGGGAAAGGTTGCGCCGGCCCCTGAGATGTCGCCGGCCGAGGCCGCCATGCTCAACGACGCTGCGACGCCCAACATCAGAAGGCGTTTAGTTATTTTCATCGGTGGAAGCTCCAGTTGATACCCGCCTCGGCGCTCTTCGGGCCTGAAGCTTTGGGTTGGCGGGAATTATCGGGACGAATTGTGACTATTTTGTTACAGCCGAATTGAAACAAGGACTTACCTCAGGGCCCGCCTCCGTCCAATCCGCTCCGATGAGCCGGCGCCTCAGCTTTGGTAATCGGCCGCCGCGGTCTGGTCCACTGGCGTTTTATTCGCGGCCATCGCATTGAAAATGGGCGTCAGCACGATCGCAATCAGCAGATTGAGGAGCACGCTGTACACCGCGCTGTATCCCGGAAAGGTGTGCTCGCCCACGTGCAGCGGAAACGTGTTGGTGAGTTTCACGGAAATGGCCATCCAGGTCCCCGCGAACGTGCCGACGGCCCATCCAACCAGCATCGCCCAGGAATTGAACCAGCGGGTGTACGCGCCCAGCATCACGGGCGGCAGCGTTTGAATGATCCAGATGCCGCCCAGCAACTGCAATTGAATCGCGTATTGCGTGGGCACGAACAAAATGAACACCAGCGCGCCGAGCTTGACGATGAGCGAGGTCAACTTCGCAATGTGCGATTCCTGCTTGTCGGTGGGGTTTTGGTTGATGAACTCGCGATGAATGTTGCGGGTGTACAAATTGGCCGCGGCAATCGACATGATCGCCGCCGGCACCAGCGCACCGATGCCGATGGCCGCGAAGGCGACGCCCGCGAACCAGGCGGGAAAGCTGTGCAGCAGCAGCGCGGGAACGGCGAAGTTATTGCCGAACTGTTTGAAGCCGGCCGCGTACTCGGGGAGCTTGTCGACACCGCTCGCGATCACGAAAAAACCGAACAGCGCGAGCAGACCGAGCATGAAGGTGTAGCCCGGCAGCATGGCGGCGTTGCGGCGGATGACCCGGCCGCTGCTTGCGCTCAAAATACCGGTCAACGAGTGTGGATAGAGAAACAGCGCCAATGCCGACCCCAAGGCCAAGGTGGCATAGGCGCTGTACGCACCCGTGGTGTTGGGACCGGGCACGGCGAGCAGCAACTTCTGCGCCGGCACCGAGGCGAAAACTTTTCCGAAGCCGCCGAGTTCGTAGGGAATCACGATGACGGCGGCAATCGCCGTGATGTAAATCAGCAGGTCCTTGACGATGGCGATCGAGGCCGGTGCGCGCAGACCGCTGGAATAGGTGAAAGCCGCCAGGATCACAAAGGCGATGAACAGCGGCATATCGGCCATCAATCCGCTACCCGATACGCCCATCGCGCCGATGACCACCTGCAAACCCACCAGCTGCAGGGCGATGTAGGGCATGGTCGCGACGATGCCCGTGACGCACACCGCGAGGGCCAGCCAGCGGTTGCCGAAACGCCCCTTCACGAAGTCGCCGGCCGTGATGTAGCCGTGCTTGTGGCACACATTCCACAGGCGTCTAAAGATCAAGAACATCAGCGGATAAATAATGATGGTGTAGGGCACGGCAAAAAATGCCACGGCGCCCTGGCCGAAGGCGAGCGCGGGAACCGCTATGAAGGTGTAGGCCGTATAGACATCGCCCCCGACCAAAAACCAGGTGATGACGGTGCCAAAACGCCGGCCCCCCAGGCCCCATTCATGCAGCTGATCCAAATCGCCGCGGCGCCAGCGTGCCGCCGCGAAACCCAACCAGGTGATAAATCCGAACAGCAGGACGAAAATGATCAGCGCGGTCCAATTCAGTTGCGGCACGGGCGCCCCCTAAAGTTTTTCTTATTCTTCCACGGCGAAATACACGATGGCCGTGAACACGGCACTGACGAGGACCCAGAGCAGCTGGAACCAGTAAAAGAACGGGATTCCAAAAAGGTAAGGATCGGCTTTATTGTAGAAAGGCGGCCAGAGAGCCACCGCAAATTGGATTACGAAGAGCAGGTACCACCAGCTCCAACCACCGCGTTTTTTTTCTGTGGCGTTCATCGCGTTCCCCGTTCGGAATTCCGATGGGGGCCTATGCTACGCGCGGCGCGGTGGACGTGTCGACCCACCTCACAAGGAAAGGCGGTTCATGGCCGTCAAGCCATGAACCGCGTCTGCAACGATTAGAAGTTGTAGCGCACGCCCACCATCGGGCTGTACTCGGACGTAAACAGGTATCCATTGGCCAGGCCATTTTGGACCCGTGACCAATTGACGCCGGCATACGTGTCGAAGCGCTTGGTGAAGTGCCAGTCGGCAACCAGGGAGATATCCGCCAACTCGCCGGCGCAGGAACTCGCGCTGATGTTGGTGCAGCCATTGGCATTGAAGCTCTTCTGGTTGTAGCCATATCCCGCCGCGGTCAAGTCCAAGTTCGGCGTGACGGACCAACGCGCGCCCACCCATGAGATCACGAAAATCTTCTGGATGTTGTACGCGGCGTTGTTGACGACGCCGAGCACATAGCCGCCGATGTCGATCGTTCCGACCGGATCCGGGTGGGATGGATTGTTGTACTTGATACGCTCCCAACCGCCATAGAACTTGACCGGGAAGTAGTCCTTCGCGTTGTAGCTCATTTGTACCGAATAACCCGTGTTATCCGAAATGGTGGCCGCCAGGGTGTTGCTGATGGACCAACCGGGGAGCGGCTGCGGCGTGGCGTTCAACGCCGTGATGTTCGCGGCGCTCAACGAGGCGGCCGCGACTTCACCGTGCACCACACCGTACAGAGCATCGATCGAGAATCCGGCGAAATCCGCGCCGAGTGTGAACTCATTCGAACCCTGCGGTACGTAGCCATCGGTGCCGAATCCATGCAAGTACGCGAATCGCGCCGGGCCGACCTGCAGCTGATACTTGATCGAATTGTCCAGACGGTTGCTCTGGGTGTCGCCCAATCCGCCCGAGGTGCCCGACAGGGAGATGGGTGAAAATGCTTGCGCCTGCTGCTGCGGATCGTACTTGGTCAGCAGGTCGAGCATCAGGCCGTTTTGGCGGCCGAATGTCAGGGTGCCATAGGTCGCGGAACTGACGCCGGCAAATGCCACGCCATTGAGCGCTTGACCCGCACGGCTGGAGTCGCCGGCCGAAGTCTTGACTGCCGCGGCCTTGCCGTTGTCCGCAACCAGTGATCCGGGGCCGTCGACCAGGCGTCCGTCCCAGGGATTGAAACCGGTCTCAACTCTGAAGATTCCGGTGAAATCACCCAACCCGAACAGGGGCTCGACACCCGAGAGGCCGATCTTCGATTGGCTGAGGCCGTTGCCATTGACGGAGGTAATCGAATGGTTGCTGAAATTCTGGATGAACGACGGCAAGCCCGGGCCCCAAGTCTGACTCAGGGGGGCGCCGTGAGAAACGTACTCCACACCGATGTCCACGGTGCCGTAGAGCGTGATCCCGTTCCAGGTCAGCGAATCGGAAGATGATTTCGCTGCCTTGGCCGGAGCAGGAGCCGCCTGGCCGCCGCTCAGGTCGTCGATTTTCTGTTGCATGACCCGCACTTGGTCTTTGAGCTGTTGAATGTCTTGTGCGTTGTCTGCAAGGACGATTCCTGGCGAGATGCCGATGGCGGCGCAGGCCCCCATCGCAGCCAGGATAGGCTTGCGCAGTTGAAACTTATGCATTGCGTTCACTCCCGCGGTTTTCGATTGTTGGATTTAATCGACGTATTGTTACGGTAATATGACAGTAGCTTTTGTCGCTAATTCTACTGCCTTTCGGAGAGGATGCCACATATATCACATACGTGACAAATCTTCACTCTTTGCTGTGTTATTTTCGCAACAAAAGTGTCGGAAGTAATGACCGCTGAAAGTCAAGCGCCTCGACGTTGCCTGGCGGAGATAACCGCCAAGGCAGTGCGGGTATTGGCATGCAGTTTTTCCATAATACGGCTCACGTAGTTCTTCACGGTGCCTTCGGCCAGAAACATCGCGGCCGCGATTTGCCGGTTGCTCATGCCATCGGTGATCAACCGTAAGATTTTTTCCTCTTTGTCATTGAGCGATTCGGCCGCGCCATCCGTCTTGGCGCCGGCGTGGCTCGTCGGGGCGGCCTCGGCGGAGCCGGCCAGTCGGCGAAACTGATCCATGACCTTGCGTGCAATCTGCGGAGTCAGGCGCGACTCGCCACGCCGCAGTGCCCGGATGGTTTCGAGCAATTCTTGCTCGGTGACATCTTTCAAGAGATACCCGTGCGCGCCGGCTCGCACCGCCTCGAACACGGTCTCGTCATCATTCAGCGTGGTCAGCACCAAGACCTGGGTGCCGGGAAGATCACGGGTAATTTCCCGGGTCGCGGCGACGCCGCCCAAGCGCGGCATATGCAGGTCCATGAGCACGACGTCGGGGCGTAGCTGTTTTGCCATGCTGACCGCCTCGATTCCATCGCAAGCCTGGCCGATGACTTCCATATCCGGCTCCAGGGACAGCAGCACGCTGGTACCGCGTCTGACCAGCGCTTGGTCCTCTGCAATCAAAACGCGCACTTTTGCCGCCGATGAGCCTTCTTGCGTGGCCATGATTCCGATACCTGGAGACCCGGTTGGTAATCATGCGACTCGCCAGGCATCATTTGGAAATAACTTCAGCCATGCATTGAGCGAGCTCTAAGAAACGGTGCTTCAAGACCTGGATCCGCGGCACAGCTTGGTTGCCGGCAGCATTTGGCTAATGGTTGCGCTGGCGGCGAGCTTTGCAATTGCTGCATCGGTGTGGGCCGGCAGCGTCGCCCGGGAAATCGTCGTGCAGCAGCACGTTCGACGCTTGGCGCTCGAGACCCAGCAATTGGCCTCCGATCTGGGGCAGGCCGTCACCGCCAGAATCGAAGCGGTGCGATCCGCCGGTGCGCTCGCGCCGGCCGCCCTGTTCGAACATCTAACCGCTGCTTATCCGGACTTGGGATGGATCGGCGTTGCCGATGCCAACGGCCTCATCCTGGCCGGCGATCGTGGCATGGGGGTGAATGGTACCGCGCGCCTGCAACCCTGGTTTAAGCAGGCACTCTCCGGCCTTTGGATCGGTCTGGTCGAGCCCTCCCCGACGCCCGGGACAATGCCTTTTTTGGGCGACGTGTCGGCGGCGCTGAAAGATCCGACCGGGCGCATCGTCGGTGTGATCGCCGCCCATTTGACCTGGCCATGGGCTTCGAGCGACGTCCAACGCCTGAGTAATGCCCTGGACCCGCGCGGCTCGGCGCAATCGCTGATCTTGGATGCGGCCGGCACGGTCGTGGTGGGACCGGCAGCACTGCGCGATTCGCTATGGAACGGCGTGCCGGTCGAGGAACCCTCGCCGCTCGACTCCGTCAGCCAATCGGCCGCGGCCCATTTCGAGCGGCTGCCCGATGGCAAAACCGTGCTGGCCACACGCGCGGCGGTCCGTATCGTCGGTTCCAAGAGCCCGGGCGCATGGCAAGTTCAGCTGAGCGAACCCAAGGAATTGGTTTATCAGCGCGCCAACGCCTTGGCCATTCGCATCTGGTGGATCTCGATTTGTCTCGGCGCGGCGACCGCGGCGCTCGGCGCTTTTGGTGCGCGGCATCTGACCAACCGCCTGAAAAATTTGACGCTCTCGGCTGCCGCCGTCGGCCGCAATGAAGTTGCGCGCATCGAAGTGCCGAGCGGCCGCGACGAGGTCGCGCAACTCGCGGCCGCCTTCTCCCGGGTTCTCGACGATTTGCGCCAGGAGCGCACTGAGCTGTTGAGTTTGAGCAGCGAACTGGAACGCCGTGTGGCCGTCAGGACGCGCGAGGTGGAACGTCTCGCTGAGGAATCCCGCTACGCGGCTATCGTGCGCGAGCGCTTGCAGATCGCGCGCGATCTGCATGACACCCTGGCGCATTCCATGATGGCGATGCTGAGCGAGGTGCGCCTGCTGCGAAAAATCCAGGTGCACGACCCGGCTTCGCTCGCCGAGGAATTGGCGCGCGCCGAGGAAGTCGCGCACGCCGGCCTGAACGAAGCGCGCTCGGCCATCGCGCAAATGCGCAGCCACTCGGCAAGGGACACCGGCTTGGGCCCCGCGCTCTCGAAGGCCATCGAGCGTTTCAAGGATCGCACGGGCCTGGCGGTTGAGCTAGCCATCGACGGCGACGCCGCTCGTTTCGGCGACGACCGCGCCGATGTGATTTTTCGAATGACCGAAGAGGTTTTGCGGAATATTGAACGTCACGCGCGCGCCTCGCGCGTGCGGCTGATCCTGCAGATCGCCGACGACACGCATCTCTCGCTGTTGATCGAAGATGATGGCGTGGGCTTCGACCCGGCCGCTGCGCGGCCCGGGCATTTCGGACTCGTCGGCCTGCGCGAGCAGGCTCAGCTCATCGGCGCCGACATTGCCATCGCGAGCGCGCCCGAGCGCGGCACGAGTGTGGGGATCTCGCTGCGCGTTGCGCCGGAAAGGCTATGAACCCGGTAAGAAATCGCGCGGCTATCTGCCGTTGCTGCGCGGATAGAGATTATTCTCGACGTCCTTGACGTTGGGGACTTGGCGAGCGAGCGCCTCCGCTTGGCGCATGACAAATTCCGTATCGACCGGTCCGCTCAAATACACCACGCCATTGATGGTTTGAATACGCAGCGCCGCAGGCGGCCCGAGTTCAGGATGCTCCCGGAAGAGCCGGGTCACCTCCGCGTTGATCTCCTTATCGGAGGCGCAGTTCTCCGGCGAACATTTCGGAAATATGGCGCAGCCATTCAAGGCCATCGCGAACATGCACGCGAGGCCGGCGGTGATGAGTGTTTTGTATTTTGGCATTCGAAAAGAGTTCCTGGACTGAGCAGACACTATGAACCCAGCAGGAGTTCCAGCGTACGTCGATAGATCGAGTGCAAACGATCGATGTCCGCGACGCGCACACATTCGTTCACCTTGTGGATGGATTCGTTGATCACGCCCAGTTCGATCACCTGCGCCCCCATCGGCGCGATGAAGCGTCCGTCGGAGGTTCCGCCGCCGGTGGTGAGCTTCGGGCTGATTTGCAATTGCTCCTGCACTGCGCGCGCGGCAGCCTGCGACAGGGTGCCGGGAATGGTCAGAAACGGCTGCCCGGAAATGAACCACTCCAAAGAGTATTTGACGCGGTGGCGCTGCAGGATTTCTTCGACGCTTTGCTTCAGGCCATCCACGGTTTGCTCGGTGGAGAAGCGCAGATTGAAGCGTGCCCGCAGCTCGCCCGGGATCACATTCGGCGCGCCGGTGCCGGCCGAGATATTCGAGACCTGAAAACTGGTGGGCTGGAAATGCTCGTTGCCCTGATCCCAGACGCGGGCGGCCAATTCGGCGAGCGCGGGTGCCAACGCGTGCACCGGATTGTCGGCGAATTGCGGATACGCGATGTGACCCTGAATCCCGTGTACCGTCAGACGCCCGCTCAAGCTGCCGCGCCGGCCAATTTTAATGGTATCGCCCAGCGTGTTCTCGCTCGAGGGCTCCCCGACCAGGCACCAGTCAATGCTCTCCTGGCGCTCGCGCAGGACCTCGACCACCCGACGCGTGCCATCGACCGACGGCCCCTCCTCATCGCTGGTGATCAAGAAGGCAATCGTGCCGCGATGCTCGGGATACTGTCCGATGAATTCCTCGCTCGCGGTCACCATGGCCGCCAAGCCGCTCTTCATATCGGCCGCGCCTCGCCCATAGAGCAGGCCATCCCGCACGACCGGTTCAAACGGGTCGGAGCGCCATTCATCCAGGGGTCCCGAAGGAACCACGTCGGTGTGGCCGGCAAAGCAAAACACGGGACCGCCGCGGCCGCGTTTCGCCCAAAAATTCTCGACCGGACCGAAGCGCAGGCTTTCGACCTGAAATCCCACGGCCGCCAGACGTTCGATCATCAGCGCCTGACAGCCTCCATCGGCGGGGCTCACCGATTGACGTGCAATCAGCGCTTCAGTCAATTGCAGGGTGGCCGACATCAGAAGCGCAGCACCGGTGGCTGATGTCGCAAATTGGCCCACGCTCCCCAGGCGCCCAGAACCAGCGCGCTGATCAACACCCACGCGGGCATGGCGAGACCCAGGAATCGCCAGGTTATTTTGGCGCACTCACCCGATCCGGTGAGCACCTTGACCAGCACTTCGCTCAATGAAAACACTTTGAGCATGAAGTCGAGCGAGGCCCCGCAGGACGGCACCGCGCCGGGCGGCAGGTTTTGGATATAGAGGTGGCGCAGCGCAATGCCGATGGTCGCGAGTGCCGCGAGCGTCAGGAGCACCGCATACACGCGCCGGCCGAAGGCCGCGGGGTCGTGCAGCGTCGCGACCAGGAAAATGACACCCAGCGCAAAGATCCCGACTCTCTGAAA
>Ga0210388_10001809_pt1 | contig 16778 bp, 7 predicted proteins | sample IncBWC19OmetaG_FD_155485 | JGI IMG/M metagenome (GOLD analysis project Ga0210388, IMG submission 155485) | Forest soil microbial communities from Barre Woods Harvard Forest LTER site, Petersham, Massachusetts, United States - Inc-BW-C-19-O ... | reverse complement strand
GAGCATGTATATTTTTGTAATAGCTGAGTTCATCGACGACCGCGAGAACGCGCGCCCTGGTCGCATCCGACATGTAGTGAGTATTGTTGAGAACCCGCGAGACCGTGGCCGGTGAGACGCCAGCTTTGCGGGCGACATCCTTCATTGTGTAGGCCATAACCCGAGTCTCTTTCTTGCCAGTGAAAGGCACGCAAAACTGTCACTGCGGGGTGAATAGGAAAGCCATTTCATCTTCTCCATGCGGACTCACGATATCCGCCGGACATGGGGGACTGCGCTTGTCAAATCGGACTGCCTGGCCACAGGCGGTTTCGAACCTGGAAACACAATTCATCATACGAGAACACTATATGCTATTCAATATTCGGTATTTGGCCTATTAAATCGATTGATCTTTGAGTGGGATAAGCAATCCCTTCGCGCCGGCTCGCGAGGCCTCCTTTGCTCTCCCAGTTTCCTCTTGACAGGGTTGAAAGTCCGACTCTATATTGCTAGGAAATCGGTTTCCTATGTTTGGGAAGCGATGCTGTGGTGCGTAATCAAGAGAAGACGGCAAAATGAATTACGTAGCAGGTGCGAGTTCTAGCCAGACTTTCGAAACAAACGTTACTTAGGGTCAACCATTCAGGAGGCAGTACATGAGACAGACGGGGCGATGGATGCTGCCCCTGCTTCTGGCAATCGCCGGGAGCGGGGCATGTTACGCGCAAAGCATTAATGCCGGCGACATCCGTGGCAGCGTGACGGATGCGACCGGGGCATTGGTTCCCGGAGTGACGGTAACAGTGATGGATACCGATACGGGAGTTTCGAAGGATTTCATCACCAATCATGACGGCCTGTACGACACGAACTCCCTGGTGCCGGGGCAATACACGGTCACCTTCACGAAAGACGGTTTCGAGCAACTGGTGCGCGGCCCCATCACGCTTGAGGTCGGCTTCATTACGGTCAACGGACAACTCAAGGTGGGCGCGACGAGCCAGCAGGTGACCGTGAACGCCGATGTGCCGCTGCTGACCACCGAGACGGGCGACCAGACCATGGTTATGTCGGACAAGGTGATGGGAGAGCTGCCTCAAGTCGGCACCGACTGGGAAAACTTCATGTTCCTGCTTCCCGGCGCGACCAATACGCTGAGTTCGGGCGTGGGTTCACTTTCCATCAACGGCAACCTTCCTTACAGCAACGTACTGCAGAACGGTGTAACCCAGACGCTGCCCAGCAGCCAGAACGCCACTGTTGCCAATTTTGAAAATGTGGCGGAGATTCAGATTTCGATGTCTTCGTTCTCCGCGCAATATGGGATCGGCGGAATGATCTTCAACCAGATCACCAAGAGCGGCACCGACAAATTCCACGGCAGCGCCTACGACTACATTCAGAACAACACACTGAATGCGAATTCCTATGGCTTCCTGAGTTCGCCTTCGGTCCCCTACATTCGGCAAAACCATTTTGGCGGCGCAGGTGGTGGGCCGATTCTGAAAAAGAAGATGTTCTTTTATTTCGACTTTGACCAGATTATCGACCACGGGTCTGCCAACAACAATACGAATACGATTCCAACCGTAGCCACGATGGGCGGAGACTTCACCGGGCAGTGGCAGATCTACGATCCGACCACACAAACAATCGCCTACGATGTGAACGACAATCCTTATCCAGTAAGAAAGACGTTCCAGGAAGAATACGGAAGCAATGGTATTCCCTCCGGCATGATCGACACGGTTGCGTCGAAGTTCCAGCAGTTCTACCCGGCGCCTGGCGGCAGCGCTTGCCAGAATAACGTAGCGAGCATCCAGCCAAACTGCATCATTGCGGGTGGGAAGTTCATCCCGGGAAGCGTTGGCAGCGAGGGCGAGACGACCAACAACTTCTACTCAACCGCTCCGGCTTCCTATCCGACACGGCGGTATTTCGGGCGCCTGGATCATGACATCACGACGAACAACCGGCTTTCCATGTCCGACTCGCAGGATGACAGTCCCGCCGTGTATCCGAGTTCCGTTACCCCAGGCCCAATCGGCTGGGAGAGCGGGGACGTAACCGACAATCAGGCACAGATCACCGATGCCTGGACCATTGGCCCGCACGTAACGAACGAGGCGAGAATCGGATACACCTTTGAGGACAGCGACTTTGGCGACCTGTCCTTGAACAAAGGCTTCGCGGCGCAACTGGGCTGGCAATTCGGCGTGGCGGACGACCTGCCGGCGATCCAATTCACCAACCAGTATCCCTATGCGTGGGTTGAACCGGCCACCAATGCAATCTATATTCAGCATGTGTTTGACCCTTCCGATGTTGTGACCTTGATCAAGGGAAGGCACATCCTCCATTTCGGAGGGGAGTTCCTGATTTACCGGGACGATTCCACGGCCTGGGGTAATGTCAACGCCGGGACGATGTCTTATTCCGGCCAATACACACAGCAATGGACAACGGACCAGAAGATCTGCCAATCGACGACACCGGGGGTGGCTTGTCCTGTCGCAGGAACGGGCCTGGAGTACGCCGATTTCCTGCTCGGTTTGGCGCAGAGCTGGAGCGCAAGCTTCTCGCCCGAGTACGGTGGGCGCTTGAAGAGTCCGCAGATGTTTGTTCAGGATGACTTCAAGCTGCGGCCCAACCTGACATTGAATCTTGGGCTTCGCTACCAGATCAATCACGGGTGGAATGAAGTGAAAGGCAATGAGGCGTCGTTCGATCCTACAGTGATGAACCCGGCAACCAACACCCTGGGCGCTTACTGGTACGCGGCGACCCATGCGAATGGCCGCACGTCGATTCAAGCCAATGTCTTCAACGACTGGATGCCGCGCCTGGGCTTCTCCTGGTCGCCCGATCCCAAGACCACGGTCCGCGGAGGCTTTGGTCTCTTCTCCTATAACTGGAGCCTGGACACCTATGCGTCTGAAGGCAGCGTAATGGGAGGCGCTTTCCCATCCACCGGTAATGATACTGACCAGACCAACGGCATCACTCCAGTTACACAGTTGGATGGAACCGGCACGATCTATGGAACCGCCAATAAGCTGCCATACACGGTGAGGTCCAACAATTTCGATCCGGCCAACTACAACGGGGAGGGAGCGAATTACCAGGCATACCACACGCCGATTCCCAAGATCTATCAGTGGAACTTTGCTCTGCAACATGAGTTCATGCCGAATCTCGTGTTCGAGCTTGGCTATGTGGCAAGCCACGGCTACAATCTTGTGTTTCCAACCGACCTCAACGCCGTGCCTCAGCAGTATTTTTCGTCGAACGACTCGCAGAACCGGCCGTATCCGGTCTACCAGGGCATTACAGGGAACACCAATAATGCCCTCTCCAACTACAACTCCTTGCAGGCGTCTGTTAGAAAGCGCATGAGTAACGGCGTGGACCTCAACTTCAACTATGTCTGGTCGCACATGCTTGACGACCAGGATTCATCCGGCTGGGGTAGCCGCGCGGGCCCGCAGAACTGGCAGATTGCGAACAACGCGTCTGCAAACTACAGCAACTCCAACTTCGATGTTCGCAACGCCTTCAAGGGCTATGCGATCTATCAATTGCCGTTCGGCAGGGGACGGCGTTTCCTGAACAACAACATCGTGGCGGATGAAGTGATTGGTGGATGGCAGGTTTCCGGTACGCTTTATTTGTCGGGCGGCACGCCGTACTCAGTCTTCGGGACTCAAGCGAACTATCAGTTGGCGGGTTCGATGTTCCCCAACTGGGTTCCTGGGGTCAATCCAAAACCAACGAACCGGTCGGCAAAATGCGGGCCGGGCTCCGGCGCGACGGTTGCCGGCCAGACGGTTGGCTGTCTCAATGAGTGGTTCAACCCCGCGGCCTTTTCGCAGCCGGCACCCGGGACCTTTGGCAACGTGAGGAGAAACATCCTGTATGGGCCGGGAACCGACGAAACGAACCTCTCGATGTTCAAGGAGTTCTCGCTTCCCTGGGAGGGGATCAGGCTCAGGCTCAGTCTCGCCGCCACCAATGCGTTCAACCATGCGTCCTTCTCAAATCCAGGCGGAGGACTGCAAGGTTCCCCCGGTGTGGGCCAACCGTACAGTTGGCTTACTCAAATACCGGGCACAAGCCCACCTCAATATGTTGGCACGCAGCAAATCACCTCAACGAATGTTGGCGGGCGCTCCGGTGAGGGGCAGCTTCGCGTAGAATTCTGATCCTGTTCCACAAGTCCTGAACCATTCCTGGTTTTCGGGGAGACAGCAGCATTGCCTGCCGTCTCCCCTGTTTTTTGGGGTGAATCTCCTGGGTTTGCCATTTTCTATATCATGAGGTGTCATGAGCATACAGAGAGCTATCGCGCTCACCGCGACCGGTCTGCTTCTGAGCCCCGTTTTGTGTTTGGCGCAGATCGCCAGCGACACCCAATCGCAGATTGCCGATCACACTCGCAAGCTTCAACAATACCTGCAGGAGAAACGGCCGGACCTCGCCATTCCCGAGTTGCAGGCGCTGACGACGCTCGATCCCAACAACGCCGACGTCCGCGGAAACCTGGGCGTGCTGCTGTTCTTCAAAGGCGATTGCGCCAATGCAGTGCCGCAGTTGCGGGCTGCTACCAGCCTGCACACCGGACTTTGGCGCATTGAAGTTTTGCTCGGCATGTGCGAGAAGCGGCAGGGCGATATGGCCGGAGCGCGCACCGATCTCGAAAATGCCTTTCCGCATCTTGACGAGGAAAAGCTTCGTCTTCAAGCGGGGATGGAACTGATCGAGATTTATTCGAATGCCGGCGAACTTGAAAAGGCCGCAGGCGCGGTGAGTTCGTTACGCGAGCATGACCCGAGCAACGTTGAAGTACTCTACGCCTCGTATCGGATATATAGTGATCTGGCCGTCGAGTCGATGCTGAGCCTCTCGCTGGCGGCTCCGGATTCCGCGCAGATGCACCGGGCAATTGCCCATGAAGAGACGCGGCAAGGCAATGACGCGGGCGCGATCGGGAACTACCGCAAAGCAATTGCCCTTGATCCGCAGTTGCCGGGCGTTCATTTTGAATTGGCCGAGCTGTTGTACGCGTCGACGGACGAGAAACTGAAGAAAGAAGCGGAACAGGAGTACCAGGCAGCGCTCAAAGAGAATCCCGAAGACGAGAAGACGCTTCGCAAGCTGGCCGAGATCGACGCGGCAAAAGGAGAAACGCAGAAGGCATTTCAGGAGTTTTCAAAAGCGATTCAGCTGGAGCCCACCGACACGGATGCGAAGCTGGGATTGGCCAAAACGCTGATCGAGATGGACCAGTTGGATAAAGCGCAGGCATTGCTGGAAGATACTGTGCGTCAGGAACCGAGCAACGCCATCGCTCACTACCGGCTGGCGGCTCTCTATCGGAAAATGGGGCGCATGGACGACGCCAGGCGCGAAGTAGACCTCTACAAAGAATACAAAGACATGAAAGAGAAACTGCGCTCTCTGTATAAGGAATTGCAGATTCAGCCCAAGGGCGCCCAGACGGACGAGCACGATGAGAAGTAGTTGGTGGGGACCGCGACGAACTGCAGGAATGCTGCTGGGGATGCGCGGCGTTTCGCGGTTGTGCGCGTGCCTTTTTTCCCTTGGTCTGTCTGGAGCGGCCATGGCGCAGATGGGCGTTTCTACGCCGCTGCCCCCGGCAGAGAAACAGAAGGCCGAAGCGGAGCGTTTGGCAACCGGCAAACTCGCCGGATATCCGCAGTTGGTGGACATCACCGCTTCGACCGGAATCAACTTCGAGCATCTATCCAGTCCCGAGGCGAAGTTCATCGCCGAGTCAATGAGCGGCGGCGTGGCCCTGATCGATTACGACCAGGATGGCTGGCCGGATATATATTTCACCAACGCGCAGAGCGTGGACATGGCGCTCAAAAGAAAAAAGTCGCGCAGCGCGCTTTTCCATAACAACCACGATGGAACTTTTACCGACGTGACCGACAAGGCGGGCGTGGGCTATCCCTGCTGGGCGATGGGCGCGGCGGTTGGGGATTACAACAACGACGGATGGCCCGACCTGCTGGTGACCTGCCTGGGCGGCGTGGTGCTATACCGCAACAACGGGGATGGAACTTTTACCGACGTGACAAAAAGCGCGGGCCTCGGAATCGACACAGGCTGGGCGGCGGGCGCGGCCTTTGGCGATTACGACAGCGATGGATGGGCGGACCTGTTTGTTTCGCACTACGTGGATTTTCACCTAGACGAGCTGCCTGCATTCGGTTCTGCAAAATCGTGCAAGTATCTGGGGTTCGATGTGCAGTGCGGGCCACGGGGCCTGAAGGGATCGAGCGACAATCTTTACCGCAACAACGGAGACGGGACATTTACGGATGTGTCCAAAAAGTCCGGTGTCGACGATCCGGAGCGGCGCTATGGCTTGACTGCCGTATGGACCGACTTCGACAACGACGGCAAGCTCGATTTGCTTGTGACGAACGACGGCCAGGCGAATTATCTTTACAAGGGCGACGGCGCGGGGAAGTTTGAAGATGTGGCTCTTGCTTGCGGCGTGGCGGCAAACGAGGACGGATTCGAGCAGGCCAATATGGGCGTCGCATTGGGCGACTATCTGCACACCGGACGGATGTCCCTCCTGATCTCTCACTTCGACAATGAGTACGCGGCCCTCTATCGCAACGAAGGGAACCTGAACTTTACCGATGCCTCGATCGCTTCAGGCATCGCGCGCGGCACACAGGGCTATGTGGGATGGGGGACAGCGTTCGTGGATTTTGCCAACACCGGCTGGCTGGATTTGTTCGTTGTAAACGGGCACGTCTATCCACAAGTGGATCAGGCACACACAGCCGCCACTTACCTTGAACCGAAGTTGCTGTTTATGAATCAGCACGACGGGACGTTCAGAAATGTGAGCAGACTGGTCGGCGATGCACTTCAGGTGAAGCAGGTGAGCCGCGGGATGGCAGTGGGCGATCTTTTCAACGATGGAAGGATGGAGGCGGTGGTTGAAAACCTTTCGGGCAGACCGATGCTGCTGCGTCCGGAAGGCGGCCCGCAGAATCATTGGGTGAGTTTTCAACTGGAGGGCGTGAAAAGCAATCGGCTGGCCTTGAATGCGCGCATTCGCGCAACGGCTGGAGATCTGGTGCAGTTGGGTGAAGTGGTCAGCGGCGGAAGCTATCTTTCGCAGAACGATCTGCGCATTCACTTCGGAATGGGAAGCCATGAGCGGCTCGATCGAGCAGAGGTTTTGTGGCCGGACGGGACAAGGGAATTGCTCACCAATCTTGCTGCTGACCGGTTTTATATGGTGCGTGAAGGAAAGGGCGTGGTTTCAAGCAAGCTCCCTGAGCATCCGGTCAAGCTCCCCTAGGGGGAAAGCGGCAAGGCATGAGAGTGAGCGAGCGGTGTGGGGCGTGGTTGAAGTTTATCGCTTCGTTGGGGTCTGCATCCTGCGGTTCTGACTCCCAGGAGCGGGGGGGCCCGTTGTGACGCTGATTGAGAGCGGAGGCGGCACTGGTTCCTGCTCTTCGGTTGTGAAAGAAGCTTGCGCCTGATCTCCTCGTGGGGAAGATGCTCACTTCCCTTCCCCATGAAACAATTCAAGCGGGAGCGGGACCGTGATCGAAATCCACGAAACTCTCACGGGGAAAGGCCGGCGTCAAGGGCGCTCGTACCCAGGCGTTCATCTCCACCCTTGACGCCGGCAATTCCGCCTTCACAATGGTCATGGGAACGAAGCGCAGGTTCATTCCTGTGAGTCGTTTCTTTGTTGAAGAACAGCGAGGACCCTGCGCGATCTTTAAAATGCACCAGGGTCGGATTTCCAGCCGACGCGCCGGCTACTCTACCCGCAGCGCCTTCACAGGATCGATTGACGCTGCCCTTTGCGCCGGAATCATCCCGGCCACGCACGCCGCCGCAACCAGCACACCAATTGCTCCGGCCATCACCACGGTATCCACGTGCGCGATGTCATACAGTTGCGATTTCACAAACCGCACGCAGAGCATGGCGGCTGGCGCGCCGATCGCGAGCCCTGCAAGCGCCTGCAGCATGGCGCCGCGCATCACCATGGCAATTACGCGCCCGCGCTGGGCGCCGAGCGCCATGCGGATGCCGATCTCCGGCGTGCGGCGTACGACGGTGTACGCAGTAACGCCGTAGAGGCCGATGGCGGCGAGTAGCAGGGCGAGCAGGCCGAAGAGCGAAGTGAGGCGCGCGATGAGGCGCTCCTCGTTGAAGCGGTCATCAATCTGCTGCTGGAAGGTCTGGAATTTCACGATGGTCAGGTTGGGGCTGATGCTGGCCAGGGTATCGGCGACGATCTTTTCAAACCCGGCGATGGGATGGGCGGTCTGGATGACCAGGGCCCCGGCGTACATGGATTGATCTTTGTCGATGGAAGCGTCAGGGCTGGGATCGTTGGCGCTGCCGGCGCGCTGTGTGAGGGGGAGAAAATACATGGCGTGGTCTTTCCAGTAGACGCTGGTATAGGTAGTGTCTTCGACTACGCCGACGATCTCATGCGCTCCATCCTGGCCGGCGTGGCCGGGGCCGGAGAAGCCAAAACGATGGCCGATGGGGTTGCCTTTGCCGAAGAACTGTTTGGCAAACTCCTGGTTCACGACGGCGACGGGCGGCGCATTCATCGTGTCCTGCGCTGTGAAGCCGCGGCCCATGACAACATGCGTACCGACAGAATCGAAGTACTCCGCGGTGCCTTTGACCCAGGAGGCGCCTTTATTGATGTCGGGTTCTCCCTGAACCTTTACCCCTGATCCCCAGTTGTTTTGCTCCATCGGCGTGTAGGTGGCGAGGCCGACTTTGAGAACGCCGGGAATGGCGTGGAAGCGGTCTTCGATGGTCTGGTAGAGGGGCTCGACCTCTGTGTTTTTATAGCCGGCCGCCTGTGGATTAATGTGGGCGATGTAGCGGTTCGTCTCATCCAGTTTCATATCGACGTTTTCGGCCTTGCTGAGGCTCTGTGCAAAGAGACCTGCGGCGACGAGAAGCACAAGCGAGAGAGCGGCTTGCAGAACCACAAGCGCGCGCTGGAGGAAGGATGCTCCATGAGCGGTGGTGCGAGCGTTGGAGCGCAGGGCTTCCGCGGGATGCGTGCGCGCGGCCATCAGCGCCGGGGCCACGCCGAAGAGAACTCCAGTTAGGAGCGAAAGCGCAAAGGCAAAGCCAATGACGAGGGGCGAAGGCGAGGCATGGACCGGCATGTTGTGTTGGTCGGGGAAGGCGAGCGCCAGCAGCGCGTGTGCTCCGAGGTAGGAGATTGCGAGCCCGAGCAATCCGCCCATGCCGGAAAGCAGCACACTTTCGGTAAGGAGCTGGCGGACGATCCTTACGCGTTGCGCGCCAAGAGCCGAGCGAATGGAGAGTTCCGCGCGGCGGCTCATGCCGCGGACGAGCAGAAGATTGGCGATGTTGGCGCAGGCGACGAGAAGGACCAGTGCTGCGATCCACTGCAGCAGCCTCAAGTGGTCCTTGTAGCCGTCCTGCATGTTCTGGATGCCGCCGCCGCCCGGCGTCAGCACCACGTGCGTGTTGGGAAGGACCTTCTGGGCGCGCGGATCGGTAAATGTCTTGAGCGGCGCAAACTGCTGCTTGAGGAGCGTACTGGCCTTGGCCTGGACGGCGGGGATGGAGGTTCCAGGCTTGACGCGGCCGATAATATAAGCCCACTGGGTATCGGGGTCGTTGAAGTATGGCGCGCCGATGATTGCGTCCATCGCGTTCATGGGCAGGAAGTACTTAGGCGGATTAGTATCGATGCGGTCCCCGTAAAATCCCTTTGGCGCAACACCAATGATCGTGGCCGGCTTGGTATTGATGTAAAACGCGCTTCCCACCACGCTCGGGTCGCCCGCGTAATCCTGTTGCCAGGCGTCATAGCTCATCACGGCAGTAATGGGCGCGCCCTTCTGGTCGTCAGCGTCCATAAATAGTCGGCCTGCTGCTGGCGAGAGTCCAAAAACGCGGAAGTAGTTGCCGGAGACGAAGGTGCCCATGACTGATTTCGCCACGGTCTGCGGCCCCGCGCGGCGAACCGTGATCGGCCGCCATGCGTAGCCCGACTCCATCGCTGCAAGCTCTTCAAACTCCGGCAGGCTCTTCTTGAACATGGAGTAGGTGTCTGTGGCGAAGAGCGAATAGTCCCCTTTATCGTTCCAGCCGCTGTTCACGCAGCAATTATCATCGTCGCCGATGCGGATAAGAGTCTTTGGATCGACCACAGGCAGGTTATGAAGCAGGATGGCGTTGACCAGCGTAAAGATGGCCGAGTTTGCGCCGATGCCTAGCGCCAATGTGAGCAGAACCGTGACGGCAAAACCCGGCGTTTTGCGAAGCTGGCGCAGCGCGTAAGTTACATCCTGAAGCAAAAACTGCATCGGTCAACCTCCCCATCTAGACTTTCATTCTGTTACAGAACGTAACATTCGTCAACTTTGTATATAAGCCACTTGCCTTCCGCCTGAAGTTCTACCGCTTCCAGAAGCATGGGATCAAAGGTGCATGCTCGCAGGCCGGTGCGGGGTTTGAGCAGGGATCTTCGGGACGAATGGCGCCAGCCGCCCTGGCGCTGAAACGAGCACCCAAAACAGACCTGTGAATAAAATCTCGATCCTAAAGGAATAACTTGAGGCAAAAATCACTCGACTGACGCCTACCTATACAAAGCTTTGTCCCAGACCGCGGAACATCCTCCGGCCTCTCAAGGAATCGCAGGCAGGAACCCGCTAGATCACGATTTTCAATGGCGATGGAAACTGATCGCCACGAGCCCTTAAAGGGGATGCGCGGTGTTGAGGTTGCCGCATATAGGGACCGTGTGTCTTCGGATTTGGCTTTGAACTGGGTTGAAACGTGTTTCTTTGGCAGTAAGCGGCTTGATGAGAAAGGGTTTATGGACATCCCAAAGGGTTATCTGCGCGGCGTTTCTGTTTGCATTGGGATGGGGCTGGTTCTGAGTTATCCGCCCCTGAGCGGTTGGTGCCAGGCCTCCGCTGGTGGAAAAGTGCAAGGCTCCGTGTTCGCGTCCGTATCGCCCGCCGCCGTGTCGGCTGCAAGGACCGAGTCAGGGCAGACGCCCGAGGCTCAAATCCGCATCGTAGACGCGATCGACGAGACCCGTGTGACGACCTTGAAGGGTAACACCCACCCGCTGGCGCGAGCCTCATTCGACAAGGGCCCTGTGAGCCCCGACCTTCCCATGGGCGATCTGGTGCTGGTGCTGAGTCGCGGCCCGGAAATGCAGGCTGCTTTTGATCAGTTTGTCGCCGGCCAATACGACAAAAAGTCGCCGAATTTTCACCGCTGGCTCACTGCGGAGGAAGTGGGAAAGGAATTTGGTCCGGCCCAGGCAGACATCGATGTTATTTCCAACTGGCTCATCGGGCATGGCTTTGCGATTCAGGAAGTGACGAAGGACAGGGTTTCCATTCGCTTCAGCGGCACGGCTTCGCAGGTGGAGGAGGCCTTTCACACGGAGATTCACAACCTGGATGTGAAGGGCGAGAAGCACATTGCCAACATGACCGACCCGCAGATTCCGGCCGCACTTGCACCAGTTGTAACGGGGGTCAAGGCGCTGCACAATTTCTTTCCGCAGCCGCAGCACCGGCTCGGCGGACAGGTCACGCTGAACCGCGAGACAGGGACTTGGCAGCGCGCGGGCGCGCCGGCTTCCCTTCCCACCAAGCGGCCCGGTATGACGGCGCCCACTGGCATACGCCCGGACTTCGGCACCGCCAATCCCTATGGGGACGTGGTTGAAGATGTTGCGCCCTATGACTTTGCCGCCATCTATAATGTGTTGCCTCTGTGGACGGCCGCCACACCGATCGACGGCACCGGACAGACCATTGCCATCGACGTTTCGCAGCGCCTTTGGCCTGCCCGCCAAGGCTCCCTCCGTGGTGATTACCAACAACGACCCCGGCGACTGTCCCGAGTTCAATTCGACCTGCGCGGATGCGTTGATTGAGAACACCATCGATGTGGAGTGGGCCGGAGCGGTGGCGAAGGGCGCCAACATCGTGCTGGTCATTTCCAGCGCGCCCACGCCTACATCCGATCCGCTTTATCTTTCCGCGAATTACATCGTCCAGAACAAGACTGCGCCCATCATCAGTGTCAGCTTCGGGCAGTGTGAAGCGAGCCTGGGCAACGCCGCCAATACGGAATACAACAATCTCTGGGAGTCAGCCGCTTCAGAAGGCATCGCTGTCTTTGTGGCATCTGGAGATGCGGGCTCGCCGGCTTGCGACCAGGATCAGGACCAGATCGACGGCGTGCCGTATGCGGCCCAGTATGGACTGGCCGTCAACGGCATCGCCTCTACGCCGTACGACACCGCAGTCGGCGGGACGGATTTCAACTGGGGAACGACGGCCGCGCCCTATTGGAACACCAGCAACGCCAGCACTGGAGCCAGCGCTTTGGGCTACATTCCCGAAGTGGTATGGAACCAGACATGCGCCAACCCGCTGGCGCTGCCCGGCCTGCAGGCCGACGCGGCGTATCTCGGAATCTCCGGAGTCGTGGATGGCGAATCGGCCTGCAATTTTGTCCTCAACAACTGGACCACCATCAACACCGACTTCCAGGTGAACCTTGCCGGGCTCGTGGATACCGTGGGCGGCGGAGGCGGAGAGAGCCTTTGCACCTTCTTCAACGGTGAGGAATGTATTAGCGGTTACGCGAAGCCCGCCTGGCAGGCCGGCGTCCCAGGTATTCCCAACGACGGGCAGCGTGATATTCCCGATCTCTCCTTCTTCGCATCCGACGGATTTCTGGGCAGCGCTTACCTGTTCTGCGTCACTGGCGGAGGCAATACCTGCAGCTATTCGGCGACTTCCGAGCCGACCGCAAACGAAATAGGCGGAACGTCGGTAGGGACTCCGGCGATGGCCGGCGTGATGGCGCTGATCAATCAGAAATCCGGTTCTTCGCAGGGCGACCCGAACACGGTTCTCTATGAGCTGGCAGCCAAGCAGACCTACTCCGCGTGCAGTGCCGGGACTGTGACGGCCAAATCGAGTTGCGTCTTCAACGACATTGACGGCGGCACCAACGCCATGCCTTGCGAGTCAGGAGTATCGCTGAACTGCACGGCGCTTTATTCCGACGATGCGTTGGGGATTTTATCCGGCTACAACGCAGGCACGGGCTACGATGATGCCACCGGACTGGGTTCGTTGAATGTAGCCAACGTGGTAAACAACTGGCCGGGCGCGGCTCCCTTTGTGATCTTATCGACGACCGGGCTGACATTTGCCTCGACGGTCGAGGGCTACTCGAGCGCAACGCAGGCGATCACCCTGAAGAACAGCGGCAGCCTGGCTCTCAGCCTGAATGGAACGGCGCAGGGCATCAGCATTACGGGAACGAATGCGAGCTCATTCACGCAGACAAACACTTGCGGTACAAGCGTCGCAGCTGGAGCCTCATGCACCATCACGGTGACCTTCAAGCCCGCTGCCGTCGGCCCGCTGACTGCGAAGGTAAACATTGCGGATAATACATACGGCTCACCACAGACCGTGGCTTTGACTGGGACGGGCCTGGCTCCAGCTCCGACGGTTACGCTCTCCGCAAATTCGATTTCGTTTTCCGCTCAATGGGTGGGAGAGTCGTCCACGGCGCCGAGCATGACGCTTACCAACTCCGGCACGGCCGCGCTCTCGTTGACCAGCATCAGCTTCACGGGAACCAACGCCAGTTCGTTCAGCCAGACAAATACCTGCGGGACGAGCGTGGCTGTGGGCGCCACCTGCAATATCACCATCACCTTCGCTCCGAAATCCGCGGGTTCGCTAACCGCGAACCTGAGCGTGGCAGACAATGCTCCCGGCTCGCCTCAAACGGTTGGCGTGAGTGGCACGGGCAATGCGATCGTGCTGTCCTCCAAGAGTCTCGCCTTCCTGGCGTCTGGGACGGGTGTCGCAGCGCCCACACAGCAAGTCACGCTTACCAACGACAGCAACATTGCACTTTCCGTGACCGGCATGAGCATTACGGGAACAAATGCCAGTTCTTTCTCGCAGACCAACACCTGCGGAACAAGCGTGGCAGTCGGCGCGTCGTGCACCGTCACAGTGACTTTCAAGCCTGCCGTTGCCGGCGCGCTATCGGCGGCGGTAAACATTGCGGACAATGCGTTCGGCTCGCCTCAGACCGTCACTCTTTCAGGGTCGGAGCAGGGGCTGATCCCAACGGTGACGGTGACGCCGAACCCAACAAGCATCACCAGTACGCAGGCACTGTCAGTGAAGGTCACGGTCAGCGGCGGCAGCGGGAACCCAACGCCCACCGGTTCTGTGACACTTACCAGCGGCAGTTACACCTCTGCCGCGGCGACGCTCAGCGGCGGCAGCGCCACCATCAACATTCCTGCCGGCAAGCTGGCTGCGGGAAGTGATACCTTGACGGTCAGCTACACTCCGGACTCCAATAGTTCGTCGATCTACTACGGTGCCACTGGCACGGCAAATGTTTCTGTGACAGCAGGGGCCCAGGCGACGCTGACGACGCCGGCGCCCGGCAGCACGCTGGCCGGTTCAAGCGTGACGTTCAACTGGACGGCTGCGGCCAACGCGACGGGGTATGCTCTTTGGGCCGGCACCGCGAGTTCGGGATCTGATGCGGACAATCTTTACTACTCTGGTGAGAAGGCACCAACAGTCACTTCACTAACGGTTTCGGGGCTTCCAACAAACGGCGAGATGATCTATGTGCGCATGATCACTTATCAGGGGAGCAGCAGCACGTATATCAGTTACACCTACACCGCGGCGGCGGGAGCGGCGCTGACGACGCCGGCGCCTGGCAGCACGCTGGCCGGCCCGAGCGTTACATTTAGCTGGACAGCAGGTTCTGGCGCGAGTGGATATGCTCTCTGGATTGGCAGCACAGGACCGGGTTCGGACAATCTTTACTACTCCGGTGAAAAGGCATCGACGGTCACTTCACTACCCGTTTCGGGGCTTCCGACGAACGGGGAGACGATCTACGTTCGCCTGATCACCTATTACGGCAGTAGCAGTGCGTTTATCAATTACACCTACACGGCGGCGACGGCCGCGGTGCTGACAACGCCAACGCCTGGCGGCACGCTGGCGGGTTCCAACATTACATTCAGCTGGACGGCTGCGCCCAACGCAACGGGATATGCCCTTTGGGCCGGCACAGCGAGCTCGGGATCTGATACGGACAATCTTTACTACTCCGGCGAAAAGGCATCGACAGTCACTTCATTGACGGTCAGCGGGTTGCCGGTAAACGGAGAGAAGATCTACATCCGTCTCATCACTTACCTCGCCACCGGAAGCACGTTCACCACCTACACCTATACGTCGGCGACGGGAGGAAAACTGACGACGCCTGCGGTCAGCAGCACACTGACCAGTTCCAGCGTTACTTTCAGTTGGACGGCTGGCGCCAGCGCGACTGGGTATGCTCTGTGGATTGGCAGCACGGGACCGGGTTCGGACAATCTTTACTACTCGGGTGAGAAAGCTTCGACAGTCACCTCACTGACTGTTAACGGGCTGCCAGTGAACGGCGAGACGATCTACGTGCGTCTGATCACCTATTACGGCAGCAACAGCGGGTTTATCAATTACACCTACACGGCGGCGACCGGAGGGGTACTGACGACGCCGACGCCCGGCAGCACACTGGCCAGTTCCAGCGTTACGTTTAGCTGGACGGCTGGTGCTGGCGCGAACGGATATGCTCTGTGGATTGGCAGCACCGGACCGGGTTCTGACAATCTTTACTACTCCGGTGAGAAAGCATCGACAGTGACTTCACTAGCGGTTTCAGGGCTGCCTACCAACGGGGAGACGATCTACGTGCGTCTGATCACCTATTACGGTAGCAACAGCGGATTTATCAATTACACCTACACGGCACATTAGGCAACTCAACCAGATTGATCCGGATATCGCAACCCACCGTGCAGTTAAGAGGAGACCGACATGCGACTCACGAGCAAACACACATTCGTTCTGTTGCCGGCCATCGCCGCGGTCTCTGCGCATCGCAGTTCCGCGCCGGCTCCGCAGCCGGCGTCGGACAAGCCACTGCGGTCCAAACTCGCCATCGAATATAGCTACGCGCCGTGCAACGAGCCGCCCGGCAGCTGCACCCGAATCAGCATCATTGGATCTGACGCAAGCTCATTCAACCAGAGCAACACCGCGGCCGTGAGTCTAGCTAACAACGCGATTGGCTCGCCGCAGACCGCTGCGATGACAGGTACGGGGCGATGAAGACACGACCAAACCATCACGACAAACGGCAGGAGAAGCAGATGTTCGTAAACAACCAGTTGTCTCACCTGCGCTTGCTGCTTGCAGCAGGACTCATCGTATCGGTTTCCGGAGGAATTACCGCAAAAGCGGCGGAGGCCCTCGCAGGAAGCATTGACGCGCAGAAGAAGGCCCGGATCAGCGAAAGTTACGGACACTTGCCCTTGCGCTTTGAAGCCAACCAGGGTCAAGCGGACAAGCAGGTAAAATTTCTTTCGCGCGGCAGTAACTACGCTCTCTATCTCACCGGAACCGACGCCGTTTTGGCGCTCGAAAAGAAGGTGTCCACGCACGCGAGCATGACCGATGTGGTGAAGATGCAGTTGCGTGGCGCCCACGCCAATTCAATTCCTGTTGGCGCGGGTCTGCTTTCTGGAACTTCCAACTATTTTCTCGGCAACGATCCCTCTCAATGGCATGCCGGAGTCCCGAACTATTCCAGCGTGCGCTACCGAGGGGTGTATCCGGGTGTAGATCTCGTGTATTACGGCA
>Ga0210388_10001808_pt1 | contig 16792 bp, 23 predicted proteins | sample IncBWC19OmetaG_FD_155485 | JGI IMG/M metagenome (GOLD analysis project Ga0210388, IMG submission 155485) | Forest soil microbial communities from Barre Woods Harvard Forest LTER site, Petersham, Massachusetts, United States - Inc-BW-C-19-O ... | reverse complement strand
ATGCGCCAGTGTTGGCGCGCATCATGTGAGTACGGGAGCATCTTCTCGCGGCCTACTGCCACTCGCTGGCGCAGTGGCAACCGCTGTTTCGGAGTTTCGGCGTTCGCGGGATTCGCCGCTCTGTTGCATTAGCTTGGTGACCACTCCGGTCCATCCGGTTTGATGGCTGGCGCCCACGCCTGAGCCGGAGTCGCCGTGGAAGTACTCGTGAAAAAGAGGCAAGTCGCGCCAATGAGGATTCGTCTGGAACTTCTCCAGGTTGCCGAATACCGGTCGGCGGCCCTTTTCGTCACGAAGAACTCGAAGATTGGCAGCTTGAGGGCCACGATTCGTGACCGTGATCTTGATCAGAATGTCTTCGATGTCCGCCTTGGCATATTCCACGAATACATCGAAGTAGCGATCTTCGTCGAATACGCCGGTATCAAGTAACTCGAACTCCGGTTGGCTCTTGTCGCGCAATCGGTTTTCCTCCACCAGCTTCGCGTAAGGAAACTCCGCTTGCGGGTATTTGTAGAGATACTTCATATATGAGTGCGAAGGCGTGCTCTCGAGATAAAAGTAGTATTCCTTCGCGTCCTCGCCGTGGTTCCCTTCGTTTCCAGTTAGACCGAAAATCCGTTCTTTCAGAATCGGATCACGTTCATTCCACAGAGCGAGCGCAAAGCAAGTCATTTGCCGGCGATCACTGATCCCGGCCAACCCGTCTTCGTTCCAACGATAGGCGCGCGAGCGGGCATGGTCGTGTGGCAAGTATTCCCATGCGTTCCCGTGCGGGCTGTAGTCTTCCCGCACAGTGCCCCACGCACGTTCGCTGAGGTAGGGCCCCCAGCGCTTCCAATGCTTTTTGCGCGTGCGAGATTCGGCCAGTCGAATTTCCTCTTTTGTCATGAAGGTCTTCGTATTTCAAATCAGGCTTAGCTAACGAGCAAACTCATCCGAAACTTGCAAATCCCCGCACCGCGAGCCGAGTCCCGTATCGTTGACCGGGTCGTCGATGTTTGAATCGTCCTGTAGACACAGGGATGGCAAATCGTGGACAAGATCAGGGTGCCAGTCGTTTCTGGACAACGCAGTGTGGACATTACTACTCATATCCCCTCCTACTTCTCTTCGATTTCGATTGCGTGGCCCGGTGAGCAGCGATCAAGCGGGTTTCTCGTGGGGCTACGCAGCGCGAGGGCTGGGAAGCCTCCAGCATCCGCTACCACGTTGGTGGCGGCCAGTGTAACGAAGGCAACTCCAGCCACAATGCCGGAGATATTTAACATAGGCGTCCATCCCTATAATCCGGACCGCGCGATGCCAACGTTCTGCCTAGCCCCCGACCCAGTCAGCACCCATCGACGTTGGCAGCAATTCGCACTCTAGCGGTGTTAACGGCATCCCACCACGATTTATTCCAGAACGCGATGCGTCTTGGTTTAGGAAGGCTCGTGAGATATCGCAAATGCCCGAAGTAGAAAGGCCGCTCCTAGGCAGTAAGAAAACAAATCTAGAACCGAAAGGCCATCTAACCGCCGGTCGAAGAACTTGTTCGTTCTGGTGGCCTCCTAGAATCATGCCGGACGTGCATCTGCTCGGAGAGTTTGGCTTCCGTGGGGAAGATTGCAGTGGCCGTCGTCCGAGACGGTCACTTCAGCCACAACACCGAACCCCTGTTTCACGCGCTCACGCTGATAGTCGCTTTCACGGCTAACCGCTCGCAGAGCCGCATAAATCGAGCCAAGGATACAAGCACTGACCAACAAAATCAGAGCGCTCAAAAAAAGACCACCTACCAATTCAACGGTGCTTTCCAACATTTGGAGTCCCTCCGTCTCCCGTGGCGTGTGCCCGAAGCGCGCGTATTCAACGAATAGGCGAACAGATTGCGTCAGAGCCTGCATTCCGAGAGATTCGAACTTTCTGAACGCAGTCACTATTGATAACGGCGCTCGGGCGGGTTTTATTCCCGAGGTGTCCCTTGAACCATTGCAAGCGTGGAAGGGACGGTTGGTCGCGCGTCATATTTATTTTGGATCGTGGAATCCCCACAGTCGGTGAGGCAAAAGATACGTGAAGCCTGCAAACCCTTCCCACTGCCTCGAGGAAGAGGTCATGATTGAATCCGGCATCCAGTACAAGATTGTTTCTGACGGGATACGAGACGGCCCACAAATTCCCAACAGCATTCTTGTTGGTGAGTGGCTGCGTGAAATGCCAGATCGCCCGCCGAAGCGTTTCTCTTGCCGTTCCGTTCTGGGCTACGCGCGTGGAGTCAGCAATGGCGGCGGATAAAAAGCTCCGATAGCGGTCGTGCTGCAAAATGGAGGGAGCCCTTTCTCACTTCACGACGACTTGGCCGGTCATTTTCGGATGGACCGAGCAGTAGTAGGGGTACGTTCCCGGCTTGGTAAACGTGTAAGAGAACTTTTCGTCCGTGTCCATCACCTTCGACTTGAAAACGCCGTCTGTGCTCACGGCCGTATGAGGAATGTCATCACTGTTCGTCCAGGTAACTGTTGTTCCGACGGGTACCGTGATCGCCTGCGGCCCAAAAACGAAATTATCGATTTTCACCCCCACGTTTGCTGCGGAGGGTTGGTCACTTGCTGTGACGCGCGATGATCCCGCGACCAGCAGCATCGCTATCAATACTGGCATTGCCACACCTGCAATCCGCACATTTTTCTTCGTCATTTGTCTATCTCCTTGTATTTGATTTTCTTGCTTGAACCCTGACGTGTATCACTCCTCCACGACCAGTGTTCCTTTCATACTTCTATGGCCTATGCCACAGACATTCGAGCAGCGAAATTGGAAAGTGCCAGCCTTGTCAGCGGTGAATTCGACGACGACCGTCGTTCCCTTAGGAATTTTCTGGTTGATGTTAAAGTCGTCTAGCTTGAATCCATGATCGTGGTCCGTGGCGGCCATGACTAGCTTGACCCGTTCGCCTTTCCTGACGCGCAGCGAGCCGGGGCTAAATTCGTACTTCCTGAGCGTCACCTGGATTTCATGTACCCCTCGCATCGACGTTCCCGAATCTTCAGATGCTTGCGCAACTGTCCTTGCCGAAGCTGCGGACAAGATCGTGAGCCCTATTAGCATCATCTTCAGCTTGTTCACGTTGAATTCCTTTGCTTGAAAATCGGGTTGCCTCTCACTAGAGATAACCAAAGTATTGATCTTTTATTCCATACCGCCCGGGGTACGGTTCATCAGGTTCGCTGCAGTTGTTCGGGAATTCTCAAGTTGCTTTGTTGCCGGTGGGGTGATTAGGGCTATCTGTTTTGACATGCGTGATTGTTGTCTGTGGAGAGATCGGCTTATCAATTCAGGTCGTTCCCAGTTGGGAGCAGTCGGAGCCGATCAAAGTTCCTTCGGAGGCATACTTTTCGGGGCGGAAGATGGCATTCTCGATGCACATGGGTGCCCGCATCCGCACCGGCGATTCCGCCGCCAGTGCGCTGGTTCGCAGCGAATAGCCGCTCCGACAATGCTCTGTTTTGCAAGGATCACGGTCACATGAGGAAATCGCGGAATATTTTCTTCGGTCCCGCGTTCTTATTAACAGTGATAGAACGTGGAGGCAGGCCCCATGCTGGACGACTGGGATGAGCGCAATGAGGTAGTGGCGGCAGGGTCGATTTGCCCGATTCCCGACTGCGGCGCATTGGTGGTTTCCTACAGGCCGCCAGACCGCACGGGACATGACAATGCCAAATCGTGGTGTGAGTTCGTGTGTACGCGCTGCGGAACCGACTTCACCGTCCCTGAAGATGAACTGATTTTTCAGTCCGTGCCGAAGGAATGGCTATTGGCGAGAGTCCAAGCCGCGTAGCCGGGGAAGCGCCAAGGATTGACCCGCGAACTGACTTCCGCGCTCTGGCTAGGCGCGACATAACGGTTCCTATCGGGATCGACAATATTTCCGCAATCTCCTGGTACGACATTTCCTCCACTTCAAGAAAGAAGGAGGGCCACGCGATAATGCAGCGGCAGATCGTCGATGACGCGCTGCAGTCGTTGGGAATCAGTGTGATTCATTAGAATCGTTTCGGGAGTTTCCATATCAACTGCTAGCTCAAGCCCGTCCTCCTCTGAGACGATCACATCGGTCATGCGCCGCTCCAGTGTTGAACAAGAACTCAGAAACGCATTCTTCAGGATTCGAAACATCCACACCCGGAAATTGGTGCCAGGCTGAAACGAAACAAAACTGCGTAAAGCCTTGAGATAGGTCTCTTGTACGAGATCCTCGGCGTCGCTGGAATTGTGAACCAGCCAGCGCGCGAAGTTGTAGAGGGAGTCGAACAGGGGCATGGCTAACTCTTAGAAGCCTGCAGACGGTCGATCGTCCTGCAACGACGAAACCCCAAGTCGGACTACCCCGTGTGAGCCAAAGCCAATCCGCTTCATTTGCATTCTCCCGAATCAGTTTGAAACCCGGTTCCAGCTAGGCTGATTTCTTTGTCCGCGAGCAAAACTCGATGACCTTTGCGCACTGCAACTGAGGAGCCCACTTCAACGGTCTCCGGAAGTTCTTCGGCACGTAAAACTCAATCACCTTTGCCATGACGACCTCCTTGATCTTGTGATCTCTGCCCAATCTGACGCGCTAGTCGTTAGGCGTCAATTCACTGAGGCTTTTCTCTCCATAACCGGTTCGCTGCTTGTCAAATAATGGATGGCGAATGAGTTAGCTCTGCAGATATCCTGGCTGGGGTCTGACACTGTGGTCAGTGAGAAGTGCTAGACTTCCGTGCGAAGCCCAAGTGCGCTATGGAATCCCCGCCGCCCAGTTCCGTCGTGCGATTCGGAACTTACGAGGTTTCTCTCCAGTCGGGGGAAGTGCGAAAGGCGGGTTTAAGAATCAGAGTGCAACAGCAGCCGATGAAGCTGCTTGAAATGCTGCTAGAGCATCCGGGGGAAGTCGTCACCCGGGAGGAATTGCGCAGCCGAGTCTGGCCTAGCGAAAGTTTCGGTGATTTCGATCAGGCGCTCAATATCGCCATCGGGAAGCTGCGGAGTGCCTTGGGAGACTCGGCCGAGAATCCGCGATTCATCGAGACTCTTCCAAAACGTGGCTATCGCTTTATTGCGGACGTGTCGGTTGTCGATGTAGACGCCCGCCCAAGAAGGCAACAACCTGTGGCTGGAGATCTGCCGGCTACAGACCCTGGGCATAAGATCCAAGACGCTGGTCTGGTGGTTGCGCCGATACGCCGGCTGTGGCCGAGGCGTTGGGTCGTCGGCGCCTTGGCGCTCGTCATTATTATCATTATCAGTGTGTCGATTCTCTCCGTTTGGCGATTTCGTTCGCGGCCCCCTGCGCCCTCGGGCATCCGATCCATAGCGGTGCTTCCGCTGGACAACCTTTCTGGCGACGCTTCCCAGAATTACTTCGCTGACGGCATGACGGACGAGTTGATCACTGACTTGGCCCAGATCAGCGCTTTACGGGTTATCTCCCGCACCTCAGTAATGATATACAAAGGAGCGCGAAAGCCTCTGCCTCAGATCGCTCGCGAGCTGAATGTGGACGCCGTGGTAGAAGGCACCGTGCTCCACTCCGGCGACCAGGTCCGTATCACTGCGCAGTTGATCGAGGCTTCTACGGACAAGCATTTATGGTCCCAGACTTATGCGGGTGAGTTGCGTGATACCTTGGCGCTCCAGAACCGCGTGGCTAGCGCCATTGCAGATCAAATTCGGATCAACTTGACTCCGCGGGAGCAAGCAGAGCTAAGAAGCGCAAAGGCTGTCAATCCGGAAGCCTACCAGTCCTATCTCAAGGGGCGCTACTTCTGGAATAAACGAACGGCGGATGGCTTGAAAGCCGCCCTGGCCTATTTCAACCAGGCAATCGAAGAGGACCCAAAATACGCCCAAGCCTACTCTGGCTTAGCCGACACGTACGCATTATTGGGAGATTGGCAGTATGGGGTGATGAGCTTCAAGGAGGCGCTTCCAAAAGCGAAGGCCACAGCGATCAAAGCTCTGGAACTGGACAGTTCGCTGAGCGAAGCTCACACCTCACTGGGATACAGCTTACGCGCCTTCGACTGGGATTTTGACTCTGCCGGAAAGGAATTTCAGAGGGCCATTGAACTAAACCCAGGCTACGCCACCGCTCACCATTGGAATGCTATGAATTTGGGGCTGTTGGGTCGGCCCAAAGAGGCTCTTGTAGAAATGAGAAAAGCGGAAAATCTGGATCCGCTATCCCTGATCATCAACGCTGATTTGGCGGAGTTTCTTCTCCTTACGCATTCTTACGACGAATCGGTAAAACAGGGCCGCAAGATCGTCGAAATGGATTCTACCTTTGCCATCGGACATAAACAGCTTGGCGATGCCTACCTGCTAAAACAGATGGACAAGGAAGCCGTTGCGGAACTTCAAGTGGCGGTCCGGCTGTCCGGGGGCAGTCCGATATGCGTCGCTGATCTCGCCCGTGCCTACGTCGCATCCGGCCAAAAAAACGAAGCGATGAAGCTGCTGAGCGATCTTAAGAAAAAATCAAACCCTAGTTTTACAAATGCTCCACACATCGCCATGATCTATGCGTCCATGGGCGATAACGACCAAGCCATGCATTGGCTCGAAAAAGCGTACGAAGAACGATTTAATCCGAGCATTCTACTGCGCTCTGGATTCGATCCTCTCCGCTCGGACCCGCGCTTTGAAGAGCTTAGACGCCGCATTGGCTTGCCCGAATGAGATACCTCACCACTCACACCCTGCGGGTTAGTTGGCTAAAGGTGTGCTGTCCGCGGAAACAGCGGAAGCATGTTTGATTCTGTGCTGGGAGGCGGTGGATGACCAGGCTTTACGCGTTTCTTCATGATCATCTGGGTGCAGCAAGGAAATGTGAGAATCCCATTCTCCCCCGAGATCGATTCCGAAACGAAGAGGATGATCCTTCGGTAGCCCGAGATAATCGGCGCTTCGTGAATTCACGAAGATGAGCGCACCGGAAGGAGTTGCATACCAAACATGGCCCGGAATCATATTGGCTGTGGCTAGAAGTTGGGCTTCGACTGATAATCGTTTTTCAGACGTGCCGACTGCGTTTACTGCCGAGCCGGTCGGCTTCATATTGTGTAAACCAACGGCTCACGCCCTCTGTCAAGCCTTTCGTCCTCCCTGCTCAACGCGTCATTATTCGGGAAATAACACTGAGTCTGTAGGAGCGGCGCGGGACTAATTTCGAGATCTCGCCCCCCGCGGCCTCCTGCGTGAAAAACAGGCGTTCTCATTTACGTAAGGCAGCCTGTGCGCGAGTGTAAGTCAGAATTGGCGGGCTAGAGGTGTGATCTGCGAGGAAACGGCGGATACCGGATCGATTTGTGTGTCGGAAGTCGGCGACAGGGCAGCGTTCTAACCAACTGAACTACGTCCCCAACTTGTCTTCACCAGGTTAGCAGGAAACCCCTGATTTTTCTGTATTTTCTTACTCAACCGTTCCCGCCCCGTATAACCGAATTCCGAGGTTTTATCGACAGGAAACTGCAAGGAAGTACGCCTATCCTGGACGTTTGTCCGAGATGAATCAGCCGTCTAATGCGGCTTCGAGGGTTCGTTTAGAGTGATCAGCTCATCACGAGTCCGTTCGAGAATCTCTCGTGAAAGGTTCGGGTCTGACACAGCACGAGAGAGGTTGATCGCTCCTAGCATCGCGCTAATCGTGAGAATCGCACGGCCGCGCCGATTAGAGTTCCCATTTGGAGGAACAAGGCCCGTCGAGTAAGCCAAGGTGCGTTTGAGTCGCGCGGTATATACGGCCTTCGCCGATCGACTCGCCCGAGACATGTCACCCAGCAATGCGCCCAACGCGCAGCCTGCCCCCGGCGCATCTCGGTGTTCTTCAGACAAATAATTCTGTAGAGCTTTCGTTAGCGTGCCAGTGTGTTCCTCCCAGCGGTCAAGGTCCAGGAATGCAGTGGCCAGCGCCTCGACCACCAATTCATCGCGCGAATCGAAATGTTTGTAAAACCCACCCACAGTGGCACCGGCCTCCTTCATCACATCGGCAACCCCGATGCCCTCGAGACCGAGCTCGCGAAACCTCTTGGCAGCAACTTTTACGATCCGAGTGTGCGTCTTTGCCTTGTCACTCTTCGAATAACCCATTTGCCCATCACCATCTCTTCCCGAGTCCGCGTGGATCGCTTCAAGCAACAAATAACTGATGGAGTATTCCCGTACTCTTCACTCATTGGATGCGAACCCTCTCATCCTTGGTGCAAGAAGCCGCATTACATCAGCAATAAGTATAGACGGTCCTTCGGAATGAAGCGGCAGCGAAACGGCCCGAAAGGATTTTATACAATACTTTGCAACTTCTGGCTTATGAGCATACTCTACAGTGGTGACAGTGCAGATTAACAGTTTCCAAACACAGGAGAAGAAGCAATGAGTAAGTCGTCCCCCGAGCGGAATAAGGCAATCGTGCTCGAAGCGTTCGAGACACTGTTCAACAAGCGTGACTATGCCGCGGCAGAACGCTTCTGGTCACCGAACTACATCCAGCACAGCGCACACATACCACCAGGTCGCGAAGGGCTATTCAACCTCGTCCGCTCAGTATCGGAGACATTGCACTACGAGAATCAGCTCATCATCGCGGAGGGCGATTACGCCATAGCGCATGGCCGCTTCACTGGGATGGGCAGGCCCGCCGCCTGGATCGCCGCCGACGTTATCCGGTTCGAAGAGGGTCTTCTTAGAGAGCATTGGGACGTTTTGCAGGATGAGGCGGCCAAAGCCGAATCTGTCAGCGGCCTTCCCATGTTTGGCAACACATTCCCCAAGTGACAGCCAAGTAACGCGATCGCCTCAAAGGCGTTCGACACCGTTTTTACCTGACCAAGGAGCTAGTGACCATGACGTCATCCGTTGTTTCGAATGAAATGTATGTGATTTTAGGAGCGAGCGGGAACACCGGCTCGATCGTAGCCAATTGCCTCCTCTCGAAAGGCAAGAAGGTGCGGGTCGTCGGGCGGGACTCGGGACGACTACAGCGCTTTGTGGACAAAGGCGCGGAAGCGTTCACGGCCACCATGAGTGACACAGCTGCGCTCACTAAAGCTTTCAGCGGTGCGCGCGCCGCATATTTGATGTTGCCGCCGGCGAAATCACGGGAGGAGCAAGAGCGAGACAGCGATGGGATCGCAAAGGCCGTGAAAGAATCCGGCCTGCGCTACGCCGTGCATTTGAGCAGCTACGGCGCGCAGGTTGCGGAAGGTGCCGGGCCAGTCTCGGGACTGCATTCTTCGGAACAAAAACTGAACGCTATCGAAGGTCTAAACGCTCTGCACCTGCGCGCCGCGTATTTCATGGAGAACAATCTGGCTGCGATCGGCATGATTCATGGGATGGGATTAGTCGGAAATGCGCTGCTACCCGACCTGAAGATTCCCATGGCCGCGACCCGCGACGTCGGTGACTATGCCGCGCAGCGGCTCCTGCACCTGGATTTCTCCGGCAAACAAACGCGCGAGCTGCTCGGGGAGCGCGACCTCTCGATGACGGAAGCTACCGCCGTGATTGGGCGCGGCATCGGCAAACCGGATCTGCGTTACGAGCAGTTCCCATATGACCAAGTGCAGCTGGCTTTGACGCAATTGGGTATTCCGCCGAAGGGAGCTGCCATGTACATCGAGTTGTACAAAGCCATCAACGCAGGAGTCCTCGTTCCGTTGGAACCGCGTTCGCCGGATAACACCACGCCCACTTCCTTCGAAAGATTTGTGCAGGATGTTTTTGTGGCTGCGTATCACGGAAAGGCTCCCAGCGCTTAGGCTCTGCCTTCGGGGTGGCACCAGTTGCGGCTGTTTGCAGGCGAGAGTTCTGGAGGAATCAATGACGACAATAAACGCAATGCGGCTGGCTTCGGTGGTCACGGCTATCAATGTTCTGGTAGCAAGCGGCTTTTCCATCGTGGGGGTCATCCATCCGCAATACCTGGTCCCTGCCGAATCGATTCCAACACAGGCGTCGTTGATATTGGCGATGTACGCCGCGGCTCGTTCAATTCCCCTGGCGTTATTCGCATTGGGGGCGATCTACGAGCAGGCGGCGCCTGCGTTGGTGCTCCTGGGTGCGCTCGCCGGCGCCATGCAATTGTTGGACGCCGGAATCGGTTTGTTTGAGCACGATCTTGGGAAATGTGCTGGGCCGCTCTTTATCGCTGTCCTCCAATTCTTCGTGGTGTACCTGCTTCACAGATCCGTGCGGATCACGGCTCAAACCAAGCGAGCATGACCGCCGCCTGATCCAACACCCTTCAAGGAATTGATTCTTTGTTCTGCGATGAGCAATCAGGCTCATTAGAAACTCAAGCAGCAGCGTGCCGTAAGAGATCTTCGATTTTCTTATCCAGATTCCGGGCGACCTCTAGTGCGTCGCGATTCCCATAAGGGGCTAAGAAGCTCGCCATCGTGTCATATGACAAATGGACGCCATCGGCGCGTTCGTCCACAAGCACGGTAACCGGCGCGTAAGAGCCCGCATCCGGGACATGCTTGACCATTTCCTTCATGATGAGAGGATTGCCAAGGATGAAACGAATCATCTTCGGAGCCTCGCGGCCTGTTTCTTTGCGCAGAACCGCACCGTGATCCAACTGCATAAACAGCATCAGCCCTACTGTGCTCAGGCCTTTCTCAACTGCGCTCTTGAGCTCGGCAAAAGAGCGCGCTTCGTGAGTTGATCTCCCAAATTCAGCCATATCCGGATGACCGATGCCGGCGTTCACACCGGCTATTACTTCATCAAATGGCTTGGAAGTCGTCAGACTGAACCGCTCTATCTCGATTTTTCCTATCATCTCGAATCTCGTTGTAGTTGCTGATGTAGAAATTCGCTCGTCCGACCGTTGGCAAGGTGAGCTGCGGGAGCATTGTAATGCGCTCCATTATGACGAGAGAAGGCATGACTCTGACCCGGGTAGCTGTAGACCATTGCCTTCGGTTTCTTAGCAAGTGCCGCTTTAATCTCCGCTTGTGCAGCCTTGGAAATGAATTCGTCCTCCTCGGCCAGATGCATGAGTAGGGGAGCACGAAGCCCATCGACTTCTCCCAGGTATTTGTCGGTATCGGCGCCGTGATACCAGACCGCGGCGTCGATGCCGTCGTTACGCACGGCTGTCATGAAGACCACTAGCGCTCCGAGGCAATAGCCGAGCAAGCCAACCTTGCCGTTGCATTCCGGGAGACTGCGTACTGCGTCGATGGTGTCCTTGATGTCCTTTACGCCCGCATCTCTGTCATAAGCCTGATAGAGGCGAAGGCCGTGATCCCAGTCGGCTTGGGAGGTGACATTCAGGTCGACGCCCGGCTCCTGCCGCCAGTAGAGGTCCGGAGCGACCGCGAGGTAACCCTGTTCCGCCAATTCATCGCAGTGCTTGCGAATGTCGGCGTTCACACCGAACAGTTCCTGCAGAACAACGACGGCGGGAGCCGACAAAGTGTTCGGTCTCGCGATGTAAGCGGCAAACGTGCCGTCGTGTCCTTCGATAGTGATGCGATCGTTCATTGTGTTCTTCTCCAAAGACGATTTTCATCCGTGCCTCCGCCGGTCTTGCTTGAATCGGCGGAGGCACCGACGCTCTTCAAGCTGCTGCCGTGGCTGACGCGGAGGTAGCAGCCTCTTCGATGAGCTTGGCTGATTCCTTCGGATGAGACATGTAGGCCACATGGCTGGAATTCACTTCGACCGTCTTGGCGTTGGCGCGTTTCGCCATCATCCTCTCTTGGTCCGGATTGATCGATCGGTCTGCGCTGGCCACCATGTACCAGGTGGGCTTGGTCTTCCATGCGGGCTTCGTGACTTGGTGGGTGAACGCGTCGGTCGAGATCGGCACTTGCGATATAGCCATAAACTCTGCCTCATCCCGTGGGATATCCGCAGCGAAGTCAGCCACAAAATGTTCCTGTTCTATCCACCAGTTGCCGTTGCTGTCCGGCTTGAACGCCTTGGAGGCTTGCGGTAACCCTTGCTCGATCGAAGCACAGCTCTCACCTTCATCGAGAGCAAAGGCGGCGATGTAAACGAGCGCCGCAACCTTTGGAGGATTGCCAGCCTCGGTGATGACGGACCCGCCATAACTGTGCCCCACTAGAACCACTGGTCCGTCCATGGCGTCGATGGCCGCCTTTGTATACTTCTGGTCATCGGCGTAAGAGGTCTCGGGGTGCTGCACCACCGACACCTTGTATCCATCATTCTTGAGAATGTTAGCGACGGCTTCCCAGCCAGAGCCGTCGGCGAAAGCTCCATGCACTAGAACCACGTTCTTAATATTCTGTTTCACGATCATTCTCCTTTGCAGTAAAAATCCACTCGGACCGATTGATTGTCGATGTCGTCGCCTTCGCACCAAGCCGCCCTAGTTGGCGTGTGCCGAGGTGGCAGCCTCTTCGATGAGCTTGGCTGCTTCCTTCGGATGAGACATGTAGGCCACATGGCTGGAATTCACTTCGACCGTCTTAGCATTGGCGCGCTTGGCCATCATCCGCTCCTGTATCGGATTGATCGACCGGTCTGAGCCGGCCACCATGTACCACGTCGGCTTGTTCTTCCAGGCGGGATTCGTGACCTTGTGGGTGAATGAATCGGTCGAGATCGGCACCTGCGCTATAGCCATGAAGTGAGCCTGAGCCTGCGGAATATCCGCGGCGAAGTCGGCAACAAAATGGTCCTGTTCGATCCACCAGTTTCCATTGCTATCCGGCTTGAATGCCTTGGAGGCTTGTGGCACCGCGGTTTCGATCGACGCACAGCTCTCACCTTCATCGAGCGCAAATGCGGCGATGTATACCAGCGCCGCAACGTTTGGATCATTGCCGGCCTCGGTGATGATCGATCCGCCGTAACTGTGGCCAACCAGAACCACCGGCCCGCCCATAGCATCGATTGCGGCCTTCGTGTATTTCTGGTCGTCGGCATAGGAGGTCTCGGGAGGTTGCGCCACCGATACCGTGTAGCCATCCTTCTCAAGGATCTTTGCGACGGCGTCCCAGCCGGAACCATCGGCGAAGGCTCCATGCACCAGAACCACGTTTTTGATACCAGTCGGCGCAGGACCCGCAGCGGCTGCATTTAGGGCCGCACCCAGCAGCACAACAACGACAGTTACAACCCGATAAATCTTCTTCATGATCATTCTCCTCTCTAGTTTGTGCTTGCGCGAACCGTGTAGTGAGCCTCAGATCTGCAATGCACCATATCCGGAAATGAGCACGGCACTATTGAAAACCCGGACCACTTTTGTGAAATCATGCTGCAAATGTGGAGTGATGGCGGGTAGAAAGACCACTTTCGGTCTGAGTTCAATGCGAAGACTCTAGCGGAGTATCAAATCGGCGACGATACCGCCTTTACAGGGAGACCAGGTTCAATACCGTCACCGGAGTGGACTCGAGCGTGGGATCTATTCCTGTGATTGAAGGGATTTACCTTTGGATATTTCGACAACAATCCTGCGCCCTGAGTGTTCGCGCCTCCATTTTGCCGGAGTCGCACCAACGAAGTTTGCAAACGTCCGAGTTAGGGCAGCTTGATCAGAAAATCCAGCCTGCGCAGCAATTTCCACCAATGAGTTATTGGTTTCCGATAAAAGGCCCTTCGCGATCTCGACGCGCTGCAGAATCAGGTAACGATGTGCGGAGGTCCCAAACGATCTCCTGAACGATCGCGCAAAATGGCTGACTGAAAGCCTACATTCCTCGGCAAGTGTTTCCAGTTTTACTTCGCCGTCCAAATGCTCCTTGAACAATTCCACAACGCGCCGTTTTTGCCACGGCGCCAGACCGCCTTTGAACTGAGAATTAGCATCAGGAGTCTGACCATACCGCGCGACAAGGTGCGAACAAATTGTCATGGTAAGAGAATCCATGAACAACTGAGAAAACGTCTCCGGCCTATTCAGGCATGGCAGAATCAGTTGCGTCAGGTGATAGACGGCCGGGTCGGGAGTTCCATAAATGCAGTGGAGACGCTTAACTCTGGGCATTCTGGCATCGTCGGTGAGGGCGTCCAAAGTTGCACGCGGAACGTGGTAATGGATCCAATCGATCGGGCCTGGATTTCGAATACTCGAATTTGATTCCAGGTCGCACATTGCAACCCCGCCCACTGGCCATGCTCCCGTCTTGGTGTACTTGCCATCGGTCCAAAGTTCCCATTCCCCGGAATTCGCATGATTGAGATGAACGGAAACAACATAGGCCTTTTCAGATGGGATGGATGCAGTTCGCTCCGGGATGCCGCTCCGTGCAATCAGCCGGGTAATCGCCATTTGCGACCGAACGACGGAAACCGCAGAATCGATGGCAACATGGGGCGGTTGGTTCATCGTGAAATACTTCGCCATTTGCGCGCCATAGGCGCTTGCTGCGTTCGATGATGTCGTCATGGATAGCTCTATTCCGGCGCGATTTTGGATGAGAGTCTCAGATCGGACTCAACATGGGACAACGAGGACGCCAGATCGCCCGAAGTGTAGCGTAGCGCCAAAAAGAACGGTCATTCTTGTACAAAATGACCGTGGTTGAATGAGATCGCTCCCAGAAATGCTCGCGCTGATGCAGGATTCACGGTCTTTTCACTGATCAATCCTCTTCGTCTAGACATAAAGACTGAGTCCGAATCGACAAATAGGATGGATATTGGCAATCTCCCAAGATGGTTTACCGCGTACCATACTGCTCGCAGTCGCCTGGCGACGTAGCTTACCTCGTCAGAAGTGAGAAGAGCTTTTGTAGAGGACCAGTTGAGGACGGATCAGTGTCTGGTCAACTTACTAGAACCCGCATCCTTAGGGTGGCGCTTGATTTGGCAAGCGCAGAGGGACTCTGCAGGATCACCTTTGGTTCGGTTGCCGGACGCGCGAGCCTGTCAAAGAGTGGTGTCGTCGCGCATTTCCCTCATTTGGGCGACCTAAAACGGTCCATTCTTGATGTTGCGTTAGACCTTTGGAGTCGTACCTGCCTCGGAGCCGACACCGGCGTTGGAGGCGGGTTGCCGTCGCTGATTCGCTACCTAAATGTATGGATTGGATGGACGAGGAGGGCAGGGCTGCCGGGCAGTTGTCCGATCGCTCAAGCCATTGTTGAGTTGAGTTTCTTGCCGGGATCTGTTCGAGAGGCTGCAGCCGCGGCGGAATCTGTCTGGCGGCAGACGCTCATTATGTTGATCCGTGATGCGATCGACAAACGGCACCTATTGCAGGATACCGACGTCGCCCAGTTGGCGTGGGACTTGCTCGGGATCTATCTGAGCCACCATGTCTCCAGCCATTCTCTTCGGGACCCGGACGCGGACAGAAAAGCACATCTCTCCGTGACGCGGATCGTTGCTTCCATAGAAGCGATTAACGAGGGCGCAGCTCACCAGAGACAAGGTGGTCAGTAGCAACCGCCCTACGACCGTTCAGCTTTCGCCAGCGAGACGGCGTTGTTCCTTCGAGCGTGGTAAACGCGCGTGTAAAGGCAGCCTGATCGCAGAATCCCGAACGAAATCCCACCTCTGCCAGAGTCAGTTCGGGTCCGCGAAGCAGATTCTTGGCCGCGTCGATCCGAAGTTTGATGAGCCATTGATGCACTGAAGTGCCAAAGCTCTGGCGAAAGCAACGAGAAAAGTGACTCGGAGAGAGCTGACAGGCGGTTGCAAGGTCCGCAATTCTAATCTCGCCTTCAAGATGCGCACGCAACATCTCCTCGGTGCGAATCTTTTGCCAGATCTCCAGGCTCGGCTGTGCCCGGAGAACTCCCTTACCGTTTCCATAGTGTTGCAGAAGATGCGTGCTCACAAGAAGTGAGACATCTTCTAACGCAAGCGTGTTGAGCGGCTCACGATTGCGCACCTGACTGAGAATGGTCTTGGTCAATTGAGCAACGACGAGGTCCCTTTCAAAGAAGACCATCCGAAACGAATCAACGGGTGCAATCCTGTTGTCGGCTGCAACTCTGTCCAGCAGATCGCGCGACACATAATAATGTAGATAGTCGAACGGACCTGCGGCCCACATTTCCATCGGCTTCATAAGATCGATTACTGTTGTTGCAAATGCGATCGAATGAGAGACGCTGACTTCTTGCCCGTCAATTCGTGCGCGCCATCGGTCAACCGGAGTGGGAGCTAAAGCCACGCAGATGAGCATGGCGCGATCCGCAGGATAAGCCGGGGCCTGCTGCATCTCCATCGATCCACCCTTGAGTCTGGTGAGGGCGAAGTCGGGTACGCCAGACACATTCTTGAGGGAGCAATCATAGAGCGGCGTCCGGAAAACCTCGGCTAGGTTCGCGCCGTAAAACTTCCGGTCGTGGTCCGGACGCGTCGACAATGGCACCTTCGGAAGTCCTTGCTTGCGAGCCATGCCTACCCTCCGTTCGAACAACAGCCTCAATATAAAGCACCTGGGAAAGGTGAGTCCACGTTCCTTCAAAGCAGGGTAGTTCAACTCCGAGGGCCGCTCGCAACGAGTGCGTTATCGCCGATGCGCTCATTGAGTGAAGATTGGTACCCGGAAGTCGACTTTTCGTCAGCAAATCGCAGAATTGACGCTAAGCTCGGTTTTCGCTTCTAATCCACTCGGAAGCCCCAATCAGAATCGCTTTGAGCGTCGCTCTGCTTCGATGGTTCGTACTGCGAGCGATCACACTAGAACTGCCGGATGAAGAAGCTCACCTAAACCTCCGACAGAGCATCTCCTGTCTGATCCGATCAGCTACCATTTTCTGCTTGTCCCCGACGTCTGCCGGCTGGGCGAGTCTGCGGTTACTTCTTGAGCCCCAGCTTC
>Ga0210388_10001806_pt1 | contig 16800 bp, 15 predicted proteins | sample IncBWC19OmetaG_FD_155485 | JGI IMG/M metagenome (GOLD analysis project Ga0210388, IMG submission 155485) | Forest soil microbial communities from Barre Woods Harvard Forest LTER site, Petersham, Massachusetts, United States - Inc-BW-C-19-O ... | reverse complement strand
CATGGATTTTGCGGCGGCGGCGAAATTCAATACGTTCTTCTATAGGCTGACTTTAACCATCGCCAATGATGCCGGCCGTCCGGCGATTTATCCCACGAGTTCATTCGCCGCGAGCAAACACTAGGTCTTCGCCTTCCCGGCGATCGACAAAATCGACGATTTTGTTATTGGCATCGCGCCGGAATATTTTTCGATCGCGCGGGCGTCCAGGCACGAAGAACACGTCGGTCGATTCTTGCGCGAGCGTCACGGTCGGCAATCCCTGGCGCTCACCGACCAGGTGATCTCCCTCGCGCCGGATGAGGTAGGCCAGATCCGGCGCCGCGCGATAACGGCCTTCATATTCGGCCAGGCGGTTTGCCGGGATCTTGATGGCAGGCGGATCCTTGGCCACGACATACACGTGCACCAAGGCGAGCCGCCACTCCGCGCCCTCTTTGATCCAGGTCTCGGTCATGAGGTAATCGGCCCGCAGCGGGATGCCGTGATAGTTTTCGCGCTCGTCGTCCTTGTGAACCACCAGCGCAACCTGACCGTGGATGGTGGCGTGGTAATCGACGATGGTTATCTGCCCGGTGCTGCCGGACGGCAGGGGTTTCAGTGCGGCGAGGAATTGTGCGCGGTTCATGACCGCGCCGTTTTCGTCCACGTAGATGGCGTCCGTGGCGAGCAGCCGCTCCCACACGGCTTTATCGCCCGGCGCAATGGCGTCGAGCAGGGCCTGATCGGCGGTCCGCAATTGGTTCTGCACGGACGCCGGATTCGCGTCGGCCGCCGCGGACTGGAGGGCGGCGATGACTAGTAAGGCTGGCAGCATTCACGGATCATACCGCCACCATGTCTGTTGTTTCACGCATCCCGGCTCGCGCTGCTATTTTTGTGAGCGGCTATCTGGTCCTGTGGGGCGCGGCGACGCTATACCTCGCGGCCAAAGGCGCCGACTGGACGCTGCCGACCATTTCGCTCGCGGTGTTTGGCGCGGCATTGCCGCTGCTCAGCCTGCCACTGACCCGTAAAGCGGCGCCGCCTAAGATCGCGGTGGCAAGGCCCGTGCTGGAACTGTGGGCAATCCTCGGTTTTTTGATCCTGTACGCGGTGGTTTTCTTGGTCTGGGGAATGAGTGCGACGCGCGCGGCGTTGCCGGCGGGACGCGAGCAGGAATTGCTGGTGATGGCGGTCAAGCTGCTGGTGCATGTGGCAGCACCGGCACTGCTGCTGGCCGCGCTCGGCGCGAGAGTCGCGCCCCTCTTCAGCCTAAAGGTTGGAGGACCGGGATTTTGGCCACCGCTGCTGGTGCTCGGCGCGATCATCCTGGCTCTGCTGTGCGTCGTGTCGCCGGCGCTCAGTGAAATCGAAACGCTGCACGCATCCGCCGCAACTCTTGCCTGGGCCGCGCCGGCGTCATTCGTCTGGCTGGCCATCGAGGCGGGTCTGTGCGAGGAATTCCTATTTCGCGCGGTGCTGCAGACCCGGCTGGCGGCGGCGTTGAAAACCGAGGCTGGAGCGGTCGTGGGCGGCGCCGTACTATTCGCGTTGGCGCATGCACCCGGCCTCATCCTGCGCGGGCACCCGGGCGTCGACGGCTACTCGCCCGATCCTGTCCAGGTGATTGCTTTTACGGTCGCCGTGCTCTCCCCGGTCGCGGTGCTGTTTGGAACGCTGTGGGCGCGAACGCGCAATTTGTTGCTGATCGTTCTGCTGCATGCCGCGGTCGATGTGCTGCCGAACCTCTCGGACTTTGTGCGGACCTGGGCTCGTTGAAGCGATAACCCGATGCGCCCGCGCTAACTGCCCATGCCGCGCACGATCCTAATTCTCGCCGCCATCGCTGCTCTCTTTTACGTTGCGCTCTGCCTTGCGCTTTTGCTCGCTCAACGGTCCTTCATCTATTACCCACAGCCCAAATCAGCCGGCGACGACGGTCCCGTGCTCACGCTTGATGTCGACGGTGAACGATTACTCGTCAGCACCCGAGCCAATACCGGTCCAGGTGCCGTGATCTACTTTGGCGGAAACGCGGAGAACGTCTCCCACAGTCTCCCAACCTTGGCGCAGGCCTTCCCCGGGCGTTCTGTCTTTGCAATGAACTACCGCGGGTACGGCGGCAGCACCGGCAAGCCCTCGGAAAGCGGCCTCATCGCCGACGCACTGGCTTTGTTTGACCGCGTGCACGTCGATCACCCGCAAATCATCGTGATCGGCCGAAGCTTGGGCAGCGGAGTCGCCATTCACATCGCGAGTGAGCGCCCGGTGGAGCGCCTCGTACTCGTCACACCCTATGACAGCTTGCTCACCATCGCCGCGGGTCAGTTTGGTTTCTTCCCGTTGCGTTGGTTGATGCTCGACAAGTTCGAGTCCTGGCGCTACGCGCCGAAGATAACGAGCCCCACTCAGCTCATCGCAGCGCAAAATGACGAAGTCATTCCCTATGCCAGCACGAAATCACTCTACGATCGGTTTCGCCCATTTGTCGCTTCCATGACGCTGATTCCCGGCGTCGGCCACAACAGCATCTCCGAGAGTCCCGAATACATCTCCGCCATAGGAGGCAATTCCACCGGCGGCCCCTAACCCCATTGGGTCCGCCCCCGTATCTGGGTGCGAGTCGGCCCGAGTCCTGCGGATGGTGCCTACCTGACGCGCAATTCATCCATTAGCGAAAGCTGGAGACTTCTTTGCATTTCCTTGTCAACCCGGGACTGCATACCGCGTCTATAGTCTGTGCGGTGAACCCGTGCAAAGTGAAATGACATGCCCGAGCCGATCCTCAAAATCTCCGTCACCTGTCCCCACTGTGCTTTGGAGTCTCTCGCGGAAATGCCCATCGCCTTGATCGCCAACGCCCTGCTGATCGGCAAAGCCATCCGCCTCTACAGCAGGTGCCACAACCACTACTGGACTGCGACGTTTGCAGAACGCGAACAACTCCGAAAATCCTTGGCCGCGCTCAAGATCGAATCTCATACGCACAGAGTTGCACCGCATACAGAACAACTCGAGGCCGCACGCTAGGAGAGGGATTACGTTCTTAACGTCGGCCGCGAATCTCCGTTGTCATTCTGTATCCCCGCCTTCGGCGTCAAAAAATGTCCTTGAATCTGAATTTTCCCGCCGGAAGGCTTGAAGATGGTCATCTTCTCCGAGACTCGACAGCTTGAGTATTGAACGTCGTACACGAGTGTCGTGGTGGTTCCCGCGTTCGTTCCGAACATATTCAACACATTCCATGTAACGAGGGAATGGGTTTTAGGCGTACCACATCGAGCCCGCTGGTTCTGAAGAAAGGCAAGCCAGTCCGCTCGCGAAGTGGCAGCATAAAATCGCGTGGAATAAAGCGGAAGAACGCCCTCAATATTCTCGCCTTGCATCGTTGAGAAGTACTTTTCCGCCAGTTGCTCCGCCTCCTTCCTATTGTCAGAAAAACTACAGCCAACCGCTGCGCACAGCGCCACCACCATGACGGCAATTCGCTTGAGTGTGGCTATTTCCACAGAGCCTGATTCCCAGCAAGTACAAGGCGCAAGCGCTCTGCGTATGACGTCCGAGTAGCCGGATCCGCATCAACGGGTGCGCTGGGATAGACTCGCAGCAATCCGTCGCCAAGACGCCGCGGATGCACGTGCATGTGCATATGAGGCACTTCCTGGAAGGCTGCGGGACCAATAGAGTGCCACAAGGTCATGCCTTCGTTGGGGAAAGCCCGGTCAACCGCTCTGGCGATCTTTATCGACGTAGCCATCAACGCAGCGCCAGTTTGTGGATCAAGGTAGCGTATGTCGCTGACGTGCGTCCGGGGGACCACCAACACATGGCCCGGATTGTGTTGACGCGGATCGATAAAGGCGACTGTCAGGTCATCGGCGTGAACGATGTCTCCCGGCGCGCGACCTGCCATGATCTCGCAGAAGACGCACTCCGTTATGACGGTCATGGCGTCATGTCTGGATTGTAGTAGTCCAGGAAAACGATGAAATCCATGACTTCCGTCATGTCGCGGCCCACGAAGCGAATCGAATGAGCGTCCGTGCGCTCGACCGAGCGCAGGTAAGCCACAATTTCCGCCGAGGTGTAATTTTTAAATGAGATATCCAAGGTGATGGGAGTCGGAAGAACATAGGGCTTGCGTTGATCGCGATGCGAAACGGCCGCGAGCGCGCCCTGATAGATCTTGTCGCAAGCGGCGGCTGGCGTGAGCGACTCCGCGGAGTGAAATCCGAGGCTCTTTTTGGTGATCACCGATTCCATGTTGCCCAATCGCGTCGTGACCTCGCTGACCGCGACATCGTCTCCGGAGACGAAGACGACCGGCACGCCCATTGCGCCGGCATACGCCGCGTTCAACTCTGCCTCGGTGACGGCGGTGCCGTTCAGCGCAACGCGCGTAAAGTGTGCGCTCGAAATAGTGTGGGCGCGAACACCCTTTGGATTTGTGGTGGAGGCGTGATAACCGACGAACAGCGCAGCAGCAAAGGTGGAATCGAGACCCGCCATCATTTCGCCATGCCGCGGCCATGAGCGCACAATTCGGACGTCTTTCGGAAATAGCTCGATCAACAGGCTCTCGCCGTTACCATGCGAATCGCTGACCACGACCTCCGTGGCGCCCGCCGCCTGGGCGCCGCGGACCGCCGCCACAGCTTCATCCGTCATGAAGCGTCGGAATCGCTCGTACTCAAATCCGCTGGGGAGCAGCTGGTCTGCGGTGACGACACCGGCGATGCCTTCCATGTCGACTGAGATATAGACCTTGAGGGGGGCAGTGGGGGCTTTTGCATTTGCACTGTAAGCCGCCAAGGGTATCGCAAAACTCAAGAATCCGATGAGGGATGCTGCAAGTCCGCATAGCCCTCGCTGCCCGACGCTGCGCACGGCTGAATTCACTTTAAATGCGGACATTGAGGCGGCTCCCTATACTTTGCTTGAGGACGAGAAGAGTGTCAGCGCGGTCAGCAAAAGGCAAACGATCCTAAGGGCTTCTCGCCGGCGCGCAATCTGTGCTATCAATTACGCGCCACCATGTGCGTCATGATCCGCCGCTTAGCGCTTCCGATTTGGCTGTTTCTCGGCTCAAGCTCCTTGTTATTTGCGCAAGCGCCTGCCCCGCTCGAACTACTGGTGCTGGGATCCGGCGGCCCTGGTGCGGCGGGACGCGCGGCATCGAGTTATCTGATCTTCATTGACGGCGACGCGCGGATTCTCGTCGACGCGGGTCCCGGATCCTTCGCGCGCCTAGGCGAAGCCAAGGCTTCGCTATCGGACACCGACATCGTGCTGCTCACTCATTTGCACATCGATCATGTCGGCGAGATCCCTGGTTTGTTCAAAGCACGGGCCGTTTCCGCTTCGGGTCCCATCGTATTCAACGTGTGGGGTCCGACCGGATCGCCCGGAAAGGGTGAGGATGCCTACTTTCCCGGCACGCGCCAATTTTTGCAGTTGTTGTTCGGACCCAAGGGTGCCTTCGCGTACTTGAACGATTTCGCCGCGCCGATCACCCTGCACGGGCATGACATACCCGCATCCTTCGAGCATGCCGCACCGCTTGGAAACGCCGCGACGCTGGAAATTCTCAAACGAGACGGCTTACGGGTCACCGCGATTGCGGGGCATCATGGCGATGCACCCTCGGTGATTTATCGCATCGAACATTCCGGCAAGAGCGTCACATTCTCGGGTGACATCGATGCACAGGGCCTGCCTGCCTTGCGCAGCATCGCCAAGTCCACCGACCTGTTGGTGTTCAACACCGTGGTTCTCGATCCGCCCGGCTCGCCCGCCATTCTCTACACCTTGCATACACCGCCGCGCGCCATCGGCCAGCTTGCTAAAGAAGTCGGCGCGGGAGCACTGTTGCTGAGCCATATTTCGCCGGCGGTCGATGAGTCGCAGCGCGCTGTGTTGGACTCCATTCGTCTAAACTATGCGGGCGGCGTGACCTTCGCCACGGACGGCATGCGCGCTCGGCCTTGAGTTTTTAAACCCGCGCTTCCTGCTCCGTCCTTCTGGTAAACGCCAGACAAACGGTTCTGGAGCGAACCGAGCCTCGGGTGCCGCTGCCGCGTAAGTGCGGTACCCGCCAAAAGACTCGATTTTCGCGCCGTACCAGATGGCCACGGACGTGGTGCAGGCGCGGTGATTGGCGCCCGCTGCCGTCCACCGCCGATTCGGCCGTGGATACGGCATCAAGAGACGCATTCACTTCGACGTGATCGAGCAGCGGCGCGCGGCTGTTCGCCAGCCGTTTGCGATTGATGGCGGCGCGCGACACGGGCATCAGGCGCGTGGCGTCCTTTGCACTCAGCAGCAATAGGAAAGCCAGCACCAGGGGTGCATCCCAGGCAATCGATACGATTGAATCGGTGATCAATCGACGCTTGAAATCCGCATCGTCCGCCGCGTCTCGATAGTAGGCGGCCCATGACTCCTCGAAGCGAAACCGAACCTGGTCAAGCAGGGACGCGGTAGCCGCGTTGCCCCCGTGCGTGGCGTCGAGGAAACCGCCCGACAGGACGTCATTGGCACCTTTTGAATCCGCGAATTCGCCGCGCAGATCGAAATGCGTTTCCAGCGGCGAAAGCGTGACCTCGGCGCGCTCATCCCCCGCAGCATGCTCAACCGCCGCGGCGTCCGCCCAGAAAGTGCGCCCGACGGCCGTCAATCCGTCGGCCGAGGCGCGCAGCATGATGCCCACTTTTCGTCCCGTGGCAGCCGAATCGAACTCGGCGGACGAGCGCGTCTCGTGAATCACGCGTCGGTGCACCTCGTCATTCCACTCAATCCAAAAGTGCGGCGCGGGCATTCGCAATAAATCCAAGCAGCCGACGAGCCGGGCGCCATCCGCAAATGCCAGGTCGGCACTCGCTCGGGTCAAGTCGTCACCCAGTACGAATCGCAACGGGCAGGCGGCTATTTGCGCCGCATACCGGCTCGGACCCGCAAGGGGGACCTGCGCGTGGGTTTTGCCGGATGACAAGCCCACCAAGGGTGTGTGGCAGCGGGCAACACTGTCGAGCAATCGCATCGGTGCGGGTCTCCGCGTTCAATTTTGTTCGGCCGTATGGCCGTATTGAATGAGAGACCTTGGGGCGCCGTGGAGTTGATGGGCAATCCACGAGTTCGTCCCGTAGATCGACGTGATCGTCCCAATCCCCGCCATCGGGGGTGGCGCGTGTGGCGCTTAAGCGTCGATTCCGCAATCGGATTTTGCGGCAATGCCCATCGCTTCTGGGAGTTTGGCGAGTTTGCGCCGGACTTCGAGCAGCTCCTGCTCTTCGATGACGCGAGCGCCGCCCGGCTGTCGCATCGCTTTTTCGAGCGCGGCCTGTCGCGTGAACAACTCCAGAAGCTCGTTGACTGATTTCATCCTTGCACCTTGATTCAGAACCCGTGATTCCTCGTCAGCGACAATATGGCGCGCGGCGGCCCTGTAACAACGTGACCCAACTCGCGGTATCGATCCCGTGATGTCTTCTGTAAAGCCGCGCGACATCGCGGTGTCTGCGTCAGCCGACTGCTGCGCGACATAAAGGCGGCGTTTTTAAGGTGCCGCCTGCTTTTGGAGGCTTTGTGAACTAGGTAGCGGCTATCGGCGGCGCGCGTGGTTTCCTTTTCGAGCGATCCCAAACGACGCCGGGAAATCCCTTGAGTGGCACCAAGCGTTCACCCAAGTAGGTCCATTCCGGCATCTGTTCGATGGCGATGTGATAGCGCGCTTGCCGGCCGGTACGAGTTTTGAACAGGGCGCGCGGCACATTTACCATATGCGGCGATCGGGCACGTTCATAGCAAATCGGCGTGCCGCAGCGCGCGCAAAAGCTGCGCGTGGCGCCCGAGGCAGCGTCTTCAAATTGCGTGATTTTCGATTGTCCGCGTGTAATGCGGAAGCGGCGACGCCAGCTACCGACGTACGTAGCATACGCGGCGCCGTGGGCTTGCCGACTGGCCGCGGAATGGTCATGCCAAGCCCAGCGGGCAGGAAAATCGATCTCAATGCGAATATCGCCACACAGGCATTGACCCTGCACGGCGGGCACAACCGACTGTGCGGTCCTGGCGGATACGGATTTTCTCAAGGTGTGCCCCGATTATTCACTTAAGTTATTGCAGCGTACTATCGAATCCTGTCATGGCATGGCAGGATTCACTCTGCGTCCCAAATCACCCTGCAGTAGTGCTAGATTGTCGCGCTATGCGGCCTTTCGCTATGCAGCAGGGAGCTTGATTTGTCCGCAAATTTACCGCGCCAGCCCCAAATCGTGAGCGATTCCGCCGAGGAGATCGCGCGGGACGTTGCCGCTCTCAATAGGTTACAGGCGGTGCCGACGCTGCTGGAAGTTTTATGCGAGTCCACGGGAATGAGATTTGCCGCCGTGGCTCGGGTCACCGAAAACACCTGGACGGCGTGCGTCGTCAAGGATGAGATCAGCTTCGGTGTCACGGCCGGCGGACAGCTGGATCTCGAATCGACACTTTGCATTGAATCAAAACGGTCCAATGCGCCCATCGTCATCGAGCAAGCGAGCACCGATCCGCGATACTGCGACCATCCCACGCCGAAGCTCTACAAGATTGAAAGCTACGTGTCGGTCCCGATTGTTTTGCCGAACGGCCGCTACTTCGGAAATCTCTGCGCCATCGATCCGGCGCCCGCCAAGGTGGCTGATCCCAAAATCTTAAAGATGTTCACGCGATTTGCCGCACTGATCGGGATGCTGCTCGACAGCGAGATGGCGCGGCAGGCGGATCAATCTGCGTTGCGCGGCGCTCATGCCGACAATGAGGTGCGCGAACAATTCATAGCCATTCTGGGGCATGATTTGCGCAATCCTCTGCAGGCGATCTACTCTGCGGGTGTCTTGCTCGAGAAAAAAATCTCGGACCCGGCGCTCCAGGGCGTCGCGTCGCGCATCAGAGTCAGTGTGAAACGGATGTCTTGTTTGATCAATGACCTATTGGATTTCGCGCGGGCGCGGCTCGGCGAAGGAATGGGCGTGCGCGTCGAGGAAGTCGAGGATATCGATGCCGGCCTCAATGCGGTAGTCCGGGAGTTTCAAGACGGGCAGCCTGAGCGTCAAATACTCGCGAACATCAGCGTGACGCGCAAGGTGCGCTGCGATCTTGGACGCGTGCAGCAAGTCGCGTCGAATCTGATCGGCAATGCACTGAAGCACGGCGCGCCTGAAGGCACGGTCAAGGTATCCGCGCAAGCCGAGGAATCGGATCTCGTGCTCAACGTTTGGAATGCCGGTGAACCGATATCGCCCGAAAACCTCGACAAGATCTGCGAACCGTTCTGGCGCCACTCGTCGACGGGGAATCGCGAAGGACTCGGGCTGGGTTTATATATCTGTTCCGAAATCGTGCGCGCTCACGGCGGCACGCTGTCCGTGACGTCCTCGCAAGAGAGCGGCACCAGTTTCACCGCGCGGCTGCCGTTAGATGCCGATCATCTTGACCAGGATCCCGGCAATACTCGCGCCCACTAAGGGACCGACGATGGGGACGAACGCGTAGCCGAAGTCCGAGGTCCCCTTGCCGGGAATGGGAAGCACGGCATGCATGATACGCGGACCGAAATCGCGCGCCGGATTGATGGCATAGCCGGTGGGGCCGCCCAAAGACAAGCCAATTCCCCACACCAGAAAGCCGATCAAGAAGGGGCCGAGTCCGGGGCTTAGTCCCACGCCGGTACCGTATTTTGACGAAATGGCGGCGGCGACCAACACCAGCACGAAGGTGCCGATGATCTCGGTGAGGATGTTGGCGAGCGGCGCGCGGATGGCGGGTATGGTCGAAAAACAGGCGAGTTTATCCAGCGGGTCGGGCGTCTTTTCCCAGTGCGACAGATACGTGAGCCAGACCAGCGCGGCGCCGGCCATTGCGCCTAAGATTTGCGCCGGCACGTACACACTGAGCCGGCTCCAATCTCCGCTCGAAATGGCGACGCCGATCGTCACCGCCGGATTCAGATGACCATCGCTGCCGATTGCCAGCGAGGTGAAGACCCCCGCCATGACCGCAAAACACCAGCCGGTGGTGATCACGATCCAACCAGATTTTTCTCCCTTGGTTTGGCGCAGTACGACATTCGCCACGACGCCGTTGCCAAGCAACATCATGATCATCGTGCCGAGAAATTCGCCGAGAAATGCCGAATGCATACTGTCCCCTTCGCTATTTTTTTTGAGACCATCACCCGAGATTTTGATGGTTCGACTACTCGATCCAATCCAGCGAGCGGCCCACGGCTTTTTGCCAGGTGCCGAACAGCGCCGCGCGGCGATTTTCCGCCATTTGCGGATTCCAGCGCTTGTCCACCGCCCAATTGCTGACAAGATCCTCGCGATTGCGCCAGTAACCTACCGCCAAGCCGGCCGCGTATGCCGCACCCAAGGCGGTGGTCTCGGTGATTTTCGGCCGCACCACCGGCACGTCGAGAATGTCAGCCTGAAATTGCATGAGCAGCTCGTTGCCGACCATGCCGCCATCGACGCGCAGCTCCGGAATCTGGATCGAGGAATCCTCGCCCATCGCGCCGAGCACTTCACGGGTCTGGTAGGCAGTCGCTTCGAGCACCGCGCGGGCGATGTGCGCGCGGGTGACATAGCGTGTCAGACCGATGATGGTGCCGCGTGCGCGCTCATTCCAGTGCGGCGCGTAAAGCCCGGAAAAGGCGGGCACGAAATACACCCCGCCATTGTCCTCGACCTGGCCTGCGAGCTTTTCGACCTCATTGCTGCTGGCGATCATGCCTAGGTTGTCGCGCAGCCATTGCACCAGCGCGCCGGTGACTGCGATCGATCCTTCCAGGGCGTAGCACGCCCTTTCCTTGGCGATCTGGTAGGCGACGGTGGTAATCAGCCCCGCGGTCGAGGCGATGGGTTTCTCGCCCGTGTTCATGAGCAAAAAACAGCCCGTTCCGTAGGTGTTTTTCGCCTCACCCGGTCGAAAGCAGGCTTGACCCACCAACGCTGCTTGCTGATCGCCGAGAATGCCGGCGATGGAAGTGCCCAACAGGGCCGGCGTCCTGACGGCACCGTAGACTTCGCTCGACGCGACGATGCGCGGCAGCACGGCGCGGGGAATCAGAAATTCCTCCAACAATGCGGCGTCCCAATCCAGTGTTTGAAGATTCATCAGTTGGGTGCGGCTGGCATTGGTGACATCGGTCAGGTGCAGCCCGCCATCGCTTCCGCCGGTGAGATTCCACAGCAGCCAGGTATCGATATTGCCGAACAGGAGCTCGCCCGCTTGCGCCTTGGCACGCGCGCCGGGCACGTTATCCAAGAGCCATTGCAGCTTAAGACCACTGAAGTAGCTGGCCAGCGGCAGTCCGGTTTTGGCGCGGAAGCGATTCGCGCCGCCATTGCGGGCGTATTGCGCGACGAGTTGATCCACGCGGGTGTCCTGCCAGACCAACGCATTGTGCAGGGGTTTGCCGCTGCGCTTGTCCCACAGAAGCGTGGTTTCACGCTGGTTGGTGATGCCCACGGCGGCAAGATCGGAAGGCCCGAGACTTGCGCGTGCCAAGGCGGCGCCCGCGACTTCCTGGGTGTTCTGCCAGATTTCAATCGGGTCGTGCTCCACCCAACCTGGCTTGGGAAAGATCTGCTTATGCTCCTTTTGCGCGGAAGAGATCATGTTGCCGCCGCGGTCGAACACGATGAACCGCGTGCTCGTCGTGCCCTGATCGATCGCCCCTACGTATCGAGCCATGGTTTCCCCGTGTCTAGTTGTATGCGCCAATCTGGTATAGCAATAATGCGCCCACCGTGGCAACACGCGGCCTGTCAACGTCGGCGTTGCCCGGCCGGCGGATTGAAATAGGCGCACCGGCCGCGTGGCAGCCAAGCTCAACGGCGGCAACGAAGCCGACATACTGTTTCGCTAGGATGGCCGGATGAAGAAGGCTGCCTTGACTCCCAGTGCGATCGATCGAACGATTCGACAGAACCTGGCGAAGCTTCGAAAGCCTGGCGTCCTGACCGTGAGGCCGGGCTTTGAGATTGCGAATCATCAGCTGACCGGCAAGCGGGCGATTGTTGCGACGGTGCATACCAAAACCAGCGACTTAGCGGCCGGTCAATTATTACCGCGCGCCATCAATCGCGTTCCGGTCGACGTGCGCCAAGCCACGCCGCACCAACGGCTGCGCGCAAACGATCCCGCCGCAGCGGCGCTGACCCAGACCTTTGGCCGGCCGCAGGATAAGGAGCCGACCTGGCCGCTGGAGCGCGAAATGCCGAGCGGTCAGTTGCTTAGCAGCCCAAAGAGCAAAACACAGCAAGCCCTGACCGGCTTTGCGGCGAGACAACCCGTGGTCGCGAAAGCGCTCGCCGCGCACGCGGCGAAGCCGAAGATCACGTATGTTCCGGCGCCGGGTGAGCCGCTCAGTCCCGTACAGACCACGACTACGATCATTGCACATGTGAGTCCCGACGCGGGATTCACCACGCTCACCTCGTTTCTTCAGGGCACGAAAAAGTCATTGGTGATCGGGATGTACGATTTCACCTCCGGGCCGATTCTCGCGCTGTTCAAGACGGTGCTGACTGAACCTAAGATCTTGCAGATGGTGCTCGACAATCCGCCGCCGAACGCGACCCGCAATCAGCTCGATTCACAAACGGTTCAGGAGCTCGACGCTGCCTTAGGTTCGCGCTCGAGGATTGTGCGAGCCCTTGCCGGCGACGATAGCCTGGTGTCGGCGCAGATGTTTCCGACGTCCTATCACATCAAAGTGATGGTCCGCGACAGCACCGCGCTATGGCTGTCGAGCGGCAATCTCAACAACAGCAATCAACCGGACACGGCGTCGCCGCCGAAAACAGAAGACCGCGACTGGCACGTGATCATCGAAGATCAGACGCTGGCGAATCTGTTCGAGGCGTATCTGAATGAGGACTTCAAGTCAGCGCAGGCCTACCAAATCCCCGAAAGCGCCGCGTTGACCGAGGCGGTAGCCGATGCCGCCGCGAAGCTTGCCGCGGAAACAAGTTCGCCGCCGGCGCCATCCGCCCCGACGGCGGCCGGAACCGTGGCCGCAAAGACCTTCGCCAATGTTAGCGTCAATGTTACGCCGCTGCTGACCCCCGACACGTTGCCGCCGGGAACCGAGGGGCAGTACGTCACTAACATGATCAAACTCATTGCGAGCGCAAAAAAGACGCTGTACGTGCAACTGCAATACATCGAAGCATCCGCGGCGACGGGTGTCTACCCCACCCTGCTTCAGGCGATTGCCGCGCGAGTCACAGCGGGCGTGGACGTCCGGCTCATCGAGAGCCTCGAATATGGCGAGACCTGGGCGGAAAAGATGAAGGATGCCGGCGTGGACCTCACCGCGAACATTGCCTTGCAGCCGAATGTGCACAACAAGGGCTTCGTCATCGACTCGAGCGTGGTCGTCGTCAGCAGCCAGAACTTCTCGCCCGATGGCATTCAATTCAACCGCGACGCCGGCGTGATCATCGAAAGCGCGCCGATTGCGCAATATTTCGAGGACGTGTTTCTCGCCGACTGGAACAACAAGGCCAAGCCATTTGTGGCCAAGAGCGCCAAACGCGCCTAGCCGATCTTCGCGCGAAGATCAGCTAGACCGCGTCGGCGTAGGCTTTCACCAGATCGGTGAGAAAATCGCGGCCGATATATACGGATCGCACGCTGCGGCGCTCGTTCAGTCCGTGCACGCCGTTGCCGTCGGGGTCGCCCCAACCGCCGGGCGCGCCGTAGACCGGGATGCCGATGGCTTCGAGAAAGATGCCGTCGGTGGCGCCGGTCGACATGGAAGGAATCAGGGGCACGCCGGGGAAATATTTCGTAACCAGCGCTTCGGCCGGCCCGATGATCTTGGGATCCAGCGGCGGCGGAACGGCGATGGGCCGAATCGGTTGCACCGGCGTCACTTTGACACCCGTGTCGCCGATCGCCGCGACCAGGGCGGCTTGAGTGCTCTCGACACTTTCACCGGGGAAAATGCGGCAGTTGACGTTCGCCGCGGCTCGCTGGGGCAAGGCATTGTTGGCGTGGCCGCCTTCCAGAAGTGTCGCAACGCAGGTCGTGCGCAGCATGCTGTGATAGCTGCGATCCTTGGAAACGATTGCCTCGGCCGCCTTGTCGGCTGGGCTCTGCGACAGCGCCACCATCGCGCGCCCGACATCGTCTGCGCGCGCGGCGCCCGCCTTGGCGAAGAACGCCCGCGTGGTATCCGTCATTTTCACCGGAAATTCGTGATCTCGAACCTTGGCAAGTGCATCGGCAAGTTCATAGATCGCGTTGTCGCGGATGGGAATGGAACTGTGGCCGCCGGCATTGACGGTCTCCAGTCGGTAATTTTGTGCCGCCTTCTCGCCTACCTGGATCGATTCCACGACCAGCTTGCCGTGTCCGTCGGTGCGGCCGCCGCCACCCTCATTCAGTGCAAATTCGGCCGCGATGAGCTCCGGCTTGTTCTTCGCGAGCCACTGCGCGCCATTGAACGCATAGGTGGTCTCCTCGCCGCAGGTCAACGCCAGCTTGATGGTGCGCTTTGGGTGATAGCCGCTTTTCTTAAAGCGCATCAGCATATCGATCCAAGTGGCGTCCATGGCCTTCATGTCCGCCGCGCCGCGGCCGTAGAAATAGCCATTTTCCTCAATCAGGGTGAAAGGATCGCGGGTCCAATCCTCGCGCTTGGCCTCGACCACATCCAGATGACCCAGCAACAACATGGGTTTCGCGGTGCTCGAGCTTCCCGCCAAGACGGCAACGAGCCCGCCCTCCTTGGGATGATCCGGCACTGAGAAGAGCGTAATGTCCTTGTCCGTAAAGCCCGCGGCCTTGAGATGGGCCGCGATGCGCTGCACCAGCAGGGTGCAGCTGCCTGCCGACAACGTCGTGTTGGTCTCAACCAGTTCCTTGTAAAGCGCGCGAAACGCGACTTGATCGGGTCGCAGAGGCGACATGGGTGCTTCCTGAGCGAACGCCGTGCACTGCATTGCTACGGTGAGAGTGAGCGCGAAGACTTTCTTGTAGGTCATTTTTTCAAGCCTCGATTGCCGCAATTTTTGCGGATTCGTTCCAAAGGCGGCTGGCGGCCGCGTCGTCTCGGCCGCCCGCTGTCGGGGTCGCCGGACGGCACTTATAAAAATATTCGCCGCTGATCGCGGCCACATCGGGAGAGGAAGCGAGGTAGACGATGGTTTCGGCGCCCTTCTCCGGGGTAATGGCAAAGGTTTTGGCGATGCGTATTCCGGTCGACAGAAATCCGCCGCTGCCATCGCCAAAACGCGTTGCGACGAATCCGGGGTGCAGGCAGTTCGCCGTGACACCCGTGCCGCTCCAGCGACGCGCCAGTTCTCGCGTAAAGAGAATGTTGCAGAGCTTGGAGCGTCCGTAGGCCCGAATCGCCAAGTATCCCTTGGCGGCCTGCAGGTCATCGAAATCCAAGGTGTACCCCTTGTGTGCGTCAGAAGCGGTGCTCACCACGCGCGCCGGAGCCGCGGCAAGCAAGTTCGCCTTTAGTCCAAGCGTGAGTACGAAATAGGCCATGTGATTGGTGGCGAATGTCTCCTCGAGATTGTCCGCGGTGAGGCGGCGCGTGCCGAACAAGGCGCCGGCATTGTTGATGAGCACATCAATGCGCGGTTCGGCGGCGGCGATTTCGGCCGCGACGCGTTTGGATTCGGAGATACGCGATAGATCACCGTAGTAGATCGAATGGGGGGCGCCTGAGCCGATGCTCGGCAACCGCGCCAGTGTCTTTTGGCCTCGCGCCGCGTCACGCGCCACGAGCACGATGCGCGCGCCCATGGCCGCCAGACGTTGCGCGGCGATCTCGCCAATGCCTGACGTCGCACCGGTAATGACTACGACTTTACCCTTCATACCCATTCCCCATTTAAGGTCACGCGCACTGTATCAGGCAGCACGACTTCCCGGAATCTTCGCTTTGTCTAGCGGTGCACTGGCAAGTCGAGGTAGCTGCCGCCAAACCAGGTGATTTGCAGGGGCGTTTTCGCATCGGCGATTGACTCGTCGATGACATCCTTGCCCGTGCCATAGTTGATTTCCCGCCCTGGTTCCTTAACGATGCTGAGCACCGCGACCAGTCGGCTGCCCGTTTGCAGCTGTCGACTCATCAGCCGCACGCTTCGAAAATCCAAGGATTGGCGTTTGCCGGCAACCAGCAGATTGCGATGGGTCAGGTCCTGTACATAGCTTGCCCGCGACCAATAGGGCGCGAGCTGAAAATAATTCCCATCGGGGCTAAGTTCGTACAGGGAAACCTGGAAGTCGAAATCGCTTTTGTTCGTGCTGAACTCGAGATGGCCGCTGAACAGACCGCTCATTTCCGTCGGTTTGGCGAGCGGCTGGCTGATAAAGACCAAGCCATTGGCGGAATCCAATCCCTTGTCTTGCACCCCTCCCCCGGGCGTTTGAGCATCGACGTCGCGCCGATCGGCCAGGTCCAAGGAGAGAGGAATGGCCGCGGTGGTCGCGGCGGTGCTCAGGCGATAGGCATGATCGGTTGAGCCCGCCAGTTCTGCCGACAGAAAATAGCGCGCGGACTCTGTTGCCATTGCGGACAGCGAGGGAGCGTGCTTCCAAACGTTTGCGCCCGTGACTTCGTAGTTGATTTTATCGGCGAGAATGGCCGGCTTCGCGCCGCCTTTCAAGGTGTAGTCAAACCAGCGGTAGCGCACTTCGGTGAGATCGATTTTGGCAGCGGGGTCAAGCTGGTAGCCCGCGACCGTGTCGACGTCCCCTTCCGCGGTGGCGGTGCCGCGTTGCGCCATCAAGTGATCATAGGGCCCAATGATG
>Ga0210388_10001805_pt1 | contig 16801 bp, 8 predicted proteins | sample IncBWC19OmetaG_FD_155485 | JGI IMG/M metagenome (GOLD analysis project Ga0210388, IMG submission 155485) | Forest soil microbial communities from Barre Woods Harvard Forest LTER site, Petersham, Massachusetts, United States - Inc-BW-C-19-O ... | reverse complement strand
GAGTTCACCGCCTTCGATTTCTGCGCTCCGGAAAACGTCCGTTTCCGTCACCGGCTGGACGGGGTCGAGAGCAGCTGGACGGAATCCGAGCCAAACGACGCCCGGGCGGTGATCATCCAGACGCTCGGCTACGGCGATTATGATTTCGAGGTGGCGGCGTGCAACGGCGACGGCGACTGGAGCCAGAACACCGCCACCATCGCGCTGACGGTCACGCCATTTTTCTGGCAGACCTTCTGGTTCCGGTCGCTGGTCGTGCTGGCGTTCACCTTGTCGATCATCGCGGTGGTGCGCTACGTTTCGTTCCGCCGCCTGCGGGCGCAGTTGCGCGTGTTGGAACAACAGGCGGCATTACAGCGTGAGCGCGCCCGCATCGCCAAGGATATCCACGATGATCTGGGCGCGAACCTGACGCAAATCGCCTACCTCGGCGAACTGGCGAACCAGGACCGGGAAGAACCGAAGCTCGTCGGCGACCGCATCCGGACAATTTCCGCCACCGCCCGGCAGGCCGTGAAGGCGCTCGATGAAATCGTCTGGGCCGTCAACCCCCGCAACGACACCCTCGCGCACCTGCTTGATTATGCGGGCCAGTACGCCGTGGATTATCTGCGCACCGTGGGCATCCGCTGCCGGCTGGATTTTCCCGAGAGCATTCCGGCGCGCGAATTGTCCACGGACCTGCGCCACAATCTTTTTCTCGTGGTGAAGGAGGCCCTGCACAACATCTTCAAACATGCGAACGCCACGGAAGTCCATCTGCGCGTCCTCGTCGATGAGACGGCGCTGAAAATCGTCATCGAGGACAATGGCTGCGGTTTTACCGACGCGCCGGACAACGCCTTGTCCGACGGCCTGCGCAACATGAAGCAGCGCATGGCCGAAGTCGGCGGCGACTGCACCATCCAAGGGCGCGTCGGCAGCGGCACGATTGTCACCGTCCGCCTGCCATGGCGGAACAACGATTGAATTTTTTCAAACTGAATCGAGTCGAACATTCATCCTATTGCATGAACAAGCACATTGAACCAAAATCACGGAAGCCTGACATGCGAATCAGTGTTTCCATCGTTGAAGACAGCCGCGGCACGCGCGAGAGCCTCACGGAGCTGCTTGACCGCGCCCCCTCGCTGCGTTTCGTGAGCGCGCATGCCAACGGCGAGGATGCCGTTGAAAAAATCCCCGGCAATGCGCCGGACGTGGTGCTCATGGACATCAACCTGCCGAAGATGAACGGCATCGAGTGCGTCCACCAGATCAAGGAAAAGCTGCCAAAGACGCATGTGTTGATGCTCACGACCTATGAGGAAGGCGATCTGATCTTTGATTCGCTCCGCAAGGGTGCGAGCGGTTACCTGCTCAAGAACCTGCCGCCGGCGGAACTGATTTCCGCCATCGAACAGGTCCATGCCGGCGGCGCGCCGATGTCCATGCAGATCGCACGCAAGGTCGTCACCCATTTCCAGCAGATCAAAAAACCCCAGTCGGAAGTGGATAAACTCACCAAGCGCGAACATGAGATTCTCGCGCTGCTCGCGAAAGGTTTTCTCTACAAGGAGATCGCCGACCAGCTTGGCATCAGCCTGAGCACGGTCCGCGCGCACCTGCACACCGTTTACGAAAAACTCCACGTCCAGTCCCGCACCGAGGCCGTGGTGAAATTCCTGGGCCGTTGAAAAATTGCGAGCGGCTCCGCAATCAGGGAACCGCAGTTTTAAAACACAAACGCGAGGGGTTTCCGGCCAGGCTTTCCGGTTTGAAAAATGTGAGTCCATCCCGGACCGCCTGGCTGTCGGGAAATTCGGCGGCGGCACGCGCCAGCGCTTCCGCCAGATCATCGCGGTTCGCCGGGTGGATTTGTTGATAGGGCCACTTTGATTTCGGGTCGGCATACCGCGCCATGAATTCCGTCGCCTTCCGGATGCTCCGGCCATCCCTGGTCTCATAATGCCACAGATCCACATCGAGATTTTGCCCGATGCTCGCCAGTTCCATCAACGCGCGCAGGTTGAACAGGCTGTAACCGAAACTGGTCGTGCGCATAAGTTCGAACGGCTGACGTCCGTCCGGTTCGATCTGCCTGGCCACGCGGCGTTCGCGCGCCTGCGAGATGATGTCGCGCGCCATGTCCGTTTTGCCGAGGAACAATGCGATGCTCGCCGCCTGGGCTTCACACCAGCTGCCGTGGTTGTTCTTTGCGTCCAGTTCGCCCCGCCCGATTTTACTCGTCGTGAGCCAGTTCAGCCATTCCGTGAACCAGGCGGTCATGCCTTTCTGGTCGTCCGCGGTCCATGATTTTGAACTCCCGATCAATCCGATGGCATCCACGAGCTGCACCAGACCGCGGGCGCTGATGAGTCCGGCGGAACGGCCTTCGGTCTCGCCGGGGATTCCCTGCCCGAAATTAAAATTCGGATTCATCTTCGTTTCCGGATCCAGAAACCAGACGCGGATCAACACCGTCGCCTTCGCCGCGTATTTTTCATCGCCGGAAAAATAATAAGCGAGCGCAAGCGTGTGCGCATCGGCGCAGGTTTTCTGGAAATGGCCGGAATCGGAATCCGTGTTGGATTCGGGATTGCGCTCGCCGTCGCGCCGGATGTATTTGCCGTCCGGGGAATTCGTGTCGCGCCAGAAATACGGCGCCTGGCTCATGAAATCATGTTTATCGCCGCTGGACGGGACCTGCTCTTTATCCATCACCGAATGCGGCTTTTCGTTCAGCCGTGAATCGGCGTCTTTTAACAGGTGCTTCAGGGCGGGTTGCAACCCGGCATCGCCATTGGCCAGCGCGGATTTATTGGCAGCGAGAACCCTGGCATCGTCGCAAAACACCTTTGGCAATTCGGCGGCCCGGGTGGAAAAAGCCAATAGCAGCGCAAAGGCAACCGGCAGAAATCCGCTCCGTTTGTCCTGTCCGGACAAGGAAATATGGGGAATCATCTTGTTTAAGACCGGAACGCGACCGACGAAGTTACAGGGTTAAGGAATTTCAAGGGTGGACAAACGTTCTATTTCGGCGGCGGGGTTTTCGGGGCACAATTATGAATCCATGACTGTCCGCAGACCATCCGGGCGCCGTCTCGTCCGGCTCGCCGTTTTGTTCACGTTGAGCCTCGCGACGCTGACGGTACGCGCCGACGGCGGGCGGCAGGAACTCAATTTCAATCCCGACTGGCGTTTCACGAAAACCGACCCGACGAATGCCTTCGCTGAAAGCTTCAACGACGAGGGGTGGAACACCGTTTCCACGCCGCACACGTTCAACGACACCGACACGTTCAACAATTTCGAGCTGCCCGGATTGCGCGGCGAGGAAAACCAGTGGAGCGGCCGGACGTGGTACCGCAAAACCTTCGTCGCGCCGGAAAGCTGGAGCGGGCAAAAAGTTTTTATCGAATTTCAAGCCGTGCGGCAGTTCGGCGAAGTTTTTCTGAACGGCCAAAGGCTGGGCATTTGCAAAAATGGTTTCATCCCGTTCGGCTTTGACCTGACTTCATATCTCAAGATCGGCGCCACAAACGTGCTCGCCGTGATGTGCGACAACCGGTTCATGATCAACCCGATGCCTGGTGCCAAGGAAACCGGACTCATGAGCGACACGCTGGGTGAATTCGAAACGAAAGTTAACAAGATCATCCCCGATGACGTGAACGCCATCCGCGCCGACCAGATCCCATGGAACAATCCGCAATGGCACCCGGCGATGGGCGGTATTTATCGTGATGTAAAGCTGTACGTGACCGACCCGCTGCATATCACACTGCCGCTATACGATTTTTTGCAGACCGAGGGGCCTTACATCTACCCGACGGACGTTTCGGACAAATCGGCGAAGGTGAACGTCGAAATACCGATACAGAACGACCGTATTTCGAACGAAGAGGTTGATGTCTCCGTGCAGATCCTGGATCACGATGGCAAGGTGGTGTCCACCGGCCGGGTTTCACCTGTGATGAAAATCGCCTCCACCGCCTTGGTGAAAGCGAACATCGCCGTGACCGTTCCAAACCCGAACCTGTGGCAGCCGGATTTTCCTTATCTGTACCGCGCAAAAATTTCGTTGAGCATTGACGGCAAGGAGATTGATTCGCAGGAAGTTCCTTTCGGCATCCGGACGGTCAATTGGGATGCCAACACCGGCTTTGCCATCAACGGCAAGCATCTTCGTCTGCATGGCTGGGGACAGAAGCCGGTGGATGAATGGCCCGGCCTCGGTGATGCGCAACCGGACTGGCTGCACTTTTACACCCTGGATCTGATGAAACAGGCCGGCGCGAACTGGGTGCGTTGGGGACATTGCGCGGCCGGCCCGGCGCAGATCGCGAGTTGCGATATGCTCGGCCTGATGGTCGAGCAACCGGGCGTGGATGGCGAGTCGGACACCGTCGGTGCGGCATGGCAGATCCGCGCGGACGCCTTCCGGGACGCCCTTATTTATTATCGCAACAATCCTTCCATCATGATCTGGGAAGGCGGCAACCAAAAGGTCACCGAGGAACACGCCCGGCAATTGCGCGGCTACATGGACGAGTTCGATCCGCACGGCGGCCGCGCTTATGCGCATCGCCGCGCGAATGCGATCACCGGAAAATACATGGATGTGTGCATCGGCACGGAGGGCGGGCGCGAAATCAGCAGCCTGCCGGTGGTCGAGGGCGAATACGATCGCGAAGAATCACCGCGCCGCGTCTGGGACGAGTTCACGCCGCCGAACACCAATTACAACGCGCTGGAGGCGGGGCAGACCTATAACGTGGACTCGGAGGAGTACGCGGTGAATGAAGTGGTGCAATATGTGCACAAAACATTTGCGGCGAACCATTCCGGCGGCGCGAACTGGATTTTTTCCGACTCGACCAGCGGTGGCCGCAACACCACGGAAGTTTCCCGCGCGAGCGGCGAGGTGGACGGCGTGCGGCTGCCGAAGGAAGCCTATTATGTCGTCCAGGCGATGTTCCGCGACGATCCGCAGGTTCACATCATCGGCCACTGGAATTATCCCGCGGGCACGAAGAAGACGGTTTATGTCGCGTCCAACTGCGGCGACGTGGAACTGTTCGTGAACGGCAAATCGCTTGGTCATGGCAAAGTCTCCGACCGTTTTTTATTCACATTTGAAAACGTCGCGTTTGAAGCCGGGGAAATCGAAGCCGTTGCCAGTTATCACGGCGAGGCGGTGGCGACAAACTCCATCCAAACCGCCGGCGAAGCGGTCGCGCTGCGGCTGACACCGGTGATCGGCCCGGAAAATTTTGAAGCCGACGGTTCGGACGTGGCGTTGGTGGATGTGGAGGCCGTGGACGCGCAAGGCCGGCGCGTGCCGACATTCCAGCAACGCGTGGATTTTGATTGCAGCGGCCCGGCCATCTGGCGCGGCGGTTACAACAGCGGCCAGCCCGGGTCCATCAACAATCCGTTCCTTGATCTGGAGTGCGGCATCAACCGGATTGCCGTGCGGTCAACCTTGCAGCCGGGAACGGTCGCGATTTCGGCGAGCTGTCCCGGACTGAAACCCGCGAGCGTTGCCATCGCCTCACACCCGGTCGGGATCCAAAACGGGATTGAAACCAAAAATCCGCCGTTGCCGGAAGTGACCCTGGCCAGACCGGATTTTCTCCGGGTCAGCGAGGAACCGGCTGCCACCGGCGACGGCCAGCCGTCCGCCGGTGCGGGACGTTATATCGTTTCGTTTTCCTATTCCGGCCCGACGACCATCGTTCATGTGGAACAGAACGCAACGGATGGACGGAACATTTTTGTGGACCGGGATACGCCCTTTGCCGGTCTGCCGCCGGCGCTGGTCGGCGCGGATTGGGTGCAGGGCGCAAATGGCGACAGTATTTATAGCGCGGTTGACTTGATGCAACTCGCGGTGAAGGGCGGCACGGTCGTGAGCGTGGCGCATGACGACCGCCTGCCGCTGCCCACGTGGCTCGAGCAAAAATTCAGGCGCACGGGGATGACGCTGAAGGTGAACGGCCACGCGATGACCATCTACCAGCACCGCGCGAAAACGGACGAAAGCCTCACACTGGGATCGAACACCGATGATCCATCGGTGACAACCGCCCTGGCCTATGTCGTGTTCGTATCCCGGCTGCCTTTGTCAACGGAAGCGATGAACTGAACCATTGAACTTTGACTATGTTTGACCAACCTTGACCCAGCTTGCCGGCGTCGGCCTGTCCTCCGTAGCTTTAGCGAAGGGGGAAGCACCGAGCCTTTGCTCGGCCAGTACTATTTTTTGGTTTGATTTACCTTGATTTACCTTGATTCGGCACGATTTCTGGCCTTTTTGGCACCTGCAACTTTCAACCAGCAACCATTATCCGCGTTAAGCGCAATTATCCGCAAATATGCGCATTTAAGAGCACATTCCAAAAACCGGCACACTCGGATATGGCAAGACCAGCTTGCAGCCAGGGCGGGGGCTGAACGGTTCAATTCAAGACATTCAGACCCACGCCCGGCGTCACATGCCAGCTCCTATCTGCCACTTAGTGGCTATGTCAAAGAACAATACCCCCGCCGCGTCCCGCAGGCGGGACGGATCACCCCAAATCTCAACTCTACCGCTTTAATAATATGATAACAGTGTTTACTTTGTCAAGAAATATAGTAGACAGCTTTTTGCCGACAGCCGGCAAAGTGCTGCCGGCTTGCAGTCGGCAGAATTCCCCGAACACCGGCAAAATCTCGGCGGCAGTCTGTTTGATAACTCACCGTAAAGAAATGGTCGCCGACGTCAGCCGGCTCAAATCATTGGCGGGAGGGACGGCTCGGTCGCCTGTCCGGCTCGGACCGCCGTCCCAAACATAAATGCCGCCCTGCTCGCTTATTCGAGGGACGAGGGACAAAATATCCATTGGTCAGGTTTGGCCCATTTCCGCTCCCTTTCCAGTTTGGTAAATATTTCTGGATGTCCGTTCCAATTGAGGCTAAAACTTCTCTGGTTCACAAAACGGAAACTTGGGTGTGAAAGACTAACATACCCATCCGGGGAAAATTATGAATCGCATCTGCCAACGCCGCGTCAGCAAGGTCGAAATTCCAGCACATGGGCTATCGATGAAAAATTAAGGACAGCGAAGAATCATGGGCAATCGCCAATCGCCGAACTGCTTGTGCTCCGCCTGGACTTTTATTTTGGCGATAGACTATCGGCTATCGGCGATTGTTATCTCCCGCACCATATGGAAGCCGGTCATGACCGCCACATTGGCGATGGACTATCGGCTATTGGCGATTATTTTCGTTCAGTGAAAACTTAACCAAAAAAACACCCAATATGGCGAAGTATCAAAAGTTTGAAGAGCTGCCGGTGTGGCAGGAGGCGGCGCGGCTCTACAACCGCGTGCTTGACCTGCTGGAAGGGCCAAACGTGCCGCTCACGCCGGGCTTCCGCAATCAATTGGATCGCGCCGCGCTCTCCGTCTCAAACAACATCGCGGAAGGATTCGAGCGCGTGACGACGAATGAACTTAACATGTTTCTCGCCATCGCACGCGGCAGCGCGGGCGAGGTGCGTTCCATGATGGCCGTGGTCAAGGACCGGCCAAAACTCAAACCCATTGTGCGGCACTTGCAGGAAATTCGCGCGATGGCCGAGTCCTGTGCCCGGCAATTGACAGCGTGGACCGCATCCATTGACAGTTCGCCCGTGCAAGGCAAGCGGTACCTGACCGGCGAGGTAAAGGAAAGACGTGAGTCCGCGCAGAAGGCCAAAGATTTTCGCCTGATCTTTTTGCGCAACTTGAAGCCGGAACATCCGCTTTATAAATCAACCGAAGCCCGCATCGCCCGTGGCGAATTGAAGCCGGACGAAGAATAGCCAATCGGCGATTGGCGATTACCTATTGGCGATTATCTATCGGCAATTGCCCATCGGCTATGCGATTGCAACTGGCGCGGGAAATCATCCGCGCCAAAATCCATAACCAACGCGTGATGCTCATCCGGTTTGATTGCTGACTTGGCGATTGGCGATTGACTCGGCTATCGGCGATTTGCCATCGGCGATTACCTATTGCCTATTGGCGATTACCCATCGGCCATCCAAACAACCGCGAGCCATCTCCGCCATCTCGTCAGCATAGACTCTCCGCCCTGCCCGCTTGGCGCGGATTTTCAATTCAGATCGGCGACGGCGGAATATGATGGGGAGAATTGTCCCCTTGCCTGCCATGGAAACGTCAAATCCAGTTGCCCACTGAAAACGTCGCGGAACCAAAATTGGATTGTCCCCTGCTCTTTTTCACGGCAACCTGCCGGTGTAACTATGCAGCAGGTCAAACTCGGCATCATCGGCGGCGGCACGGTCGGCAGCGGCGTTTACGAAGCGCTCCAGCGCAACGGTTCGCTGGTGGCCTCGCGCCTGGGCACCCGCGTATCCATCGAACGCGTCGCCGTGCGCGATTTGAAAAAGAAACGGGCCACGAAGATTCCCGCCAAATTGCTGACGACCGACTGGCGCGAAGTGGTTTTTGATCCCCACATCCAGGTCGTCGCCGAGCTCATCGGCGGCACGGGCGTGGCGCGCGAGGCGATCCTGGCCGCGCTGAAGCTCGGCAAGCCGGTCATCACGGCGAACAAGGCGTTGCTCTCCGCCCATGGCGAGGAACTTTTCGCCGCCGCGCAAAAATACGGCACCAATCTTTATTACGAGGCGAGCGTCTGCGGTGGCATTCCCATCATCAAGGCGTTGCGCGAAGGTTTTGTCGGCAACCGCATCAATGCGCTTTACGGAATCGTCAACGGCACCTGCAATTACATCCTCACACGGATGAAGCTGGAAGGCGCGGATCTCGACGAAGTGCTCGCGGACGCGCAGAAACTCGGTTATGCCGAAACGCCGCCCGACCTGGACATCGATGGCCACGATGCCGCGCACAAGACCGGCATCCTCGCGTCGCTCGCGCATGGTTTCTGGGTCAATCCGAAGAAAATCCACGTCGAAGGCATCCGCCCGGTTTCCGCGCTGGACATCAAATTTGCCGGTGAACTTGGTTACACCATCAAGCTGCTTGGCACGGTGAAAAAACTGGAGGGCAACGGGCGCATCCAAGTTTCTGTTTATCCGACCCTCGTGCCAAATTCGCACGTGCTGGCCAGCGTGAACGGCGTGTTCAATGCCGTATTCGTGCGCGGTGATGTCGTGGGCGATTCGCTATTTTACGGTCGCGGCGCGGGCAAGGACGCCACGGCCAGTGCGGTCTTGAGCGACATCGGCGATGCGGTGCTCGATCTGAAAAGCGGCGCGAAGAACCGACTGCCCGCCTTCGTGCCGCACGAATGTGCCGGCTGTGTCGCGCCGATCGATGAAGTTGTCTCGCAATATTTCGTCCGCCTCAACGTGGTGGACAAGCCCGGCGTGCTCGCGAGGATTGCGACCATTTTCGGCCAGTCCCACATCGGCATATCGTCCGTCATCCAGCCGGAAGGCCACGAAGGCGCCAGCGTGCCGCTGATCTTCATGCTGCACTATGCGACGAACGGCGCGGTGAAACGCGCACTCGGCCAGATCGCCAAATTGCCCGCCGTCAAAGGCCAACCGGTCATGTTCCGCGTTGAAAATTTCAAGTAAGATGTCCCAGATTCAATTTCATTCCACGAACGGCCAGTCGCCCGCCGTCAATCTGCGCGAGGCGTTGTTACAAGGCCAGGCACCGGATCGCGGCCTGTATTTTCCGAAACAATTTCCGCGCTTCACGTTCAACGAACTCGCGGCGTTCTCCCGCCTGCCGTATCACGAGATCGCGTTCCGGGTGCTGTCCAAGTTCACCGAGGGCATCGTGCCGCCGGCGGAACTCGCGAAGTTTTGCGCCGAGGCGTACAACTTTCCCGTGCCGCTGGAGGTCGTGAACTTCCGCACGTTCCTGATGCGCCTGGACCAGGGCCCGACGGCGTCGTTCAAGGATTTTGCCGCGCAGATGATGGCGCGATTGTTCGGCAAATTTTTGCGCGAAGACAACCGGCAGGTCACGATCCTCACCGCGACCAGCGGCGACACCGGTTCGGCGGTCGCCCATGCGTTCCATAAAATTCCCGGCGTGCGGGTCATCGTGCTGTTTCCCCTCGCGGAAGTGAGCGAGAGCCAGCGTAAACTGATGACCACGCTCAAGGACAACATCCGCACCGTGGCCATCGACGGCAAGTTTGACGACTGCCAGGCGATGGTGAAACGCGCGTTCGCCGACGCGGACCTGAACCACATCCCGCTATCGTCCGCTAACTCCATCAACATCGGACGCCTGTTGCCGCAGAGCGTTTATTATTTCTATGCCGCATCACGGGTGGCGCAGGCAGGGGAGCCGGTGGTGTTTTCCGTGCCGAGCGGCAACTTCGGCGACATGATGGGCGCGATTGTGGCGCGCGAGATGGGTTTGCCGGTGAGAAAAATTGTCGCGGCGGTGAACGCCAATGACGCCTTCCCGAAATTTCTCGGAAGCGGTGATTATCAAAAAATTTCGCCATCGCGCAATTCGTTGTCCAACGCGATGAACGTCGGCCATCCGAGCAACTTGGCGCGGCTGGTCTCGGTTTACGGCGGCCAGATGGATGAGACGGGTAAAATCCTGATCCAGCCGAACATCGAGGCGATGCGGCGCGACATTTTTTCCTCGTCCATTTCCGACGAACGCACCGTCGCGGGCATCCGGGATTTCTGGAACCAGTTCCAACTGCTGCTCGAACCGCATGGTTCCGTGGCGTGGCAGGGATTGCTGGACTGGACCGCGCAGGAACCGCTGGGCAACACCCCGGCGGTCATCGTGGAGACCGCGAACCCGGCGAAATTTCCCGGCGAAGTGCAAAAGGTGGTCGGCTGGGAACCGGACGTGCCGGCGAACATGCTCGCGTCCTTGAAATTGCCGGAAGATTTCGACCGGATGGGCGCGGACTACGAGAAGTTCAAGGCGTATTTGATCCAAAGACACGCCTGATTTTTCGGGTCATTTTGGCAACGAATGATTTCTTTGCCCGGTACTGGCACAACCGCTGCTTAAATGCTGTGTGCGCCGCCAATGACTGTTTTTATACAGGATTGGCGCGCAATAGAAACGACAACTCTGAACCAAAATGACCGGCGTGGCTAAAACGGAACTGGCAAGCCTCAACCTTTGCGGCGGCGATCGTCAGGGATTTTTCGACGAAATGTTCGGGCGCGAGGGCGTGCCGCTGAAGCATTACGACAAAGTCCACAAGGCGTTCTGCCAGATCTCCAGCAACGAATATCAATCCAAACGCAACGCCGTGGACCTCGCGTTTTTGCGGCAGGGCGTGACCTTCAACGTCTATGGCGACTCGCGCGGAACGGAGCGCGTGTTTCCGTTCGACATGGTGCCGCGCATCATCCCCGCCGCCGAATGGGAAACCATTGAGCGCGGCCTCACCCAGCGCGTGACGGCGCTGAATCTTTTCCTGCACGACATCTACCACGAGCAGCGCATCCTCAATGACGGCACGATTCCCGCGCACTACGTCCTCTCGGGAAAACATTTCCGGCGCGAGTTTGTGAACTTCGCCGTGCCGAAGGACATCTACATCCATGTCTGCGGAACGGACCTCATCCGCGACGACAAGGGCAATTACATGGTGCTCGAGGACAACGGCCGGTGCCCGAGCGGCGTGAGCTACGTCCTGGAAAACCGCCGGGCGATGAAGCGCACGTTTCGCAATGTCTTTGAAAAAACCGGCGTGCGCCCGGTCGAACATTATCCGCAGGAACTATTGAAGGCATTGCAGCACATCGCGCCCGCCGGTGTTGCCGAACCGACCATTGCATTGCTCACGCCGGGCGCGTACAACTCCGCTTACTTTGAGCACACCTATCTTGCGCGGCAGATGGGCATAGAAATCGTTGAAGGCCGCGACCTGGTGGTGCGTGAAGAGCATGTCTTCATGCGCACGACCAAGGGCTTGAAGCCTGTCCATGTGATTTATCGCCGCATCGATGATGATTTTCTCGACCCGACTGTTTTCCGCCGTGATTCAATGCTCGGCGTGCCGGGACTGGTGCGGGCGTATCGCGCGGGCAACGTCTCGCTGGCCAATTCCATCGGCACAGGCATCGCCGACGACAAGGTGATGTATTACTTCGTCCCGCGCATGATCAAGTATTACCTGGATCAGGAGCCAATCCTGCCAAATGTGCCGACGTATCTCGCCAGCGAGGAAGCGGACAAAAAATACATGCTGGAAAACCTCGGCAAGCTCGTGGTGAAGGCCGCGAACGAATCCGGCGGCTACGGCATGTTGATGGGGCCGAAGGCGACGAAGGAAGAAATCGAAAAATTCCGCCAGCTGATCATCGCCGATCCGCGCAATTACATCGCCCAGCCCATGATTTCGCTTTCCACGCATCCAACGTATTGCGGCGAGGAGGGTTTCGAAGGGCGCCATGTGGATTTGCGTCCGTTCATTTTGTGCGGCGAAAAGACGGTCATCATTCCCGGCGGCCTGACGCGCGTCGCGTTGCGCAAAGGATCCCTGGTGGTCAATTCATCCCAGGGCGGCGGCAGCAAGGATACCTGGGTATTGTACGGCGATAAGTGAAATCACCAATCACCCATCATTAATCATAAATGCTTTCCCGCGTTGCCAATTCCCTGTTCTGGATGTCGCGCTATGTCGAGCGCGCCGAAAACGTCGCGCGCCTGCTCGATGTGAACCTCCAGCTCCTGCTTGATTACCGCAGCCTTGACGACGAGACGCTGCGCAAACACTGGATGCCCATCGTCCAGACCACCGGCGACGAGGAATCATTCGCCAAGCAGCACAACCAGGCCACGGCCTCGGCGGTGGCGGACTTCATGGTGTTCAACCAGGATAACTCGAATTCGATCGTCTCTTCGATTTGTTCCGCGCGGGAAAACGCCCGGATGATCCGCGACCAGATCACCATTGAAACGTGGGAGGAATTGAACCGCCTTTATCTGTTTATCCTCTCACCCGAGGCACGCATTGTCTGGACGGAAAGCCCGACGGATTTTTTTAACCAGGTCAAGGCGAGTTCAATCCAACTGCTCGGCTTGAGCTATGCGACGCACAGCCACAACGAAGGCTGGTGGTTCAGCGAGGCCGGCCGTTTCATGGAACGCGCCGACAAGACCTCGCGCATCCTCGACCTGCGGCATCACACGCTGCCCGAACGCGGCCTGCCGAAATCCGTCAGCCAGACCGATGCGCTGGAATGGTCCGCCGTGCTGCGCTCCTGCAGCGCGTGGGATGTCTTCAAGGCGATTTACGGCGCGGAGGTCAACCCCTATAACGTCGCGCAGTTTCTCCTGCTCAACGAGGATTTTCCCCGCTCCATCCGCTTCTGTGTCGAGCGCCTGAACGAGTCGTTACGCCATATCTCCGGCGTGCCGGTGAACCGCTTTGGCAACGATGCCGAAAAACTTTGCGGCCGGCTCGCGGCCGAATTGCAATTCATCACCATTGAGGAGGTTTTTGAAATCGGCCTGCATGGCTACCTGGACCAGGTCCAGTTGAAATTGAACAGTGTCGGCGAGGCGCTGTTCAATGCCTACATTTTCCAGTCGTTCGACCTCGACAGCGAGGTGCAGTTCGTCCAGCAGGAGGAACAACAGCAGCAGTCACTACGCCCGTCAACGCTTGTCACCCACCCCTGAACGATGTCAATTCAAGTCGCGCTGCATCATAAGACGCAATACAAGTATGACCGTCTAATCACGCTGGGCCCGCAAACTGTGCGGCTGCGGCCCGCGCCACATTCGCGGACGCGCATCCTCTCCTATTCGCTCAAAATCACGCCGGAAAAACACTTCATCAACTGGCAGCAGGACCCGCAGTCGAATTATCTGGCGCGGCTGACGTTTCCCGACCAGACCCGGGAATTTATCGTCGAGGTCGATCTGGTCGCCGAAATGTCGGTGCTGAACCCGTTTGACTTTTTCCTCGAACCGGACGCGGAGCGTTATCCGTTCGAATACGACCCCGCGCTCAAACACGAACTCGCGCCCTTCCAAAAAAAATGCTGGTTGACGCCGCAGTTCATGAAATACCTCGCCGCCGTCCGCAAGGAGATCCTCGGCGAGACGAAAAGGCTCACCAACAGCCAGCGGCAGGAAGTTCCATTTGAAAAGAAGCCGCGCACGATCGATTTTCTCGTCGCCATTAACCAGAAGATCTGGCGGGACATCAAATACACCATCCGCATGGAGCCCGGCGTGCAGACGCCGGAGGAATCCCTGGAAAAGGGCAACGGTTCCTGCCGCGATTCCGCGTGGCTGTTTTGCCAGGTGCTCCGGCATTGTGGTCTCGCGTCGCGGTTCGTCAGCGGTTATCTGATCCAGCTCAAACCCGACGTGAAATCGCTGGATGGGCCGAGCGGTGCGGAAAAAGATTTCACCGATCTGCATGCATGGACGGAAGTTTATCTGCCCGGCGCGGGCTGGATCGGGCTGGACCCGACCTCCGGCCTGTTTGCCGGTGAGGGCCACATTCCGCTGGCTTGCGCGCCCGATCCTACGGGTGCCGCGCCCATCAACGGTCTGGTGGACGAGTGCGAATGTGAATTCGCGCACGAAATGCGCGTCACGCGCATCCACGAATCGCCGCGGGTCACCCTGCCCTACACCGACGCGCAATGGAACAAAATCGAGTCGCTCGGCCATGCGATCGATGCCGATTTAAAACGCGGTGACGTGCGCCTGACGATGGGTGGCGAGCCGACGTTTGTCTCCGTGGACGATCGGGATGGTCCGGAATGGAATTTCACCGCCGCCTCGCACGAAAAGCGCGTACTTTCCGGTAACCTTATCAAGCGCCTGCGCAGCAAATTTGCACCCGGCTCGCTATTGCATTACGGCCAGGGCAAATGGTATCCCGGCGAACAACTGCCGCGCTGGGCGCTCGGATGTTACTGGCGCAAGGACGGCGTGCCGATCTGGAAGGACGATTCGCTCATCGCCGATGAATCGAAGGACTATGGTCACGCCGCGAAGGATGCGAAGGCGTTGCTGGAACGGATTTCCCGCGTGATCGGCGCGGATCCGAAATACATGATGCCCGGCTATGAAGACGCGTTTTATTACACCTGGAAGGAACGCCGTCTGCCGTCCAACGTCACGCCGGAAAAAACCAATCTCAAAAATAAACTGGAACGCGACCGGATTACGCGGATTTTTCAAGAAGGTCCGGGCGAAGCCGTCGGTTATACGCTGCCGATAAAACGCGCGCAGTATGGCAACCAGGCCGGGTGGATGTCCGGCGCGTGGTTTTTGCGCGATGACGACACGCTCTGGCTCATCCCGGGTGATTCTGCGATGGGCCTGCGCCTGCCGCTTGATTCCATCCCGTGGGTCGCGGAGAAAGAATTTCCGTGGATTCACCAGGAAGACCCGTCGAATCCAAATCTGCCTGAATTGCCGAAGGAGTTTCCATACCAGCCTCGCAATCCGGAAAGCTCCGGCCAGCATTTTATCCGGCGCAAAGGCGGCGCACCGGTGCCCGCCGGCTACGGTCCGGGCCAGCGCGCCCAACGGCTGGGCAATGTGGAAGAGGAAAGACGCGTGGAACTGCCGCCGTTGCCGCCAGCAACGGATTACGATCCGAATCGTCGTCCGGCCCAAGGCCAGAGCGCGCCGTGGATCATCCGCACCGCCTTGTGCGTGGAACCGCGCGAAGGGCGGTTGCATGTGTTCATGCCGCCGGTGGAGACGACGGAGGATTATTTGGATCTCATCGCCGGCATCGAGACCGCCGTCACCGAAATGGGTACGCCGGTCATCATCGAGGGTGAAACCCCGCCGCGCGATCCGCGCATCAACAAGCTGGCCGTCACGCCGGACCCCGGCGTCATCGAGGTGAACCTGCACCCCAGCAAGTCCTGGGATGAACTCGTTGAACGGACGACGGTGCTTTACGAAGAGGCGCACCTCACCCGCCTTGGCACGGAAAAATTCATGCTGGATGGCCGGCACACCGGCACGGGCGGCGGCAATCACATCATCATCGGCGGCGAGACGCCGCAGGACTCGCCGGTTTTGCGGCGGCCCGATCTGCTGCGTTCCTTGCTCTCCTACTGGCAAAATCATCCGTCGTTGAGCTGGCTGTTCAGCGGCCTGTTCATCGGGCCGACGTCGCAGGCGCCGCGCATTGACGAGGCGCGCAACGATTCGCTTTACGAACTGGAAGTCGCGTTCAAGGAACTGGAACGCAACACCAAAAATTTAGGCTATACGCCGCCGTGGCTGTGCGACCGTTTGTTCCGCAACCTGTTGATTGATTCCAGCGGCAACACGCATCGGTCCGAGTTTTCGATTGATAAACTCTATGCCCCGGAGAGCAGCACCGGCCGGCTGGGGCTGGTCGAAATGCGCGCGTTTGAAATGCCGCCGCACTCGCGCATGAGCCTGGCCCAACATTTGTTGCTACGCGGCCTGGTCTCCAAATTTTGGAAGGAGCCATACCAGAACAACCTCGTACGCTGGGGCACGGATATCCACGACCGCTGGATGCTGCCGCATTTCTGCGAGACGAATTTCAAGGATGTAATCCGCGATCTGCGCGATGCCGGTTATCCGTTTGAATTCGACTGGTTCGCGCCGCATTTCGAGTTCCGTTTCCCGTTCATTGGCGACTTGACGCAACGCGACCTCCAGCTCGAACTCCGCACGGCGCTCGAACCGTGGCACGTCCTCGGCGAGGAGCCGGGCGGCGGAAGCACGGTGCGTTACGTGGACAGCTCGGTGGAACGGCTCCAGATCAAGGCCCAGGGGCTCACGAGCGACCGCTTTGCGGTCACCGTCGGTGGCCATCGTACTCCGCTGCATCC
>Ga0210388_10001802_pt1 | contig 16820 bp, 16 predicted proteins | sample IncBWC19OmetaG_FD_155485 | JGI IMG/M metagenome (GOLD analysis project Ga0210388, IMG submission 155485) | Forest soil microbial communities from Barre Woods Harvard Forest LTER site, Petersham, Massachusetts, United States - Inc-BW-C-19-O ... | reverse complement strand
TTACCCAGGGTGGGATCCGCTCTTGTTACGGGCGTGTGTCGGTTCTCATGGTGGCCGCGGGCCGCGGACAGCTTCTTCGCGGTTTCGGGAAAACCTTACGCGTCGCCCGGGTGATCTCGCGTGGTCCTGGTGCGCGACGGCCGATATCTTGCTCGCGCGCCAGGGCGGTCAACTGAAAATGAAGTCACTGAGCCAAGCCCCGTCCGACCTCGCGATGGACCCGCCGCCGAGGCGCGACACTCCGATGCCGCTCTCGGAGCGCGTCGGAATCGCCCGGGAATTGCTGACCAGTCTGACGGAGGCGACCCGCGCGGGTCAGCGTCACCTCATGTGCCGGGTCTTGGACATCCTTCAAGGCGACCTCATTCGACCGACCGTTCGGTTGACGCAACCGCAGGTTGTCGCGGTCATGGCGGCCGTGGCGGAGCTCCAGCACGAAGCCGCCCGCGCCGCGCCTGACATCGATCTGTTCTGCGCGCGCGCCAGGCTGGTCATCGACATCCTCTCGCCGGCGTAGGCGCGCCCATGAAGATCCTCTGCGCCACCGATTTCACTCCTCGCGCCCGAGCAGCGGCGAAGGTCGCGATCGACCTCGTTCGGCGAACCGCGGGATCGGTCGAGCTCGTTCACGTGGTCGTCGAGCCGAACGCCGACCTTCAGGCGTCGATGTTCCTCGGAGGTGCCATCGGGCAGGAGATTCGCGAAAGCTTGAACCTGAAGTTGGTGGCAGAATCGCGAGAGGTCTCGGGCGGCAGCGAGGTCGCGCTGACCTATCACCTCGGCGAGGGAGATCCGGTCGGAAGTCTCTTGGCCCGTGCCAAGACGATCGGTGCCGATCTGATTGTCCTGGGCGCGCAGGGGCACTCCGCGGCGGAGCGATTCATCCTTGGGAGCACCGCCGAGCGGATGGTTCGCCGCGCCGATCGTCCCGTCCTCATCGTCCCGCCCGGCGTCGCGGGACTCGGCCGAGCCGACGACGGCAAGGGCGCTCTTCGGGTGATGACAGCGCTGGACGGACAGCCGACCAGCGACGGAGGCGTCGGGTTCGTGGGCCGATTGCGCTCTGAGACCGTGTGTGACGTCACCTTCCTGCGCCTTTACTGGCCGGTCGAGGAATACGCGCGATTGGGCTTGACGGGAGAACGCGATCTCGCGGCCCCGGATCCCGAGGTGGTCGCCGATCTCGAACGAACCTTGCGGACGCAGGTGGGCGTTCTGTCGGGCACCGGAAAGGTCGTCTATGCCGTCGAACCGGCCTGGGGCGAGCCTGCGTCGCGACTGTTCGTCGCCGCCAATGAGCACGACGCCGACCTGATCGTCATGGGTGCGGAGAGTCGCCACGGCTGGGCGCGCCTTGCTCATCCGCCCGTCAGCAGCCGCGTCGCCACCCACGCCTTCGGTATTCCGGTCGTCTTCGTTCCCGCTCCACCGCCTGACGAGTCTCGTCGCGGGGTGCCGGGAATCTTTACCGTGCTGGCACCGACCGACCTTTCAACGTCAGGCAATCGTGCCGTTCCTTTCGCTTACTCGATGGTCTCCGCTCGTGGGGGCGTCGTCGAGCTGTGCCACGTTCACGAGCGCTCCTTGCCCAATCCCCCCTACGCCTACGATCGTCCGGAAGACATGCTCGGATCGGCCGAACGGGCTCGCGTCGAGAGTGCTCTGCGGGCGCTGGTTCCGGCGGAAGCCGCCCGGGTGGGGATCACGACGCATGTCACCGTGATCGACGGCGGAAAGGCGGCCGAAGCGATCACGCAGGCGGCCGAACGCCTGGTCGTCGATGCCATCGTTCTTGCGTCGCACGGAAGGGGGGGCGCGCTCCGGTCGCTCCTGGGCTCGGTCTCGCACGCGGTCGTGCGCCACGCACGCCATCCCGTGCTGGTGGTGCCGAGTGGCCCCGTTCATGGTTCAAGCGACGTCGAAAAAAAGGGTGGCGCCTAGAGCGGGGCCCTCGGCGGTCTGCCGACGTGGCGGACATGGATGAAGTGCACCAGCACGCTCACCCCGGCTGCAAATACGAGGGTGTGGATCGCAATCGTGGTCACGTGGAGCACGAAGAACGCCAGTATCCAGCCCATGGCGAGAAATGCAGCCAGTGCGATAAGCATCAGGGATCCTCCTTACGAGTGACCTAAGCACGAACGCCTCTGCCCGCAAGCAGCCGCCTTCACCTACGCGGATCTGGTCCACACTTCTTGCATGCCTCCCAGTGACCCCCTCCTCGTCTCGCCGCGGCCCGAGACCTCCGGGCTGTCCGGCGACGAAGCGGGCCGCCGGTTGCAGGAGCTGGGGCCCAACTCCATGCCCGACGCTTCGGTCCATCCGGTCCGCAGCGCGCTGGGGAAGTTCTGGGCGCCTGTTCCCTGGATGCTCGAGATCGTCATCGTCGTGGAGCTCGTTCTCCGCGACTATGTCGAGGCGGCGGTCATCGCGGTCCTGCTGATATTCAACGCGGTCCTCAGCTTTCTTCAGCAGAGCCACGCCCAGGCCACGCTGGCGGCCTTGAAGTCGCGGCTTGCGCTGACGGCGTCCGTTCATCGAGACGGCGTCTGGAAGACTGTCCCCGCAGCCGCGCTGGTGGTCGGCGACATCGTCAAGCTGTCGCTTGGCGCGGTGGTCGCCGCGGACGTCCACCTCTTGGAGGGTTCAGTCCTCATCGACCAGTCCATGCTCACCGGCGAGTCCGTGCCGATCGAAGGAGGCCCGGGCCTTCAGACGTATGCAGGGGCGCTCGTGCGGCGCGGCGAAGCGGTTGCGGAGGTCACCGCCACAGGCATCCGGACGAAATTTGGACGCACCGCTGAGCTGGTCCGCACCGCGCACGTCACCAGCACCCAGCAAAAAGTGGTGTTCCGGGTCGTCCGCAATCTGGCCATCTTCAACAGTGGGATCATCGTCTTGCTGGCGTCGTACGCCCTGCTCCACGCGATGCCGCTGCGGGAGATGGTCCCGTTGCTCCTCACGGCCGTTCTTTCTTCCATCCCGGTCGCGCTGCCGGCGACCTTCACTCTTGCCGCCGCCATCGGCGCCAAGGCGTTGGCGAAGTTGGGCGTCCTTCCAACCCGCCTCTCCGCCATCGACGAGGCGGCGACGATGGATGTGCTGTGCGTCGACAAGACCGGGACCCTGACGCAGAACGCGCTGACGGTCACGGCCATCCGGGTGCTGGATGGATCGAACGAGGCGCGCGTTCTGGGGCTGGCGGCGCTGGCCAGCTCCGACGGTGGGCAGGATTCGGTGGACGCGGCGATCCGCTCTGCAGCTTCCCGCCAAAGCATCGCCGATCTGCCGAAGCTGATCCGGTTCGTCCCGTTCGATCCGGCCAGCAAGAGCTCTGAGGCAGAGGCGACGGGCGTCGATGGCGTTCGATGGCGAATCGTCAAAGGAGCCTTCAGCGTCGTTCAGGGCCTCGCGCTAGCCGACCCAAGTGTAGCGAGCGTTGTCAGCGAGCTGGAAACGAAGGGGTACCGCGTCCTGGCTCTGGCGGCGGGGCCCGAAAAGGCGATGCGTCTTGCCGGTCTCATCGCGCTCAGCGATCCGCCGCGCGCCGATTCGGCCGGCCTGGTCAGGCAGCTGCGGAGCTTGGGGGTTCGTACGATCATGGTGACCGGTGATGCGCCGGTCACGGCGGGGATCGTCGCGCATGCGGTCGGCTTGGACGGCGCGGTCTGCCCGTCCGCGACGATTCCAGCGGGGCTACGGCCGGACAGCTTCGGGGTCTTCGCCGGCGTTCTGCCCGAGGACAAGTACCGTCTGGTCCAGGAATTTCAGAAAGGCGGTCATACCGTCGGGATGTGCGGCGACGGCGCCAACGACGCCCCGGCGCTCCGCCAGGCGCAGATGGGGATCGCCGTCTCGACGGCAACGGACGTCGCCAAGTCCGCCGCCGGGATTGTCCTGACCGTTCCCGGGCTGGGCGGGATCGTGGCGTCGGTCAAGGAGGGACGGACCATCTTCCAGCGCATCCTGACCTACGTCCTCAAATCCGTGACCCATAAATTCTTGGGAGCGCTCTTCCTGCTGGCCGGAATTCTCATCACCGGACACGCCGTCCTCACCCCGTTGCTGCTGGTGATCTCGATGATCACGGGCGACTTCCTGTCGATGCTGGCGACCACCGACAACGTGAGCATCTCCCAGAAGCCCAGTGTCTGGAACGTCGGACATCTGACCATCGGGGGAATCTGCCTCGGTGTTTGCGACCTGGCGTTTTGCGTAGGCGTTCTGGCCGTCGGGAAATATCGCCTGGGCTTTGACCTTCGAGAGTTGCAAACGTTGTCGATCGTGACGCTCATCTTCAGCGGGCAAGCCATCCTTTACACCGTGCGCGAGCGGCGTCATCTCTGGAGCTCGCGTCCGAGCACCTGGCTGATGGCTGCTTCGGGCGCCGATCTGCTCGTGATCGGGACGCTCGCGACGCGCGGGATTCTCATGAAGCCGCTGCCCATTGCGGTGGTGGCTGTCCTTCTCGCGCTGACCGTCGTCTTCTGTCTTCTCCTCGATCTGGTCAAGGTCAGAGTATTTCGCCGTCTGCAGATCGTGTGAGCCGGGGGGATCAGCGTCGCTCGGTGGTCGACGGCGCAGCCGGATCCTGAAGGTAGAACTGTTGCAGCTGGAGATAGAGCTCCGGGTATTTCGATCGCAGCTGGCGCGGCTTTTCGAAGAACGTCTCCGTCACCACGGCGAAGAACTCGGCTGGGCTGGTCGCCCCATAGCGATCGATGAGCGTGCGATGGTGCCGCTGCGTGTCGCGCACGAGTTGATCGAAGTCGTGGCCCAGCACCCGCGTCCAGGCCAGGTACATGGAGCGCCGGGGTAGGATCGGCGCGCCGTCGCCGACGCCGTCTTCTTGATCCAGCTGGTGCGCGAACTCGTGCAGCACGACGTTGTGCCCGTCATGGATATCCGAGGCGCCCGACACCACGCTGTCCCAGGCCAGGACCACCACGTCGCGCGCCCACGATTCGCCCAGCCGGGCCTGCGGCGCCTCATCGGGGAGGCCGTTGGCCGTCCCCCGTCCGCCCGGGACCAGATAGGTCGACGGATAGACCAAGATGGAGACCAGGCGCGGGTAGTAGTCCGTCTGGCGGTGGAGGAGAAGCACGCAGGCTTGTGCGGCGATCGTGACTCGGACCTCGTCGGTGATCGACAGGCCGCCGCATCCTTCGAAGCGCTTCTCGGCCAGGAAAACCTGCACATGCCCCAGGAGCTCCTGCCGATCCTCGGGCGACAGGCCGGCCGCGTAGGGGACGTTCTTCTCGATGATCGCGCGCCAGGCAGCTGGAAAGGCGCCGCGCCTGACGGCCTCACGCCGCCGGCGTTTCAACCACCCGAACATGCGGCGCCGAGGCTAGGGCGTGGTGCCGCGCCGCGGAAGGGGGTCGTGAAAATACTGACGAATGTGCGCGACCAGCTGGCGGTCCGTCGGGTGGTCGGCCGATTCGACTCCGACGATCCGCGGCTCGAGCGCGGGATCGTGCTTCTGAGTATAGCGAAGAAAGCGAAGCTTGGTCACCGACGGGCCGACGAGCAGAACCTGGTCCGCCCCTGCGAGCGCGGTCGCGACGGCCTGGAAGAACCGGTGCTCGTCGTCCGGGTGGTTGTGGGTCCGCGTCTCCTGATCCTTCGGATGGCGCTGCACGTGGTGATTCGGCGAATGCACCGTGGCCTCGTCAAAGGTCGCGGCGTCGACATGAAAGATCTTCGCCTCATCATGGTCCATCCACACCGCAACCTGTCGCATGACGACGTTCTAGCACAAACGATTCACGCCCCCGGAGCGTGAACACGAACCGAGCTGGAGGCAGATCCGAAGAGTCCGTTGCGAAGATGCGGATCATGCCTAGGTTGGGGCATGAGCACACGCCGGCGGACGAGCTGGGCCCTGAAGGTCTCCGAGATGGGCAATGGCAGGCGAGCGGGAATCATCGGAACCGCCGTGGTCGGAGTTGTCGCCCTGGTTGCCGTCTTGGTCGTCGGATTCCGCGGCAGGCACATCGGAAGAAATTCCGCGGCGCTGACGATGCCCATGGTGGGCCACATCGAATCCGAAGGGCCCCCCGCGAAGGCGGTGCGACCTCTCTGATTGTCGGGCGACACGAGCCCGACGGCGGCTTCGACGGTCAGAGCCTTCGCGCGCTGCCGCGCCTGATCAACCTCAGGACCAGCAGCAGGGCCACCGCGCCCACGAAGGCGACGAAGATGGTTGCGACCATTCCGTGGAATGGCGTCCCGATGTGCGCCGTGCGGAAAATCAGTCCGCCCAGGAACGAGCCGGCGATGCCGATGACGATGTCGCCGCCCACGCCCAGACCGCCGCCCACGACGGCCGACGCCAGCCAACCGGCGATGAGGCCGACGACCAACCAGATCATAAAGGTTTCTCCGCTCATGATTTTCCTCCGAGCGCCTAGCGTGGGTACGAACTGGCGCCGGGCAAAGCCCCCGCCGCACAATTGGGGAGGCTCGAGTCTCGCTTTGCCGAACGAACGCGCCCTCTTAGGGCTGTCTGAGAATTGTGCTTTATTTGGTAATTCTGCTTCGTTCACGACTCGCGATGTCCGGTCCGAGGGCACCACTTCGTGTACCAGGGCTGAAAGCAAGTTCCGGTCTTAGATTGAGACCATGCCGAAAGAGCACCGCGCCTTCCATCTCGCCCGACGACAGAGCCTGGGCGTGAGCCTGGCGCTGCTGGTGCTGTCGTCGGCAAGCTGCGACCGACTCGGTCAGAAACCCAAGGTGCCTGACTACCTCCAAGAGAAGCTCAACGAAGGCGCGTTCGTTCAGGCCAAGATCGACCTCCTGATCGCCAAGGCGGACCTCGAGGCGATCGAGAACGACCAGTATCGCCTCGACGGAGCCCACAAGGGTTGGGAGCAGGCGAACAAGGCCAAGGATTCGGCCGACGCCGACGGCCTTTTCAAGGAGATGGACGAGTTCGGCAAAGACATGGACAAAGATATCGACCGGGCCGCGCGGCACCGCTGCAACCGGTAGGGTGCTGGACGTCAGCTGTCGGCTGTCGAGCGCGTCGACGTCCTGGCGAACGCGAGGAGGCGCTCCCCCAGCCGTGCTGGATCGTCGACGTGCGCGGAGTGACCGAATCCCAGGGGCTCTTCGACGATCGCGTGCTGGGGCAGATGGCGTCGGAAGTAGGCGAGCGCGCTCGGAGGGAGAAGACGCTCGGACTGGCCCCAGAGCAGGAGAATCGGCATCTCCAGCGCGCTCAAGCTGTCGGGCAGGGGCAGGTTGTCGAGGGTCGCCGAGCGCACCACGTCGCGGACGGCAGCGCCCTTCATGATGTCCCGCAGTCCCGGGGCGAGCGCGGCCAGGTACCAAGGGGCGCGGTGGTAGAGGCGCGCCAGCAGACGCCGGGCGTCGGCGGCGGAATCGATCTTGAACGCGTCCAGGAGCTCGTCCCATTCGCTCGGCGAGGTCCGGGCCCCCGCCGGCGAAATGAGGGCGAGCGCCACCAGACGCCCGGGGCGTTCCACCGCGTACCGGAGGGCGAGGGCGCCGCCCAGGGAGCTCCCCACCAGGATCATCGGCTCCGAAACCAGACCGTCGAGCAGCTCGGACACGGCGTTGAACAAACGCTCGGGGGTCAGCCGGCCGGCCGGGGTCTCACTGAACCCGTGCCCGGGCAAATCGAGCGCCACCAGGCGACCTGCCTCGGGAAGCATGCGGGTGAGCAGCGGTCCGAACGCGGTGGCGGTCGAGCCGAGCCCGTGCAGCAGGACGACCGTGGGGAGCGCGGCCGGTCCCCGCGCATCGTACACGTGAAGCGTCCCGGCCTCCGTGGGCACCGTGAGGCTCTTGAAGCCGCGGCGGTTCAGGACGAAGCGCGCTCCGTGCTGGACCAGCGACAATAAACCCAACGTCCTACCCACGACGAAGCTCGTCGATGGCGGCCTGGAACGCCACCACCAGTTGCTGGGGGCGGTCGATCACGGCGCTGTCTGTCAGAACGCCCAGGCGGATCTCCCCCGCGTATCCAAAGAGAGTGACGCTGAGCCCGATGGTGGCCGCAGCCGGGGCCCAGATGACGATGGCGCCGAGCGGTTGTCCGGCGATGCGCAACGGAGTTCTCGGGCCGGCCAAGCTGCTCACGACCAGACTCGCCCGGCGCGCCCCCCAGCGCAGCGCCCGACGTTCGATGCCCGGGGCCACGCTGCCAGCCACCCTCACCAGACTGCCGGCGAGTCGCGACTGCCCACCCGACCGCAGGACCGTCATGTCGCGCGCGATGGTTGCCAGCCGCACCTGCGGATCGTCGATGGCGGCGGGGAGGGAGACGAACACGGACGCGTAGTGGTTCCCGAGCTCCCCGGCCAATGCTTTGGACGGCGCCGCCACCGGCAGCAGCGCGTGAACCGACCGCGGGACCTCCCCGTGATCCCGGGCGTAGCGGTCGAGAGCCCCGGCCACGCCCGCCAGCAGGACATCGGCCACGTGGCCCCCGTGGCCTGCCGCGATCGCCTTGATCGTGTCCAGCGGGATCGCTTCCGACCAGGCGACGCATTTGCGGCCATTGAGAGGACGGCGCAGCAAGCTGACCGGATCGCCCGACCGCGTGAAGAGCCGAAGCAGGCCGGCGAGCTGGCCGAAGAAGCGGGGACGTCGAGTCGGTTCAGGGGATAGCCGGATCTGTGGTCGTCCATGGTCGGCGCCGAGACCCTCGTCGGCCAGCTCCTCGAGAACCGCGACCAGCGCCCGCCCGTCGGCGATGCAGTGGTGGATTCTCACCAGGAGCGCCGAGCCGAGCGGAAGGAGATCGACCACCTCGAAGGTCCAAGGAGATCGCTCGAGCGGCAGTGGCGCGTTGATCCGCTCAGCGACCAGACCGCTCAAGGTGTCGGCGTCGACGGGCCCCGACGGATTCAGCCGGCGAACGTGCTCGTGGAGGTCGAAGGGCGCGTCGTCGAGCCAGCGAGGCGCGCCGAACCGATGCCTCGACTCCACCACGTGCTGACGGAAGCGCCGGTGCGGGACCAGCTTGTCGCGAACGACCGCCTCCACCGCCTCGAGCGTCAGCGGCCGATCGAGGCGCAGCAGCGCGCCGATGACCATGGGGTTCGTCGGCGTCCCCATGTGCCAGCGCGCGGCGTCCGCGCGCGACAGGCGTTCTGGTCTGGCTGAGATCCTTTCAGCGTTCATTCTGATCGAGCGGCAGCTCCAGAGAAAAGATACAGCCCTTCCCGGGCAGGTTGCGCACGCGGAGCTCTCCACCGACCGCGCGAATGTTGAGCCTGCTGACGGCCAGGCCGAGGCCCAACCCCGATCGGTCGATGCTTCGCTGCTCGAAGGCCTGGAACAGCCCCTCTTCGTCACCGGGCGGAAGGCCACCACACTCGTCCTCGACCTCGATGCGCACTGCATCACCCGCCAGCTTGGACACCCGCAGGCAGATGGTGCTGCCGGGCGGGGAGAACTTGAACGCGTTGCGCAGGAGGTTGACGACAGCGCCCACCACCAGCAGCCGATCCGTCTCGATCCGAAGCGCATCGTCCAGCTGGGAGACCTCCAGCTTGAAGCCGTGCGTGGCCGCCTCGATCGTCGCCACCACCTGCAGCTCCTCCATCAGCTCCGAGACCCACACGCGCTCTCGTGCGAAGACACCGGTGGCCGCTCGAACCTGGGCAACGGATCGGTCGACCACGTCGGCGATCGAGTTCAACGTGCGCTCGAGCACGGCGCCGGTGCTGCCGCCGATCGCGACCTTTCCCTGCTTCAGCACGTGGAACGTGAGCTTCGCGGTGCTGACCAGATTGTTCAGCTCATGTGCCAAGAAGCCGGTCCGCTCATTCTCCCGCTCCGACTGCAGGCGCGCGCGCTGGCGTTCGAACTCGGTGACCGCCCGAGCGATCGCGAAGTCCAGACACTTGTTCAAGGTGCGGAAATCGTCCGCGGATATGGTCTTGTCCAGATCCACCGCCAGCTCCGTGATCGCCTGGCAGACGTCGCCATAGTCGTGGACCAGCTGATCCACGGTGAACCCGATCTTCATCCGGCTCGCGCCGTGATAGGCGGCGGTCCTTCCGACCTCCGGATCCGAGACCGTTCCACGCACCTCCTGCGCCTTCAGGACGGCCATGAGCTGATCCAAAAACAGAGGAACGCCCTCCTCGAGCTCGGTTTCGGTCGGCCGGGGGGCCATCCGAACGGCCATCTTCTCCCGTGTCAGGGCCAAAATTTCTGCCCTGTGAAGAGAGATGAAGTCGTTAAGCACGTCCTTACCGTAAGCATCGAATCCGCCGAAGAGTTGGCGCCGACACAGGATTGAGGCCGCTCATGACCCTGGGCGTCAGTGTCGCAGCAGCCGACGAAAGTTGGGCAGGCGCCCGATCGTGCCTACGTTAGCGCGAACGCACGGTCCTCGACTGCACCCGACGCCCGAGGGGTGATGCCGAAGCGGAACGACGAGTGACGAGCGAAACGGAAAATCTCGAACGCCTGGTGAGCGAGGTCGGAAGGGGCGGCCGTGCTCTGGTCGGCGAGGCCACCCGCGCCTTGGTCAGGCGCTTCGGCGATCGGGGGTCGTGCGTTCTGCTTGATGACGTTGCCCGCGTGGTGCTGTCGACGGATATGCCCGACTTGAGCGAGCTGCGCCTCGATCTCGCCCGTTACCCCGAGATCACGGCAGCGGTCGCCAGCAACGAGATCGTCGCCATCGAGGACGTGCGACGATCGACCACCCTGGAGCCGGTCGCCAATCTGTTGCCGGATCACCTGGGCGCCGTGGTGGTCATTCCGCTGGTGGCCGGGCCACGCTGTTTGGGCGTCATCATCGTTCGGTCGGAACAGCCCCGCGAGATCCGTCAGGCCGACGTCATGGCCGGCCGTTTCGAGGGTCGGCTGCTGGCGACGTTGCTCGAGCTCCAGTTCGGCGACCATCTCGGCGACGAGCTGAGGCTCGAGGTCGGGACGCCGGCGGGCGTCGCTCCGCCGGCCATCCGGGCTGCGCCTCCGCCGACTGGGAAGAGGCGCCGAATTCTCGTCGCCGAGGACGATATCGACCATGGCGCGATGATTGACGACATCCTGAGCGGCGAGGGCTTTGACGTCGTGTTGACCCGGAACGGAGAGGATCTGCTGACGCAGGCGCGTGGCGCACCGCCCGATCTGATCCTGCTCGACGGCCACATGCCGATCCTCAACGGCTTCCACGCTGCCGAGAGCCTGCACGCCGATCCCCGGACCTCTGGCGTCCCCATTCTCTTCTTGTCGGCCGCCGAAGACCTGCTGTTCCGCATCCGGGGGCTCAAACCCGATACCATCGACTTCCTGCGGAAGCCGTACGCACCTGCCGAACTGCTGGCGCGTATCGAGCGAGCCCTGAAACAGGGCCTGGTCTACGAAGAGCTGCGCGCGGAGGCCGAAGTCGACGCCCTGACGGGGCTCAGCAACGCCCGCGCGCTGGTCAAAAGCTTGACCATCGAGCAGTCCCGCATTTCAAGGTACGGTGCCACGTCAGCCGTCGTCATGATGGACGTCGACAAGCTCAAGGCCATCAACGATCGCCATGGGCATGTCGTGGGGAGTCGGATCCTCCAGGCCATCGGCGAGCTGCTGCGAGGGATGATTCGCGAGACGGACCTCGCGGCCCGCTATGGGGGGGACGAGTTCGTGGCCATCCTTGCGCACTCGACCACCGCCGAAGGTTGCGCGTTCGCAGAGCGCTTCCTCGGCCAGATCCGCGAGCTCCGGCCGGAGGGGATCGATGTCTCCATGAGCATCGGGATCGCTTCCCTGGGGGGATCGGACGATCAATCGAGTGACGTGCTCCTCGCCAACGCCGATGCGGCGGCCTATCGAGCCAAACGACTCGGTGGGAACCGCGCCTGCGTCTTCGACAGCGAGCTCGATTTGATGATGCCGCCGCGCCGCCAGCAGAACGCTGACGGCGCTCCTTGAAGGCACTGACGCTGACAACCCTGAAGTGTGAGGCACCCGTGGAGGCACCATGGAAGAGGACGATCAGGACGAGGGACACGGAAACAGCGAGCTGCCCGCCCCGAGCGGAGGAGCGAGTAATGGTGACCTCTGGGCACGTGCCGCCGCGCTGGCTCGTAGGGATCTAGAGCGCGCGCAGGCTCGAGCGTCCGCCCCGAAGCCCGCACAGCCACGGGCGAAGAAGAAGTAACCCGGAAGCGGCCGGCTCGGGCTTATTCTGCGCGCCCATCGCATCAGCGGCTGATGGGGTCGTCGTTGTTCGCGCTCGCACGCCGGTCTATCCTGCGGCCGAGGGCGGCATGCATCGCTTAGGATGGGACCGGGAGGGTGTCCGGAGGGTTGCGCTCTTCGTCGCGCTGGGTGTCTGCGCGGGATGCGGGGGGCATCAGACGAGCAGCGGTTCGGGCGGCGCTGCGGCACTTGGCGGGGCGGGCGGCGCCGCCGGCAGAGGCGGCTCGGGCGGCGCGGCCGGATCGACGGGCGGGCGGGGGGGGGGCGCCGGTATCGCCGGTCGCGGTGGGAGCGCCGGCGCCGGCCCCCGTGACGCGGGACCCGAGGACGCTCGCCAGGATGACGGCGCCACCGGTGCCGCTGGCAAGGGTGGGCCCACGGGCGGGATCAGCTTCGGTGACGGGGGGACCTGCGACCATGCGCTCTCAAACCCCGCGTGCTGGTCGGCTTTCGGCACGAGCGTGATTCACCAGACAGGGTCGTTTCGAGGCGGAGGCTTCGACGGCCGGTACCTCTACTTGGTGAGCTCCGGCGACTCGACGTCCAACCTGATGACCCGCTATGACACCACACATGATTTCGGGGACGGGAGCTCGTGGTCGACATTCAATCTGTCGTCGGTCAACACCAACACCCCGTCGTTCTTCGGCGCCCTGTTCGATGGACGCTTCATGTACTTCATGCCTTGCGATCCCGGGTTCGGCAGCACGCTCAGCCGCTACGACACCCAGATGGACTTCACGGCGGCAGCGGCCTGGTCCGATTTCGACATGTCTGTCGTCAACGGGATCAATCCGGCCTCGGACGGGCAGTGTGACATCGGCGGCATTTTTGACGGCCGCTACGCCTATTTCATCCCGAACTCCATCTACGAGTACTGGGAGGGGACAATGGCCCGCTTCGACACGCGCGGGTCGCTGCAGGATCTTGCCGGCGCCTGGTCGACCTTCAACACGCAGGGGTTGGCCGGCACGGCGGCCGGGTATGAGGGAGGCGCCTTCGACGGCCGCTACCTTTATCTGACCCCCTGCTGCGACGCCTCCACCGGGACACCCCTTGCGCTGGAGGGGCCGCCGCTCATCACCCGGTTCGACACCCATGGCACGTTCACCGACGCAGGGGCCTGGACGACCTTCGACCCCACGATCCTCGGTCCGACCAACAACTTCCAGGGCGCGGCGTTCGACGGGCGTTACGTCTACTTTCCGCCTGGCGACTTCCGTGGACAGGCGACCCGCTATGACACGACGGCGAGCTTCACGGCGCCCGGGTCTTGGTCGAATTTCGACATGAGCAGTCTCGGGGGCGGAATCAAGAACTCGTTCAACGGCGCCCGGTTCGACGGCCGCTACCTCTACTTCATCCCGGGCGCCGGCGTGATCGTCCGCTACGACACGACCGCTCCTTTTGCGTCGGGCGCCTCGTGGCAGATCCTCGATCTGACGACGCTAGACCCAGGCGCCAATGGTTACGTGGGCGGGATCTTCGACGGCCGCTACCTTTACCTCGTCCCTTATTCGAACAACCTCGTGTTGCGCTTCGAGGCGGCGGCGGGCGGCACGCCGCCGGCCCAGAGCGGCGCCTCGTTCTACTGAGGATCGGGCAGCGGAGCTATTGGGTCAGCGTGAGCAGGCCCGGTTGGTAGGGGAGCAAATCGTAGGTGGTGCCGTCGGAGCTGGGGCTGCGCCCCTGATAGAGGAACTGCATGTTGCAGGGGTCGATGGTCATGCTCTCGTCGGGGTTGTTGCGAACCATGTCGCCATGGCTGATGTCGTCGGTCCAGGCCGTGCCGCTGAAGGTCACATTGGCCTTTCCAGCAAACGGGTTGCTCTCCGTTGCCGCCAGGGGGGTCCAGTCACCTCCCAGATCCGTCGCGGTGAAGGAGCGGAAGTATCGCCCGTTGGCCCCCTGGGCCTCGACGATCATCAGGTATTGGCTCGCGCCTTTGATTGCGTAGACCTCGACCGCTTCGAACAGGTTGGCGGTGGTGTCGGTCATGACCGTGGTCTGCGCGCCGAAGGTGCCCGGGAAACTGCCGATCGGCATTGACGATCGGTAAATGCTTCCGTTATCCCCGGCGAAGAACAGATAGCAGTTCGTTCCGTCACAGATCACCGTCTGATCGATGGGCCCGGTGCTCGAGCTGGAGCCGATGCTTCCGGCAAAGAGCGATTTCTCGGAGGACCACGAGTTGGGGTTCGTGGGGTCCGACGAGGTGACGTAGCTGAAGGCCGTCGCCCCCCACTGGTAGGCGAGCACCCAGGTGTTCTTGGGCGTGAAGTAAAAGAGTGTGGGCGCGACGCCGTGAGGGGTGACGTACTGCGTGGCCGAGCTCGCGTCCGACCAGTCGCTGAACATGAACATGGCCGAGCCATAGTTCGTTCCCGTGTCGTGCGTCGACATGTAAACGATGTGCATGTTGTCGTAGACCACGTCGGAGAAGTCCTTCAAGGCGACCCAGGTCTCACCCGCCGGCGCCATCGGTGTGGCGATCGGGTCCGATGAGGTCCAGGCGAACGTCGTCGGCAAAGCGCAGGTCGTTCCAGAGTCGCCCGCGCCGCCGGTGCTGGTGGTACCGCCGCTCCCGGTCGCGCCGCCGCTTCCCGTCGCGCCACCGGAGCCGGTCGTCCCGCCCGAAGATCCACAGGCGATCGCCGTCGAAGCCAGAGAGACCAACACGAGCTTCCAGGGACGCATCGGCTCCTTATAGGCATAGTTCCGAAAATTCGTCGACTCATCCCGGTCGAGCCGAGGTGGTGCGAGCGCAGTCTCGAGTGTCGATTCCATGACAATGCGACAGGGGAGACGACAAAGATTGATGGTCTTCTCCAGTCTCTCGACAGCCGGCATCAGAGATGTTGAACACTCTGAAAAATAAATTATAGCTGGCGCGTCAGCGCATATCTATATGAAATAATTCGTCAAATATAAAAAATCGAAAATCGGCTCACGGTTATAGAAGTTTCTTGGGCTTACCACCCATTCCTCTTTTGACCGCGAACCGCGCGACTTCGTCGCCACTTCAAGCGGCCGTTTCCCGTCAACATGCTGCTGAAGCAACTGCCGAATCTCGCCTCGATGCCCCTGCTATGCCTCGCTTGCGCGGGACCGGGCGGCCGAATCAATAGTGGAGGCGACTCCGGCGACGCAGGCGCGGTCGGGGACGAGATCCTCGTCAGATGACGGTTCTTGCAGTCTCCGACGACGAGAAGCGTCTAGCCCTTGCGCGGGTCCTCGAAAGCCGCGCCTTCGGCCGCTCCGAGCAACTGCGGGCTTTTCTTCGCTACATCTGTGAAGCCGAGCTCGCCGGGCGCGCCCAGCAGTTGAACGAATATGCGCTGGGCGTTTCGGTGTTGGGACGCCGGGAGGGCTACTCGCCTGCCGAAGACTCCAGCGTCCGTAGTCGCGCCTACGAGCTTCGCAATAAGTTGAAGAGCTACTACCGCGACGAGGCGCCCGACGATCCCATCCGGATCGAGATCGATAAGGGAGCCTACGTCCCGCGGTACCAGCGAACGGCGGCGACCGCGAACGCCGCGCGGCCGGCGGAGACGCTGCCGCCAACTCACGTCTCCCCCGCCGAGCCTGCCACCTCCGAGATTCGATCCATCGATAGCCGGAGGCGGTTCGAATCGCGTTCGGAGGTCACTGCGCTCATGGCGGGCGTCGTGCTCACACTCGTTACGGCCCTCTTCTTCTGGGAGGCCCGGGCCAAGCCCGTCAGCGGCGGGCTCGCAACGCGGGTATCGACGCGCGAGATGCAGGCCCTGTGGAGTCCATTTCTCGACAACAACACGCCATTGATTATCTCCTTCGATGTTCGCCTGTTTCTTTTCGCGCCCTCCACGGGACTCGTCGTTCGCGACTACAGAACCGACCAGAAAGAAGAAATCGCTCAGTCGAAAGTCCTGAATGCCTTCCGCGAGCGAATGGGGGCCGAGGAGTTGATCGAGACGTACGACTACGCAGACTTCGGTTCCGTGCACGCCGCCTTTCTGCTCGGCCGTGTCTTGGACCGGGAGGTCGGCCTCAAGCATTCGACTGCTCTCGGGTGGGAGGACATCTGGAACAGCAACGTCATCTTCATGGGCAAGCCCGACGTCAATCCGATGATCCGGCGGGTGCTTCGCGATGCCAACCTCGACTTCGTCGATGGTGATTCGGGCTCGGCCGTCCGGAACTTGCATCCGTTGCCCGGCGAGTCGGCCGAGTATCCGAACGCGGTCACACACGGTGCCGGAAAGAAATACGGAGTCATCAGCGTACTGCCCGGACCGCAACCGGGTCATCACATGATGATTCTGACCGGCGCCGGGTCAGAGCTGATGTGGGCGCTTGCTGAGAGCGTGGCGGATCCCGCGCGTGTCAAAGAGATCATTTCCCACGTCCGGCTGCCCTCCGGCGACTGCCCAACCATCTTCCAGGTCGTCATCGAAGCGAAGTTCGAGTCGAACGTTCCGATCAGCATCCGCTACGTCACCCACCACGTTTACCGCCCCAAATAGCTGAAAATCAGGGACTCCGTCACGTTCGCTTCACGGTGGGGCAACTGTGAGGTGATCCGTTCTTCAACAACGGCATGGAGGTCGTCGTGGGTGGGGTACCGGCCGTCGTTCGGGAGAGACGAAGGTTTGGTG
>Ga0210388_10001801_pt1 | contig 16828 bp, 17 predicted proteins | sample IncBWC19OmetaG_FD_155485 | JGI IMG/M metagenome (GOLD analysis project Ga0210388, IMG submission 155485) | Forest soil microbial communities from Barre Woods Harvard Forest LTER site, Petersham, Massachusetts, United States - Inc-BW-C-19-O ... | reverse complement strand
GGCATGCAACTGGTTGGCATGACTGCGCGCTCTCTGGGCTTCGCCTTGGAGCCTGCCATCGCCAAGGCCACGCGGGGATTTTTCGAGGAACTGCGGCGGGAGTGCGAAGGGGCTTCGCACGGCTCGGGCAAACCGTAGGTTCTACTGCGCCTGTAGCCGATCGATCTTCGCCGCCATGATGAAGTCGCTCTCGGTCAGACCGTCAATCTTGTGCGTCCACAGCGTGATCTCTGCCTTGCCCCACGCCAGCAGAATATCCGGATGATGTCCTTGCTCTTCGGCCAGTGCGCCGACGCGGTTCACGAAATCGAGCGCCTGTTTGAAGTCGGGGAACTTGAATTCACGATGAAGATGATGCTCATTCGTGACCGCCCACGCCGGTACGCTCTGGTGCAGCTTCTCCAGTGCGTTTCCTTTTAGCGCCGGAACTCCACCGCGGCACGGGACACACTTCTTGTCGGCAAGTTGTTCGGTCATGATGTCACCTCGGAAATCGAAAACTAGGTTACGCAGTGCAGAGAGAAATCTTCAACCTGCCTGCGCCGGCAAGGCCTCTACCTGCGGGGCCGCCGGTGTTTTGAAATAACGTTTCAACCAAACCAGGTAGCCGAAGAACAATACCATCCAGATCAGACTCCACCACAGGATCGCCGACCCACGAAAGATCGGGCTCGATCCAAGCACCTGTACTTGCGCATCGGACATGCCTATCCTGGAGTACGCCTGCATCAAGTCCGCCTTGGCGTATGTGATCGCCATCGATGCCACGCGAAGGGGGACGGCCAGAATCGCAATCCACCATCCGAGGGATTGCAGCCGGAACAACGCGACGGCCAGATACAAATCCACCGCTGCAACGATTACAAAGCATGCTGCGCCCGGGATGCCGCTGAGATAGTGTCCGAAGAAAGGAAACAGCGGGGTCGTCAGGCCCACCAGCAACAAATAGACGGCTCCGGTAAAAAATATGACGCTCGCGCCAAGGACCGGCAACGGCGCGCGGTCAGTCCAACGCTCGACCGGATCGCGATGACGGCAAGTCTCGGCGACATCTTTGCGGCCATAGAACACGATAAAAGCGATAGGCACCACGACCAGGAAGAACGCGATAAACACGATCATGAGCGTGATCACTACGGCCATCACACCCGTGGAGAGATCTGCTGACGGGGCGTCGGATGAATTCCGCTGCGCCTGCTCCAACGCTCCGCGCATCGCTACCGGCAGCACCGCGGTCAGAAGGACCGTCGCCAGCACGCCGACGATCAGCCAGTACCACGAGGTGACCAGCGTGAGCGCGCGCGCCCAACGTTTCTTTTGCACCGATCCGATGCCCAGAGTCAGCATCGCGGCCGCAACGAAGGTGTAGGTGGCGATCGCCGAGAAGTAGTGGCCAGGACGCAGCGCGCCGCCGCCGGGTGCTAAACGCGCCATGAAAGCACCCAGCACCACAAACGGCACCATTAGAGCGGCCAGCAATCCGAGAATGATCTGGACCACGCCGAAGATGACCAGGCCCGTGCCGCGATCTCGATACTCCGGAACCAGCGGCGCTGCGAATGCGACTGGTGCAGCGAGCGGCGCGGCTACGGATGCGGGCGCAAGCACCGGCGCCGGCTCGTAGGTCGGCTGTGCTTCTGGGTCAGGTTGTGGAGGCAGTTCGTTTTCCACGGAGACCTCCCGGGTCGAATCGCCATCTTACCAGCTACTTCTTGGTTGCCGCTTTCAACCCGAAGATCACCAATTCCTGGTAGCTGGCGACGAACACTTCGCCATTCGCCACCACCGGAACCAGGTTGGAGTTGCCTCCGAGGTTCGGCCAGTTTCCTGCCAGACCTTTAAAAAGCTGAGTCATCGTGGAGCCGGTGGTCGCGTCAGGATTGAATGCATAGAGATAGACGGGCGACTTGGCTGAAGAGACGGGCGGACGCGACACCGCCCAAATAACGGGGCTGCCGGTGCCGTTCGACGAAATGCTGGTGAAGAATCCTGGATCCTGTCCGCCGGGGATGGGAAGCGAAGTCGCCACTCTCGTCAGCGTCTGCCGCGGCGAGGTGGCGAGCTTCCAGACTCGGATCGTATATCCGCCGCTGGAAACCACCCGGGCGACGCCATCGGTGTCGACGAAATAGGACGGTCCGCACCAGCAGCCTCCAACCGCGTAAGTGCCGACGATGTTGTTCTTAACCGGCGAGTATCCGCCGAGACGGTCGACATTCAGCAGGTACATGGCGCCGTACTTCCCCGCCGCCACCGCCAGGTGCGGCCTGGAGCCAACTTGGTCCGGCAGAACCATCACTCCGCCCGAGCCGAAATCAGTGTCGCCCTGATCCAGCGAGGCCTGGTTGCTGGGGGTGAACAGGTCAAGCACCGTGGTCAGGTCGGTCGATACTTTCACCACGCTTTCCTGAATGTTACTGACACCGTCGTAGGTCGACCCCGAGTAATCGGAGTTTCCGGTGACGAACAGAATGTTGCCTGAGTCATCCGTGGCGAGGCCATAGCCCGACATCCAGATGGAAGAGAGAAAGAAATTGTGCGGAGAATTTACCTGTGTGTCGAAAAGTTGGTTGCCCGGCAGTGGCGCAAGCGTTCCGGTCGACCAACCGAGTAGCCATCCGCGGGAAAGGTTCGCGGAAAAATCGCAGAAGCTGCCAAACCCGGCGTAAACATTTCCGTTGGCCAGCAACAATCCAGGCCGCTGGCGTTGGTACTTCGCGTTAAAGTTGAACGTGGAACCGTCATGCAGGCTGTGGGAGGCGACGATTACCTGCGGCGCTACTTTGTCGGTGAGGCTGCCTAGGTCGAGCGCGTGAATACGATAGGTCGGCGTGCCGGAGTCGCTGGTGTAAATGACGACGTACATTGTGTTGCTGGCGGCGTCGATCACCGGTGTCGAATTAATTCCCACGTTCGGCCCATTGTTGTTGCATCCCAGCGGATAGCGCACCGGAGTCCCGAATTTTGGACTAAGTAATATGGTGCCCGTCTTGGAGTCGATGGCGTATACCGTGTCGCCCTCGGTGGCGACATACACCACGTCGTGCTTACCCTGATGACTTCCCGCTGTGATGTTTACTCCCGGAACCACCAGCGGCTGCCCGTCAATCTGGTCATCGAGCACAATGTGATGCAGCTCTCCGAAGGATGCGCTGCCGACACTTGCCGGTGTCAACACCGTCTCGTTTTGGTTCCAGCCGGTGCGGTTATTGTCATAGTGATAGGTAGTGACGGCAGTCTGGCCCGCGGCCAGCATCGCGCTGAAGAGAATCAGAGTTGTGAAGACAACTGGACGTGAACTCGACGCAAAGCGGAGAGACATAAAATAGGGTTCCTTTGTAGTCGTTGGCGGGCCGCTCCAGCCTGCATCGCCTGGGACGAAGGGCGGAGCTTGGCGAGTTTACGGCATCCCCATCGCCTTGTAAAGCCCGTTTGACGCGGGTTTTGGGGCGGTCGTGCCGCGGAACATCGCCGCCACGGTTCGGTGTTTCTGAGGAGTTGCCCGTATAATTCCTCTGACCAATCGCTGCGGTGAGTTTGGGCAGCGCGTTAATGCAGCGTCAATAATTGGTGGACGATTAAGTCCTGTCCCGACATCGGGATCGCGAACGATGTGCAGTTTCTTGCAGCTCGACGCGAGTAGATCGGGCTCCAGGCGGTTGGAAAGGGAATCGACGTGATTGTTCTGGTCATCGGCGGTGCGGGATACATTGGTAGTCACGCGGCTCGCGCCCTGAAGCGCGCCGGACACGAAGTCATCATCTTCGACAATCTCTGTACCGGTTACGAATTCCTGGCCGCTGGGTTCGAGTTGGTAAAGGGAGACATGCTGGATGCGGCGGCGCTGGCGAAGGTTTTGCCGCGCGCCGAAGCCATTATGCACTTCGCCGCCCACGCCTATGTCGGCGAGTCGGTCACGAATCCCAAGAAATATTTTTACAACAATGTCGAGGGCGGACTTTCTCTGCTGAACGCGGCGCTCGCAGCCGGGGTGAAGAAGATCATCTTCTCCTCCACCTGCGCCGTATACGGCGATCCTGCCAAGGTTCCGATTGAAGAAAATACTCCGCGCCAGCCGGTGAATCCCTACGGCGTGTCGAAGCTGTTCTTCGAGCAGGCGCTCGAAGCCTACGACCGCGCCTACGGCTTTCGTTACGCCAGCCTGCGCTATTTCAACGCTGCCGGAGCCGATGACAGCGGCGAGATTGGCGAACTGCACGAACCGGAGACGCACTTGATCCCATTAGCGCTGCGTGCGGCGGCGGGCCGCGGTCCCGAACTGCAAATATTCGGAACGGACTATCCCACGCCGGATGGTACCTGCGTTCGCGACTACATTCACGTGAACGATCTGGCCAGCGCGCATGTGAAGGCGTTAGAGCATCTCGCCGCTGGCAAGGAAAGCATCGCGGTCAATGTTGGAACTGGCGTCGGCGCATCGGTGCAGGAAGTCATCACAGCCGTCGAGGAAGTTACCGGCAAGCCCGTGCCGCACAAGAAAGTGCCGCGCCGACCCGGCGATCCTCCCGCGTTGGTGGCGAACCCGGCAAAAGCGCAAGCTCTGTTGCAATGGAAAGCTACACGCGGCCTGCGCGACGTGGTATCGACCGCATGGAACTGGATGGAACGCAGACGAGAAGCCACCGGGGCTTGACGTTTTCCCCTGTGACTCTCTGTGTTCCCTGTAGTTGACGGCTTTGTGTTCATACGCTGATGAGTTCCGAGGAACCTATGGGAAATGCTTTGGCAGGTGATTTGACGGGAAAGAGAGTCGCATTTCTGGGCGCAGGTAAGATGGGCGGCATCATCATGCAAGCGCTGCTCAAGAGCGGCTTGCTTTCCCCGAAGTCGACTTGCGCCACGGTGGCGCACGAGGAGCGCGCCAAAGCGCTGGCGGCGAAGCTGAAAGTAAAAGTCGGCACAAACAACGCCGAGGCGGTGAAAGGCGCCGACATCATCGTGATCGGCGTCAAGCCGCAGGTGGTCGAGGACGTAGTTCGCGAGATCAGCAGTCACATCACGCCGAAGCAGGTGATCGTCTCGGTGGCGGCGTCGGTTCCGACGTCGATGATCGAGAAAAATTTGCCGCCGAATGTTCCTGTGATCCGCGCCATGCCGAATACTCCCAGTCAGGTGGGCGCGGGTATGACCGCGATCTGCAAAGGCAAGCACGCCAGCGCGGAAGACGTCGCCCTGACCTGCCACATGTTTGACGTTGTCGGACGCACGGTTGTCGTCGATGAAAAGCACATGGACGCCGTGACCGCGCTTTCCGCCAGCGGCCCGGCCTATATCTACATCATTCTCGAGTCACTGGCGGAGGCAGGCGTGAAAGTCGGTCTGCCGCGCGACATCGCGACTCTGCTGGCAGCGCAGACCACGCTGGGCGCAGCGCGGGTCGTGCTCGAAACCGGCGATCACCCGGCCTTGCTCAAAGATGCCGTCACCACTCCCGCCGGCTGCACCATTGACGCCATCATGGAATTGGAAGAAGGGAAGCTGCGCGTCACTCTGATCAAAGCCGTGGTGAAGGCTGCTCAACGCGCGAAAGAACTTGCGTACGGCTAAGAATTAAGTATGTCAGTCCTTAGTCCGAGCCCTGACTCTCTGCTTGTACCGGCTTGCCGCGACTGAAACAGTTTGAGGTCTTTCCTGCCGCCAGAAATTTCACCGTCCCTGATTCATCGCTGCAAAAAATTTTCAAGCCTTCGTCCGGATCGGCCGGAATGGCCGTGATTCGGAACTTGGTCGGTGGAGTCCCTTCGCAGCCACCAAGCGTGAATTGATAGCCGTACCATTCGCTGTTGCCGTGCCCAGGGTCGTACACGGCGCCGTTTTCTCCAGGATTGGCGCCTGGCTCCGGGGCAAATAAAGTCGACAACGAGCAGGAGAAGCCGAGCTCCGGATGCCTCCCCATGTATCCGGCTTCAGCGCCGGCGATTGCCGCAATCCGGTTCTTCGCCTGCGACTCCGTCTCTTCGTCCTGCTGCTTGCGTAGTCCCTTGAGATAGTCGGGATCGGTGAGCGGGATGTGCGCCGCAGCTGTGATCTCGGTGAGACGCCAAATTTTTCTTGCTTCAAAGTGAAGATCAAGTCAGGGACGACCGGGAGCGCCTGCAGTTGTGCATCCTTGTAATAGTGCACCGAAAGCTCGATCTCATCGGCTTCGCCAATCAGGCTGTCGCGATCCACATTTATCTCAAATTTTTCATGCTCATTCACAACGCCGCTAAGAAGGACGGGGCCGGTCTCGAATATTTCGAAATGCTGGCTCTGTCCTGTCATCTGGCGGCCGATGGTCGAGATGCGAAGGATCGTGGAAGTCTCGGGAGTTTCGCCCTTGTGGATGAGAGTCTGACGCGCGTCCTCCGGCAGATGCTTCTGAAAGTCGTTTTCCCCCTTGCCAAAGAACATCTCCAGCAGCGCCTGGCGGGCAGATTGCGGTGGAGGAGGCGTGACGCTTTGAGCTGAGAGCGAGAGATTGCCCGCGAGCGCTAACAGCAGGATTGAGCAGACTGGTCGCATGGTTTGCTCCCCCTATCGCGCCGCTCCAATCGGTGCGGCTAGCAGATATTCTACAGGTCTAAGACTCCGGAGTATCCGCCCGGGTTCCCGCTTCGGATGCGTCCTCGTCCTTGAGTCGCGGTTCTATGCTAAATTTTCGCCACCATGAAACTGCTGATTGTTGTTCACCACCGGCTTGATTTATGGAATGTGCCGCCGTGGGTTGGGGAACGCCTGCGGGCGGAGTTCCCGCAAGTGCAGGTCGTGCTCCGCGATACCTACGAAGGCATCGACCCGGATCTCCGCAACGCCGAGATCATCTTTACGATCTCGCTGCGTCCCGAGCAGTTTGCCGTGACCCGCAACCTGCGCTGGATTCATGCCCCATCGGCCGCGGTGCATCAACTCTTGTCTGCAGAACTGGTGAACAGCGACGTCGTGCTCACCAATTCGCGCGAAGTCCATGGCCCGGTGGTTGCCGAACATGTAATGGGATTAATCTTTGCGCTGGCCAAGAAGATTCCGCAGGCTGTGCGCTTTCAACAGCAGCACGTCTGGGGACAGGAACAAATCTGGAATGAGGGCGTGCACCCGCGCGAAATCGCCGGCGCGACTCTGGGCTTGATCGGTGTGGGCAGTATTGGCTGCCGCGTAGCAAAGATGGCTTCGTCGCTGGGGATGCGTGTGATCGCGGTGCGCGAACATGTTGACAAGCCGCGCCCTGAGGGCATTGAGGCCGTGTTCGCGACCTCGCAACTCGACGATCTGCTCCGGCAATCTGACTACGTCGTGATGGCCGCTCCCTGATCGGCGCAACTCATGGGATGATCAACGCAGATCGCATTGCGGTCATGAAACCCGGTGCCAGCCTCATCAATGTCGGCCGCGGGCCGCAGGTGGATGAATCCGCCCTGGCGGACGCTCTTCGCAATCGCCGAATCGCCGGTGCCGCGCTCGATGTCTTCGAGCACGAGCCGCTGCCGTCCGATTCGCCCTTGTGGGATATCGAAAGTCTTTTGATTACTCCCCACACCGCCGGCCTAACCGAGAAACTCTGGTACCGCCATTACGAATTATTCTCCGACAATCTCCGGCGCTACCTCGCGGGAGAGCCACTGCAGTTCGTGGTCGACAAGCAGAAGGGATATTGACCCCTTCACTTCGTGCTACAGTTTTCTCACAGGCACTCCTTGTGTGGAGTTGCTTAGGTGGAGCTGCTTGTGTGGAGCGGGCACTCCTGCCCGCTGCAGGAAGTGAAGAAAAGGCGAGAAGCGGGCAAGAGCCCGCGTTGCACAAACGCCAATTACTCTGACTTTTCTCGGAAGGCGAATCTAAATGGAACCGCGGCTCATCCTGATCAATCTGCTGGTCAAGCTGGGCGTAGCTGCGGCTGTGTCGAGCACCCTCGTGCGGTCCAAGGAATTCAAGCACCTGCTGTTCCGCGAAGAGCGTACCTTTCGCCAGAAAATCTACACTGTGCTTTGGTTCGGCCTGCCGATCATGGTCGGCGTCTGGATTCGAATCTTCCAGAAGAGTTTCGCGGCGAGCGACCTCAGTTTCGAGACTGCGCTCCTGCTCGGAGTGATCGGCGGACGCTGGACTGGATCTCTGGGCGGCGTATTGATGGGCATTCCAGCGCTTCTGCACCACGAGTGGGCCGCCATGCCGTTCGACGTGCTTTCCGGCTTTCTCGCCGGCCAGCTTCGCACCATGAACGTCGACAAGGACGATATCTGGTCCTTCTCGCCGTTTATCGATCAAAGCATCTTCCGCCTGATTAAACGCAATCTGCCGCGGCCACGCCTGTTCGATTGGCAGATTATGTTCTTCTGGACCGTGGTTGGCTTGCGCTTCGTGCAGACGGAATTGGCACGACACTTTCCCGGCTCCATCTTCAGTATCGAGAGCCCCGATAATTATTGGGTGTGGGGCGTGATTTACGCGGCGTCGGTCACCGCGATCGGGATCGAGCTGAAGATCTTCAACAGTGTGCGCATCCAGATCAAGCTGGAGGAACAGGAACGGCTTCTGTTGCACGCGCGGATGGAGGCGCTGCAGAACCAGATCAATCCGCATTTCCTGTTCAACACGCTGAATTCCATATCCTCGCTGGTTCGCTTCGACCCGGACATGGCCCGGGATGTAATCTTCAAGCTGGCTACCATCCTGCGCCGTCTGCTCAACGCCAGCGATGCGTTTGCGCCGTTGCGCGAGGAATTCGAATTTATCGACAACTATCTCGACATTGAAGTCGTGCGCTTTGGCCGGGACAAGCTGCGCGTGGTCAAGGAACTCGATCCCGCATCGCTCGACGTGGTAGTGCCCAGCATGTTGTTACAGCCGCTGGTGGAGAATTGCATCAAGCACGGTCTCGCCCCGAAGGTTGAGGGCGGCAGCATTTATCTGCGCAGCCGCCTCACCGATTCCAGGCTTGTGATTGAGGTCGAAGATGATGGCGTCGGCATGGGTGCCGCGCAGTTGGAAGAAAGCAGCAGTTGGTCCGGGATGGGCATCGGCATGGCGAATATTTCCGAGCGCCTGCAGGTACTCTACGGCGATACGGCGCGCATGACGATCGATACTCACGAAGGGAAGGGAACCCTCATTCGCATTCGGCTCCCTCTGGTTGAGGCGGCGAGTTCCGTGCCCGAAGGCTTCTACGCCGAGCGGTCCAGCACCCGCAGATAAAAGTCCTCATACTGCTTTACGATTTTGGCGGCGGAGAATCGATCCATCGCGACCGCCCGCGCCTGTTTCCCCATTTCCCGCAAACGCTGCTCATTGCCGAGCAGTTCGATGGCATAGCGCGCCATCGTATCCACATCGCCGACGTCAGCCAGGTAGCCGGTCTTGCCGTGATCGATGACTTCCGGCACGCCGCCGGCGCGGGTGGAGATGGGAACCACCTCGCAAGCCATCGCCTCCAGAGCCGCCAGGCCAAAAGATTCCAGTTCGCTCGGCATCAGCATGATGTCAGAAATCGCGAGTTTCTCCTGAATCTGGTCCTGCTTGCCCAGAAACAGGACGTCATCATGAATGCCTTTTTGCACTGCCAGCCACTCGGCCACGGAGCGGTCCGGACCGTCACCGATCAGCAGCAGCTTGGCCGGCATCTGCTTGCGGACGCGGTCGAAAATCTCAATCACATCGCCCAGTCGCTTCACCGGTCGAAAGTTCGAAAGATGGACCAGAATGCGCTCGTTATTCGGCGCGTACTCGGCGCGGAGTTCCGGCGCAGTCGGCGAGTTGCGGGAGTAAACATCGCAATTCACCGAGTTGTAAATCACTTCGATACGGTTCTTCACGTCGAAGATGCGTTGTGTTCGCTCGCGCAGATAATTCGAGATCGCAGTCACGCCGTCACTCTGCTCAATCGAGTAACGCGTAATTGGCAAATACGAGCGGTCGAGCCCAACCAGCGTGATGTCGGTGCCATGCAGCGTCGTCACGAAAGGCAGCCGTTGCGCCCGCGGACCAGCGGCCAGCATCTGCCGCGCCAGCATCGCGCTCACCGAGTGCGGAATCGCGTAGTGCACGTGCAGCAGATCGAGATCATAGAGTTGTGCGACTTCAGCCATGCGGGTGGCCAGCGCGAGATCGTAGGGCGGGTAATCGAAGAGCGGATAACGTGAGACCTCAACTTCGTGATAATGAATGTTCGGTTCCGCGCCTCGCAGCCGGATCGGCTGGGCGTAGGAAATAAAATGAATTTCGTGTCCGCGCTGGGCCAGCTCCAGTCCCAGTTCCGTGGCCACGACGCCGCTGCCGCCGTATGTCGGATAACAGGTGATGCCAATCTTCATGTGCGAGGGCCCGCTCTTTCAGTACTGTCGTGATTCGATGGCTGGAATGAGCGGTGGTTGCAGATTTTACACGAGCGGCGGCGACGGGCAGGCTTTATCGCCCTTCTTTTTGGCTGAATGCCACGGGGTCGACCTTATCCAGATGAGTCTGGAACCGCTTCTTGGTTTCTTCCGTCATGCCGGTGAATTCGATGCCCATTCCGACGCCGGGATCGCGAGTGCGGACCACAGCGGTCGGCGAGACTCGTTCTTCGTCGATCCAGAAGTCCACCCGCAGCGCGGTGCCGATCGTCAGAGGCATAACCGTTTCAACATAACAGCCATTGCCACTGATGTCGGTGGCGTTCACGCGCAGCGGAGTATTCACACGCTCATCGCGCAGTTCCAGCGGGAAGGAAATCTTATGGCGTAGGAACTTTCTGCGGTTGTCCTGATTCTGTTGCGTCCGTTCGTCCGGCTTCATGTCGGCCGGAAGCACCGCGGCCCACGGACACTCCTGGTCGGCCACCAACTGCACGCCGATCTGAGTTTTCTTTAACGCTCCAGCGTCCACCACCCAGACTACCTTGCAGCGCGCCTTTTTGCTTTCGTACTGCACTCCAATGACGTCGCCCACCTTCAACTCGGGCTCAATGCCATAGATGCAGGCGCCAGTCGCGCTGACATTTTGTGCCATCGCGTTCTGGAAGAACGGTTGATTGTTGGCGCCCATGCCCCATACTCGGACCTTTAAGTCCAGAGTCGCACGCGGCGCTGACCCTTGGGCCGACATCGGCAAAAACCTCCCGCCTCTTCAATGCAGAAATGCAACAGGGTGATATGCAGATCATCATACTACTTCCATTTGATTCAGAGGGTTACGAGAGTACCCAAGATTCCGTCGGGCTCAAGGACTGGAAATTCGAGGGTGCGACCCGCGGTAGTCTAGGCCTTTGCCAGATCGCGATACGAGATCAGCTCAATCCCTTCCCGCGCAAGGATTTCGCGGGCGGCGGGCATCGTCAAAACCTGCAATTCCGTTTCCCGGGAAGCCCGTAGGCGCGTCTTGGCCGCCTGCAGATCCGGGTCGTTGTAGCCGGGATGGCACACAAATTCCCAGGTCCCTTCTGGAATTCTCAGTGAGAGAGCGCGGAACAGGTTCTCGTCCAGCACGCCCGTGACTTCGATACCGACCGTGCCGTCAGGCGTGACAAAACCCTCACGGTCGACCGCTTTGCGGAACTTACCGGCAAAGCCGAGCAAGACCCGCAGCTGGGTGTAGCGAGCCCACAGGCTCGGCCGCGCCAGAAGGTCGCTCGATCGCAAAGGCATGCAGGGCACAAAAGGATTGCGCAAGGCACGGACGCCGCAGTCCGCAGCCGCGCGCAACAGCGGCCGCAGAACGCTCGGAAAAAGGTGAGTATGTTTGTGGGTATCGAAATGCGAAACGTTGATCCCAGCACTCTGAATCTTGCGGATTTGCGCTGTGGCTTCCGCGGCAATCTCGTCCGCTCTCATGCGCCCGCCAAGGGCGCGCACGGCAAAAGTCTTCAGGCCGTCGCGAAAACCGGCACCAGGGCCTCGCGAGGTAAGGGAAGGCAGTTGCTTCGAGTCGAGAACCGGTTCGCCATCGATCAGCACGACATGGCAGCCAATGCTCAAGCGCGGCAACGTCCTCGCCAGTTGCGCCGCGTCGGCAAACGCCGGACCATCGGCCATCAATGTGGAAGAAGTAACGACTCCGCGCGTATGAGCCTCGACGATCGCCCGGTTTACTCCGGATGTGTAGCCGAAATCATCCGCGTTGACGATCAACCGCCGCACTCAGCCAGTCTAGCAGGGCCTTATGTTTGACCGTCTTTTCCTGGCTCGCGTACACTCGTGAAGACGCAGTTTTCACGCGTTGCCCACGCATTTTCTGACCCGCACCGTAACCAAGCGGCGCGACTCCAGCGGGGGCGGTTAGCTCAGCTGGTTAGAGCGCCTGCCTTACAAGCAGGAGGTCGCAGGTTCGAGTCCTGCACTGCCCACCATTTCATCAATAAAATCGCGCTCCCGGCGCAGCCGCGCCTTGGCACTCACGTCCGGTTTTACCTTCGTTTTACGTCGTGCGTGCTTTGGTGACCACTCAAACCAAATTCTTAGCTTTCAGCAGCAGGACGTACACAAACTCCAGCCCAAAGATTAGGCCGATCCGCCCAGCTTCGTCTGGTGGCAGTCCGGGATGTAAGACGCCATATTCCGATTGTGGTATAGTCCTCGCCCGAGGCCCATCCTGTAGTTCCTCCCCCCTCTCTTGGCCTCGAAGCGCGACAGCTCCAGCGCCAGTGACATATCAAGGAGATTTACATGAAGAACTCAGAACTACGTTCCCTATCCGCATTGCTGGTATTCCTTGCACTCGCGTTGATGATGGCTGCGGTGCCATCGGCCCGAGCCCAGACTTTTACCTCCCTGTGGTCTTTCCAAGGCCCGCCTCTGGATGGGTGGGGACCTCAGGGTACCCTCGTTTTCGACCAATCGGGCAGCGTTTACGGTGTAACGATTTTCGGAGGGACAACGGATTTCGGAACACTATTCAAGTTTGGCACATCCGGTAATGAGATCGTCTTGCATAACTTTCAGGGGACAAGAGACGGCGCGTCGCCTACCGGCCAAGTCGTTCGCTACGGCGGCAAGATTTATGGAGTGACGGAGAGTGGGGGAGGTGGCGCAGGGTGCGGCTCGGGATGTGGCACAGTCTTTGCATATAGTTCTGACCAGCAGGAAAACATAGTTCACAGTTTCGAAGCTTCCGATGGTGGGTACACTCCAGCGGGCCTCTCCGGCCTGATCCGGGATACATCGGGGAACATGTACGGCACTACCTACTACGGCAGTAGCGGACCTCCGCCATCATCTTGCGGCAATCAAGGCAACAATGTTGGATGTGGAACAGTCTTCGAAGTCAGTAATCGAAAGGAACAGGTTCTTTACAGTTTTGGAGGAAAGCCAGACGGAGCAGGCCCTGAGGGAAGCCTGATCGTGGATCGAGCCGGTAACCTCTATGGCGTGACTGGCTTTGGAGGGACCTTTGATTGCGGTTCAATTTTTGAGTTGTCGCCCAATACAGATGGCAGTTGGACGGAACAAGTGCTCTACAGTTTTCGCGGAACGACAGACGGTGCTGGACCTCAAGGTGTTTCTCTCGCAGTGAATGGGGATCTCTATGGTGTCGCTGAATCAGGCGGAGAGATTACCGATAGGTACTGTAAATTAGCGAATGGTTGTGGGGTGGCCTTCAAATTGAAGAAAAACCCTGATGGTTCATGGTCTCATCGGACATTGCATACTTTTACAGGGCCGCCGCTGGACGGATACCACCCGCTCTCCAATCTTACCCTCGACGGACATGGCAACATTTACGGCGTAACACTAGGCGGAGGCACTCAGGGTTACGGAATTGTGTTCAAGCTGGATGCTGCCGGAAACGAGACGATCTTGCATTCGTTTGATGGGATAGACGGTTTAGACCCTGAGTCCGGTCTTGTAATGGACGCGAACGGAAACCTATTCGGCACGACCGTTGGTGGCGGGAACTCATCCTGTTCCAACGGTTGCGGAACGATATTCAAAATCACGCCATAGTTTGGCGTCAGGATTTGTCGGGATTTCCCCTGAGAAAATGTCCGCCGCGTCGTCGGTATTGAATTGATCGGCGCTGGATCGCGCTTGTTCAACGGTCAGGTCCGGGAATGCGCCTATCGTTTTCCACGTAGGCGCACCACGCACCTTGCGGAACCAGAAGAATGACTTGTGACCTGTGGGCTGCACAAGCAACCCGAGGCCGCGCGTTTGTTTGTCGTGCCAAGCGGCGCGTTTGTACTTCGGAGTTGGAAGAGCTTCGAGCGTTCTCTTCGTGAAATTGATGTGGTCGTCTCGTTGTACCATCGTTTTACCTCCCGGGTAAAACCGCCGGAATATTGAGCAATCGGCGAGAATTGTACGTCGAGCGATTATAAGAATAAACATTGCAGTTCCATATAGTTAGCAACAAACGTTAAAGATCGTTAATAAGGGTAACTGCTGACTTACAAGCAGGAGGTCGCAGGTTCGAGTCCTGCACTGCCCACCAATCCGCTTTCGATGACAATTGCAGTCCGGCGGCACGCATTCTTGAATTGCCCGACAACCATTGCAGTTTCCCCCCTCTGGACGTACCATTCTGGCTCCGAAAGGATGGCTCCCATGATCTTAGGCATGTCGCTCTCGACCTTCACTCTGGTTCACGTGCTAATCAGCCTGGTGGGGCTCGCTTCCGGCTTCGTCGTTGTGTACGGCTTGCTGACCGCCAAGCGGTTCGATGGCTGGACCGCCGTCTTTCTCGCGACTACTGTTTTGACCAGCCTGACCGGATACCTGTTTCCGGTCGAGCATATTATGCCTTCGCACATCGTCGGCGCTATTTCGCTCACGGTGTTGGCGGTCGCGCTGGTGGCCCGTTACGCCTTCCACATGAAAGGATCGTGGCGCTGGATCTACGTCGTCACCGCCCTGATCGGCCTCTACCTGAACACATTTGTTGCCGTGGTGCAGTCATTCCTGAAAGTACCGTTCGTGCACGCGCTCGCTCCCACGCAAAAGGAACCGCCTTTCCTGGTCGTGCAAATAACGGTGATGGCGATTTTCGTGGTGATAGGGTTTTTCGCAGTGAAGAAGTTCCGCGTCGATACGCTCGCCGCGGCCCCGGCAGCCTGGAGAAGCACCAAAGCGTCGTGAGGATTTAGGAGAAAGAACGTCGCTCCAGATTTTTCCCGCCGACCATCGCTACGAGATTCGCGCGCAGCTCTGGCGTTGCGACTTGATGACTTCGCGCACGAGTAATCCCCAGAGCCAAGGCCCTTGGCCCGCCGCGCAATTTTTTTAGCCTTTACTTCGCGGACTGCAACTGCTGCAGGTCGGTCAGCACCTCGTCGCTGTGACCCTGCGGACTGACCTTCAGGTACACCTTCTTGATCACTCCCGTCGGATCGATCAGGAACGTGTTGCGCGCCGCCAGTGTCATCCCGTTGTATTCCATGATCGAACCATATTTCTGCACGACGGCATGGCTGGAGTCGGCCAGCAGCTTGAAGTTCAGGCCTTCTTTGGTGCAGAAACTCTTGTGCGAATCCACGTCGTCGACGCTCACGCCCACGATCACGGCATTTTTCGCCGTGTACTTGTCGAGATCGCGCTGAAAGTTGTGCGCCTCAAGAGTGCAGCCCGAAGTGAAATCCTTGGGATAGAAATAGAGCACAACCCACTTCCCCTTGAATTGATCCAGAGAAACCTGAGTGCCTTCCTGGCTGGGCAAGCTGAAGGCTGGCGCCTGCGTACCCGCGACCGGAGGCTGCGCCTGATCGGCAGCAACCGCAAACATTACGCCAAGAATCAGAGTGAAGAGCAGTACTGAAAACGACTTCATAACGCTCCTTTCGAGAAACACAATTAAGGGTAAAGACTGCGCGAAGGTTTTTGCAAGCGCGAGCAAGCTTAGACGCCATTACATCGCGCCCCGCAAACTGTAGCAGTCCGGAGTAGAAGCCCCATGCGAACGGAATCGCCGCAGCGGATGGAAGATAGACGGAACCAACCAAAGTGTCGATCAAGGCTCCGGCATCAACTCGCTCATGCCGGGCATCGATTCCATCCGGAAGAGTGCGACAGTCTCCCTTCCCGCGCGCCATTTCGATTCAGGACCTGTACTGATCTGAATTCGCTCTGCTACAATTCATTCACAGGGCAGGGACAGCTGTTCTGATCCAGTGTTTTGCCTGCATCACACTTCTCGGTTTGGTTTCAGGCATGAAAACAAAGTTGGGGACGTAGTTCAGTTGGTTAGAACGCTGCCCTGTCACGGCAGAGGCCGCGGGTTCGAGTCCCGTCGTCCCCGCCATTCTTTTCAGGCACTTGCAACCCTACCGTCCGGCAAATCAGGGGATGTTAGGGGACGATAAGCGCCGAACGAGGATGGCCCCATCCGAAAACGGCTCCAAAAAGCGCTCATTGGACCAGGTTTGTCTTCGGCGAAATACCCGTCGGCAAAATAGCATCGACCAATTTGTCCTGCGCCAAGCGTTTGGTCTTCGATGTCGCCTGCAGGTACTTGTTCGTGACATGAAGGTTGCTGTGCCGCAAGTAGTCGCGGATCGTGAGCTGATGTTCGCCCATCTCCGCCAGCATAGTTCCAACTGAGTGCCGAAACGTGTGCCAGCCCACACCCGTGATACCGATTCGTCTGAATGCAGGCTGAATCTTCTTCTTTAACACTGAAGCCAGATCTAACGGCTTGCTGCCTTGCAGTCTTTCGGAAGGGAATACGAAATCTTCCGGTTTGTTGTAGAGACTTTGCGATTTCCGCTCCAGCAAGGAATGCTTCAGGCTTGGATGCATTGGCAGCAGCTTTGCAGACGCTTCCGTTTTTGTGCTCTTCAGGTTTCCTCCTCGACGCCAGTAATACGAGTGTTGGACGCTGATGCTCATGTTGTCGAAATCGCACGACAGCCAGCGTAGCGCCCCGA
>Ga0210388_10001799_pt1 | contig 16835 bp, 16 predicted proteins | sample IncBWC19OmetaG_FD_155485 | JGI IMG/M metagenome (GOLD analysis project Ga0210388, IMG submission 155485) | Forest soil microbial communities from Barre Woods Harvard Forest LTER site, Petersham, Massachusetts, United States - Inc-BW-C-19-O ... | reverse complement strand
CAGTGCTGGAATGGGTTCATTGCTTTTGGGAGCAGGCTTGTCGCTGGGGGGAGGGCTCAGCTGTGCAAGATTCAAACGGCCGTCCTTGAAGATCACGGCGTTGGCAAACGGGGAGTCGATGTCGATATTGCCGAAGGTGTAGGCTCGGTGCCAGAGCGAAGACACTTTGAAATCAACGAACAACCGCGAAAAGCCCACCAGCTTCGTGCCCTGGGATCCGGTCAGGTAGAAATCCTTGACCTGTACCTGAAGCAGGAAGGGGTTGATGTGAATATCGCCGACGCTGGGCGTGACACCCACCAGCGTTTTCGGAATGTCGGTCATGACGGCGTTGCGCACCAGCCTCGGCGCCCATAGGAATCCCGCCAGTGCATATAGGCCGAGCAGAAGTGCAATGACCGCTGCGATTCGGAAAGTCTTTGTTTTGATGAACTGCCGCAAGGACCCATCCCCCGCTGGTGCCGCAGTCAATATTACCGCTTATTGCGTTGAATCAACCGTTTGCGTTTGCGGACCTGCCGGGGCGTCAGGGGGTTGCGCTTGCCGGCGAAGGGGTTCTCATCGCCGCGAAATGCCACTCGGACCGGCGTGCCCATCAAGTCAAAGGCCTTGCGATAGACATTGACCAGATAGCGCCGGTAGGCGTCGGGAACATGATCGGTCTGATTGCCGTGGATGACGACGATGGGCGGGTTTCGGCCCCCCTGATGCGCATACCGCAGCTTGATGCGGCGCCCGCTGACCACGGGCGGCTGATGGCTTTCAATCGCCGCCTCCAGCACCCGCGTCAGCTCCGGTGTGCTCATGTCGCGCATTGCGGCCGCATAGACCTTGCGCACCGAGGCGAACAGCTCGCCGACGCCGCTGCCGTGGCGCGCCGAGATGAAATGCAGCGGCGCGAAATCGGCGAATTGCAGACGTTGCTCGATTTGTTGCCGAATCAGGTCGCGCTGCTCGGTCGGAATGTTGTCCCATTTGTTGACCGCGAGAACCAGAGCCCGGCCCTGTTCGATGACGGTGCCCAACAGGCTCGCGTCTTGCTCGGCAACCGTATCCTGAGCGTCCATGACCACGACCACCACGTGCGCGGTTTCAATGGCCTGCAGCGTTTTGATGACGCTGAATTTCTCGACCGCTTCCTCCACCCGCGAGCGGCGCCGCACGCCGGCCGTGTCGATCAAGGTATAGCGCTCGCCATCGCGCTCGAACGGCACCAGCACGGCATCACGCGTGGTTCCGGGCTGGTCGAATGCCACCATGCGGTTCTCGCCCAGCAGCCGATTGATCAGCGTGCTCTTGCCCACATTAGGCCGGCCGATCACTGCGACTTTGATGCCCTGCATCTCGGGGCCATCTTGCGGATCGGGCAGCAGTCCCGCGAGGGCGGTCTCCAACAAGGATATGACCCCCTGGTCGTGCGCGGCAGAAATGGGCAGGGGTTCGCCCAAGCCCAACTGAAAAAAATCCGCGACCGCCATGTCGCTGTCGAAGCCTTCGGTCTTGTTCACCGCGAGGAACACCGGCTTGCCGCTGCGGCGCGCCAGCTGCGCCACGAACTGATCCTGGGGCGTGACACCCGCGCGGCCGTCCACCATCACGATCAGACGATCCGCTTCGCTGATCGCGCGTTCGGTCTGCGCAATCATCAAGCTCTCGATCACATCGGCGTTCTCGACCAGTCCCCCGGTATCGACCACGATGCACGGCACGTCCGTGCGCCGGGCGAATCCGTATTGGCGGTCGCGGGTCAACCCCGGAAGATCGGCCACCAGCGCATCGCGGGTACCCGTCATGGCATTGAACAAGGTCGACTTGCCCACATTCGGGCGGCCGATCAATGCGACTACCGGCAACATTGCCTTCAGGTCTTTAAGGCGGAGGTGCGGCGGGCGGCGGGGTTGCGGGTGGCGTAGCCGCGGGTGGCGGCGCAGGGTTTTCCGCAGGCGGCGGGGTTGTAGCCGGCACCGCGGGCGCGCCGCCGGTAGGATTCTCCGTCGCCGGCGGGGTTGCGGCCGGCGCCGCGGGCGCGCTACCAGGGTTCTCTGTAGCCGCTGGGGTTACCGCCGGCGCCGTGATCGGCGCCGCCGCGGGCTGCGGGCGCACTCTCGGAGTCGCTCGATAGGCGGCCAACGTGCCTGCGTCGGTCAACACCACCACCGTATCGCCCGATCCAGCGGGCGGATTGGACACACGCTGCTTCTTCGCGATGCGCTGTCTGGCGACGAGTTCGCCGGTGTTCTTGTCCAACCAATGCAGATAGCCTTGAAAATCCGCGACCGCGATCGCCGTGCTGGTCACGACGGGCGTGCTCAAGCCGCGGCGCTTGAGCTTGTCGTTGCGCCAGACTTCCGCGCCGTCGCGCTGACGCATGGCCACCACCGTGCCGTCGGATTCGGTGACATACAAATTGTCCTCATCGACCGACAAGCCTCGATAGCTCGACATATCGTGCGACCACCACAGCTGCCCCGAGTCGAGCGCGAGCATGGCCGTGCGGCCTTGGAAGCCGGCGGCGAAGACATTGTCGCCGACCACCCGCACTGCCGAATCGATGTCGACCAGCCGATCGAGTTCGGTGCGCCCATGAGGCGATGCCAAGGCCGTATCCCAAATCGTATCGCCGGTGGTAAGCGACACCGCCATCACCTTGCCATTGTCGAAGCCGCTGATCGCGATTTCCTTGGCGACAATGGGTGTTGCCGTGCCACGCAAGCTGAGACGCGGCACTTGTTGCTCAACCGACCACAGCAGCTTGCCGGTGTGGGTATCGAGGCCGTGCAGGCGGCCGTCGACCGATCGCATCACCACGACCTTATCGCTGATCGCCGGCGAGGAGAGCAGCTCAGAATTGATTTGCGAGCGCCACAGCTGCCGCCCGGTTGCGCCATCCAGCGCGATCACCGCACCCTTGCTGGTGCCCGCCACCACGATGCCGGAGCCTGCCGCAGGTCCCGCCGAAATCGGCACCTTGAGTTTCTTGACCCAAACGTCGCGACCGGTCTGGAGCGACACCGCCAGCATCTCGCCCTTGTGATTGGCGGCGAAAACCATGCCATTGTCGATGGCGGGTCCTAGCCCCAGCCGAAGCTTGGTTTGCTTCTTGCCGCCGCCCACGCCCTCGTCCCACAGTCTTTTGACCGGCAAGGTTTGCGGAAAATCCACCAGCGTGGCCGGCGGCTCGACATCCTTATCCTTGCTGCAGCCGGCGGCGATGAGCAGCGCCGCGAAACTCAATGGGAGCAATAAGCGCATCAGGGGTTAGCCTTTGTGTTCGGTGGGTTGGCCTTTTCGGGCGGCGGGCTGGCCTTTTCCGTCGCTGGGTTGACCTTCTCGATCGCGGGTTTGGCCTTCTCGTTCGACGCGAGGTCGGCGAGCTTCAATTGCAGCAACGCGCCATCGGCGCCGCCGTCGCTGCTAGCCAAGGCTTGGTTGTACTCGGCAACGGCGCCGGGAATATCCTTCTTGGCATACAAGGCATCACCGTGTACTTCGTGGTAGCGGCCGGCGAAGCTTCCCGGCGTGCCTTCGGCCAAAGTCTTGATGGCATCGTCCGGCTTGCCTTGATCGATCAAAACACGCGCAAGACGCAGGCGGGCAATTTGCTTCAGCTCCGCATCCTTGGAGTTGTTCATGACCTGGGTCAGTGCGGCGATGGCATCGGCCGGCTTGCCGGTTTCGACGTCGATACGTGCAATGGTCAGCTGCGCCTGATCGGCATAAGGCGAACTCGGAAAGCTCTTGATGAGCCCGTCGGCAATCTGCAGGGATTTCGGCGCATCGTTCATTTGCAGCGCGGTGGTCATTTGCGTGAATTGATCCGCGGCGCGCATCGCCAGGGCATTTTGGTGCGAGCGATAGTACTGAATGCCGAACCAACCGCCCACGCCGATGACGACCCCGCCCAATATCCAGGGGGCATATTCACTAAAAGCGCGCTTCACGGCCTCCAGTTGTTCGTCGTCGGTTAGATATTCTTCAGCCATGGCTACTTCCACTCCCGCCTGTAAGACCCAATAAGATGCCGATCCGTTCACTGATTCGCTCCAGGGGAGTCTCTTCCTGCGGCAGGTCGCGCCGCAGCGCCTTGACGGCCACGACCCCGCGGGCAACTTCATCATCCCCCAACACCAACGCAAACTCGGCGCCGCTCTTGTCCGCGCGCTTGAACTGCGTTTTAAAGCTTCCCCCGCCCAAATTGATCTGCACGGCCAGATTCGGCCACGCATCGCGCAAGCGCTCGGCCAGTTTGAAACCGGGGATCTCGGCGTGTTCCCCGGCCAGCACCAGATAGATCTGCGGTCGGTCTTTCGGGAGCACCAAGTTCTGCTTCTGCAGGAGCATGACGATGCGCTCCTGGCCCATGGCCCAACCGACCCCGGGCGTGTCCGCGCCGCCCAACTGGGCCACCAGGCCATCATAACGGCCGCCGGCGCAGACCGTGCTTTGCGAGCCCAACGCCTCGGTGGTCCATTCGAACACCGTGCGTGTGTAGTAGTCCAGGCCGCGCACCAGATGCGGCTCGACATGATACTCGATGCCCGCGCTTCGCAACTGAGCGCATAAGGTTTCGAAGTGCTGCCGGGACTCCGCGTCGAGCGATTCCAGCAACAGCGGCGCGCCGGCGATGATTCGCTGCATCTGCGGATTCTTACTGTCGAGGATTCGCAACGGGTTGCCCGTCAAGCGGCGCTTGCTGTCCTCGTCCAAGGATGCGGCGTGCCCGCCGAAATAGGTGGTGAGCTTGTCACGATAGGCCGCGCGCGAGGCCGGCGTCCCCAGCGAGTTCACCAGCAACTTCACGTCACGCAAGCCCAAAAGCCGCAACAGCCTGGCGGACAGAAGAATCATCTCCGCATCGACGTCCGGTCCCTCGAAGCCGAATGCTTCGGCATCGATTTGATGGAATTGCCGAAAACGGCCTGCCTGCGGCCGCTCGCGCCGGAACATCGGTCCCATGCACCACACCCGCAGCCGTCCCTCGCGCAGCAGCCCATTGGAAATGACGGCGCGCACGATGCCGGCGGTCGCTTCGGGCCGAAGCGTTATGTGATCCTCGCCCTGATCGACGAAACTGAACATTTCTTTTTCGACGATGTCCGTAAAATCGCCGATCGAGCGTTTGAACAACTGCGTCTGTTCAATTACGGGGACGCGGAACTCCTCGTAGCCATAGCTCGCAAAAACCTGGCGCGTGATGCGCTCCAAGTGCTGCCAGGCTGCGATTTGCGCGGGCAATACGTCATGCACACCACGCAGGGGCTCGATAATCGTGCTCAAGAGTCCTCTCAGCCGGGCGGACGCGGGCTGCGCGGCGGCGCACCGTGCGTTTGATCGGGATGCGAATCGCGCCGCAGGACACCATCGGCACCGGCCTCGAAGCGCGCCACGTCCCCGGCAAAAAACTGCGGCCCAATCGCGACCGCGCGATCGTTGATTTCCAACTGCACGCCGCTGCCGAAACCCAGGTACACGTGTAGCGGCGCCACTCCGGAGAGGGTCTTCACGCTGTTGGCCAGACCGTTTCCGGCAAACGTGCGCTTGCCGGTCGCATCATGGATATCCACCCACGAATCCGCCGAGAAGCTCAATCGCAATCGCGCGCGGCCGGCGCCCGGCACCGGCGCCGTGGGCGCATCTGTGCCCGCGGCAACGCCCGGATCAGGGGCAGTCGTCGCGGCCGCCTCGGCGGCGACGGACGCAGCGAGCGCGGATGGGACAATGCTTGATTCAACGGGCTTGTCGGCCGGCGGCGCTTGCACCGTTGCAGCGGGCGGTGCGCTCGGCGTCTTGGCGCGCGCATGCCAGGGCCGCCACCACAACACCCCCAGCACCAGTGCGACGGCAATGAATCCGCCGATCTGAATGAGCGACAAGCGACCCGCTGACGGCGCATCGTCGCGCGTTCTCAGCAGCATGCTTGGACCGGCGGCCGGGGAGTCGGCGCGCGAGGGTGCGCGAGATTCGAAACCCGCCAGGATCTCGGTTGCCGGCAGGCCCAGCAGCGCCGCGTATTTTTTCAGATGGCCCTTGGCGTAAACCGTCGGACCGATGCGTGGATAATCATCGGCCTCGAGCGCATCGATCACCCAGCGATCCAGGTGCATTTCATCGGCGGCCTTTTGGGCGCTCAAACCACGGCGCTCGCGTTCGGCCTTGAGCCGCGTTCCGGGAAGTGCCGCAGGTTCGGTCATCGATCGACGCCGTTGCGCATATTTTGCGCTTGCTGTGAGTCTGGAAATTCGGTCTGCACGCGCCGCGCATAGACAGCGGCAGCCACCGCATCGCCCAGTTTTCGTTGCGCGCGAAAGCCCAGCCACAGGATTTCCGGCGTGGGGGGATTGACCGCCAGATAGCGCTGCACAATATCCCGCGCCTGCGCCGAGTCGCCGCGGTCGAAGGCGACATTGCCCAACTGCAGCAAAGCCTCGGTATAGCCCGGACGTATCGCGAGCGAGCGATTGAAATACTTTTCGGCATTCACCAGGTCACCTGAGCTGCGCGCACACGAGCCGGCGTTGCCCAATGCCACCCACGGGGTCTGGTACAAGGGATTGACCGCAACGTCGAGGAATAGTTTTTCTCCGGCCGCAGTCTTGCCCGTGCGGCAAAGAAACACGGCGTAGGTATTGGCTATGTTCGGGTCTCCCTTTCCCAAACGGTTGGCCGCTTCGTAGGCGCGCTCCGCCTTGGCCATTTCATTGATGCGCTCGTATACCAATCCGGCCGTCATCTGCACATCCGGATTCGAGGCATCTTCGCTGAGCGCCTTTTCGATGCATTCGCGCGAATTCGACATTTGGCCGAGCTTCATGTACTCGATGGCCAGCTGCATATTCGCGACCGCGGCCTTGGCCGGCTCCTTTTTGTAGGTCCTCACAGGCCGCTCATAAGCCGGCGGGTTGTGGCTGCAGGCGGTCAAAATGAACGCCGCGGTCAGCGACAGCACGGCACTTAAACGCAGTAGTTTTGGATGCACCATCATTGAATCTCCGCCGGCGAGCGCGACGCTGCTCCGAGCTTGCTCCCGAGCCGCACCAGCGTGCGATCCTGGACCTTGCCCGCCAATTGCCCGCATGCGGCGTCGATGTCATCGCCGCGAGTCTTGCGAACCGTCGCGATCACACCGTGATCATTCAGGATGTCGCGGAATTTCAAGATCGCCGCCGGGGTGGAGCGGCGGTAGCGCGTGCCGGGAAATACGTTGAAAGGAATCAGGTTGAGCTTTGCCGGGCGGCCGCGCATCAAACCGGCGAGCTGCCGCGCGTGCGCAGGGTGGTCATTGACGCCGTCGAGCATCACGTACTCGAAGGTGATGCTGCGTCCGTTTTGCTGATCGATATAGTGCCAGCACGCTTCGAGTAATTCGGCGATTTTGTGCTTGCGGTTGATCGGCACGAGTTCGTCACGCAATTCATCGTTCGGGGCGTGCAAGGAAACCGCCAGCGCAACATTGCATTCTTCGGCGAGTTTGTAAATCTGCGGCACCAACCCTGAGGTGCTCAGGGTCACTCGGCGCCTCGACAAATCGTACCCCAAATCATCCAGGAAGATCCGCATGGCCGGGAGCACATTGCGGTAATTCGCGAGCGGCTCACCCATGCCCATGAATACAACATTGGTGATCTTGCGATCGCCCTCGCCGACCGCCGTGCCGCTTGCCAGCGCCAGTTCGCGCTGCGCGAGCCAAACCTGGCCGACGATTTCCGCCGCGCTCAAATTGCGGTTGAAACCCTGCTGTGCCGTCGCGCAAAAGGTGCAATCCATCGCGCAACCCACCTGACTCGAAATGCACAACGTGCCTCGATCGGGTTCCGGAATATAAACGGTCTCGATCCCTTGAACCTGATCCATGCGCAGCATCCACTTGCGGGTGCCGTCCTTGGAGCGCTGCTCGGTCACGATCTGCGGGACGGTGATTTCCGCAATATCCTGAAGCTGCGCGCGAAACTCCTGCGCCAAATCGGTCATGCTGGAAAAATCCGCCGCGCCGCGCCGGTAGATCCATTTCATGAGCTGCCGCGCGCGAAACGGCTTTGCGCCGAGACGCGCCGCAACGAACGCCTCGAGCTGCGCGCGGGGCAGTCCCAGCAGATTCACGCGTTCGCTCGACACCTAATCCCCCTTCTTGCCGCCGCTACGCTAGCGCGTACGCGGGCAGATCTCAATTTCGCGAAAAAAGTAGCTGATCTCGCGCGCCGCGGTATCGGCGGCATCGGAGCCGTGAACCATGTTCTCATCGATGCTGGTGGCAAGATCCGCGCGAATGGTTCCCTTGTCGGCTTTCTTCGGATCGGTGGCACCCATCACTTCGCGATTCTTCGCAATCGCGTTTTCGCCTTCGAGCACTTGCACCATCACGGGACCGGAGGTCATGAAGCGAACCAGGTCCTTGAAGAACGGCCGCTCGCGATGCACCGCATAGAAACCCTCTGCCTCGGCTTGGGATAGGCGCATCATGCGGGCTGCGACCACTTTCAAACCCACTTGTTCAAAACGACGATAAACCTCGCCGATCAGGTTACGGCCGACGCCGTCAGGCTTGACGATTGATAGGGTTCGCTCGATGGACATTTAAACCTCGCTGATGGACGAAATCAGCCTTCGGTGCGGGCTGACAAAGACCGCGAAGTGTACTGGAGAGGGGCCGCTCAAGCAATCGCGACGAGGGCCGAAGTCACTGTATTACTTGGAAAAACCGGCTTGTCTAGGCGCTACGCGCCGAATTTCCCGGGGTCGAAGCGAGCCCGTCCGATGGTTGCTCGCGGCGCGAGCACAAAAAGATCTACACGTTGAAGCTCTCGCCGCAGCCGCATTCGCCCTTGGCTTTGGGGTTTTGAAACTTGAATGCCTCATTCAACCCTTGCTTGACGAAATCGACCAAGGTTCCATCGATTAGGGGCAGGCTTTGCGGATCGACCACCACCTTGACACCGCGCGCCTCGAAAACGGCGTCTTCCGGGTTGATTTGATCGGCGTAATTCACCACGTAGGCGAAGCCCGAACAACCTGTTTTCTTGATTCCGACTCGCAGACCGACGCCAATTCCGCGTTGCGCCAAATGAGTCTTTACCCGGTTGGCCGCCGATTCCGTCAGTAGTATCGCCATGCTGCGCTGTACCTCACAAAGTTCAGCTGGTAGAGCACCATACATAACACGCCCCTGCCTCGCTCGCACGGAACCAAAGCGCGTTTTTTGTTAATCCTGGTTCATCTGACCGCGCACCACCGCAATCGGGCAACTACGCGTCCGCTCCAGCTACTACCCAGTAACTATGTGGGTGCCCTCGCGATAGTCAATGGCCGGAAGGACCGCGGCAAGCCACGCATCTTCGATGACCAGCAGTCGTCCCGTTTTCTCGACGGGCACGGCGAATCGCTCGCGCAGCGCCTGCACGCTTTCCTGAAGCACGGGCTGCGGCCGCCCTCCCACCGCTTGGTCGGCCAGCCACGCCGCCACGGCGATGGTGTGCGGACAGCCAAACGCCAGAAACCTCGCCGCCGCGACCGTGCCCGCTTTGATTTGCAAATCGAATTGCACCCAGGTGCCTTGGGCGTGGTCACCCGCCGCGCCGCGGAAAACACCGGGACCCTGCAGCTCGCCGGCATTCGCTGCGGACTCGAAATACTTGCGGGTCAAGTCGTTGTAATTCATGCGACTGGCGTGGTGCCGGCGACTTGGCGAAGGCGGTTCAGCGCCTGCGACACGGTCGCGACCGCGGCGTCGATGTCCTCCTCGGTGGTGGTGCGACCCAAGCCGAAACGCAGGCTGCTTTCGCTCAGGCGCTCGCCGCGGCCCAGGGCGCGCAAGACATACGAGGGTTCCGCCGCTGCCGATGTGCACGCCGATCCGGTTGACACGGCCAGGTACGGGCGTATCGCCGCAATCAGGCTCTCCCCTTCCACGCCCTCGAACGACACGTTAAGGATGTGCGGGACGGATCGTGTGGCGCTGCCGTTTCGCAATACACCGCCGAGTGCGGCCAGGCCGTGCCACAGCCGCTGCCGAAGATGCGCAACCCGCGCCGTCTCAACCGAGGAAATCTTTGAGGCCAACTCGAATGCCAGACCCATGCCGATCACTTGGTGGGTCGGCAAGGTTCCCGCCCGCAAAGCGCGCTCCTGACCGCCGCCGAATTGCTGGGCGCTCAGCTGCACGCGGCCGCGGCCGCCTAAATCTGCGCGCTGTGAGATCACGAGGGCGCCCACACCCTTCGGTCCGTACACCTTGTGCGACGAGAGCGACATCAGGTCGGCGCCGAGACTCGCAAAATGCAGCGGGCACTTTCCGACGCTTTGGGCCGCATCGACATGCAGCCAGGCGCCGCCGTGCCGAGCACAGATCGCCCCGATCGCCGCGATGTCCTGAACCACACCAATTTCATTGTTGACGTGCATGAGCGACACCAGCACCGTGTCGGGGCGCAGCGCGGCGGCGACTTGGCTGGGATCCAATAGCCCCTCACGATCGGGAACCAGGTAGGAAATCTGCCATCCGCGGCGCTCCAGCTCCCGGCAGGGATCGAGCACCGCCTTATGCTCGGTACGTGCCGTGACGATGTGACGGCCGCGTTCGCGGTAGTACTGAGCGACGCCGAAGATCGCCAGGTTGTTGGCCTCGGTAGCGCCGGAAGTCCAGACGATTTCGTGCACGGCGGCACCCACGGCCGCCGCGACCTGCGCCCGCGCCGTTTCGACCAACGCGGCCGCAACATCGCCATAGCCGTGACTCGACGATGCGGGATTGCCGAATTCGGTTTCGGAACTCAGGACCTCGGCCATGCGCGCCGCCACTCGGGGCTCGACCGGTGTGGTCGCGGCATGATCCAGGTACACCGGCATTCGCGCTGCGCTCATTTGCGCGAGCGTTGCGCGGACTGACCACGCCTGCCCTGCACGGCACTCAAGATTCCGCGCAGAATGTTGAGTTCATTGCGGTCGAGTTGCGCGCGGTTGAACAGGCGCCGCAGCCGCTCCATCAAGTGACCGGTCCGATCCTCGAAATCGATCTCATTGAGGACCTCGTGCAGGTGCGCATAAAAGTGCTCGACATCTCCCGACGGGGCCAGGGCCATTTCCAGTTGCGTATGCGATTGCGGCTGTTCCCGGGCCATGAAGATCTCGTACGCGGCCAACTGCACCGACATCGCGAGATTCAAGGAGCAGTACTCAGGATTGGCGGGAATGCGCACCAGGACATTGCACAGGTTCAAATCCTCGGTTGCCAGCCCATAGCGCTCCGAGCCGAACAGCAGCGCGGCGCGATTTTCCGGTGCCAACGCGACGATGCGTCCGGCGACGTCGCGGGGCGTGGTGAACTCCCAGTAATACGAGCGCGGCCGCGAGGTGGTGCCGGCGATGAAGGCACAGTCCGCGACGGCCTGCTCAACGCTCTCCACGACCCGCGCGCCGGCCAAAATGTCATCCGCGCCCGCCGCCAGTGCGGTGGATTCCGCATGCGGAAACGATCGCGGCCGCACCAGAACCAGATCCGACAGCGCCATGTTCTTCATGGCACGCGCCACCGAGCCGATATTTCCCGGGTGGCTGGGATCGATGAGTACGACGCGAACCAGGCTGGTCATAGATGATATTCTAGCGCTACACCATGCAACCCCTGCTCAATATCGCGATGCGCGCCGCGCGGCGTGCCGGCGATCTAATCGTAAAAAGCCTGTCGCGCCTCGATTCGCTCAAGATCGACACCAAGGGCCGCAATGATTTCGTCACGGATATCGACCGCAAGGCCGAAGCGGACATCATCGCGACCATTCGCCGCAGCTACCCGCAGCACGCGGTGCTGGCCGAAGAGTCGGGCCGCAGCGGCGAGAATGAATTCGTATGGATCATCGATCCGCTCGACGGCACCACCAATTTTCTGCACGGCTTTCCGACCTTTGCGGTCTCGATTGCCTTGGAGCAAAAGGGCCGCCTGCAGCACGCCGTGGTGTATGACCCGATGCGCCAGGAGTTCTTCACCGCCTCGCGCGGCGACGGCGCGCAGCTGGAGGGTAAGAAAATCCGCGTGAGCAGCCAGCGCACCTTGGAAGGTGCACTGATCGGCACCGGGTTCCCGTTTCGCGCAGGCGCAAATATCGATGAGTACTTGGCGATCCTCAAGGTGGTCATGTCGAGCGCCGCGGGCATTCGCCGGCCGGGCGCCGCGTCCTTGGATCTGGCCTACGTGGCCGCGGGAAGAATCGACGGCTTCTGGGAGTTCGGGTTATCGCCCTGGGATACCGCCGCCGGGACGTTGCTCATCCAAGAAGCCGGCGGCCGGGTCGGCACGGCCACCGGCGCCGAGTATGCACTCGGCGCCAACATCGTCGCCGGCAACCCCAAGGTCTACCAGGCACTGCTCGAGGTCATCGGACCCTTGACGCCGGCATCACTTCGCGTCTGAGGGCTCGACGTAGTCCGGGTGCAGGGTGCTGCGTTTGCGGCCGTAGACGGCATAGAACACCAAACCCAGCGCCGCCCAGCCGAAGAACACCATCTTGGCGAAGAACGACAGCAACAAAAACAGTGCCAGGCAACCGATCAAGGCCAGGGGGCCCACGAGCCAGATGGCCGGGGTTCGAAACGGCCGTTTCCGGTCACGCTGAGTGCGCCGCAGGATCATCACGCCCATGGCCACCGAGAAAAATGCGGCCAAGGTGCCGCCGTTTGACGTGTCGGCGAGATTGCCGACCGGAAAAAACGCGGCGGCGCACATCACCACCGCGCCGGTGATCAGGGTCACCACGTGAGGCGTGTGGAATCGCGGATGAATTTTAGTCAGCACGTCCGGTAACAGACGATCGCGCGCCATGCTGAAGAAGACGCGCGTCTGACCGAACATCATCATCAGAATGACCGATGGCAAGGCGAGGAAGGCCGCCAAACCGATGAGCCGTGAAGTCTTGGACCAGCCGATTTCCCGCAGCACATGCGCCAGCGGTTCGTCGCTGCAGACCAGCGTCGAGAGCTTGGCCTGATCCACGCAGGCTTGCATCATCGCGGGACCGCCGGGGTCAATCCCATGACCCGCCGCGTCCATCACCGGCTGCGCGCCGATGGAGCCGATCGCGCCGCTCGCCACCAGCAGGTAGAAAATCGTGCAAATCACCAGGCTGCCGATCAGGCCGATCGGCATGTTGCGTTGGGGATTTCTGGTCTCTTCCGCGGCGGTCGACACCGCGTCGAAACCCACATAGGCAAAGAATATCGAAGCCGCTGCGCCGCCGATGCCGAGCCATCCCAAGGGTGCGAACGGTTCGAAATTTTCTGTTTTGATCACGGGCAGCGCCAGGGCGCAGAACAGCACCAAGGCCGCAACCTTGATGCAAACCAATACCGCATTCACGGTCGCGCTCTCGCGCGTTCCGAGCGCCAGCAGCGTGGTGACGAGCGCCGCGATGAACATGGCGGGCACATTGATAAAGCCGCCGGCGAAGTAGCCCTTGGACAGGTACAACGGGATGTGAATGTCGAAGCTATGGGCTATCAGGGGTACGAAATAATTCGACCATCCCACCGACACGGCGCTTGCTGCGATGGTGTATTCCAGGATGAGCGCCCAACCGACGATCCAGGCGATTAGTTCGCCCAAGACCGCATAGGAGTAGGTGTAAGCAGAGCCGGATACCGGCACCATCGCCGCCAGTTCGGCATAACAGAGTGCAGTGACCGCGCAGACGAAACCGGCGATGACGAAGGAGGCCATCATTCCCGGGCCGGCCTTCTGTGCGGCCTCGGCCGTCAAGACGAAAATGCCGGTGCCGATGATGGCGCCGACCCCCAGCATGGTGAGCTGGAAAGCCCCCAGCGATCTGGTAAGGGATCGCTTCTCGGCACTGGCCAAAATAGCGTCAAGCGGTTTGATGCGCCAATTCATGTCATCTCCCGTTTTGAATACTGCGCGGACTTTAGCGGCTTTCCTACGCTGCTAGCAAACTATTACTTCAGGCGTCTGCGCAATCTTATGTTTATCCATTCCACGGCTGCCGCGAACGCCATCGCGAAATACAGATATCCCTGCGGGATGTCCAGCTCCAGGGAGTCGGCGATCAGCGCAGCGCCGACCAGCACCAAAAACGCGAGCGCCAATACTTTGATCGTGGGATAGCGGTCGATGAAGCGGCTCACGGCCGAGGAAACCACCATCATCACCAGCACCGAAATGACGATCGCGGCCACCATGACCTCGATGTGTTTCGCCAATCCCACCGCGGTGAACACCGAATCGAGCGAAAACACGATGTCGATGATGCCGATTTGCAGGATGATCATCAGAAAGCTGTTCATCACGCCGGGCTTGCGGCCGCGCACTTTGCCCTTGAGCATGTCGCGAAGTTCCATGACGGTCTTCACGATCAGAAACACGCCGCCGGCGAACAGAATCAGATCGCGGCCGGAGACATCGGTGCCGAGTGCGCGAAACAAGGGATTGCGCAGCGTCGCCAGCCAGGTAATCGAGAAGAGCAGCGCAACACGCGTGAGCATCGCAAAGCCAAGCCCGAGGATGCGGGCGCTGCCGCGCTGTATCTTCGGCAGCCGTTCCACGAGCACGGAGAGAAAAATGATGTTATCGATGCCGAGGACGATCTCGAGCACGACCAGCGTCAGGAATGATACCCAGGTCTGCGGATCAGAGAGCAGATCCATCAGGCTCACGGGCGATACTCGGACAGGCTCCTAGGGCAGACCGTCGATTTCTTCCGGTTTGGTCGCCTTGCGCTCGAGCAGATCATCGACCCGCAGCCCTAAGTCGAGCGACAACGCGGCGGAAATGTAGATCGAAGAATACGTGCCGGCGATGATGCCGATGACCAAAGCGGCCGAAAATCCGCGCAAGGTCTCGCCGCCGAATATCAGCAGCGCGACGACCACCAGCAAGGTCACCAGCTTGGTCATCAAGGTTCGCGACAAGGTTTGATTGATCGATTCGTCGATGACCTGCGCGATCGACAGCTTCCTCGAACTGCGGGCGCGCTCGCGAATACGGTCGAATACGATCACGGTGTCATTCAGTGAATAGCCGATGACCGCCAGGACCGCCGAAATGGCGGTCAGGTCGAAAGTCATTTGCGTCAGCGCGAAAAATCCCACGACGCAGATCGGATCGTGCAAGACGGCGAAAATCGCGCCCAGCGCGAGTTTCGGGGTAAAGCGAAACAAGACGTAAATCAGGATCAGCGCCAGCGTCGCGGCCATGGCCACGCCGCCCTTGATGAACAACTCCTGTCCCACCTGCGGACCGACGACTTCGGTTCGCTGCAGCTTCACACCGGCGTCGGCCTTGCCGAAAATCTCCAGAATGTGGGCGCCGATCTGGTCGCCCTTCGCATTCGGGTCCGGCGGCAATCGCACCAGGATGTCGCGCGAACTGCCAAACGCTTGCACCTGGGCGCCTGCGACCCCGGCCGCGGCCAGCGCGGAGCGCAGCGCTTCGATATTCGGCGCCTGCGGAAAGTTCGTCTCCACCACCACGCCGCCGGTGAAATCGACCCCCAAGTTCAAGCCGCGGATCATCACCAAGGCCAGCGATGCGACGATCAAAAAGGCCGACAAGCCGTACCACACCTTGCGGGTGTGCATGAACGGGAAGCGCGTGACCTTGTGGAAAAATTCCATGGCTATCCTTTAGATCGACAGGCGGTCGAGCTTGCGCTTGCCGCCGTAAATGATCTGCACCAAGGCATGGCTGCCCATCACCGCGGTGAAGACCGAGGTGAAAATTCCGAGCACCAGCACCACGGCGAAGCCGCGGATCGCGCCGGCGCCGAAGGACCACAGCACCACGCCGGCGATCAAGGCCGTCACGTTTGAGTCGCCGATGGCTGACCAGGCGCGCTCAAACCCGGCCGCAATCGCGGCGCGCGGCGTGACGCCATTGCGCAGCTCTTCACGGATGCGCTCGTAAATCAGGATGTTGGCATCCACGGCCATACCGACCGTCAACACCACGGCGGCAATGCCCGGCAACGTCAACGCCGCACCGAACCAGGAAAGCAGGGCCGTGAGCAAAATCACGTTGGCCGCCAGCGTAATGTCGGCGATCACGCCGAAGACTTTGTAATAGATCCCCATGAACAGAAAGGCGGCCGCCATGCCGAACACCATCGCCTTGATGCCCTTGTCGATGTTGTCCTGGCCCAAGCTTGGCCCGATCGCGCGCTCTTCCACCGGAGTGAGCGGCGCCGCCAGTCCGCCCGCGCGCAGCAGCAAGGCGAGCTCGCGGCCTTCGATCGGATTGACGCCGGTAATGGAAAAATTATTGCTGAACACGCCGCGGATGGTCGCACGGTTGATGACTTCTTCGGTGGTGCGGTCGACTTCCACGCCCTGCGCATTTTTTTCGCGCGAACGATCGATGAATACGACCGCCATCAAGTGGCCGAGATTCTCTTGGGTGTTCTTCAGCATCTTTGCCGCGCCGCGGCTGTCCAGGCCGACCGACACAGCGGGTCCGTCCTGTGAATTCGGCTGGAAGGTCGCGTCGGTCAGCTGGTCGCCCGTGACCACCACGTCGCGCTTCAGCAGCACGGGTTGCTTATCGCGCGTGTAGTACAGCTTCGAGCCCAAGGGCACGCGGCCGGTGGAGGCCGCTTCGAGCGGATTGTTGGCCTCATCGACCATGCGAAATTCCAAGGTCGCCGTCTTGCCGAGGATCTTTTTGACCTCGGCCGAGTTTTGCAATCCCGGCAGCTGGATGGCGATGCGATCGACGCCCTCCTGCGCAACTTGCGGCTCGGACACGGCGAGTTCCGGGCTGTTGAGACGATTGCGCAGAATGACGATGTTTTGTTGAACGGCGTAATTCTGCCGTTCCTTGATCTCCTGCGGCGTCAACTGCA
>Ga0210388_10001798_pt1 | contig 16836 bp, 18 predicted proteins | sample IncBWC19OmetaG_FD_155485 | JGI IMG/M metagenome (GOLD analysis project Ga0210388, IMG submission 155485) | Forest soil microbial communities from Barre Woods Harvard Forest LTER site, Petersham, Massachusetts, United States - Inc-BW-C-19-O ... | reverse complement strand
ACCAACAACCCCGCCATCGACAGCTCGCCCGCCTTCTCGCCGGACGGATCGCAGATCGCCTTCGTGTCGAACCGACAGGGCTCGCCACAGATCTTCATCATGTCGGCCTCGGGCGGCGGCGCCAAGCGCGTCACCTTTCAGGGGAAGTACAACCAGACGCCGCGCTGGAACCCGCGCGCGGACAAACCGCAGATCGCCTTCACGGGACGCGACGAACGTGGCGTGTTCGACGTCTTCATCCTCGACGTGAAGAGCGGCCGGGTCGATCGGGTGACGCAGGGGAAGGGGTCGAACCTCGACCCGACCTGGTCGCCGGACGGGCGCCTCCTGGCCTACGTCTCCAGCCGCGGCGGCCTCTTCGTGAACAACCCCGAGACCCACCACGAGGTCCAGGTCTGGCGGGGGAGCGCGTCGTCCCCCTCCTGGGGCCCAGCGCCTTCGGCCCGCTGAAGCCAGGGCTCGATCGTCCCGGTCGCTCGTCAAGCTCGAGCGGACGAAGATTCAGGATCTGCTTGCGGGTCTCGCCGCGCAATTTAGGTTTTTTCGTATGACAACAGATCCTGTTTGCGGAATGGACCTCGAGGAGTCGCAGGCCAAGGCGTCGGCGGAATTCGAGGGAAAGACCTACTACTTCTGCTCCGATGCCTGTCGCGAGGAGTTCGAAGCCAGCCCCGAACAGTACGCGCTCGGCGCCAATGCGGGCGCCTCGGCGTCGCCGTAGCGGCGCTTTACCTCCGGGCCCGCGTGGCGCAAGCTTCGCGGCGCATGAACCTCGCGACCGTCGACATCGGGACCAACACGACCTTGCTGTTGGTGGCAAAGGTGTCGCCTGGGGGTGCCGTCGAGTTGGTGGAGGAGCGCGCGGAGATCACCCGGCTCGGGCGCGGCATCGGCGCAGGGGGGGCCCTGGGGGAAGAGGGAATCGCCCGAACGCTGGCGACGCTTCGGGAGTACGCGGCGGTGGCGCGCCGGCACCAGGCCAAGATCGCCGCGATCGGAACGGAGGCGCTGCGGCGGGCCCCCAACGCGGCCGCATTTCTCGATCCGGCCGCGGAGATCCTGGGCAGCCCGATCGAGGTGATCGACGGCGCGCGCGAGGCCGCGCTGACCTTTCGGGCGGTGGCCGACGCCTTTCCCGCGGCCCTGACCGGCGCGCTGACGGTGATCGACATCGGCGGTGGCTCGACGGAGATCGTGATCGCCACCGGAGGCGCCGTGACGTTCAATGTCAGCCTGCCGCTCGGCTCGGTCCGGCTGACCGAGCGCTTCATCCATCACGATCCGCCCCGCGTCGAAGAGATCGCCGCCATCGCCGCCGCCGTCGACGCCGCGCTGGCGAAGGTCCCGTTCCCCACCCCCGGCGCCGCCCCGGCGCCCCTGGTCGGCGTCGCCGGGACGGTGACCTCGCTGGCCGCGATGGCCGAGGCGCTGGTCAGCTACGACCCCGCCCGTGTGCATGGCTACCGGTTGTCGCGGGAGGCCTTGGACGATCAGATCGCGCGCCTGCGCGTCGGGACGCAGGCCGCGCGGGAGCGAATCGTCGGCCTCGACCCCCGCCGCGCCGACGTGATCCTGGCCGGCGCGCTGATCCTGCAGCGGATCGCCGCCGCCGCCGGTGTGGCCGAGGTGCAGGTCAGCGATCGCGGTATTCGCTGGGGGCTCATGCAGGAGCTGGCTCGAAAGGCTTCGATGCAGGGCGTCGCTTGATACGGCCGGGCTCCGACGGTATTTTGTGGGCCATGCGCCGCGTCTGGCTCCCATGGATCTCGGGCCTGGCGTGCATGGCGGGGGCGGGCTGCCACAGCAGGTCGACCCCCATCCAGGCCCCCTTCGCGGACGACTTCGACCGCGCCGAGCTCGGCGACGCCTGGAACGCCACCTCGACCGCCTACCGCATCGAGAACGGCAAGCTCGAGGTCTCGAACGCCTACAACCACCCCGCCTGGTTGCGCCGCCGACTGCCGCCCAACGCCGTCATCGACTTCGACGTCATCTCCAAGAGCCCCGCGGGCGACATCAAGGTCGAGCTTTACGGCGACGGCGAGTCGTTCGATCCCGACAAGGGGAGCTACGATTCGACCGGCTACGTGGTCATCTTCGGCGGCTGGCACAACACGCTGTCGGTCATCTGCAAGCTGGAGGAGCATGGGGCCGGTCGCAAGGCCGAACGGGACGACATCAAGGTGACGCCCGGCCAGCACTATCATTTCACCATCACCCGAAAGGACGGTGCCATCGACTGGGCCATCGACGGACGCCCCTTTCTCTCCTGGACCGATTCCGAGCCTCTGGCCGGCCCGACGCATGAATACTTTGCGGTCAACGACTGGGAGGCCGACGTGACGTTCGACAATCTCCATATCCGGCCGGCGCCCTGACCACCACGATGGACGAGCCTCCGCCCAGTCCCCGTTTCGATGTCGGCCACGCCCTGGCGGGGCTGGCCGGGCGCAAATCCGCGCTCATCTACATGCACGACAACCCCGATCCCGATGCGCTGGCCGCGGCGCTCGGGCTCAAACACCTCTTCGAGCACGAGCTCGGGGCGACGGTGATGCTGGGGCACGGCGGGATCGTCGGGCGCGCCCAGAATCGCGCCATGGTCGACACGCTGGGGATGCCGCTCTCGCCCGTCGAGCAGATCGACCCCGACGCCTACGAGATCATCGCCATCGTCGACAGCCAGCCCGAGACGGGGAACAACTCCCTGCCGCCGGGGCACCGGATCGACGTGGTGATCGATCACCACCCGGTCCGGCCGGCCAGCGCCCGCGCCCCCTGGTGCGACATCCGCCCCGACTTCGGCGCCACCTCGACGATCGTGTTCGAATACCTGCGGGCGCGCGGCATCCCGCTCGACGCCAAGCTGGCGACCGCCTTCTTCTTCGCGCTGCGGACCGAGACGCGCGACCTCGGCCGCGAGTCGACCGGCGCCGAACGCACCGCCTACCTCGCGCTGGTCCCGCTGGTCGATCACGGGCTCCTTTACCGGATGAGCCATCCCAAGGTACCGCGCGAGCATTTCGCGGCGCTCGACCGCGCGCTTCGCTCGGCGCTGGTGTTCGGTGACGTCGTCGCGGTGAACCTGGGGACGCTCGGCTATCCCGATCTGGTCGCCGAGATCGCCGATCTGCTGCTGGCCTACGACAGCGCCCGGATGGTCCTCTGCCTGGGTGAGTACCGACAGAACGTCTATCTGTCGCTGCGAACCGAGGCCGACAACGCCCGCGCCGGCGCCATCATGCGCCACATCGTCGCTCACGACGGCGCGGCCGGCGGCCACGGCACCATGGCCGGCGCCCGACTCTTCGCGCAGGTCCCCACGGAGGCAAAGCTCGAGGAGACCTTCCAGGAAATGGTGCGCCGGCTGATCGAGACGCTGGGCCATCCGCTCACGACCGGCGAGCCCCTACTCCGCCCCCCGGCCACCCCGAAGGCGGCGAGCTGAGCTAAACGATGCCGACGGCGCCAGCGGGGGCGGCGCCTTCGACCGGAGCGGCGTTGTCCTGATGGGCCAGGCCGAAATAGAGGCCGATGGCCATCAGTAAGAGCACGCCGGCGGACAGAGCGAAGGCGCGCGCCGTCCGACGGCGGGAACGGGTCGCGACCCAGGTCGCGCTCTGCCCTCTATCCGATCGCGCCGATCGCGCCGATTGCGCCGATCGTGCACGGCGACGGCGAACGCTGACCCGCTCACGACGTAGCTCCGGCGCGAGGGGAGAGATCGGGTCCCCGTCATCGCTGCCGACACTCGACTGGCCGTTCGTCATGCCCGCGGCTCCTTGCGAAGGTGCCGGGCAGCTTAACCCAAACAAATTGTCGGATCTATCGAACGTTTAGCGCGACGACCAGGCCCCAGACGACCAGCGAAATCACTGAAGCGGCCACCAAAGCAAAGATTGTCCGCTTCTTCTCTTTTAGTTCTTTGATTCCGGAAACCACGACTAAGAAATTCCCCCTCTTGAAAAACCGACTGCCTACACATGCGCACTCGCGCTCCTCAAAGCAAGGGCCCGGCGCTTTTCGTCACCATTCAGTATCGGCGGCTCGGATGACTCTTGAGCATCGCCGCCTCCCCGTCACGAACCTGGCGCATGATCTCCACCGTTCGCTGGCAGTACGGACAAAGAGCAACCTTGGCCCCCGACAGGAGCGGGACCACCCTCAAAGTCCCCTTGCATCGACTGCGCTCGGTGGACGGTCGCACGACGACGTTACTATATGGGACAAGGCCGGCTCATGCACGCGCGTCGCCGTCGATGCTGCCGCGACGCTCCCAGGGACGCCACCTGGCTCCCAGGGACGCGACCTGGTCGTGGGACGCCTCACTGCTTGGCGAGTGACGGGAAGACCGGGCAGCCGCGTGGAAACGGACGATCGTGGTTGCGATCAGTGCGATCGAAAGGCGACGGCTCGCCGGCGGACTCGCCGCGCTCCGGACCACGACAAAGGCCGGAATCGGAACAAGCCACCAGACGGTCGATCGCCAGGTTGCGGCTGGCCGTCACCGGCCGCGCAAAATGCGGACAGTGCACCACGACCGCCAGCAGTACGGATCGTCGCACCAACCGAGACTACACCCGTTGGTCACGCCGCGGCGAGTTGCGGCGCGACCAACCAGGCCCGCGCGGAGCGCATCGGGCCGCCGTCCGGCTTCTCCCCGAAGGGAACGGCGTTCTGGATGAGGTCGTGCCAACCGTCGCCAAAATCGCCTTTTCGCGCGTCGAACGTCACCGCCACGAGCGCCGTGTGTCCGAGTGGGCTCTCGATGAGCATCTCGCCCGGTCGGGCCCCTTCCGCGCCGGTAAACGTCCCCACGGCGCGGTAAGCGCCTTGGCCGAACGGCTCGACCTCCCGGCTGTAAAAGGAGAACAGGTCGCGTCCGCTGTTGACGCCGCTGGTCGCGTCGATGGCCAGCCGCACGCTGACCCTGTCGAGGTCCGGGCCGAAAGCGAGGCCCGACTCCCAGTCCGCAAACTTGCCGCGCAGCAGGAAATCGCCGCCTCCGACATCGAGCTCCACGCTCGGGCGGACGGTCGTCGCGACGGATGACTTTTGCTGAATGATGGTTGCCACGCCCTCACCGTATGCACGGTGTGACGTCGGTCTAGCGACGTGGTCGAGCTGGGGGATGTCGGGACACTGGCGAAGCCGCGTCCCGATCGGGATGGGCGACCTCAGGAGGCTGCGCGTTCCGCCCCAGCGTCCAGCTCGGCGGATCGCTGGCGGGAAACGACTCGTCCGAGGATTCGTCGACTTCGAGATCGTTCGCGGCCGCCTCCTCCTGCGCCAGCTCGGCCTTCGTGCTCGTTTTCTTGTCGGACATCGCCAACCTCCTCGCGTCGACCAGGCGGAAGATGGCCATGCCGGAAAGGTCGCGAAAGGTGGGCTGGTGCCCGATTTCGCGGTAAAAGGGCCCGGCAAAAGGAGACTCCATGACGAACAAGGGCGCAATCATCGCGGCAATGGCGGCAGGACTCTTCAGCGCGGGAGCCCCGCTGGCGGCGTCGGCCGCCGACTCGGCCAAGGTTCACTGCCAGGGGGTGAACTCCTGCAAGGGAAAGAGCGCCTGCTCGACCGCCACCAGCGGCTGCGCCGGTCAGAACGGCTGCAAGGGGAAGGGCTGGATCGAGATGTCCGAGAAGGACTGCAAGGCCAAAGGCGGCACCGTCGCCAAATAGACGGCCCCGGCGCTCGGAGGTCTCCGAGGCGGTGCCTCGGCCTGTGGTTATCCCGCCCGGAATTGAAAGTCGCGTTCGCGGACGACCTGCCGCTCGACGAGGTCGACCAGGAACGCGCGCCCCTCGCCGATCATCCCGTTGAAGGTGAGGAGGTACCAAACGTCCACCGCCCAGCGGACGTGGCCGCTCTCGCAGGGCGGCGACCACTCGGTCGGCTCGAGATCGCCCAGCCCCGGTGGGCGGACGCGTCCGTTCACGCGCAGCTCGCGGAACGGCGTCGAGGCCCGCACGATCTCGACGGCGTTCGAGGCCGCCACGGGCTGGATCTGCCGCCGCCATTCGCTGACCAGCCGCAGCCGCGCCGGACTGCCGCCGAGATCGGTCTCCGCCTCGTAGGCCTCGTCGGCAGGCAGCCCGGCAAAGTCCGAGACGTCGAACTCGGGAAAGAGGTCCTCGGCGTCGATCTCCTTTTCGCGTGCCGCCACTGCCTCCTCGAGCTCGCGCCGCCGCTCGGGCGTGTAGTAGGCGTAGAGCCGCAGCGCCGCATGGCGTGAGGGGAGCTTGTGATCCCAGTCGATCACCCAGAGCGCGCCGGCATAGTCCGCCTCGCCGAACGGGACCAGCGGCGGGATCGTAGCTGCGATCTGCGCTCTTGCGTCGGCCCCCTCGAACAGCCCCTGCTGCGCGAGGCGCGGGTGAACGCGCATCTCCGATCTCAGAAGGTCGCGCAGGTCGAGCGCCATAAGCGGTCGATTTTACGTCGGCCGGCCCGCCGCGCCTAGCGAGCTGTCTGGTTCGGGGCCCTAAAAGCGTCGCACGCCCCCCGCGACGAAGGCTCGGGAATAGCGGCATACTGGCGGGCGTGCGGTCCACGCGGCTCGATTGGAATCCGGCCGAAAACGCCCTGGCAGGGCTGTCACGCGCGGCGGTCGCGCGCGGTGCGCTCGACCTGACCGAGACGAATCCGACGCGCGTCGGGCTCCCTTACCCGCACCAGGCGATCGCCGCCGCGCTCGCCCGGGCGCCGTTCGCGACCTACGACCCGGCGCCGCTGGGGCAGCGGGGCGCGCGCGCGGCGGTCGCGGCCGACTACGCTGGCACCGGCGTCACGGTCGATCCGGATCGCGTGGTGCTCACCGCCAGCTCCAGCGAGTCGTACAGCTTTCTCTTCAAACTATGCTGCGACCCCGGTGATGCCGTCCTGGTCCCCGAGCCGAGCTACCCGCTGTTCGAATACCTGACACGTCTCGAGGGGGTCGTCCCCGTCAGCTACCGGCTGGCCTTCGACGGTGTCTGGCATGTCGACTTCGGCAGCATGACGGAGGCGGTCGCCAGCGCGCGCCGCGCCGGCAACCGCCCCCGCGCCGTCATCGTCGTCAACCCGCACAACCCGACCGGATCGTTTCTCAAACGCGACGAGCTGGCTCGTCTCTCCGCGATCGCGGCCGAGGAGGATCTGGCCGTCATCTCGGATGAAGTCTTCGCCGGCTACCCGCTCGCGCCCGACCCGACGCGCGTGACGACCGCCTCCGTCGATCCGGCGATCGAGGAGGGCGCCTCGGTCTTCAGCCTGGGGGGCCTGTCGAAGGCCTGCGGGTTGCCGCAGCTCAAGCTCGGCTGGATCGTGGCCGGCGGTCGTGACGCCGCGCGAGCGGTCGCCTCGCTGGAGCTCGTCGCCGACACCTATCTGTCGGTCGCGACCCCCGTGCAGGCGGCGCTGGGCGATCTGCTGGCGCTCGGCGCCGAGGTGCGCGCCGCGATCGCCGCCCGGGTCGCGGGCAACCGTGCCTGCCTGCTGGCGACCCTGCCATCTGCGTCCGGTTGCACGCTGCTCCCCGCCGAGGGGGGATGGTCGGCGATCCTCCGCCTCCCGGCCAGCCGCAGCGACGAGGCCTGGGCCGCCGGGCTCGCCACCGAGGCTGGCGTGCTCGTGCAGCCGGGCTACTTCTTCGACCTGCGCGGCGGGACCTTTCTGGTGCTCAGCTTGCTGCCCGCGCCCGAGCTGTTCGCAGCCGCGATCGCGCGAGTTGTCGCCCATGTCGAGACGGTCCTGAGATACTGAGCTGTGGCCGTGGCTCTCGCTCCCGCCTACGCGATCGCGATCTTGATGACCGCGGGGCCCGACGACGGCTGCCCTTCGCCGCGCCAGCTGGCGGAGGCGCTGTCGGCACATCTGCCGGGAATGGTGCTGCCGCTCGGGCACGCGACTGGTCCGACCACCTTGCGTCTCGGCGTCTCGACCGACGTCGCGGGCGCCATGCGGCTCGATCTCTCCGACCCGGAGGGGGGACCGCTCCTCCACCGCTGGCTGCCGGCGACCGATCGCGCGCACGCGGGGGACTGCCCGGCGCTGGCCGAGACGGCCGCGCTGATCGTCGAGCGCTACTGGCACGAGGTCGGCTACGACGTTCCACTCGAAACGCCGACCACGACGGCCAAGCCGCCGCCGCCCAAAGCCACCGCGCCCCCACCGCCGCCTCCCCCAACGGCCAAGGCCGAACCGCCACCGGTGGCGCCGGCGGTGGTCGCGAAGGCAAATCCATCGCCTGAACGTCGCGCGACCGAGCCGCAACCGCCGAGCGAGCCTTTGCCGCCCCCGCGCTGGTGGGTGGGTGGTGGCGTCGCGGGACTCTTGACCACCTCGGGAGATCGCGCGGGGGCGGCGCTGCTGGCGGTCGCCGTCGAGCGGCCCGTCTTCAAGCGACGCCTCGGCCTCCGGCTGTCGGCGGGCGCCGAGACCGGCATCTCGGTCTCGCTTGCCACCGAAAGCGCCGACGTGCTGCAATTCCCGGTGCGCATGGGTGCCTATCTCCCGATCGCGCTCGGTGTCGGGCAGCTCGAGCCCGGAATCGGCGTCGACCTCGACGTCGTGGCGGTCACCTTCACGCACGGATCGGCCTCGAAGACGAATCTCAGGGCCATCCCCGGAGTCGACGCCGCCCTCGGGTGGGCGCTGCCGCTGCCTCACGATTTTTATATTCGGGCGTTGGCGCAGGCTGTGACGCAGGTCCCCTACAACTTCGTAACTGCTTCCAACAACACGACAATCTTCACACCCCCCCGCTTTCACCTCGCGCTTGGGATAGAATTGGGCGTTTGGTTTCCGTGATGAAGCGAAACCGAGTCGGTCACTAATCATGGCAGAAGGTCCCGTGAATACACCTGGCTTGATGCGCGCTGCTCCCACCGGTGGGAGCCTGACCGCCGACCTCGACATGGTGGCGCGGTGCCGCCGTGGCGACGGCGTCGCCTGGCGCGGCCTCTACGATCGCTACGCGCCGATCGTTTACCGGTTCCTGTCGGCTTTCGGCGTACCGAACGAGGACCGCGAGGACGCCTGCCAAGAGGTGTTCGTGGCCGTCTACCGGAGCCTGGCCCGGTTCCGGGGTGAGGCGCGGCTGTCGACCTGGATCTACCGGATTGCGGCGCGCCACGCCGGCCGCATCTCACGCCGTCGCCGGGTGCGCAGCCTCCTGTCGACGCTCCTCGTGCAGCAACCGCCGCCGCCTCCCGCGCCGGATCCGTCGGAACGCAGCGAACGGCTGCAGATCCTCGACGAGCTGGTGAGCAAGCTGTCGCCCAAGAAACGCCTGGTGCTGGTCCTGTTCGAGATCGAGGGGGTCCCGATCGAGGAGGTCGCCAAGATCGCGGGCTGTCCCGAGAACACCGCCTGGTCGCGGCTGCACTACGCGCGCGCCGAGCTGATGGCGATGGCCAAGAAGAGGGTGCGATGACCCCGCAGCACCGCTGGCCCGACGGCCCGGACGAGCTCTCGGCCGAGCTGCGCCGGGCCCTCGACGAGGCGGCGCTGCGCGGCCCCGACGACATGACCCTGCGGCGGGGGTGGAGCGCGATCGCCACGCCGATGCCGCCGGCGCGTACCCGGCGCGGATTCTGGTTCGCCGGCGGCGTGGCGACCACCGCCGCGCTGGCGCTGGCCGGCTCGTTGTGGCTCTGGCCGCACGCGACGGAGCTTCCCTGGAGCGGGCACGGCAAGACGGTCGCCAAGGCCGAGAGCCCGGCGCCGCTTGGGTCCCGCCGGCTGACGCTCGAAGGGGGCGTCGAGGCGGTGCTCGGCCGCTCGAGCGTCATGCGCATCGAGGACGGCGCGCCACGAATCGAGGGGGGCGAGGTGAGATTCAGCGTGCCCCACCGGCAGCCCGGACATCCGTTCGTGGTCCGCGCCGAGGGCTATCGCGTGGTCGTGGTCGGCACGCGGTTCGGCATCAACGTGGACGGCAAGGCCGAGGACAAGACGGGCAGCAGGACCGATGGCCAGAAGGCGGTGGGCGTCGACGTCGACGAGGGGATCGTCGAGGTCTGGGAGGCGGCCACCCAGCGCCGTCTGGCCCGGCTTACGCCTGGCGAGAGCTGGCAGAGCCCCGACGTCGCTGCGGAGGCGCCCGCCGGGCCCGCGGCGGTCGAGCCGGCGCCCGCGCCCAGCGTGCCGGCAGCGACCATCTCGACGCAGGCGCGCATGCTCCGGCACGTCGGCAAGCACCCCACGGCGCACGCCCTGGCGCTCGCCTCGCCGGGAGAGATCACCTCTGAACGCGCGACCAGCCCCGCCGAGACGCCGACCGCCGAATCAACGGCGGCCCGCGCGGCGCTCGCCGCGGGAGATGCGCCGCGCGCGTTGCAACTCTACCGTGCGCTGGCACAGGGGACCGGCCCCTCGGCCGAGAACGCCTCCTACGAGGTCGGGAAGGTCCTGAACGAGAAGCTCGGCCAGCCGGCCAACGCCGTCGCCGCCTGGCGCGGGTACCGGGCGGCGCACCCCGACGGGATTCTGCGCGTCGAGGCCGACGTGTCGATCATCGAGACGCTGGTCCGCACCGGCGACACCGACGAGGCGCTGTCGGAGGCGAACGACTTCCTGCGGCGGCGCCCCGGCAGCGAGCGGCGCGCCGAGATCGCGCGGCTGGCGGGCGATCTCTACCGGGCGCGCGGCGACTGCCGCCACGCCCTCGCCGCCTACCAGATCACGTTGGGCGCCTCGCGGCCCCGCGACGCCGTCGAGGCCGCCACCTTCCACCGCGCGGCTTGCCTGGTCCAACTCGGCGACGCGGGTGGCGCCGACGCCGCGCGCGCCTATCTGCGCGCCTACCCGAGCGGGAAGTTCCGCGGCGAAGCGGCGGCTCTGACGAGCGGCGGCGGTTCGGCGCCCCGCCCGTAGAGGCGGTGGTCGTGACGCGGCGGATCTCGTTCGGCTGCGCGCTGCTGGCGATCCTCCTCGGCGCCTGCCGACAGACGGTGGTCCTCGACGATCTGTCTCCCGATGGTGGGCAAAGCGGAACCGGCGGCACCGGTGTCGGCCCGACCGACGCGTCGTCGAGTGACGCGCACTGCTTCAACACGCTACCGCTCGCGTTCGAGCCCGACACGCCTCAGGTTTTCGTCGCCCTCGACCGTTCGTCGGCCATGAACGCGACGCTCCCCGACGCCCCGTCACAGTTGGACGCCGCTCTCAACGCGCTCTCCACCGTCGTCTCGAGCTACGAGCCGTCGAGCGGCGGACACAACAACGGCAATCGGTCCCCGATCGAATTCGCTTTCCTCGATTTCCCGGAGAACCCGCTCGACTGCTCGATGGTCCAAGGTTGTTGCGCCAGCGATTACACGGAGACGACGAGCTACCAGGCGTTCGTGAACGCCGAATACGCCTGCAACAGCAACAACCCGCCGCCAAACTGCGGCGGTCAATCCAAGAGTCGACCGACTGCCGACGCCCTCCGCAAGGCCGTCACCTACTTCGTTGGTGGCGGGACGGCCACTCACGGTGACCAACACTACGTCTTGCTCGTGACCGACGGCGATCCGAGTGGCGATTGCTACACGGTCACCTCTAGCGACTGCGGGGATGCCCAATACGAAATCGCCACCCTGAACGCCATGGAAGTCACCACCGAGGTGGTGGCAATCGGGAGCAGCGCCACCTGCCTGAACCTGCTCGCCGGGAGCGAGATGATGACGCCCACCGTGGCCCAGACGGAGGACGCTCTCTACGATGCGCTCAAGGGAATCGCCGGGACGATCGCCCAGTCCAATTGCCGCCTGACACTGACGCAACCACCGAGCTCCGACCAGGTCGCCGTCACCTTCGGAGGAACCCGTCAGCAAGAAGACGCCAGCAGCAGCGACAACGGCTGGAGCTATGGGAGTGACGACACACGAATCATTCTCCACGGATCGCTTTGCGCGAACTACATCAGCTGGCTGACCAACCCATTCGGCAGCGGCTTGCAGATCTACGACGGTTGCGTTCCGAGCTACCTCGGATCGCAGCCTCCTAGCAGCACTAACTGAGCGCCGCTTCGAGGTCGGCGACGAGGTCGTCGACGTGCTCGATGCCGACGGAGAGGCGGACGAGGCCGTCGGTGATGCCGAGCGCGCGGCGACGCTCCGGGGGGATCGAGGCGTGGGTCATGATGGCGGGGTGCTCGGCCAGCGACTCGACGCCGCCGAGCGACTCGGCGCAGGTGAAGAGCTGCAGGCGCCGCAGGAACGTGCGCGCCTTGCCGAGCGCGCCGCGCCCTTCGTGAAAGGCGAAGCTCAGCATCCCGCCGAAGCCCGACATCTGCCGCTTCGCCAGCGCATGCTGCGGGTGCGAGCGGAGGCCGGGGTAGATGACCTGGGCGATCTCGGGGCGGGATTCGAGCCAGCGGGCGACGCGCAGGGCGTTGGCCTGGTGGCGTTCCATGCGGACGGCCAGGGTCTTCGTTCCGCGCAGAACCAGGAAGCTGTCGAAGGCCGGCTGGCTGCCGCCCATGGAGTTCTGGACGAAGGCGATCCGGGCCCGCAGCTCCGGGTCGCGTCCGATGACGGCGCCGCCGACGACGTCCGAGTGGCCGTTCAGGTACTTGGTGGTCGAGTGGACGACCAGATCGGCGCCCAGCTCCAGCGGGCGCTGGAAGAACGGGGTCATGAAGGTGTTGTCGACGGCCAGACGGACCTGGCGGGCGGCGCAGACACCTCCGATGGCGCGGATGTCGGCGAGGCGGAGGAGCGGATTGGTTGGCGTCTCGAGCCAGCAGAGCTTGGTGCGCGGGCCGATCGCGGCGGCGACCGCGCCCGGGTCGCGCGCGTCGACGAAGGTGAAGCCGAGGCCGAACCGGCGGAAGACCTTGTCGAACAGGCGAAAGCTGCCACCGTAGACGTCGTCGCCCGCGACGACGTGATCGCCCGCGTCGAGCGTGGCCAGCACGGCGGTCGTGGCAGCGACGCCGGCGTTGAACGCCAGCCCCCAGTCGCCCCCCTCGAGCGCCGCCAGGTTCCCCTCCAGCGCGAAGCGGGTCGGGTTCTGGGTGCGCGAGTATTCGAAGCCGGTGTGCTCGCCCGGCCCCTTCTGTGCGTAGGTCGAGGTCAAGAAGACCGGCGTCATCACCGCGCCGGTGATCGGCTCGGGGCTCTGTCCGGCGTGCACGGCCTGTGTTTCAATTCTATGCGAGGATCCTGAGAGGGTCCCCGCCCCCCCCCGCGAAGGACTCCGTCGGGCAGAGCCCGACTTCGTCCGCGCGATTCGCGGTCTCCGCTTCATGCGCGCCGCTCGGCCAGGAACTCGATGAGATCGATCTTGGTGATCACGCCGACGATGGCGTCGCCGGTCTGGACGACCACCATCTGGGCGTCGTTGAAGATGTTGCGCAGGAGGTGAATGCGCGTCGACGGCGTCACCGTCGCATAGTTCGATTCCACCAGCGGATCGATCGGCGCGTCGAGCCCGCCGTCGCTCTTGACCAGGAACCCGAGCAGGTCGACCTCGGTGACGAGGCCGGCGAGCTGCCCGCCCTCGTGCTCCAGCACCGGCATCTGCGAGACGCCCCCGTCGCGCATGGAGGCGATCACGTCGCGCACCGATTCCCCCTTCTTGGCGATGATGAGCGGACGCTGCTTTTTGTGGCGCAGGAGCTCGGCCACCGTCCCCAACGGATCGGGCTCGTCGAGGAAGCCGTTCTCGCGCATCCACTTGTCGTCGAAGATCTTCGACAGATACTTCGACGCGCCGTCGGGGAGCAGCACCAGGATGTTCTCCTTGCGCTTCGTCGTCTCGGCGTACTTGATGGCGCCCGCCACCGCCGCGCCCGAGCTGCCGCCGACGAACAGCCCCTCCTGGCGCACCAGCTCACGCGTCATCAGGAAGCACTCCTTGTCGTCGACACGCACGATCTCGTCGACCAGCTTGAGGTTCATCGTGCTCGGCAAGAAGTCCTCGCCGATCCCCTCGACGTAGTAGGCGAACGGCCGGGTCATCCGCCCCGTCTTCACGAACTCGTAGTAGAGCGAGCCGATCGGGTCGACACCCACCAGCCGAAAGCCGGGCTTCTTCTCCTTGAAGTAACGCCCGCAGCCCGAGATCGTCCCGCCGGTCCCCATCCCGGCGACGAAGACGTCGACCTCGCCGTTGGTCTGCTGCCAGATCTCCGGCGCCGTCGAGCTGTAGTGCGCGTCGGGGTTGGCGGGGTTGTGGTACTGGTTGGCGTAGAAGGCGCCCGGCGTCTCGGCGACGATCCGCTTGGCGGTCTGGTAGTAGCTGCGCGGGTCCTCCGGCTCGACTGCGGTCGGGCAGATGACCACCCGGGCGCCGAACGCGCGCAGTCCGGCGACCTTCTCTTGCGACATCTTGTCGGGCATGACGAAGACGCAGGCGTAGCCCCGCAGCGCCGCCACCAGCGCCAGCCCCATCCCGGTGTTGCCGCTGGTCGCCTCGACGATCGTGCCGCCGGGGCCGAGCAGCCCGCGCCGCTCGGCGTCGGTGACGATGTTGCGCGCCACCCGGTCCTTCATCGAGCCCCCAGGGTTGAGGTACTCGCACTTGACGTAGATGTCCGCGGCGACGTGGCGCGCCAGCTTCTGCAGCTTGACGATCGGCGTGCCGCCGACCGCCTCCAGAATGTTGTTCTTGGCGCCGGTCACGACGCGCGTCCTTCCGAACGCTCGGCCTTACGCCTTGAAGTGATCGCGCCCATGCGCCGACCGAAAGTGCTCGACCACGCTCTCTTCCAGCAGCTCCTGCATGGTCTGACCGCCGTAGCGCGCGGCGATGCGGTCGTCATATTCGTCGGCGATGATCGCGACATCTCGAATGGTGGTGGTCAGCTCTTCGTGGTCCAGCGTGTCCCCGCCGAGGAGCGTGTGGGAGAAGATAATCACGTCGCCCGCCGGGACGTAGGCGAAGGCGCCGAAGCGCAAGAGCGCGTTCATCTCCAACAGCTGCAGCGCGAGCGGAACCTCCATTGTCACGCCCTTGACCAGCTGGGCGACGCAGCGGACCACGGCCCGGTCCGGGTTCCAGGCGATGACGTTGATCATCACGATGGACGATCCCTGCTTGACGACGTAGAGGCCCTCGTCGACCTTCTTGAACGCGGGGCTCTTGCGCAAAGTCTTTTCGATGAGCTGGCAGCTCGTCTTGGCGGCGGCGTTCATATCCAAATCGGTACCACGGATAAAGTAAACTCTCCACCGCGATGCGCACCTGCAAACACTGCGCGCACCCCAGCGCCGACCACCTGGCATTTTGTGCAGCGTGTGGGCATTGGCTGGGGTCCCCGACCTCAGGGATGTCGGCGTTTGGTGGAATGGGCGGCGGGCTCGGCGGGAACGGGACCGGCCGCGTCCGCGGCACGGCGGCCTTCTCGCGCACCATGGTGGCGGCCCCGCGGGAATCCGTCACCGGGCGTTCGACCGCGCCACTGCGGGGAGCGGCGACGACCGATCGGACCCTGGCCGACAGGCCCAAACGGGGGCTCTTCTGGGCGGGCGACGCCATCGGCTACATCTACATCTACCTGCGCGACAAGGTGGACGCCGGAGCCCGGCGGAAACGGCTGGCCGAGGAGCGGACCGGCGCCGAGGCGCTGCTCTCCGGCGCCCTCAACGAGCTGGCGGCGGCAGTCCTGCGCGAAGGGGTGCAGCACCCCGACTTCACCGGCCTCCTGGAGGCGATCGGGCGCGCCAACGCCCGCCGCGAAGCGGCGGCCGCCGACCTGGAGGCGGCCGAGACCCTGCAACAGAACGAGGCGACCCGTCTCGGCGCCCTGGTGGAGGCCGCCGAGGGCGAATGGACGGCGAACGACCGCACCAGCCGCGACGCCGACGAGATCCTGCGAGGCGCCGCCGAGGATCGCGACACCGCGGGGGTGCGTCTCACGCGCGTGAAAGACGAGCGGGCCCGTCTGATCCGCGAGATGAGCAGCAACTCCGGCGACGCGCGTGCCGCGCAGCTGGCGCATGACGCCGTCGGTCTCGCCGACGAGCAGCGCGCGCTGGAGGAGCTGACCGAGCGCCTGGATCGGCAGCTCGCCGATCTGCGCGACAATTCGGCGGTGCTGCGGACCGCGGCGGCAGCGTCCAAGGCCAAGCTGGAGGCCGCGACGGCCGCGCGCCGCGACGCCGCCTCCGCGATGGGCGCCAGCATCGCCGGGCGCCAGCGAGATCGGGCCACGGCCGAAAAGGAGGCGGTGGAGCTGACCGAGCAGCTCGGCCGGACCGCCGCCGAAATCCGGGCCCCCCACGGCGCGCTGCTCTCCTCCTACCAAAACATCGATCGCCTCGCGGAAACGATCGCCGATCGCGGCGCGCAGATCGCCGCCATCGAGCAGATGCAGGCCCACTACGATCAACGCAAGTTGCTGACCGGGGTGGGCCTGCTGACCAGCATGCTGATCGCCACCGCGGCGGCGCTCTGGGCCGTGCTCAGGTAGCGCGCGTCCCCTTTTCTCGAGCCGCCGGCGCGAACGACTCGACCACCTCATAGCTCCCGGGCTCGAACTTCGCGATCGTGAGGGCCTCCTGCAGGTAGGGAGCCGGGCCCGGGTCCCTCCGCATCGCTTCGTAGTCGGCGAGGCTCCGCCACTGTGAGTACATCGTGACCTTCGTGCCATCCAGGCTTCGGTGAAGGCTCGCGGAGATGAAGCCGGGTGCCTGGCGAACGTAGCCGTCGCTCACCTTGATGAGCAGGTCGACCAGCCGGGACTGGTTGGCTGGGGCGACGGTGAAAACGTTGATGAACGTCATGAGCTGAGCGTCCTTCGAGATTGTGGTCATCGCCTCTCCGTCAGGCTTTGGCGAGCGGCGCCGCTTCCAGCGCGACCAGGGCCCAGGCGGCGAGCAGCAACAGGCCACCGAGAGGGGTGACGGCGCCGAGCGTGGTCAG
>Ga0210388_10001795_pt1 | contig 16847 bp, 15 predicted proteins | sample IncBWC19OmetaG_FD_155485 | JGI IMG/M metagenome (GOLD analysis project Ga0210388, IMG submission 155485) | Forest soil microbial communities from Barre Woods Harvard Forest LTER site, Petersham, Massachusetts, United States - Inc-BW-C-19-O ... | reverse complement strand
CGCTGCAGCTTCCAGTAGATGGCCGCGAACGACCCCAGCATCAGCACCAGCTCGTACCCGCCCTTGATCGGCACGCTTTTCACGAAGATTGCCACGCCCAGCGAAATCACAAACAGTCCGGCAAACACCAGGACCGGCCGCCGCGCCTTGAGCGCATTCACCAGCAGCACAAAAATCGCCGGCATGGCCACGCATGCGTCATAATGCAGTAGCCGGGGGTTGGCCAGCACAATGGCCACAATGATCAGCGTCAGCCATACTCCATCCGTGTATTCGACGCGCAACCGCCGCTTGAGCGCAATCAGGCTGACCAGCAGCAGCGGCACGAAGAGCCCGCCAATGAGGTAAGGCATCGTCCCGACCGTGTGGTGCCACTTGCGGTCCAGCCGCGCCACGTTGCCGAAGACGCCATATCCGTACCCATCCTCGTCGATCAGCACAAATCGCAGCGAGCGCTGATAAGCCGCATACAGCCCCGGCGTCAGAATCTTCTGCGTCAGATACACCGCCATGGTCGCGATCGTGCAGACAGAGGAGCGTATCCATTGGCCGTATCCCGCAAAGACCGGCAGCGCGAGCATCAGCAGAAAGTTGACCTTGATCAACGCCGCAAAAAATACGGCCGCGTAAAACCATCCCCACACATTTCTTTTCAGCCCCGGAATGCCGGCAAGAAAGATCAGCAGGTAGAGCAGGCAGGCCATGTTGCCGCTCTCCAGGGCCAGCAGGCCGCCGAACTGCGGCGCGGCAAAAAAAATCAGCAGCGCGAAGAACGCATTCAGCCACCCCTGCCGAAAATAGAACCGCGCCATCACGATCGGCAGCGCGAATGCGCTGGCAAAACTGATCGTAAGGTAGAGAGGCCATCCCCAATGCGCCGGCATCAGCCGCGCCAGCGGAGCCCCGGCAAAGAGAAAGATCGGCGGATATACAAATCGCAGGGCGCCGAAGTGCTCCGCACCGTAAGGATCTCCGCCGCTCATCCACTGATTCAGGCCCGTCGCATAGACATGGGCATCGGAGAGTAGAAACGGCTGCAAGTGGCCGTGATACAAAGCCAGATAACCGGCCACCGCCAGCGCAAAAGCCGCCAGCAGCTCCCAGAGAGCTGGAGATTTCACAGGTTGATCGACGGACGAGTCCGTGCCGAGTTCGCTCGTTCTGATATTCACAGGAAGTCCTTGAGGGGTTTTCGAATCGGAACTGCCCCGACTATATCGTCGACGGCGAATTTCACCGCGTAAATTCTTCGTCTCGCCGGGAGAGCTCGCGGGAGCGAAAATGAAAAGACGATGAACGCTTTTGTTTTAGCCGGAGGACAAAGCACTCGCATGGGCCGCGACAAGGCGCTCCTTGAGTGGCAGGGCCGTCCGCTCATCGAGCACGCCCTCGCCGGCCTTCACAAACTCGGCGTGCATCCGAGCATCCTGGGCACCCGGCCCGATCTCGAGAGCTTCGCTCCGGTCATCGCAGATAATTTTCCCGGCCACGGTCCGCTCGGCGGAATCGAAGCGGCTCTCTCGACCTCCGACACGGACCTCAACCTCTTCCTGCCCGTCGATTTGCCGCTCCTGCCCGTGGAGTTTCTGCGCTGGCTCATCGCCCGCGCCCATCTCACCCAGGCGGCCGCTACGGTTCCGCGGATCGAGGGCCGTCCGCAGCCGCTCTGCGCCGTCTATCATCGCCGCTTGCTCTCCGGAATCCAGGCCTCGCTCCAGCAGGAAGACGCGAAGGTGACGCGGGTCATCGAGAACTCCGCTCGCGGCGCGGGGCTGCGCATCGACTGCTTCGACGCAGAAGCCATCGCCGCCGCGCAGGCCGATCCCGGCACGTGGCCGCGTGCCTTTCCCGTGCACCGCTGGTTTGCAAATCTGAACACGCCCGGCGATCTGGCCAGGGCCGCGCTGGAGCAAAGGCCGCTCATCCACTAAGCTGTCAGAAGGAGCGAGTTCTTGGCCAGCAACCCTGATCCATCACCGAACCTTCCCGAAATCGAAACCATCGTTCCGCGCGGCGAGCAGAACGGCGCGAACGGCCACGCCGCCAACGGCTCCTCCAGCCACGAGGAACAGGGCAATGCCGAGGCCGCGCCCTACATCGCCTTCGAGAAGGTAACGAAGTCCTTCGGAAACCTCACGGTGCTCGATGAGGTCAGCTTTTTCGTCCGCCCCGGCGAGACGCTCTGCATCCTGGGTCGCAGCGGCGTCGGCAAATCGGTCTCTCTCCAGCAGATCATGGGCTTCCTCAAGCCCGACTCCGGACAGATTCTCGTCGCCGGCCAGAACATCTGCAACTACAGCGAGGAGCAGATGCAGCAGATCCGCCGCAAGGTCACCATGGTCTTCCAGAACGGAGCGCTCTTCGACTCGCTCAGCGTTGGAGAAAATGTGGCCTTCCCCCTGCGCGAGCGCCGCGAGCTCGCCGAAGACCAGATTCAGCAGATTGTGAACGGCCTCCTCGAAATGGTCGGCGTTTCCGGAATGTCCGACCTCCTGCCGTCGGATCTCTCTACGGGAATGAAGCGCTCCGTGGCCATCGCGCGCGCTCTCTCCGCGCAGCCAGACGCCATTCTTTACGACGAGCCCACCACCATGGTCGATCCGCTCATCGGCCGCCTTCTCGGCGATCTCATCCAGAAGCTCAAGCACCAGCTCCGCCTCACCAGCATCGTCGTCACCCACGACATGCGCTTCGCCGAGCGCCTCGCCGACCGCGTGCTCTTCCTGCACCAGGCCAAGGCCCACTTCTTCGGCACCATGGACGAGATGAAAGCCTCCGACGACGAAATCCTGCGCCAGTTCCTCGAACTGGACGCGCTGGTGTTGCCCGAGGCCTGATGAACCCGCAAGCAAGTGCAGCAGATTTCATAGGAACCTGGCGGCTCCTCGACTATTCCTTTCTTCACGACGACGGCGTGATCGAGAAGCCGTGGGGAACAGAAGTGCGCGGCTACCTGCTCTACTCCGCAGAGGGATATATGAGCGGCAATCTCGGCCCTGCGCGGCGCAGGCGCGGAGTCATCGAGCGCATCAGCCCCGATCCGGAATCAACCGACCGCCCCCGCCGCAACCGCCGCTACATCGCCTACACCGGACGCTACACCGTCGAAGGCGACACCATCACGCACCACGTGGAGGCAAGCCTCTTTCCCCTCTGGGTGGGTCGTGCCGAGGTGCGCCACTATCAGTTCGAGGGGAACAGGCTCACGCTGCGCACCGATCCGCTCCGGCACGGACGCCACATCATGGTCGCGCAACTGATATGGGAACGGGTCCAGTAAGACAACGCACACAATGAATCCGGGCCGCACCGGCCCGTATCATATCAAAAGGGGCATTCGCACGCAGGCCCCGATCTCCCGGCGCGACAAGACTCAACAACAATTTCATCTCAACCCCCACAGGAGCAGAGCTGGCGCGGATGACGTCTTCGAAACTCAACCCCACCTGGATCATCCTGCTGCTCGGGTCGCTGTGCGTCGTCACGCCCTTCGCGATCGACATGTACCTCCCTGCGTTCTCGCGAATTGCGGCGGAGTTCAAAACCACCACGCCCGCGATCTCTCTTTCGCTCTCGACCTACTTCGTCGGCTTCGCCCTCGGACAAATAGTCTACGGACCGCTCCTCGATCGCTTCGGACGAAAGCGTCCGCTGTATGTGGGGCTGATCGCGTATGTGGTGTGTTCCATCGGCTGCGCGCTCGCACCCGATCTCAGAACCTTTGTCGCGCTCCGATTTCTCGAGGCGCTCGGCGGATGCGTGGCGCAGGTGGCGGCCATCGCTATGGTGCGCGATTTCTTCCCGGTGAAAGAGAGCGCCAGGATATTCTCGCTGCTCTTCCTCATGATCGGCGCATCGCCGCTGCTCGCACCCACCATCGGCAGCCTGCTCATGGCGGGTCTCGGCTGGCGATGGATCTTCGTCCTTCTGGCGGCCATCGCATTTGTCATTCTCACGGTTACATTCTTCGTGCTGCCCGAAGGCCACCGTCCGGATCACTCCGTATCGCTGCGTCCCGGCCCCATACTGAATGGCTTCTGGAATATCGTCCGAAGTCCGCAATTCCTCACTTACACTCTCGCCGGAGCCTTCTCCTTTGCCGGACTCTTCTGCTTCGTATCCGGCTCTCCGGTTATCTTCATGGATGGCTTTCACATGGGCACAAAAGCCTTCGGCCTCACCTTCGCGGTGCTAGTGATGGGCTTTATCGGCGGCAACAATGTGAATGTCTTCCTGCTCCGCCGCTTTACCAGTCAGCAGATCTTTCTGGCCGCGCTGGCCACGCAGGTCTTCATCGGAGCGATCTTCCTGCTCGGCGCGCAAACGCATCTCATCGACATGAAAGCGACGATGGTGCTGTTCTTCGTCTTCCTCTCCTGCATCGGATTCACCTATCCCAACGGAGCCGCAATCGGCCTCGCGCCGTTCTCACGCGACGCCGGCCGCGCCTCGGCGCTCCTCGGCTTCCTGCAGACCGGCATCGGCGCGCTCATCTCCATGGGCATCGGAGTGCTCGGCGTGCAGGCCGTGATCGCGCTCATGGCGGGCACCGCGCTGATGGCGCTCACCATTCTTCTTGTCGGTAGAAGATTCGTCGGCGAACTGATAATGAACGAGGAGCGCGACGTGGCGCTCGCGCACTAGCATCCTGAGCAGCTCATTTGATCAAACTGAATTTGTCATCCTGAGCGAGCGCAGCGAGTCGAAGGACCTGCGGTTCCTGCAGGTCAGCAACGAATCTGACCCACCGGAAAACAGAGATGGTTTGCTCAAAACGCCTTAATACCGCTTCACCACCGCAGCGGGCGCCGCGCCGGAACGGCCATGAAGCAGCCATTCCACAGGCACTCGCACATCCTCTTCCCGAGCCTCGCCCTTGATCCGCGAGATCACTTCTCCCTGGTCATCGAGAATGATGGTTCCCGGAACGATGTCTCCCAGGCCGAAGCGGCCGAGCGTGTCGGAATCGGATCCGGCCCAGACGTCAAGGTGAACATCCAGCTTCGTCAGCAGTGGCTCGATCTTTGCGCGGTCCTTGCTTTCATCGATCGAGACAGCCACGAAGTGGACTTTATCCCCCGCAAATTCCCGCGCCATCTTCGAAAGCCGGGGCAGCTCTTCCTGGCAGGGACCGCACCAGGTCGCCCAGAAATTGAGCACCACAATCTGGCCGCGCAGACCGGCCAGCTTCTGCGTATGGCCGTCGAGATCTTTCAGCGACAGGTTCGGAGCGCGCTCCGCGGGAGCGACCCACGCAAAAAGCGCCAGCACGCAGACAATTAGGCTTTGACGAAACATCATCATCCAGACTCTAGATGGCGCACTCCTCTCCGTCCTGCAGCGAATGATGGGTCTTTTCCTCATCCGAAGGGTGGAGTGGCATCCGGCGATCGTTCGGGACTTCCGCCCGAAGCGGCCCATCCCGGCACGGGATAAACTAAAACTGTGAAGATTGCGCTCGCCCAGATCAATCCCACGGTTGGCGACTTCTGTGGAAACGAAGAAAAGATCCTCGACTTCACCCGGCGCGCCCAGCAGGGCGGAGCCGACCTGGTCCTCTTTCCCGAACTCGCCGTCTGCGGATATCCGCCCGCCGATCTGCTCGAAAAACCAGCCTTCGTCGCTCGCGCCAGCCAGATCGTCGACGAGATCGCCGCGAAGACGGCAAAGAGTCCCACCGCCATCATCCTTGGCTACGTCACGCCCGCCCCCCACGGCAGCGGCAAGCGTGTGCGCAACTCCGCCGCTCTGCTGCGCAACGGCCACGTCGAGTTCGTGCAGTCGAAGATGCTGCTCCCGTTCTACGATGTCTTCGACGAGCAGCGTTACTTCGCGCCCGCAGAAAGACAGCGGCTGGTCTCGCTCTGCGGCGACCAGGTAGCGCTCACCATCTGCGAAGACACCTGGAACGACAAGAGCTTCTGGGAGAACCGCCTCTATACCGTCGATCCGGTAGAAGAGCTGATGCGCGGCGGCGGCGGACTCATCCTCAACATCTCCGCCTCGCCCTACTGGCGCGACAAGCGTGAGACGCGCCGTGAGATGCTCGCCGCCATCGCCCGCCGCCACAATGCGCCCGTGATCATGGTGAACCAGGTCGGCGGCAACGACAGCCTCATCTTTGACGGATCGAGCATCGCGCTCAACCGAGAAGGGGAAGTGATCGCCCAGGGCAAGTCCTTCGAAGAAGATCTGATCTTCATCGACACCAGGACGATGACCGGCGACATGCATACGTCGAAATCCGACTCCGAGCACGAGGCCATCTTCAGCGCGCTCGTCCTCGGCACCCGCGACTACGTCCGAAAATGCGGCTTCTCCAAAACCATCGTCGGATTGAGCGGAGGCATCGACTCCGCATTAGTCGCAGCCATTGCCGTCGAAGCGCTGGGCAAGGAGAACGTCCTCGGAATCGGCATGCCCAGCCCCTACTCCTCGCAGGGATCCATCGACGACAGCCGGCAGCTCGCGGAAAATCTCGGCATCCGCTTCGAGCTGATTGGAATCTCCGACCTCTTCGGCCAGTACAACAAGGCGCTCGAACCCATGTTCGCCGGACTCAAGCCCGACATCACGGAAGAAAATATCCAGTCGCGCATTCGCGGCAATCTGCTCATGGCGTTGTCGAACAAGTTCAACGCGCTGGTCCTCACCACAGGCAACAAGAGCGAGATGTCCACCGGCTACTGCACGCTCTACGGAGACATGGTGGGCGCGCTCGCAGTCATCGGCGATGTGGTCAAGACCGAGGTCTACGCGCTCTGCCGACATCTCAATCGCGAGCGCGAAATTATCCCCGAGTCCATCCTCGAGAAGCCGCCTTCCGCCGAGCTGCGCCCCGACCAGAAGGACACCGACTCGCTCCCGCCCTACGATGTGCTCGATCCTGTCCTCGAAGCCTACGTCGAGCGCTACGAGACTCCCGAAGCCATTGCGGCGGCAAACAATCTCGATCTCGAACTGGTGCGCAAGGTCGTCAAACTGGTGGAGCGTAGCGAATACAAGCGGCAGCAGGCAGCCCCCGTGTTGAAGGTCACCACCAAGGCCTTCGGAATGGGCCGGCGTTTCCCCATCGCCGTGAAGGTCCAGGTTTAAGCATTGAAAATTTCACGCACAAAGAGGAACAGATGCAGGTAAGTCTACGTGTGGCCGGCGCCACTCTGGCAATTGCACTCACATGCGCGGCAATCGCACCCCTCCGGGCGCAGGAAACGGGCTCTGCGCCCCAGACCCTCCCAGCCGCGCCCGCCGCGGCTCCGGCGCCCGCCGAGCCGCAGTTTCCTCCCGTCGGCCCGGCCAACTTCACCGCGGCGTCTCCCACACGCGAAGCGGTTCAGCAGTTTCTCAAAGTCTCCTGGGGCTACGATACCGATCGCGTATGGCAGGTCTTCGCCATCGAGAACACGCCCGCGCCCAACGTCGCCAAGGTGACCGTCCACGTCGCGCAGAAGAACAGCCCGCAGCAGATCGCGACGCTCATCTTCTACGTCACCCCGGATGGCAAACACCTCATCGCCAATGACGTCCTGCCCTTCGGCGCGAACCCCTACGTCGATACCCGCCGCACCCTGGAGTCCCGCGCGGCCGGCCCCAGCCGCGGCAGTGCGGATAAGAAATTCGAGTTCGTGGAGTTCGCCGACTTCCAGTGCCCGCATTGCAAGGCCGTGCAGCCCGTCATCGAGCGCCTCACTCAGGATTTCCCCAACGCCCGCTTCGTCTTCGAGAATTTCCCGCTCACCTCCATCCACTCCGAGGCCTACAAAGCCGCCTCCTACGGCGTCTGCGTGGCCCAGCAGGGAGGCGACGCCGCCTTCTTCAAATACGCCGACGCGGTCTTCGCCAATCAGGAAAGCCTCACCCCGCAGACCTCGGATGCCACACTCGGCGACGCCGTAGCCAAGGCCGGACTGGACGCGGCCAAGGTCGGCTCCTGCACCTACACTCAGGCGGGCAAGGCTCCGGTCGACGCATCCATCAAGCTCGCCCAGGACCTCAACGTGAACGAGACCCCGATGCTCTTCGTCAACGGCCGCCAGATCCCCGTCGGAGAAGTAGCTAACGGAGAGCTGCCCTACGAGAAACTGAAGCAGATCGTCGCCTACCAGTTCTCACTCGACCAGTAGAAAACGACATCGGGTGCCCCACCCTATCGGCGTCTTCAGCCGATAGGATGGGAGACCACGAAACCCAGCCCCCTCCCATCGAATCAGAATCCCCGCAAAAAAAAATCCATACTCCTTGTCGATTCCTGATGACCTCAATCGTTATTGGCGTAGAAAATCCCCAAGAGGGGAAACAAGGAGAATGCGATGCCGCAATACATGCTTTTACTGCGTGAGAATGGTGAAGCCCGGACGAAGCTGAGCCCGGAAGAGATGCAGAGAGTCACGGAGAAGTACATGGCGTGGCGCAAAAAGCCTTTTGTCGTCGACGGCCAGCGGCTGGACGAGCCCGGACGCGTCATGGCGAAGAAGAACGGCAGTGCGGCGACCGTAACCGACGGCCCATTCAGCGAATCCCGGGAGGTCCTGGCCGGTTACTACACCATCGAGGCATCCAGCTTCGATGAGGCAATTAAGCTGCTGCACGATCATCCGCACGTAGACTTCGGATCGATCGAGGTCCGCCAGGTCTTCGCTCGGCCCCAGTAACGGACATGTCGCTCATAGAGGTTATGGACGAGAGCACCGAGACCGTCGAACTGAGCAGCCCCCTGTTGCTGGAGCACCTCTTCCGCCGTCAGGCGGGGAGGATTGTCTCCTATCTGGCCGGGCTGCTCGGCTCGCGGCGTCTGCAGTTGGCCGAAGACGCCGTTCAGGAGTCCATGCTGCGCGCCACGCAACTGTGGCCGTTTCACGGCGTTCCGGATAAGCCCGAAGCGTGGCTCTTCCGCGTCGCGCATAACCACGCCATCTCCGCGCTCCGCCGGGATACCAGCTTCGAAAGCAAGTCCGCGGAGCTGATCGCACTGCTCGAAGCCAGAACGCCCCACTCCGAAGAAGATCTCGACCTTGAACAGAATCTGCGCGACGACGAGCTCCGCATGATCTTCATGTGCTGCCATCCCGAGCTGCCCCGCGACGCCCGCGTAGCCCTGAGCCTCAAACTCACCGGCGGCTTCAGCGTGGGTGAAATAGCGCGCATCTTCCTCGCCGAAGAGAGCACCATCGCGCAGCGCCTGGTCAGAGCCAAGCGAATTATCCGCGACCGCAGCCTCCCCTTGCTCATGCCCGCCGCGGCGGACCTGCGCGAGCGTCTCGACTCCGTGCTCGACGTGATCTACCTGATGTTCAGCGGAGGCTACGCCGCCCACTCCGGCGAAGAGCTGATCCGCCGCGATGTTTGCCTGGAAGCCGTCCGCCTCGGGCGTCTGGTCGCCGCGTCGTCGATGGCTGCTCCGCGCGTGGACGCTCTCGTAGCGCTAATGGCCTTTCAGGCCGCGCGTCTCCCCGCGCGTACCGATGCTGCCGGAGATCTCGTCCTGCTCGAAGAGCAGGATCGCACCCTCTGGGACGACGGATTGATCGCGCTCGGCTTCCACCACTTCGACCGGTCCATCGCCGGCGAAGAATTATCCGAGTGGCACGCACAGGCCGCGATAGCGGCGATCTACGCCAGGGCTGAAACATCAGAGGCCATCGACTGGCCCGAGATCCTCGACCACTACGACCAGCTTGTCGCGATGAACCCCTCGCCCGTCGTGGCCCTCAACCGCGCGGTCGCGGTGATGAAGGTGCACGGTGCGGAAGCAGCCCTGCTCGCGCTGGCTCCGCTCGAAAATCACGCGGCCCTGCGCGGCTATCATCTCCTCCCAGCGGTGCGCGGACGCATGCTCGCGGAGCTTGGACGCTTCGCCGGCGCCGAGATGGCATTTCACGCCGCGCTCGCATGCGATTGCACGCAGCCAGAAAGACGATTTCTGCAGCGTCAGCTTGAGAGCGTACAGAGCTGAGCCGCCGGGCTCATTGTCGATCTATCGCGCAGCGCGAAGCGCCGTATCCGTATCGACGAAAGCAGTAAGAGTGGCTCCCTTCGGAATCTGCGCGGCCTCTCCGCGAACGAAGATGCTGCCCATCCCGAAAAAGGGAATGACAGCGAGCGATTCGGCTTTGCCGATGTGCGGTCGCCCTTCCATCGTCTCTGTTCCGGTAAGAGTGATCACCTCGCCGTCCGTGAGCGTGATGGAATGCACGGCAAAGGTAAGCGCTCCCGGAGCGCCCACCGCCGCCGGATGGTCGACCTGTAGCACCGTGGCCAGCACCGGAGTCAGCCTCGGAGCAACAAGAACGCCGCCGACAATCAGATCCCTCGCCAGCGCAATCGGCAGCCTGTCGCCCACCTCCAGGCCCTTCGATGTCACCGCTGCAGTGAAGGTAAGTGCGAGTGGCGTGCCGCGATTGAGGCTGCTTACCTCGTCGGGCGTCATCGTCAAAGCCGCAGGCTGAGCGCCGGCAACGGTGTAGATAGCAGAAGCAATCTGACTGCGCTGGCAGCCGGGCGCAACCGCGATCGCCTGGATCGACAGATTCGAAGACAGAGTGATCGGCCCCGTGTAGCGCGTAGACCTGGTTGTCGGAGTCCATCCGTCCGTCGTGTAGTAGATGATTGCGCCCCGGCTCCGGTCTTTCATACGAAGGATCGTTGCCGACGGATAGCTGCCGGAGTCGAGCGAGAGCCGCGGCTTCGCGGCCACCGCGCCGCAGCAACCGCCCGCCTGCATCGCCTGATCGTTAGCCTGCTGTGCGGACTGTAGAGCTGTCTGCTGTGCCTGCTGTGCCTGTTGGTTGGCCTGCATGACAGCCTGCTGTTGCTGCATCATCACCATCTGCTGGGTCGAATCCTGCGCGTTGGCAATCAGAGCGGGGAGCAGAAGCGGAACAAAGAACAGGAAGCGCATATCGAACCTCACATGTCACACCTCAAGACGAGCAGCAGGGAAGAGAGGTTTCGCAAACGCCTCGGAGATTTATCCCACGCGCCTGATCGATAAAGCCCAATCCCGGCAATGCGGCCTCGTTTTGATGGGCTCAACGCGAATCCATCACGGAACAGCCTCGCCTCGTCCCTTGGACCCCGCCAATCTGGTGACACCCCGCAACAAAAGGGCGCATACTACGTCTAATGAGGCAGAGTTCCGTCCGCTTCGGGAGTCACCCATGCGCAATCTAGCCGTTTCTAATCGTTGGCAGGCATCCTTGATGCTGGCAGCTACCCTGGTGCTTTCTGGGACAGCACTGGCCCAGTCCACACCCAGCCAGCCGTCAGCCACGCCACCGGCCAGCCCGTCCCAGACGAGCCCGGCCCAGACGAATGCGCCCCAGCAGAGCCAGGCCACGCCACAGACTCCGCCGGCCACGAACCAGCCCACCGCTGCCCAGCAACAGCCCCCCTCGACGCCTGAGGCCGCACCGGCAGCATCCAGCCAGGTCCCTCCCGGCGCGACTCCCAATGCCGACGGAAAGATGCCGGGCATCAAGTCGGGCAGCAGCCAGGACGTGGATGCCGTAGGAACGCGCGACATTGGCAAGCGGGGAGTGGGGAACTGGTACTCGACCGAGTCTGAGATCAAGATGGGCAAGTCCTATGCCATGCAGCTCGAGAAGAGCACCAAGTTCATCACCGATCCTGAGGTGACCGAGTACATCAACCGCATCGGCCAGAACATCGTCAAGAATTCCGACTGCAAGGTCCCCTTCACCATCAAGGTCATCGATACCGACGAAATCAACGCCATGGCCCTCCCCGGCGGCTTTTTCTACGTCAACTCCGGCCTCATCCTCGCCGCTGATGAAGAAGCGGAGCTCGCTGGCGTCATGGCTCACGAAACCGCCCACGTCTGCGCTCACCACGCCGCCCGCGAGATGACCCGCGCCAACTACGCGCAGCTCAGCACCATCCCCCTGATCATGATCGGCGGCTGGACCGGCTATGGCATCTACGAAGCCGCCAACATCGCCATCCCCATCACCTTCCTCGAGTTCTCGCGCGAGTTCGAGGCCCAGGCCGACTACCTCGGCATCCAGTACATGTACCGCGCCGGCTACGATCCCCAGGCCTTCATCACCTTCTTTGAAAAGATTCAGGACCTCGAGAAGCACAAGCCGGGAGCCGTCGCCAAGGTCTTCTCCGACCATCCGCAAACGCCTGACCGCATCGAGCATTCGCAGGAGGAGATCGCCAAGATCCTGCCTCCGCGCGACGAATATATCGTCACCACCTCGGAGTTCGATGACGTCAAGGCCCGCCTCGCCCGCATCGAGAACAAGCGCAAGCTCACCGACGGCAAGAACGGCCAGAAGCCGACCCTCCGCAAGGTCAGCTCCTCTGATCCCAACGCCAGCAGCGGCGGCGACGACGAACGCCCCACCCTCCATCGCCGCGACGACGGAGGCAACGGATCGGGAACGGGCAGCAGCACCCCGAGCGGCAGCGGAACGAACAGCAATCTGCAGTAAAAATATCGGGGCGGGAACAACGCATTTCCGCCCCCGTTTCACATCTTCAGTGCTGCTTTGGTAACCCCGTAACTGATTACTACACAAGCATTTCTGTTACCACTTTTTATTTTGACGACGAGCGGCCCCGGCTTATCCTTGAGCTTGTCGTGTTCCTCGCGATGCGGCGCGCCCCCGTCCGCAATCAGTTGAAGAATCCCAACGAGGTCCGGAAATTTTATGGCAACGACTACCGTCGCGAATGGCAGTGTATCCACCGGTGCAGCTCCGAATCTGGCCGGAGGCATCGGGGGAAAGCAGGGCGCTCCCGCTCCCATGGTCTCCTGCGACGAGCGGCTCTTCCGCGAGAACTTCAATCGCGTTCCCTTTGAAGTAGCCCATCGCTTCACCGGCCATCCGCTCTTCGAGCTCTCCAAACTGGTCGAGCTGGCCAACGAGATCAGCACCCGGAACGATCCGCACCGCCCTCATGGCGATGCGTACTGCCTGATCGGAACGCCGGAGCACGGCGACAAGGCTCTCGAAACCTCGAAGCCGATTCGCGCCGTCAGCGAGACCATCGAGCAGATTCAGAACGCCAATGGCTGGATCATGCTCAACCACGTCGAGCGCAATCCCGCCTACCAGACCGTCCTCGAAGACGGCATCGCCGATGTCCTGCAGCTCGCCGGCCGGCAGGTAAGGAACAAGATCAAGTGGTTCGAGGCCATCATCTTCGTCACCTCGCCACACCGCGCCACGCCCTACCACGTCGACCGCGAATGCGCCTGGCTGCTGCAGATCCGGGGCGATAAGCAGATCCACATGTTCAACCGCGCCGATAAGGAAGCCGTTCCCGACGAAGAGCTCGAGCGCTTCTGGGCGGTCGACAACCAGGCCGGCGTCTACAAGCCGCAGTTCGAATCGCACGCCATGGTCTTCAACATGCGTCCCGGCACCGGCGTCCACATCCCGGTCAATACGCCGCACTGGCTGCGCAATGGAGACGACATCTCCATCTCCATGAACCTCAATTTCGTCTTTCACGATCGCATCTGGGGAAACATCTACAAGGCGAATCACATGCTCCGCCAGCGCGGCTTCCACCCCACCCCTCCGGGACGGAGTGCCTTGAAGGACAACGTGAAAGGCGCAGCCTGGTCCGCCATGCAGCGCGTGAACGGTCTTATCAAGCACCGGGCCTACCAGCCCGAAATCGCCAAAGAGCAAAATGCAAGAATCTTCAAACAGATGGAAAACCGCTGGTGACTGGCCGTCACGGCGATCGCGCCGGCGGCGCATGCTCTTACGCTCCGCTCCCGCTGGTCGCTTTGCCTGACGGTTGACTTCGAGAATCGAGCTGGTCGATGGCTCTACTTTGAGGCGTCACGGGCTTGTGATTCCCGGGTAGGCCCGACAAATGGAAATGAAAGATGGAGGGTACGGGCTTCAACCCGTACATAACCAAGCGCCGTGGAAAGGGCTTCAGCCCCTGAGGGAAAATTTCCCTTTCACCCAAACTTGGCATAGCGACCATTTCAGGTCACTAAACAGTCAGGGTTCCTAAACCCGAATGGCTAATCCCTAATCCCTGTACTTAGCATTTCTTACATTTGGCCAGAATGGCCTTCTGCAGCCGCTCGCGCATGGCGTCGGGCAGGGGGTAGATCTCATGTTTCTTGTAAATCTCAATCGTCTTGCGCGTGGTGCTGAGGGTGACGACGCAGTGTTCGCAGCCCCTCATATGCTCCTCGAGATCGGCCCGCATAACAGCGGAAACGTGGTTATCAATGAAATCGTCCAATTGCGCCAGAAACTCTGAGCACGTCACTTTGCACCATCCTTGCCATTCTTGCGGAAGTATCGGCTGAGCCGCTCCCGCAACTGAAGTCGCGCCCGCAGCAGGCGAGACTTCACCGCTGGAATACTTAAACCCAGGGATTCGGCCGTTTCTTCGGTCGAAAGCCCATCGACGTCGCGCAATACGAAAACCACCCGGAAACCCGGAGGCAACCCCTGAATCGTCTTGCGTAAAATGTCGGCCATCTCCGATTGCCCGTACTGAGCCTCGGGATCGGGACTCCAGTCCGCCAGGTCGCGCGGCATGGAGCCTTCTTCGGTCTCGACATCCTCATCGATCGACACCATTTTTCCGGTGCGACGTTTGCGCAGACGCATCAGCGATTCGTTCACCGCAATGCGCACCAGCCAGGTATAAAACTTCGAATTTCCCTGGAACTGGTCTAACTTCTCATAGGCTTTTAGAAAAGCATCCTGAACCACATCCTCAGCATCCTCGCGGTTCTGAGTGATGTGCTGGGCAATCCGGAAGATCTGGCGATCGTACTGACGCACCAGCTTCTCGTATGCCGCCGTATCACCCTGCCGTGCAAGGTTGACGAGCGCTACGTCGGGATGAACTTCTTCGGTCCCCTGTGTTTGGATAGTGGACATGGCAGATAGTTTCAGAAAAAGGGCCCGTACAACCATCGCAATCGTTCGCAACAGCCGCTTTACCCATCCTATATGCCACGGGGCAGTGAGGGCAAAACCGCTGATGCTGCTTCTGTTCGCCCTCCTTTCGTCGTTCACCCTGACCGCATGCCGGGCAACACCGCAGGACACCACGCCGCCCGACATTATCCGGCAGGTCGTCATGAAAAAGTGGGCCATCCTGCCCAGCCGCATCGAAGTTCCGCAGGGAAAGGAGATCGAGTTGGTCGTCACCTCGTCGGATGTTGAACATGGCATTGCCATTCCCGGACTCGGCATCCGCGAACCGGTTCAGCCCGGCCGTCCCACCGTCGTCCGCTTCAGGGCCAAAGCCGCTGGAACTTACCCCATGAAGTGCAGCATTCTCTGCGGCCGAGGCCACGACCAGATGACCGGCCGGATCGTAATCACGCCCACCCCAACCGCATCACACTAACCAACCTGAGCAGTCCGACCAGTCTCCTGATTCATTGCCTCTTTGTTTTCAGGAGAATGTCATCCTGAGCGAAGCAAAGCGAAGTCGAAGGACCTGCGGTTGACACTGCCAAAGTAGCAACGAACTTCACACACCGCAGTTATCCAATTGGGAAACCTTCTGCCGATACCGGATAGATCAATACCAATCCTCAGCTCGTTTCGTCATAGAGTAAGAACAAGGGAGTCAATGCAGGTGGCAGGCGCGGATTGGGTATGGGCAAAAAAGTGGGCGAAATCGGCAGGAAGCACGGTGTTGCCGCTGCTTCTGGCGTCATCGCTAGTGGTTTTTTCATCAGCCCTGATGGGGCAAGCATCGACCGGGCAAACCTCGTCCACGCATAAGAAGAAGACGGCAACGCACGCCGCCGCGAAGAAGACAGGGAAGACCGCGGCACACACCGGCGCCACGCACAAGGCTTCGTCAGGACACGCAACCTCCAGCACCCACAGTCGCTCCACGCTGCGTAGAACCGCAGGCCGCAGACATCCGCGCCGTCCCCTGACCGCCCGGCAGATCGCCAAGAGCCGCAAGCTTCAGCAGGCCTTCGTAGCCTCATCCCAGCTTCGCCCCATGGCGCAGCAGCTCGGCGTCATCCGCACACCCGCGGCTTATGCGGGAGTGGCCGCCTACGCTCACTCGCATACCGGAGAAGCCGCAGCCGCAGCGTATCTGGCCATGGGCCACGCCTATTTGCTCGACCACAAGTATCCCGACTCCGTCGCCGCGCTCCACTCGGCAAACGAAGTCGGAGACGCGCTCGACGATTACGCCGACTACCTCACCGCGCAGGCCTACCTGCAGAGCAACCAGCTCGCCGAAGCCGAGACCATGCTCAACGGCTTCACCGCCAAGCATCCCGACTCGATCTTTGTCGCCAGCGTTCCCGTCCTCCAGGCCAACATCTATCTCCAGGAAGGCGACCCGCAGGCCGCGCTCAAGGTCCTTGACGCGCATCGTAGCGACGCCATCTCCGGAAAGGCCGACTTCCAGCTCGCCGACGCCAAAGCCGAACTCATGGCCGGACGCTCCTCTGACGCGCTGCCCGAATTCCGTCACATCTATCTCACCTTTCCTCTCAGCAGCGAAGCCGCCGCCGCGCGCACGCAGCTCGTCTCCTCTGGAGCAATCACCACGCTCTCCGCCGACGAGCGCCGCCACCACGCCGACTCTCTCTACGCCGCCGGCCGTTACAGCGATGCCGGCGAGGAGTATCGCTCGCTCGGCGATGATTCCAGCATGGACACCGCCGCCCGCAACGGAATGCTGGTCGCCGCCGCCGCCTGCGACTGGAAACTGAAGCGCCTCAGCGCTTCGGAACTCACGCGCCTCCCCGACACCAGCGACGAAGCCGGCGCGCGCCGTCTCTATCTCCTCATGGAGCTGGCCCGCGACAAGGACGACGGCGAGACTCAGCGCTCCCTCGTCGAGCAGATGAAGGCTCG
>Ga0210388_10001794_pt1 | contig 16855 bp, 14 predicted proteins | sample IncBWC19OmetaG_FD_155485 | JGI IMG/M metagenome (GOLD analysis project Ga0210388, IMG submission 155485) | Forest soil microbial communities from Barre Woods Harvard Forest LTER site, Petersham, Massachusetts, United States - Inc-BW-C-19-O ... | reverse complement strand
TCAATGCCGACGCCCGCCGCAGCGGGCCAGATCATGTTCTTCGGCGGCACTTTGGTCGCAAGAAAAACCGGTTTACCCTCCTCAGTGATCACGCGGCCAACCAGTTCCTCACTGTGCCCGTTGCCATACGCCAGGGCCGTGTCAATCAGGTTGACGCCGTGACCGATCGCGCGGTGCAGTGCGGCAAGCGATTCCTTGTCGGAGGCGCCGATCCACATGGTGCCTCCGATACCCCATGCCCCGTAGCCGACTTCGCTGACTTCGAAATTCGTCCTGCCGAGCTTTCGATATTTCATCCGCTCTGATTATAGGGCGATTCTACGGGTAGACTCTAATCAGAGACACTTGTGCGCAAGCTATTGTTCGCCTTGCTGGTATTTGGCATCACACTTTCGGCCGCCAACTTCAAGCTGTATCTCAAGGACGGCAGTTTCCAGCTGGTTCGCGAATACACGGTGGAAGGCGACCGCGTGAAATATTACAGCGTCGATCGTAGCGACTGGGAAGAAATTCCCGCCGATCTGGTCGATTTGAAGCGCACCGATGCCGAAACCGGCGCGCGGAAGAACTCTCTCGAAAGACTGCAGAAACAGGATGAAGAGGAGAAGGCCGCGGCGCGTGAAATCCGCCAGGAGATTCTCAAAATTCCGCGCGACCCGGGCGCGTATCGTCTTGAAGACGGGCAGCTTCGTGTCTTTAAAGCGGCGGACGCTTCCGTGCATAACGCGAAGGGGCGCAATGTTCTGAAGGCGCTGTCGCCGATACCGCTGGTCCCGGGTAAAGCCACGCTTGAGATCCCCGGCGAGCGATCGAGTGAAACGGTCACAGACCACGAACCCGAGTTCTACCTGCAACTCGCCGAGTTCGAGAGCTTCGGCATGGTCAAACTGAAGCCGGAGAAAGGTGTTCGGATTGTGGAGCGAATCACCATCGAGGCGGTGACGAAGGAGAACGACGAAGTACGCGAGCAAGTCCCGGTTTTCACGAAGCAACTCTCCGAGAATGGGCTCTACAAAATATGGCCGCAGGACCCCATCGAAAGGGGCGAGTACGCGATCGTCGAATACACCGAAGGCAAGATCAACGCGCAGATCTGGGACTTTCGCATCGAATAGGCGAAACTCTTAGTGATGCATCACGATCAGAGAAAACCGGTGCGCGTTCGCCGCATCGATGAGTGCCATTCCGTGCACGAAATTCTTGAGAACTGCCTGCCCGCGTTCGGCGGCGCTATTCTGCGCCGGGTTTACACGATTCTGGATCGCGCGATTGCGATGAAATGCCCGCTGACGATTTCCATTGCGGGCCCGGTAACTGTTTCCGCGCAACACCAGGCATGGCTGATCCCGCTGCTCGAGACCGGGTGGGTAGCGTATCTCAGCACTACAGACGCCGTCTGTTATCACGATGGTCACCGCAGCCTGAACGAGCACACCGAGGATCCCATCTACGAAGTGCCAATCTTCGGCGACGATGGCAAGCTGCGGGATGATGGCGTGATCCGCGTAACCGACATGGGGTTCGACGAGGCGGTTCTGCTGGACCAGGATAAGTTCCTCACCGCGGTTCTCCTGCGGCCGGAATTCCAGAAGAAGATGACCGGTACGGAGCTAAGATACAGGCTGGGCGCTTACTATGCGCAACAGGAGCATCGGAATCGCGTCACGCCGGGGTTGTTGTCCACATGCAATCGGTTGGGAATTCCCATCTTCGTCGGCGCTCCCGCGGATGGCAGCGTGTTCCTTAATTCGATGAAGCTGTGGGCCATGAAACAGGCGGGTCTGATTCCGGATTACGCCTTTGATCTCGACCTTCACGCGGAGGTGTTCGAAGCCTGCGCTTATCACTACTGGGGATTATTCGAGAGCGATGCGAAAGCCATGGCCACGTTGATTCTGGGCGGGGGCGTTCCGAAAAATTACAATCTGCAACCCGAGCCGGCGCTGGGGCAGGTTCTCGGATTGCCCAATGTCCGCGGCTACGAGTTCGACGTGCAGATCACGACCGCGCCCGTCACCGATGGATCGCTTTCCTCATGCCTTCCGGCCGAGGCGGTGACCTGGGGGAAGGTGGATAAGGACACGTATCAGCAATCGACGGAAAGCCTGCCCGCGGATTACTCGATGATGATGCCTTTCATCGTAAAGGCGCTGATGGAAAAGCACAGCGCGCGCGATCCGTTCCGGTTGTATGAAAAGCGCGCGGGGCTGGTTGACGCGCTGCGAAGGGCGGTGCGGGAAAACAGCCAGTGGCTGATGGAATCCCTGCACTACCCGCTGATCTACCCGGTAACGACGGCCTGATCACTCGACTCGCACGCCCTTCCAGAACGCAATGCGCCCCTGGATCTGACTCGCCGCTGGGAGCGGCGCAGCGTAATACCAGGCCGCGCCGGGATTGCGCTTGCCGCCGACTACGATGTCGTAATAATTCGCGACGCCTTTCCATCCGCAGACCGTGGTGTGATCCACCGCCTGCATGAATTCCATCCGTACTGAATCGGGTGGAAAGTAATGGTTGCCTTCGACCATGACGCAATCGTCGCTCTCGGCCACAACGGTACCTTCCCATATCGCTCTTGCCATTCAGTTCTCCGTTGGAGTCTTTCTGGCATCATCAACCACGATCACATCGAGCGGCGCCTTGCGCGACTCCAGCCTGAGTCCCACCTTCTGGAGCGCGTCGGAGAGAGGCGCGCTTGAGTAGCCGTCCAGCATGTGCAGCGCCTGGGGCGGCAGGGCCGCGCCCGCGTTAACCGCCACGCGGATGATCATCGGCTGGTAGTCTTCCGGGTTGACCTCAAATTCGAGATCGTATTTTCCCTTGAGCCCGGTCACGTCGACAATCTGCCGGTCCGTAAACCGCTCCAGGTTTGTGGCGAGTTGTTCCATCGTCAGCTTCCTGGCTTCGAACTTATTGGGCACGAACGTCCAGGACGCGCCGTTGCCCATGTTCACGTTGATGCCGGCCTCCGAGCCGCCAGCCGCGACGTTGACCGGCTGCGGGGCGCCACTCGCGTCCTCATCGGGCACAGGCCTCAACTTCAAAGGGCCCCTGGCGGCAACCAGCGCATAGACCTGGAACTCTCGCTTCTCGCGATGAAATTTGATCTGGAACCGTTCCGCCAGCAGAGATTGAAGCATTTCCGGGACCTGCGCCTGCGTATTTCCGGCTGGAATCGTAGCGGCTATATCGAACCGATCCGAACTGATCCAGTCGGGCCCGAAAACCTGCGAGATCTTCATACGGTAGGCCATCCCCAGGTAGTCCTTGAGGTTGAGGGCGGAGATGCGAACCTGCGCTCCATCGACATGTAACCCGATGCTCATCTGCCCCTGTGGCCCGGGGGCGGTTGTCGACGGCCGGATCGAAGCAACCTCGAATTCGGGGGCCGCAGGAGCCTGGGCGAACGCCAGCGACGCGGCTGCCGTGAGAATGATGGTTCTGGTAGCGCTCATGCTTCCGTATACGGCGCGTGCCAGGAATAGTTCGGTGAAGTGTTCAGTTCAGGAAATAAGTGCGGTACAACGTGTCGCGCTGTTTCGGCACGAAGCCCGCGTCCCGGATCATGCGGCGCAATTCTTCCTCGGTGGCCTGGTGATGCGTGCCCGCCGCCGAGACCACATTCTCTTCAATCATGACGCTGCCGACATCATTACCGCCGAAGCGCAGGCCGAGTTGACAGACCTTGAGGCCGGGCGTAACCCAGGAACTCTGAATATTCTCGATGTTATCGAGATAGAGGCGGGAGATCGCCAGCGTTTTCAGATATTCGACGGACGTCGCTTCTTCCTTGATGAAACGACCGAGCGATGTCAGTTCGCGCTGGAAAGCCCACGGGATGAAAGCCGTGAATCCGCCGGTGTCTTCCTGGATCTGGCGCACGATGTCGAAATGATTCATCATCTGATCGACCGTCTCCCCGCAGCCAAACATCATGGTTGCGGTGGTTCTCATGCCGAGCGAATGCGCGGTGCGATGGACGTCGATCCATTCCTCCGTGCCGCATTTCAAGCGGCTGATGCGATGCCGTACCGCGTCGTCGAGAATTTCCGCACCGCCGCCGGGAATGGAATCGAGGCCCGCGTCGCGCAACCGGGCAATGGTGTCGCGCAGAGACAAGCCGCTCACCTCGGCGATGTTGGTGATCTCCGGCGCGGAGAAGCAGTGGCACCAGATGTTGAATTTCGCTTTGATGGCACGAAGCAGGTCTTCGTACCACTCGATCTTCAGATCCGGATGCAGACCGCCCTGGAACAGGATGCCCGTACCGCCGAGATCGATAGTCTCCTGAATCTTTTCGAAAATCACTTCGTTGGGAAGGATGTAGCCTTCCTTCGAACCCATGGGCCGGTAGAAAGCGCAGAAACTGCAATATTCGGTACAGAAGTTGGTGTAGTTGATATTGCGGTCGATGATGTAAGAGACCACGCCATCGGGATGGTGCTTGCGGCGGACCGCGTCGGCTTCCATTCCGAGCCCGATCAGATCGTCGGATTGGAGCATGTCGATGGCTTCTGCACGCGAAATCATAAACATTCATTCTATCGGAAAGGTCATGCGAATCAGGTTTCGCACACACTCCCGGACACCGGTCCAGTATGTTTCGAGGTTGATGAATCCGTTATAGCCATCCTCGGCGAGCGCGTCGATCTGCCCCTGCCAATCGATATCTCCGTCGCCGAGAGGCTCCCAGACCGGCTTGTGACCTTCGAGCGTGCAATCCTTCGCATGAACGAGCGCGATCCGCGTGGCGTCAAGCATTTGATAGCCGGACGGGAACGGCTTTTCGCCTGAGATGTAAGCGCTCGCCGGATCCCACACGACTTGCAGATTGGAGTGATCGATGGCCGCCAGCAGGCCCGCCATCTCCTGCGCGGTGGAGACATTGCAGGCTCGGTCGTTCTCGATCCCGATAATCAGACCCCGATGGCCGGCCTTGTCGGCGAGGTCCTGCAGGATGTCGACTACGCGCTCGAAGGCGGTGGCAGGCTCCGCCACACGCGATCCGGAGAAGACGCGGATAATCCTGGCCCCGGCGAGATTGGCGATGTCAAACACGTGGTCGACGTGCTGCGACTGCGTCTTCCATTCGTCCAGACTGCACTTCAGCAGGGGTGAAGCGATGGCGACTGCTTCGAGCTTGTTCTCACGCAGTGCAGCGAGCGCGCGTTCCACTTCGTCCTTGCCCGCTTCGAGAATGTTCCGCCCGTTGATGGTGCGCAACTCGGCCCCCTGGAGCCCCAACCTGCGCATCTCGGAAGCAGCGGCCGCGACATCCGGTGAGAACACATCGGTCGCTGCACCCAGGCGGAATCGTTGCATTACGGCTTCATCCGCTCGAGCTTGCGATAGAGGGTTTTCCGCTCGATTCCCAATATCGCGGCGGCGCGGCTCTTGTTGCCTCCGGTGGCGGCGAGCACTCGGCGGATCTGATCCGATTCAGTCTCCGCCAGGGTCTCGCCGGCCGCTCCACCACGCGACATGGCCTCGATCGCATCCTGCACGGCTTCGCCGTCAATGCGTTCGTTCGGCGATATTATCGTCAGGCGCTCGATCAGGTGCTGCAATTGCCGCACATTGCCGGGCCAGGTGAAATCCTTGAGCGCCTTCACGCCCGATTCGGTCAACTTGACACCCCGGTTGTACCGCTCGTTGTACTTGTTCAGGAAGTAATGTGTCAGCAGGGGAACATCGTTGCGGCGCTCGCGCAGAGGCGGCAGGGTGAGCCGCACCACGTTCAACCGGAACCAGAGATCTTCGCGGAACTTGCCTTCCTCCACCATTTTCTGCAGATCGCGATTGGTCGCCACCACCACGCGCACATCCACTTTCTTCTCGCGCGACGAGCCGACGGCGCGAATTTCCCGTTCCTGCAGGAAGCGCAGCAGCTTCACCTGGAAAGCAAGGTCTATATCGCCGATCTCGTCCAGAAATACCGTGCCCTTGTTTGCCGCTTCGAAGACGCCAATGCGGTCGCGGTCGGCGCCGGTAAATGCGCCTTTCATGGCGCCGAACAATTCGCTTTCGATCAGCGCCGAGGGAATGGAGGAGCAATCGACGGGCACGAACGGGTGCGTGGCACGCTTGCTGAAACGGTGAATCATGCGCGCCACGAGTTCCTTGCCGCTGCCGGTCTCGCCTTCGATCACCACCGTCGCGTCGGTCGGAGCCACGCGCGATACGGTCTTGTAAATTTCGACCATGCCCGGCGAGCTGCCAATCATCTCCGTCTCGGGCAGGTCTTCCGGTTCCGCCTCCTGGTCGTCGCCATCACCGTTGTGCAGAGCCCTCCGCACCGCTTCGAGCAGGGTATCGAGTTCGAAGGGTTTGGCGAGATAATCGAACGCGCCGTTCTGGGTTGCCGCCATCACGGTTTCCATCGACCCGCGCGCAGTCATCAGAATCACCGGGCAGTTGTGGTTCTGTTTTTTTGCCGCCATCAGCACGTCGATGCCGGTGCGGTCGTCGATGTAGATGTCCGAGATCACAAGGGGGTACTGGCGGTTGGCCAGGCGGGCCAGCGCGTCGTGAGTATTGGCGACGGCCTCGATCTCGAAGCCCTCCAACTCGAGAAAGGTGACGATTGTGGTGCGTACGCTGGAATCGTCTTCGACCAGCAAAATCGGTTCGCTCATGCTCTCTTCAGGGTCACAGTGAATTTCGATCCCTTGCCCGGTTCCGATTTCACCTCGATCGCGCCTCCATGTTCATTAATGATCTGCTTCACGATCGAAAGCCCGATCCCGGTGCCGACCTCGCCCGATTGCTCGGCTTCTTTAGTCCTGTAGAATTTTTCGAAAATACGCCCCACTTCCTTCTTATCCATGCCGATTCCCTGATCCTCGACCGAAATGCGCACGCAGCCTCGACTATCATCTTCTCCATAAACCGTGACGCGCGTCCGGGGCGGGGAGTACTTGACAGCGTTCGTCAACAGATTGTAAACCGCGTACTCCATCAATTCGCGATCGCCGATCAGGTCGTCCGCAGGCAGGTCAAGGAGCGCGATTTCGATTTGTTTATTCTCCGCGAGCGGGCGCGCCCGCGTTGCGCAGCTTTCGACCAGGTCATGAAGCGCAAAACGCTCCTGCTTGATTTCCGAACCGTTTTCCGAGAGCCGTTCGAGGCTGAGGAAAGTCGAAATCATGCGGGCGAGGCGCTTCGACTCCGCATTGATCAGATCCGCCATCTGCTTGCGTTTCGCTTCCGGCATGGAGCCGTAGCGGCCTATCAGTTCGCTCGAGCCCTGAATCGCGGTAAGGGGCGTTCGCATTTCGTGCGTGACGAATTGCATGGTCTGCCGGTAGCGGATTGTCTCATTTTCGGCCTGGACGAGCTCGCGGCGGACGAGAAGATGCCTCCAGGCGGCCGCGGCCGCGGTCGCCAACACGACGGCCGACGTCGCGGGCATCCATGGCCAGACCACAGAGCGCGTGAATGCGATGGCGGGAACAAACTGCGACGCGATGAGTATCAGCAGCGTCAGCACGTTCGCAATCCATCCGGTGGCGAGCGCATACGCCAGAGCGGCGCTGACGGCGAACAGGAAGGTCACCGCGACCACCGTACGTAGCGGCACGTCCACCAGAAACATCTGCCGCGCCATGGTTTCATAAGCGTTGGCATGCATTTCAACACCGGGCATGATGATGCCGTTCGAATAGGGCGTCATCCAGCGGTCGCTGGCGGTTTGCGCGGTCACGCCGGCGAACACCACTTTGTCGGCGAAGCGCAAAGCGAGCGATGGGTCATTGTCCAGCGCGTCGATCGTGACCTTTGGAATCCCTCCCATCGCGAGCGGGGCATAACGAATCCGCACCGCGCGGGCATCCCGCTCGTTCGACGGAATGCGCAGGTCGCCGACGTTCAGGTCATCGGGGGTTTCCAGAATGTCGCGGTTCTCAACCACCCGCAGGGTTTCGAGCGCAAGCGTCCACCGGCGGTCGCGGCCGGCTACTTTCTCCAGCGGCAGGTCGCGGCTCACAGCGTCGAACTTATCCAGATCCGCGTGCACCTCGCCCACGCCCGCGGCATATTTGCGGAAGCGCGGAATGGGCTCCTCCCACTGGGTGCCATCCGGCTGCATATCGCTCGATAGAACCAGATTGTGAGTGCGCGCGAAGGCGGCTTCGAGTTTGTCGTCCGCGTCTCCGCCTTCGGGGAGAACGATGTCGACGGCGACTGCGGCCGGGTGCGCAGGCTGAATGTGGTCGAGTCCATCGGCAAGCGCGGCGCGCATCCCGATCAGCCCGCCGTATTTGGTGAGCGTGCGATTGTCGATTGCGAGGATGATGGACGAGGGCTGCCACGGAGGCGGCTGTTCCAGACGGAAGAGAAAGTCGTAGGCGTACTGGTCGATTTGGCGGCCGAATGCGCTCCAATCCATCACCAGTGCTGCCACCGCGGAAGTAAGCACAAGCGCCACCAGAATCAGATACGAAATGAAACCCGAGAATCGCAAGCTGGTTCTCTGACCGTGTTGTAATGCTCGTTTCACGATGTGGGGCAGGTTGGTAACCTGCGGCGGATCGGTAATCCGCCTGGCCGCAAGAGCGAGACAGCAGAGGCCGATTTCCAATCGGCCGCAGATTGCCAATCTGCCCCACTACTAAATCGTGCGGTCACAGACTTAGTTCCGCTGCGCCAGCGCACGCTCAATTTCATCGGGATCGGTGGGCAATGCGCCGCTCAGAACCTTCGCGCCGGTTTCCGTCACGAGGACGACGTCTTCGATGCGAATCCCGATATTCTCCTCGGGGATATAAACCCCGGGTTCGATCGTAATGACCATGCCCGCTTTCAACGCTACGGTGGGATCGAAAGCGTCATGCACATCAAGGCCGACATCGTGCGACAGGCCGTGCGTGAAGTATTGGCCCAGAGGCTGTCCGTGAAGATCTTTGCCGTGCGTGTTGATGTAGTCGAATGCGATCTTGTATAAGCTGTCGGGAGTGTTTCTTCCGAAGGTCATGCCAGGTTTCGCGGCGGCGATCGCAGCCCGCTGCGCCCCTAGCACTACATCGTAAATCTCGCGCTGCCGGGGCGTGAATTTGCCGCTGACAGGAATGGTGCGCGTGATATCGCTGGCATAGTTATCGCATTCCGCGGCGACATCCATTACGGTGACCTCGCCCGCATCCATACGTCGCGAATTGCGCGAATAGTGGAGCGTCGATGAGTTCGGCCCTGAGCCCACGATCGGCGCATACGCGCTTCTGCGGCAACCTTCGTTCAGGTACGTTCCGACCATCAGCGCAGCAATCTGATACTCGTACTGGCCGGCTTTTATGGCTTTCCATGCAGCTCGGTGAGCGTCGATGGAAGCATCCGTGGCCTTCTGAATAGCCGCGATTTCGCCCGGAGATTTCTCCATGCGGAGGCGGGCGATCGGCAGGCGCGCGTCGAGGACGCTCCGCAGCGGCGCAATTCTAGCGAGCATCGCGTTCGCCGAATCGAGCGCATAGAGATTCGGATAGATTTCGAGCAACGCGCGAACCTCGGATTCAAAGCGCTCCGCCGGCATTACCGCGCCGAAGCCGGTGGTGGCGGGCGCGTCTGCGTCGTCGGGCCCGAGCTTGCGTCCGGTCCATTTTTCCTGGCTGGGTACTCTTTGCGGCAGGAGCAGGATCTCCCGCGGCGCTTTGGCGCGCTGGTCGTAGCCAGGTGAATCCTTCTGCGGCTCAGGCGTTAGCACTAATATCGCGCCAGGCTCTTCCCATCCGGTCAGATAGTAAAAATCGGTTTGCTGAAAAAAGGCGTCGTGCAGATCTTCGCTTTCTTTATTGCCGAATAACACCAGAATGCCGTCGGGAATTGACTTCCGAAGGTTCGCTCGGCGCGCAGCAAAATCGGGAGACACAGCCGCGCCGAGCTGTAGAACAAACGCGAAAAACAACAGGATACGCCGCAAGTCTTGAGTATAACCGCCTCCGGGAGGCTATATTAGGCTTGTACCGTAAGCCCTCCGCACATGTCTGATAATCCTCTGCTGTACGTCCAGTTCCATATCCCTTTTGACCAGGTCCGCGTCGAGCACGTCGAGCCGGGCATCCGCGAGTTGCTGAAGCAATCCCAGACGCATATCGACTCGATCGTCGCGGACGACGCTCCGCGCACGTTCGACAACACCATGCTCGCGCTCGAAAATTCGACCGAGACTCTCGGCTATGCGATGGCCGTGGTCCGGCATCTGGAATCGGTTGCGACCACTCCCGAACTGCGCGCGGCGTGGAACGTGGTGGAACCGGAAGCGAGCGCGTTCTTCTCGCAGATTCCCTTGAACGAAGGACTCTGGAAAAAACTGCAAAGCTACGCATCGACGGACGAGGCGCGGGGCCTTCCCGCCACACAACGCAGGTTTCTGACCAAGACACTGGACTCGTTTCGCCGCGAAGGCGCAGAACTCGATCCCGCCGGCAAGAAGCGCATGGCCGAGATCGACGTCGAGCTGACGAAAGTCACTACGAAATTTTCCGAGAACGTTCTCGATTCAACGAACGCCTTCGAATTGCTCATCGCGGATGAGGCCCGCCTGGCAGGCCTTCCACCCAGCGCCATCGCGGCGGCGCGTCAGAGTGCGGAGTCGAAAAAGCTATCCGGATGGCGATTCACATTACAGGCCCCGAGCTACATCCCGGTCATGACATACCTCGACGATCGGTCGACTCGGGAACAGATGTACCGCGCCTTCGCCACACGCGCCACCGAACCCGATCGCGACAACCGCCCGCTACTCGCCCGTATTCTCGAGCTGCGCAGGGAGAAAGCCCGGCTGCTCGGCTTTCCGGATTTTGCCGACTTCGTGCTGCATGACCGCATGGCCCACAAAGGCGAACAGGCGATGAAGTTCCTCGAAGGTCTCAAGGGCAAGACCGATCCGTTTTTCGCTAAAGAGAATGCCGCGCTGGAAACCTTCGCCGGACAAAAACTCGAACCCTGGGACGTGGGCTATTGGGCCGAAAAACAGCGCCGCGCTCTCTACGATTTCGATGAAGAACAGCTTCGCCCCTACTTCCCGGCCGAGCGCGTGGTCGAAGGAATGTTCAAGATTGTCGAGCGGCTGTACGGCATTCAGGTAAAGCAGCGCGATGGCGTTCCCGTGTGGCATCCCGACGTGCGCTATTACGAAGTTCACGACCGCGACGGCGCGCTGATGGGCGCGTTCTACGCCGACTGGTACCCTCGCGAATCGAAACGCGACGGCGCATGGATGGAAGCGTTCATAACCGGCAGCTATGTTTCTGGCCGATACGAACCTCATGCCGGTTGCATCTGCGGCAATCTGACGCCGCCGATCGGCGACAAACCCGCGTTGTTGACGCATCGCGAAGTTGAGACCATCTTCCACGAGTTCGGCCACCTGCTGCATCATGTGTTGAGCCGCGTCGAGGTGCGAAGTCTCGCCGGCACCTCTGTCGCGTGGGATTTCGTGGAACTGCCCAGCCAGATCATGGAAAACTGGTGCTGGGAACGCGCGGCGCTCGATCTTTTCGCGCGCCATTATCAGACCGGCGAAGCCATTCCCGAAGATCTATATCAGAAGATGATCCGCGCGCGCACGTATCGGGGCGCCAATGGGCAAATGCGCCAGTTGGGGTTCGGCTACGTCGATCTGAAGCTTCATCGCGAATACGATCCGGCGCTCGATGGCGATGTGCTCACGTACGCGCGCGATATTCTGCAGCAGTTTTCGGCGGCGAAGTTCCCGCAGAACTATGCGATGATCGCCGGCTTCACGCACTTGTTCTCAAGCCCCGTGGGATACGGTGCAGGCTACTACTCGTACAAATGGGCCGAAGTGCTCGACGCGGACGCATTCACGCGCTTCCGCGACGAGGGAATCTTCAGCCCGGAAGTGGGAGCGGCATTCCGTGAACAGATTCTTTCGAAAGGCGACAGCGAAGATCCCGCGGAACTGTACCGCAAATTCATGGGGCGCGATCCGGATCCGGACGCTCTGCTCGCACGTTCCGGATTGATATCCTGAGGTGTCGATGTTCCTGAAGATTCTCGCGCATCCGGTTTTTGCGAACCTGAACTTCCACATGCCTATGGTGGTTGATCTCTCGCATCCGCTGGTCATGGTGACAGGAGAAAACGGTTCGGGAAAATCGACGCTGCTCCATTCCATTCACTACGCGCTGCGCGGCGAAAAGGCCGAAGGCTACATTTACAAACTCGACCGTGGCGACGTTCGCAAGGGCAAGATCTTTCTCTTCGACGCCGAGCAGCACAATCCGCGCACGCATATGGAGTTGTTCAAAGATCAGCCCGAGATGCTGGAGTTCCTGCAGTTGGCGAGCCATGGCCAGGTGATGCTGGCCATGTTCCAGCAGAATTTCCCTTCGCTTGAACCGGGAACAACTCTACTGCTCGACGAACCGGAGATGGCGCTTTCCGTTTCCAATCAGCGGCGAATTCTGAAGATGCTGATGGAACTCGTGGAGAAACGCGGATTCCGCATCATCTGCGCGACCCATTCCCCGGTATTGGTCGACGCGCCTGAAACCTACGTAATCAATCTGGATGATCACGTGAATCGAAACGTTCCGCTGGAATCGTTCGGACTCGAAGGCGCCAGCACGATTCAGTAACGCACTCTGGTAAATTCGAACTGAGCGCGGATCGGAGTCGATCTTTGTTTGCGGTTATGGTAGTAGGCGCCGGCCGGATTGGCGCCAGCATCGCGAAACTCCTTCACAACACGGGCGATTACTCTGTCACCATCGCCGACCGCGACCCGCACGCGTTGGAACGGATACCCTCCTCCATGCGCGTTGCGAGGCTTGAAGCCGACAGCGCGCCCGAAAATCTCGCCAGCGAACTGCGCGCTTTCTCCGCCAACGGGCAGCGCGCCGCGGTCATTTCGGCTACTTCGTTCGACGTTACACGCTACGTTGCGTTCGCGGCCCTCGAAGCCGGCATCTCCTATTTCGATCTCACGGAAGACGTCGAAACCACAAGGCATGTGCACGCCATCGCCGCGCGGGCCGCGCAAGGCCAGATTTTCATGCCCCAATGCGGCCTCGCGCCGGGGTTCATCGGGATTCTCGCCGCATCCATGGTGGGCAGCTTTGACCGTGTGGACGCACTTCGCATGCGCGTGGGTGCCCTCCCGGAGTATCCGCACAACCATCTGATGTACCACCTGACGTGGTCCACCGACGGCATGATCAACGAATACTGCAAGCCCTGCGACGTAATCCATCGCGGACGCCGCCAGGAAGTTCTCGCACTGGATGGTCTCGAGCGCTTCGCCATCGACGGTGTCGAATACGAGGCGTTCAACACCTCGGGAGGCCTCGGAACTCTGTGCGAGACGCTGGAAGGCAAGGTGAACGAACTCAACTATAAAACCGTTCGCTATCCGGGACATCACTATCTGATGGATTTCCTGATCAACGGCCTGCGCATGGGCGATTCGCTGGAAACACAGCGGCAACTGGGCGGCATCTTCGACCGCGCGATTCCCATGACCCTGCAGGATGTGGTGCTGATCCTCTGTGCCGCTTCCGGTTGGCGGAAAGGTCTGTACACGGAGGAAACCAACGCACGGAAGATTTATCACCAGCAGGTGGGCGGTGAACACTGGAGCGCGATCCAGTTGTCCACCGCCGCTGCTGCGTGCGTCGCCATCGACTTGCACTTCCACGGCAGACTCGGCGTGACGCAGGGCTTCGTGCGCCAGGAAGATGTCGCGCTGGATTCGTTTCTCGCCAACCGCTTCGGCCGGTATTACTCCCTCGACGCCGAACATACGCGGCAGGTAATCGCGTGACCTGTCGGTCTCCTATCGATGGCAGCGTGATCGGTGAAGTGGCCGAGTCGACTCCCGGGATGATCGCGTCGGCAGTGGAGCGGGCATCCCGTGCTGCCGCCGAATGGCGTGGCGTTCCCGCCCCGAAACGCGGACAGCTCGTTGCTCGCATCGCCGAAATAATGCGTGGCCGTAAGCGCGAGCTTGCGGCTGTCATTACAAATGAGATCGGGAAAATTCCGTCGGAGGCCGAAGGTGAGGTGCAGGAATGGATCGATATCTGCGAATTCGCCGTCGGTCTTTCCCGCCAGCTTTACGGGCTGACAATAGCTTCCGAGCGTCCAGATCACCGGATGATGGAACAATGGCATCCGCTCGGCCCCGTCGCCGTGATCACTGCTTTTAATTTTCCGATGGCCGTCTGGGCGTGGAATGCCATGATTGCGCTCGTTTGTGGTGACAGCGTTCTCTGGAAGCCGTCGGAGAAGGGCGCACTTTGCGCGCAGGCAGCACACGCGGTGCTCGCGGAAGCGGGCGCGCCGGCAGGGCTGTCGGAGTTGATTCAGGGCGGCGGCGATGCCGGGCGCGCGCTTGCGGAGTCTGAACACATTCCCCTGGTATCGGCAACGGGTTCGGTCGCCATGGGCAGGCAGGTCGGCGCTGCCGTGGCGAAGCGCCTGGGCCGCTGTCTGCTGGAACTGGGCGGCAACAATGCGGCAATTGTCGCGCCTACTGCCGACCTCGATCTTGCCCTGCAATCCATTGTCTTCTCGGCCGCCGGAACCGCGGGGCAGCGTTGCACTACGCTACGCCGCCTGATTGTTCACGAAGCGATCCTGCCTGCCATCCTGGAACGTTTGCGCAGGGCGTACAGCCGTCTTCCTGTCGGAGATCCGCGAAAGGCTGGAGTTCTCGTTGGACCACTGATCGACGAGGCTGCGTGGCGGGAAATGCAGTCCGCTCTTCGTCAGGCGATCGCGCAGGGCGGCGAACTGCTCCAGGGTGGAGATCGGGTCACCGATGGCGTTCCCGAGGGCGGCATCTACGCAAGGCCCGCCATCGTCCGGGTGCCAGGTAACATCGAAATCGTCCGCGAGGAGACATTCGCCCCCATTCTTTACGTCATGCCGTATCGTGAATTTGACGAAGCGATTGCGCTCCAGAACGGTGTTCCGCAGGGGCTCAGCTCAGCGGTTTTCACCGGCGATGTGCGCGAAGCCGAGCGGTTCATGTCGCCCGCCGGGTCGGACTGCGGCATCGCGAACGTCAACATCGGCACGTCCGGCGCCGAAATCGGCGGCGCATTCGGAGGCGAAAAGAACTCGGGCGGCGGTCGCGAGTCCGGCTCGGACGCCTGGAAAGCTTATATGCGCCGCACCACTAACACGATCAACTATGGCCGCGAAATGCCTCTCGCGCAGGGCGTTCAATTCGGCTGACTGTCGCCCGTGGTGTGTTTCAAGGTGCCGATCGTTTTTGAATCATGTCAGTAAGATCGATCAGAAAGTAGGCCCATCCAAAGCGGCTACCAATGCTCTTTTCTTTGGCCGCATCCTTCACGGCGGTATAGACGCTGAAGGGATTTATGGGAATTGGTCCGAGCGGCAGATTGCCGATCAGCGCCTTTGCCAGCGTTTTGGGCACGTTGGGCCGCACCAGTTTGGCCAGGTCAACCAGTGCTCGCTGGAAAAGATGCTCCAGCAGTCGTCCCGCTTGACCTGTCTCGCCCTGAGAGATCATTTCGTCAAGCTCAAGGACCTTGGATCGGAACGCTCGATAATTTCCGTGACTCCGGAGTTCCACTATCTCAGTCCAGGTCAGTGCGGCGAAATCAGGAATCGCGTCGGCGATGACATCGCAGAACGTTTGATGTGCGGAGTCCCCTCGGTCCGCGGAGCTGAGGTTCCTGAGAACTGTCCGCTCGACGGAATCTCCGATCAGGGCAATTTCGTGTGAAACCGGCAACCAGGCGGCCATGTGCCTCTCCAAATTTGCCCGAGCGGCGCCGGATTCCCTGGCTTTATCCAGGGGATGCACTCCTTCCCGATCAAGGGAACTCTCCAGATCTGTAACCGCGCTTTCGATGGCGAACTTTAGGAGCGGAGGGAGGTGGTCGCCAGGCAATGAATCCCGTGGCGCCAGGTCCGCGCTTTTCCATAGGCCGCGAATTGTCTGGAATACTTCCTCATCGATGTCCGGCTCCTCCAGCGTCAAGACGCGCCGTTTCCATTCTTCAAAGTCCGGGGTACCGCCTGGAGTATGAATCAAGCGGGAGTTGAGTATCGGCGCCAGTTCAAACCGCAATTCGTCGAACCACAAAGTCGTCAGCTTAGCTGCCCCGGATTCGGTAAAACTCTCCAGAGTTCGCCCGAATGTAATGAAAGCCCGGTTGGTCATACCTCAATCGTCGCTGGTCCGAAGCCGTCCGCCGCGCTGGGGAACGCATTCCAGACCTGGCCAGGTGTTATTAGACCCATACCGGAATCGTCCGCTGCGATTCTTTCTTGCGCGAGGGTTGGCTCAACTCTATATATCTAACAGGAGGCTCTGATGCGCATCTCTCAAAGTTCGGGCATTCTGCTCTCCGTCCTGGCCGCGTGCCAGAGCAGGCCTCCCGCGCAAATCAACAGAATGAGTCGGGTTGGAGTGGCGTGGATCATCGCGCTGATTTGCGCGGGGATTGCGATGGTTCGGCCGGCTGCGGCTGAGCTCGTATTGCCAGCGGCTTTCGACTACCAGTTGATCGGCGTCCCGCTGGTAGCGACCGGCGGCCCGGCGCCGATCAATCCCGGAGTGCTGGTGGGACTCAATCCGCAGCCCCTTCCGCCACTTCCCGATCCGGGAGCAAGCCTGGACCTGACGAATCCCGGCGATCCCCTCTATACGTATCCGGGCACGGGCGCTCTCGAAAATTTCCAGTTCGAATGGGGGATGGGCGCCGCCGGACAAGTGTCATTCTCGACGCCCACGCCGACGCCCGGCGATCCTCTGCAGTACACGTTTACGGGAACCGATAACCTGCTGGACGTCTATTCGATCGTTCTCAATTTCGGAGGCGCCGACCCCGGCTCGTTCGTGTCTCTGAACCCGCAGCCC
>Ga0210388_10001790_pt1 | contig 16909 bp, 12 predicted proteins | sample IncBWC19OmetaG_FD_155485 | JGI IMG/M metagenome (GOLD analysis project Ga0210388, IMG submission 155485) | Forest soil microbial communities from Barre Woods Harvard Forest LTER site, Petersham, Massachusetts, United States - Inc-BW-C-19-O ... | reverse complement strand
GAAAACGCTCCAAAGGCCCATCGCGAGGATGCCCTTGAAAACGCCGAAGCCGCCGAGAAGGATCATCGCGTAGGCAATCAAGCGGCCGCTGGCCCCGGCGACGCGCGTGGCCTTGGAGAAATTCTTGGTTGCGCCCCAGATGATGGCCCGGAAAATTCTGCCGCCATCGAGAGGAAAGCCAGGAAGGAGATTGAAGACGGCGAGCATCGCGTTGGTCTTCCATAGCCAATCCGAAAGTGCCGTCACGGTCGGGCTAGACGGAAAGAACAGATACATGCCGAAGAAAACTCCAGCCAGAAAGCCGCTAGCAAGTGGTCCGGCGATGGCGATGTTGAATTCCTGTATAGCTTTGGAAGGGTCGCGCTCGATGCTCGCGACGCCGCCGAAGATAAAAAGTGTGATAGAGAGGACGCGAATTTTGTAGTGCTGCGCTACCACGCTATGGGCAAGCTCGTGGAAGAGGAGCGAAGCGAAGAAGAGGACGCTGGTGAAAACAGCTACGCTCCATTGCTGAGCGGGCGGCCATCCGGGATTCTGCTGCTCGAACTGTAGCCCAAGAAAATAGGTGATGGCGGCAAAAATGATGACCCAAGTGGAATGAAGAAAGATAGGTATCCCAAGGATTTTGCCGATGCGCATTCCTGGGCGTTGAGGCATATCGAGTGGGTTCTGGAAGCGATTTGGCTCGTCAGCAGACGATGGCGAGGTGGGTTCGCGTCCTTATTCCTGTATTCCTGTCGTGCTTTCGTACAGTCCTTTTTCTAACACTACTACAATAACTCTGATTGCTTGCGAGGCCAAACGGGTATGCCACCTGCGCGTCTGGGTGGCCACGGCGTGTTTCCCGCAACACAAAGTCGTCATTTCTCCTTAGAGATAAGTCGTTTATTTTCAATGCATTTTAGCGTGGTGCTCAGCGTGCCATTCCCATTGTCGCAGGACATTGCAGGACTGGGAGGCACACCATGATCGCCGCACTGCACTTCGCAACACTCGTTCTCACGACCCTTTTTGCCGCGGCTGCCGCCGTTGTGTTTAACGGCCTGCTCTTGCGAGCTCTGTTTGTTTTGATGCGGCCTGCGACCGCCCGTCGCGTGAATTCGCCGACGCAGCTCGCGACTGGGACGGCGCGGCTGGCGCGTGCCTATGCGTCGCATCGCTGAGTGCTCGAGTGAACAGTGGAAGGGGCCCTACAGGGTAAAACAAGCTCCTCCCCTACAAGTAGTGGTTGTGAGGATAGAGCCTGAGATTCAGCGGGCAGGATTCCCGGCCCAACGTGAGCGGCGGAGCGGACGGTCACCCCTCCGCCGCAGCGCCCGGGAGTAAGAAGGAAGGAGCAACACCATGTTGGCTTTGAAGTATTTGCTGATGATTCTCGGGGTTGGATTGTTTGGCAGCGCCGGGTCTTTGGTGGTCTACGACATATTTATCTCGGAGCAACTTCGGCGGCTGTTGGCGCGCAATAAGACAAGTGAAGCGGGAACGAAGACGCTCACGAATACGGGTATAACGGCACAGCGCCCTTTCGGACCGGTCCGCTGGCGGCTGGCGCAGCGGCTGGCGATCGCGAGCGTGCTGCCCTTCTTGCTGGCGCTGAGCATCTTGGTGATTCCAGACGGGTCCGCAGGCGTACGCGTCAGCCAGATTTGGGGCGCGCGGCCCGGCACGTTGTATCCGGGAGTGCACTTCGTCACACCGCTCGTCGATAGCGTGGCTTTGTATGACACGCGGGAGCAGGTGTACTCGACGGTGGCGAGCGCGTCAGCAAAATCGGAAAACGAAGTGTTGGTCGTACAGGCGCGGGAGGGACTGAACATTGGCTTGGCGGTTTCGGTGAGATACCGGTTGGATCCGCGGCGGCTGGATACAATTCACGCGAATCTGCCTCAGCCAGTTGGCGAGGAAGTGGTAGCGCCGGTGGTCTCGACGATTTACCGGCAGCTTGCGCCGAACTACATCACGCAGGAAATCTTTGCGACGAAGAGGGAAGAGTTGCGTTCGAAGGCTGCGGCGGCGATTACGACGCGGCTGGAGAGCGACGGAATACTCGTGCGCGAAGTGCTGTTGCGCGACCTGCAGCTTCCAGCTGAATACGCCAAGGGGCTCGAAGGGCTGCTGTTGAAGGAACAAGAGAACGAACGGCTGGGAACCGAGCAAGACATTAAGTTGAAAGAAGTGCGGATTGCCGAGCTGGAGGCGGAGGCGCAGAAGGCGCGGGATGTGAAACAGGCTGAGGGGCAGGCCGCAGTGCGCGTATTGCAGGCTAAAGCGGAAGCCGACGCGATGCAGTACACATTGCCGCTTAAGCAAAAGCAGATCGAACAGACCAAGCTGGAAGCCGAGGCGCGCAAGGAGTCGACGCTGCAAAACGCGGAAGCCGCAGCACAGGCGAAGATCATCGACAGCAAGGCGGAGGTCGAGCGGCAGAGGAATTTGTCCGAAGCGGAGGCCAATCGGATTCGCGTGACTGCTGCGGCTGATGCCGAGCGTATGAAATTCGAGGCCACGGTGTTGAAGCAGAATCCAATGCTGATTCAGAAGATTATTGCGGAGCGGCTGTCGGACAAGCTGCAAATCATGATGGTGCCCATGGATGGGAAGAATTTTTTTGCGAATGACGTGATGCACTCGGCGTTTTCGGGAATCACGAATGGGAACAATAACGCCGCATCGGATGATGCGGATTCGGATGGTACGACATCGGCTCCGACGGTCAGCGCGCAGAAGCGTTCACCTAAGAAACCGTGACTGGACGCTTAGAGATTCCGCTTTGTGGAAATTGCACAGACTGAACTCTGTGCCACCAGTTCCGCTAGCCAATACCCCTGCGGGTGACTCGGGACGCGTTGCTGGAAAGGAGGAAAGATCATGAGCATGCAGGCAAGCACCGCCGCGCTTCGCCGAATTTGCCAGAGGTTAATCCTTCGCCAGCAATGCGGACCGAGCCACTCGGCTAGCGGTTAAATTATTTTTCATTCAAAGATAAGATCGGCCGGCTAATCGCCGGCCGTTCTGCTTTGGACGATCTTTTGGCAATTCAAAAGGGAAGCTGTGCCGCTAATTCGCGCCTGGGAATTTCGGACGGGCAGGAAGACCTTTGTAATCTTTCAGGGCTTCGTTTGCCAATGCGATGGCTTTTTCGAGTTGCGGATCATGTCCTTCAACGACTAGATCGGGTCGCTGAGGCACAACAAAGTCTGGATCCACGCCGTGATTTTCGACGGCCCATGAGCCGCCATTTTCCCAGGAGTAGAATCCCGCGCTTGGGGCTGTGATAAAACCGCCGTCACGCAGTGGCGCGCCGCGATTTATACCAACGAGGCCGCCCCAGGTTCGCGTGCCAACGATGGGGCCGATCTTTTCGAAGCGGAAGAGCCACGGGAAGAGATCGCCGCCGGAACCAGAGAGTTCGTTGACGATCATGACCTTTGGCCCGTAGATCGCTACGGGCGGATAAGGAATATCCTTGCCATCGCGGCTCGAGACAACTGCCAGCAGCGAGCGTTTAAGTTTCTCGGTATAGAAATCGGGAATCTGGCCGCCGGCGTTGAAGCGCTCGTCGACGATCATGCCATCCTTGTCCAACTGTCCGGTGAGTTCTTTATCGAAGGCAATGATTCCGGGAATGGTGGTGTCCGGAACGTGCATGTAACCGACACGGCCGCCGGTGGCTTCCGCAACTTTGCGGCGGTTGGACTCTACCCAATCGACATAGCGAAGGACAGTTTCGTTGGCAATGGGTTTCACCGTAATGTCCCACGCGCCGTCGGCGCTGGGCTTGCTGTTGATTTTCAGTGTAACGAGTTTTCCAGCGAGATCCTGGAAATAGGAATAGACGTCCTGAGTTGTGCGGGCTTCCTGGCCGTTGACGGAAATCAGATAATCACCGGCCTTTACTTTGAGGCCAGGCTCGGTTAACGGCGAGCGCGCATCATCGTTCCAATTTTCGCCGGGATAGATTTTCGCGATGCGGTAGAAGCCGCCGTCCGGCTCGAAATCGGCGCCGAGCATGCCAACGTTGACATGCGGCTTTTTCGGTTGATCGCCGCCGCCAACGTAGGTGTGCGAAGTATTTAGCTCGGCGATGAGCTCCCCGATCAAATAATTAAGATCGCTGCGATGGGTTACCCAAGGGAGGAGCGCTTCGTAACGCGCGCCGATCTTGTTCCAGTCATGGCCGGTCATATTGGGATCCCAATAAAAATCGCGCTCGGTGCGCCAGGCTTCATGGTAGATCTGGCGCCATTCCTGGCGGGGATCGATCTTCACTTGGAGTCCGCTTAGGTCGAGTTTGCCCGCGCCGACTTTGGCTTGGCCGGGAATGGCGTCGGTGATGCCGAGGAGCGGCCCAACTTTGTATAGAACCTTTGTTCCTTCTTTATTGAGGTTGTAACTTTCGATCCCTTCGAGAAGGACTTTGTCTTCGCGCTTGGTGACGTCATAGACGTGAAGCACGTTCTTTGGGCCTTGATCGGGAACGCCAGATTGGCGCGCTTCCTGCGGTGTGGTGATATAGAAAAATTTGTCTTTGCGAGCCGCAAGGCTGCTGAGAATTCCGGCCTCAATCGGCACGGGCACTACCCGATTAGCAATTCCATCGAGGTCGATTTGAATGGGTTTGACGGGTTCGGCTTTCTTGTCTTCTTTTTGTTCGTCGGATTTTTGATCACCTGATTTTGCGGCATCAGTCTTCTTGTCATCTTTTTTCTTATCTTTTTCAGAGTCCGCGATTTTTTCTTCGTCGCTTTGCGGCTTGAAGGGCGAGGGCTCGTCGGCCTTGAGAGTGACCGCGAACACGCCATCGGTCGAATAGTAGTTGTAGCGCTGGTCGAGCTGACCAATGCTGGGATAAAAATACCGCGTAGACGTAAAATAGAGGTACTTGCCGTTTTCGTCGAAAACAGGATTGTTGTCATTATAGAAGCCTGCAGAGACTTCCGTGATTTTCTTGGTGGCGAGCGAGTAAAGAAAAACGTCATTGGCCCCGCGGCGATGGGTTCTCGAATAGGCGAGCCAGAGACTGTCGGGAGACCAGCAAGCATCCGCGATGAGGCCGTAGTCGGAAGTATCAACAAGCACCGGTTTTTTGTCGTCGATGCTCACAAACCAGAGCTGATTGGATTTGTCCCAATAGGCTAGCTTCTTGCTATCGGGGGACCATGCCACGGCGTACCGATAGATCTTGCCATCGGAAGTGATGCGTGTTTCCTCGCCACCCATTTGCGGGCGCGTGTAGATTTCGTATTCACCGGATTTGTCCGAAAGATAAGCAATCCATTTTCCGTCGGGCGACCAGGCCGGGCTAAGTTCGTGAATGCTCGAGTGTTCCGTCGTCAGCGTACGAACGCTGCCATGCTCCGCGGGAACGGTGAAGATGTCGCCGCGAGCTTCCACGACCGCTCGTGCGCCAGAAGGCGAAATCGCGGCGCTGCCAATGTCTTGAGCGACGCTCTTAAATTCCGGACGGGCTTCCACATCTTCAGCGCGAACCGTGATGGAAAGATTGCGCGTTTTGCCGCTGTCGATATTGTATTCGTAAAGCAAGCCGCCGTTTTCGTAGACGATGGCATCCGGGCCGAGGCTCGGCCACTTGACGTCGAACTCCTGGTAGTCGGTCAGCTTCTTGGTTTGCTTGGAAGCGAGGTCGTAGCTGTAGAGATTCATGATGCCGTCGCGGTCGCTGATGAAATAGATAGAGTTCCCGTGCCACATGGGGAACATTTCCATGCCAGCGGATTTCGGCAACTCTTCGTAGGTATTCTTTTTCAGGTCGTAAATGGCGATCGGGAGGCTCCAGCCGCCGCGGTAGCGCTTCCACGTGCGGAATTCCTGTGAAGTTTCTAGATAGGCGATCTTTGTGCCGTCGGGCGAGAATGAAGTCAGGTCGCCGCGAGGAATGGGCAGTGGGTGCGGTGTGCCGCCTTGAGGCGAGATGAGAAAGAGGCGCGTGTTCCGGCCCAAAGAAGTGCTAAAGCGATCCGAGCGGAAGAGGATGTTCTTGCTATCAGGTGTCCATCCGAGAACGATATCGTTCGAAGGATGAAAAGTGAGTCGCTTGGGTTCGCCGCCTTCTGCGGGGATGACGTAGACATCTGGATTGCCGTCATACTCGCCGGTGAAGGCGATCCACTTGCCATCGGGCGAAAATTTCGGGTAGAGCTCGTCGCCGGGGTGTGATGTCAGCCGCCGGGCAGCGCCGCCTTCACGGGAGGCGATCCACAAGTCACCGGCGTAAGCAAAAACAACCTTATCTTTCGAGATGTCCGCGAATCGAAGAAGGCGAGTAGGTCCCGGGGGCACTTGATCTGCAGCGCCGGAAGACTGCGCATGCGCGGGCAGGACGGACGCAGCCGCGAGGCAGGCCATTGCGGCAACAGCCAGCCGCAGAAATGCGTTAAGGCGAGAGGCGATCCGATCCATTCTTGTCATCCTTGAGGACAGAGATTTCCCAGCGTACCCGACTATCCAGATGGACGTGCGCCGCTGCGAATTGTTTCACTCGCGTGCGAGCATTTTCAGTAAATTTCGGCCAGATCGGCGATAGATTTTCAAATGAATACGGCACATGAGGTCTATGGCGTCCCAAAGCCGGGTCCGCAGCCGTGATATCATCATCCGGCAAGCCTGTGTGCGCCAAGCAAAATTTATCTCTGTCGCTCTCTCGCGGCTCCGCTATTCTCAGTCAACTCCTCCGATTTGTTCTTTTCTTTGTTTTTCTTTTTGTGCCGAGGGCCGCCACCGCCGATACTCTGGAGGAATCCACGCGTCTGCTAGCTCGAAAAGTTTGGGCCTCCATTCATGGGTCTTCGGTGAAACTGGAATTTCGGAATCTTTCATCGCTTCGAAGTGCAGAGTTTGCAAGTGTATCGGCGGCTTTCCAGGAAGAATTGCAGAGGCGAGGAGTGAAGATTTTGCCGGCGGACGCGGCAGCCAGCTTAGTGGTCAGCGTTACGCAGAATCCCACGGAATATATTGGCGTTGTTCAAATCCAGCGCAAAGAATCTACGGAAACCGTCATGGACACAATCGGGCTGGTGAAAGGCCCCGGTGTTCCTGAACCGGCGTTTAGCCTCGTGCTGCATAAAGAACTTCTTTTTTCGTCGGATAACCCGATTCTCGACGTGGTGTTAGACGCTGACGCAAAGCATGCCTATGCGCTCGGAGTTCAAGAGATCAGCTCCTACGAGTGGAGAGGCGCGGAATGGGTGCCGACTGGTGTTGAGCATCTGCCTATTCTTCGGTCGCCAGAGCGCGCCGAGCAGGGTTTTTATTCTGGCGCACTCGTTGATGCAACGGCAGCGTATTTGCCCGGGGAACTTTGCCGGATTTCTTTTGTGGATCGAAAAGGATGGAGCTGCGAGACAACCACCGAGCATATTCCAGTGAGGGCGGTGTCTCCTACTGCGCTCGCAGGGAAAAAACTGGGGGCCTGGATTTCCGCGGCGCAATTTGAGAACGATGGGAAAACGAAAATTGTCGCGACGGGACAGGATGGATCGGCGCGCTTATATGAGGAAGGTGCCGATCCCGTAGCCGTCTTCTCGAATTGGGGCAGTGAGATTGCCAGCGTTTATAGCGGGTGCGGAAGCGGTTGGCAGGTGCTGGTGACTGGCAACGGAGACTGGACTACGTCAGATGCGATTCAGGCTATTGATCTCAAAGACCGCCGCGCACAGTCCGTTTCTGCTGCCATGGAATTTGCTGGACCGATCGTTGCCTTGCACACTCCCGCGACGAGAACCGCCGATAATGCTGCGGCGAACGCAAGAGCCGTCGCGGTTGCTCGGAATCTTCAGACAGGTCGGTATGAGGCCTATCAACTTTCGATTTCTTGTTCTAGGTAGCGTTTTGCTCGTGAGCTCCCCGACGGCCCCGGCGGCGGAGAAGCCGCGCTATGGCGGGACGCTGCGCGTCGAACTATCCGCCGCCAACGTGTCGCTCGATCCGCGGACATGGCGAGTGGGCTCGCTCGATTCAGCTCTGAACGAAAAGCTTGCGGCGTTGGTGTTCGAACGGCTGGTGGCGTTCGACAATTACGGGCGTTTTCAACCTATTCTGGCCGTGGAGTGGTCACACGATAGTTCCAGTAAGCGCTGGCAGTTTACGATCCGGCCAGGAATTAAGTTTTCTGACGGAACGGCGTTGACTGCCGCGGATACCGTGGGCGCGCTCCAGCCTTTGCTCCCTGCCACGGAGCAAATTTCCGCGTCCGGCAACACGATTGTGATTCAGTCGGCGGTGCCGGTGCCTGACCTTCTCGAGCAACTCGCTTCCGGCCGCTACTTTGTTTATCGAGTGCAGGCGAACGGTGATCTCGTCGGTACAGGACCTTTTGTTTTGAGAGTAGCGCCAGCGGGTGCCTCTACTTCGCGGTCCGCGAGTTCACACCTCAATTTCCGTGCAAACGAGGAGGCGTGGTCTGGCCGTCCGTTTGTCGATGGCATTGACGTCACGCTTGGAGTGCCACCACTACGGGCCATGATTGATTTGCAACTGGGGAAGGCCGACTTGATCGAACTCGCTTCCGATCTTGTGCCCCGCGCAAAACAATCCAATCTCCGCGTGTGGACCTCCGAGCCCATCACGCTTTACGGTCTGCGATTTGATGACGCACAAGCCGCCGCGTCGGATGTTCGCCTGCGCGAGGCTCTTTCGCTTTCGCTCGACCGCGGCACCATGGCCAGCGTGTTGCTGCAAAAGCAAGCCGAACCTGCAGCGGCCCTTTTGCCGCAATGGCTCTCGGGATATGCTTTCCTCTTCAACGTGGACACCAACTTGGAACGCGCGAAAGAATTGCGCCGAGGGCTTCCCGCAAATGAAGCCGCGGGCACGGAGCCGCTGCGCTTGCGCGTCGATCCCCCTGGCGACCTGGCCAAGCTTCTTGGTGAGCGCGTCGCCGTGAACGCGCGACAGGCTTCGATTTCCGTGCAAGTCGTCCCCAAGTCAGTCTCGCGTATAACCTCAGCAGCTCCAGCGGCCTCCGACCCTCCTTCTGGAGTGCATCTTTTTGCGTGGCACTATTCGTCACTTTCTCCGCGTGCCGAGCTCGATTCCCTGTTTGCGGCATATAATCTGAACGAGCCTTCTGAGGTGAATGCCACGAGCACGGATCACGAGCAACTTTACGCGCGCGAGCGCAGAGTTCTGGAAGACCGGCGCGTACTGCCGCTTGTCTTACAGGCGGAATCTGTAGGACTTGGTTCAGCTGTGCGCGATTGGATGCCCGCGCGCTGGGGCGAATGGAATCTCGCCGACGTTTGGTTGGAGCTTCCTGAGCCTGCCGCGGCGGACTCTTCGAGTATAGGAATTACTGCGGCACTATCTTCCCCGCAACCGCGGGCCGCTGCCCCCGGAGCAAAGCCATGAGTTTTCGCACAAAATTATTTCTTATTTTTTTGGTTACGGTGCTTGCGTCGGTCTCGCTGGTGGCCTATGGCGTGACGCACTATACGCAGGCCGCGTTTGAAGAGTCGGATGCCCAGCGGAGCGAAGCGCTCGTCGCGCAATTCAACAAAGAATATGCACAGCGTGGCGATGAGATAGCCAGGCAAGTGAAAAACATCACCGACGCCGAGATCACCTTAAAAGTAGCGATCGATTTGGCAGGGGCTAGGCCCGACCAGTCTCTTTACGTCCACGACGCCGCCGGAGCGGCCCAGGATCACGGTCTGGACTTTGTGGAATTTGTAAATTGGGACGGCACGCTGATCTCTTCCGCGCAATATCCAGCTCGCGTCGGCTATAAAAACGATTGGGTCATAGCGAATAAGAACTGGAATGACTCGGCGCCCTTCCTGCGAAAAGAAGAATTGCCCGACGGAGTAGCGCTTTCGCTGACCGTGGTTCGCACGCTTTCCGGGGGCAATGACAAGAATATGTACATCATTGGCGGGCGGCGACTCGATCAGAATTTCCTCGCTTCACTGGTTCCCCCCGCTGGGACACGAGCGCTGCTCTACCGCAATCTCGAGCCTAACTTCGTCGCCGCGGCCCTCACTGATGTGAACGGGTCGTTTGAGCAAGCCGACAGGCTGCAGCCGCTAATTGAACAGGTACAAAAGCAGCCAAAACCAACCGTGCGAACTATCGATTGGACGGACAACGCCGCGGACGCCGAATCGTTTCATGCGATTCCTCTGATGGGGCGCAATAATGAACTTCTTGCCGTGCTGTTGCTGGGGAGCTCGCGCAGGGAACTCGTATTGTTAACGCGACACATTTTGCAGATTGCTGGGGCTGTTGCGGGTGCGGCGATTTTGATCGGCCTGCTGATCAGCTTGTGGGTTTCGGCACGAATCACGCGGCCGCTCGAGGAGCTGGCCGAGGGCGCACGCGAAGTGGCTTCCGGCCGGTGGGATACCGTCATTGATCTGCGCGGGCGCGACGAAATTGGCCAGCTTGCCTCCGCCTTCAACGAGATGACCCGGACACTGGCGGCTCAGCGGGATCAGCTTGTTCAGACCGAGCGGGTGGCGGCATGGCGCGAGCTGGCGCGGCGACTTGCGCACGAACTACGCAACCCTCTGTTCCCGCTGCAAATCACGGTAGAAAATTTGCAGAAAGCACGACAGTTGGACGCAAAACAATTTCTGGAAGTTTTTAACGAGTCCACAGCCACCTTGAAGGCGGAACTTGCGAATCTGAACACGATTGTCGGACGCTTCAGCGATTTTTCGAAAATGCCCGCGCCGCACTTTGCGCGTGTAAACGTGAATGAAGCTTTGCGCAATGCCGTGCGCCTCTTCGAACCTCAATTTAACGCCGTGGGCAAGCCGCCAATCATTCCGGAATATTTTTTCACGGAGCCACTTCCGGAGATTGACGCTGACGCAGACTTGCTGCACCGCGCCTTTCAGAATCTCGTGCTGAATGCCCTCGACGCCATGCCCGCGGGAGGCACGCTAACCATGCGCACCTCGGAACATGATGGCAGTGTTCGAATCGAAGTGGCCGACACAGGAAAGGGCCTCACGCCCGAAGAGTGCTCGCGGCTGTTCACACCCTATTACACAACGAAGGTGCAGGGAACGGGTCTGGGCCTCGCGATTATTCAGTCGGTGGTCAGCGATCATCACGGAACGATTTCCGTTTCCAGCGATGAAGGGCGCGGAACGACGTTCCGCATCGAACTGCCGCAGCGCCAGTCCGTGCTTCCTGCACCGCCAGCGGAAGAAGCAGATAACGCCGAGAAGCCGCCACCTCAGAGCTTAACGGCGGCTGCCTCCGACTGACAGGCCCAGCCCCTGCCACAAAGGACACTATTTGCCGCGCAAAGCTCACCTGCTGCTCGTCGATGACGACCCCAACACGCTGGCTTCGCTGTCGCGTGCCTTTCGACTCGCCGGGCATGAAGCCACCGTTTGCGACAACGCGCCTCGCGCCTTGGAACTTTTGCGCACCGAAACCTTCGACCTAATTCTTTCCGATGTGGTCATGCCTGGAAAAAGCGGCATCGAGTTGCTCGAAGACTTGAAACACGCCGGCATTAAGACCCCGATCGTTCTTATATCGGGGCAGGCAAACGTGGCGATGGCGGTCAAAGCCACGAAGCTGGGTGCTTTGGATTTCTTGGAGAAGCCACTCTCGACGGACAAACTGCTCGTCACGGTGGAAAACGCATTGCGGCTTTCGCGCCTCGAAGACGAAAACCGCGAACTGCGCCACCGGCTGGGGAAGCACGAGCTGGTTGGGTCGGGACCGGCGATGAAGAAGCTTCTCGCGCAGATCGATCGCGTAGCTGCCAGCGAAACACGTGTTTGTATTCTTGGCGAAACGGGAACCGGCAAAGAATTGGTCGCGCGGGCGATTCATGAGAAGTCGCAGCGTCATGAAAACGCATTCATCACGCTGAATTGCGCCGCGGTTCCAGCAGAACTGATTGAATCGGAACTCTTCGGGCATGAAAAGGGAGCATTCACCGGCGCGGCGGCAAAACATGTCGGTAAGTTCGAACAAGCCGAAGGGGGCACGCTCTTTCTCGACGAGATTGGCGACATGCCTGTCTCCATGCAAGCAAAGCTGCTACGCGTACTTGAAGAAGGCGAGGTCGAGCGTGTTGGCGGTGACAAGCCGATTCGCGTGAATGTCCGGGTGCTTGTCGCCACGCATCGAAACCTCGAGGATCTGGTGAAGCAGAACGCCTTTCGCCGGGATCTCTTTCACAGGATTTATGTTTTTCCACTATTGCTGCCGCCGTTGCGTGAGCGCTCCGAAGATTTTGCCGTGCTGGTTGCACACTTTGCGCGGCAAGTCGCTGCGCAAAACGGTTGGAAAGAGAAGCTCTTTGCCACGGAGGCGATCGCTGAGCTGCGCCGTTACTCATGGCCTGGAAACGTGCGTGAGCTGCGAAATGTGGTCGAGCGGCTGGTGCTGCTTTCCACCGAAGATTCTGTGACAGCTGACGATGTGCGGCTTGTCCTTCCCGGAGAAGACGCTGGATCGAGTACCGCTGGATCCGTCGGCGGAATAGCAGCGACAGGGACACTCGCTGAGCGCACGGAAGCCTTCGAGAAAGAAGTGCTGCTCGGAGAAATTAAGAAGCACAATTTTCACATGACAAATCTGGCGCGCGCGCTTGGTTTGGAGCGCAGCCACCTCTATAAGAAGTGCCAGCAACTCGGAATCGATCTGCAATCGCTCCGCAAGCCCGACTGACCGCTCGAACGCACGCCAGCTCGCCACAAACCACGCAAACAATCCGTCGAATGAGACTCAGCCTTTGCAGGGCACAGCATTCCCTTCGCTGGCGCTCAGGATAAAGCTGCGCCACAACAAAGCCAAGCCGTGGAACCGCTTTTGCCTCTGTAAAGTATTGAAAACAGGCGCAATATAGTCCTTGACACAAAATAGCGAAAAGTAATAGTGTATTTGCAGATTGCAATAAGTGGGTTCTGGCAATGACTCTCGGTAACAAACTCCGTTCTCTCCGCTCCGTGGAAGGTTCCTTGCGTGGATTGGGCCGTCCGATGACGCAGCAGGAATTGGCAAAGGCCATGAAGCGCGAAGTCGGCCGTGGGCTAAGCCAGGCATACCTTTCTCAAATTGAGAGCGGCACGCGCCCGCACCTAACGCACGGCACGCGCACGCTACTCGCGCGCTTCTTCCGGGTCTATCCAGGTTTTCTGGTGGACGATCCGGAAGGCTACACGCCGGAACTGCAGTCCGCACTGCGCGCTGTGGACGCCAAGATCGATTCTTGGCTCTACGCCGGTGCGGAACAGTTCGCTGCCGATCCGGAGCTTCGCCGCGGTCTTTTGGTGATCGCAGAAAACGAAGATTCGCGCCGCGCGCTTTTGCTGCTCGCGGAAATTCTTCGCACGCCGGGTCTGGCGGATCGTCTCGGGGAAGTTTTGCATGCGGGCAAGCACCAAGGCAGTGGGCATCCACCGCCTGCGAGTTCATTGAACAACTGACCCGGAGGGGTCGCGTCTCGAATTCCAGTCTGCGCGGCGGGGTGCTGCGTTTCGAGGTGTCTTATGATGTGGTCTGACTTCTATCTTCTCTGTTTCCTGGTGGGCTTCTCGCTGAGCGTGCTTTCTTTTCTAGCCGGCGCGGTCCACATCCATCTTCCGTTTCGCATTCACCTGCCGTTTCACGCTGGGCATCACGCAGGCGGTTTGACGTCTGGTGGGCATGGGCATGGCGGAGGCTTGAAGAGCTCAGCTGTGAAGTCCGGCGGCCACGTTTCCTGGTTCAACGCTTCGACGTTGCTGGCGTTCCTGGCTTGGTTCGGCGGCGTCGGCTACATCTTGACGAAGCATTCTCACTTTGTGGCGGTGGCCATTCTCGGATTTTCCTTGGTATCTGGACTTTTCGCGGGCCTGCTTGTTTTTCAGTTCATGGCACGGCTCGTGAAGGCGACCAGCGCGCCAATGCTGGACTGGGATTACCGCGTGGAAGGGACAGTGGCAACCGTGAGCATGTCCATCCGGGAGCGCGGGACTGGCGAAGTGATCTTTGAGCAAGACGGCGGGCGCAAGAGCATTGGCGCGCGGAGCGAAGACGGTACAAGTTTGGGCAAAGGGACGGAAGTGGTGATCGTGCGCTGCGACGATGGAATCGCTTACGTGAAGCGGTGGGAAGAGTTCACGAAGTAGGCGGAGCGACGGCGAGTAAACGAATTTCTCGGACTGACGCACGATACAAACAGTCCGGTCAAAGAAAAAGGGAGGTCCACTATGTTGGATTTTTCAAGTGTTTGGGTCATGGCCGGGTTGTTGGTGCTGGTGATCCTCGTAATTCTAGTGACGTTCGCAAAGATGTTGCGCAAGGCGGGGCCGCACGAAGCGCTGGTGATTTACGGCATTCGCGGACCGCGGACGATAACCAATGGCGGCACGATCATCCTGCCAATGCTCGAGCAGTGCCGCGAGCTCTCGCTGGAGCTAATGTCATTTGACGTGGCTCCGCAGCAGAGCCTTTACACCAACCAGGGCGTCGCCGTCACAGTCGAGGCGGTCGCTCAACTCAAAGTGAAATCGGACCCTGTGTCCATTCGAACGGCGGCCGAGCAGTTTCTGACTAAGCGGCCGGAGCAGCGCGAAGGGTTGATCCGTCTGGTGATGGAAGGCCATCTCCGCGGGATCATCGGCCAGCTCACGGTGGAACAGATCGTCAAGGAACCGGAAATGGTCGGCGATCGCATGCGTTCCACGTGTGCGGCCGACATGAGCAAAATGGGACTCGACGTCGTGAGCTTCACAATTAAAGAAGTGCGCGACAAGAACGAGTACATCACCAACATGGGCCGACCGGACATCGCGCGCATCAAGCGCGATGCGGAAGTGGCCGCCGCCGAAGCCGACCGCGACATCGCCATCAAGCGTGCCGAAGCGACACGCGCCGCAGCCGTTGCGAAAGCACAAGCTGATCAGGAACGTGTCGCCGCCGAAACCGCTTCTCTTGCGAAGCAAGCAGAAGCGGAACGCGATCTCGACATAAAAAAGGCCAGCTACTTGGAAATGACCAAGAAAGCCCAGGCCACAGCCGATAAAGCGTACGAAATCGAGACCAACGTCATGCAACAGCAGGTGGTTACCGAAGGCGTACGCGTGCAGCAAGTGGAGCGTGAGTCTCAAGTGAAAGTACAGGAAGCGGAAATCGCGCGCCGCGAACGCGAACTGATCGCCACCGTGCTGAAGCCGGCGGAAATCGAACGCCAGCGCATTGAAGCGCTTGCCAACGCTGAACGCCAGCGATTGATCAGCGAAGCCGAAGGTCGCGCCTCTGCCATTCGAGCGCAGGGCGAAGCCGAAGCCGAGATCATCTTCAAGAAGGGCGAAGCGGAAGCCAAAGCCATGAACGTGAAGGCGGAAGCTTTTCAGGAGTACAACCAAGCCGCCGTGGTGGACAAACTCATCAGCAGTTTGCCGGAAATTGTTCGCGCTCTTTCCGAGCCGCTGGGCAAAGTGGACAAAGTCACTATCGTCTCCACGGGAAATGGCGACGCAGCCGGGGCCTACAAGCTGACCGGTGACATCACGAAGATTGCCGCGCAAGTGCCGGCGCTCTTCGAAGCCCTCTCCGGCATGCAGATGTCGGAGTTGCTCGGCAAGGTACGAATGATTGGCGATAAAGCGCCCAAGCCAGAGAAACCGGCAGCGCCCGCGTCCAAGGCATAACGTTCGCTTCCGTCCGTGGTGGGTTCGAACGAACTCACCGCGGACGCTAAATGGAGGTTGGGGGACCGCCATGTCGTGGAAAGACGAGTTACTGATGTTGTGGATCTTTTGCGCCGTACTGATTACTTTCGCTGCCCGTCATTTACTGGAAGGAGCGGTTTACATAGTGGAGCAATTGGCGGCATTCAGTCTCGTTCACATACCCGGCCTGTTGCACCTAGTGGTTGGGCGTCTCTGCTAGCCAGCGCTTGCCTCAGCATGCTGCGGTGCAGCATCGCATTTCGAATTTCGCGATTCGCGATTCGCGATTCGAGTTTCGTATTTCGAATTTTTCGGCCGTTTGAAAGGAGAAATGTCATGGGACTTTTAGAAAGAGTGAGCACGTTAATCCGGGCCAATCTGAACGATATGATCGATCGTGCGGAGGACCCGGAGAAAATGATCAAGCAAGTGATGATGGACATGGAGAATCAATATCTGCAGGTCAAAACGCAGGTGGCGGTCTCCATCGCCGACCAGCACATGCTGGAAAAAAAGCTTCGTGAGAACGAGGATTCGGGGAAGGACTGGATGCGCAAAGCGGAAATTGCCGTCGACAAGGCGCAAGACGATCTGGCGCGCGCGGCTCTCGACCGGTTCCACACGGCGCAGCGGCTGGCTCTGAGCTACCGCGAACAAGTGGATGACCAGAAAGCGCAAGTCGATGCGCTGAAGAGTGCGCTGCAAAAGCTCGAGCAGAAGCTCGAAGAAGCGAAATCCAAGCGCGATTTGCTGCTGGCGCGCCATCGTCGCAGCGTGGCGCTTGGCAAAGCAGCACGCGCGGGCACCGCACTGGGTGACAATTCCAAGAGCGCCACGTTTGATCGGTTGAAAGACCGCGTGCATCACACGGAAGCCGTTGCGACGGCGGAAGTCGAGTTAATATCCGACGACATGGGAGAGAAGCTCGTACGTCTCGATCGAGACAACGAGGTCGAGCGATTGCTCAACGATCTAAAGTCGCGCCGCGGCCTTCCGGGCTGAAAAGTTCTAGTGCGGGACCAGGAAACTTAACGCGAGGAAGACGGCGTTGATTCCAGCCGAAATGAGGAAGGCTTGCATGCGCTCGATGCCGTCGACTTCTTCAAACACAAGCATAAGGACTGCGGTCCAGGCGATTCCAGCCGCATAGAGACCGACAATCGGGATCAAAATCAAGACGTTTACAAACCATCCCAGAAACAGAGGGCGCATCACACCCACAAGAGTGCCTTTAGCATCCAAGAAGACTTTTGCAATGGCGTGACAAA
>Ga0210388_10001789_pt1 | contig 16916 bp, 11 predicted proteins | sample IncBWC19OmetaG_FD_155485 | JGI IMG/M metagenome (GOLD analysis project Ga0210388, IMG submission 155485) | Forest soil microbial communities from Barre Woods Harvard Forest LTER site, Petersham, Massachusetts, United States - Inc-BW-C-19-O ... | reverse complement strand
ATAAGACAATCCCGCTCCTGATTGGCGCCGACCGCACAATTCTGCAGAAGGTTGTCGATTTGTTTCAAAAGAACCTGGCGCTCCATGGCCTCGGAGCCACCGAGATTGGCGCTCTGCGAAGGGGGGTCAAAGTCTTCAACCCATTGATCGATCCCGCCAGCGCCGCGCTTCCGGGAATGAAGTGATTTGAAGTGGTCGTGAGCGACGTTGATTGCAATTGTCTTTACGTATCTCAGCACCGCCTCCTCGGGATGTTGCTCGGCAAATTCGAGTAGCCGACGACAATTGTCCCCACAGAGCTTGAGATAGGTCTCTTGGAGTAAGTCGTCGACAAAATACAGTGGATCCTTTCCCCATTGGGAGGTTGTGCATTTGATCGAGAGACAGATCGGCCGCTGGAAACGGGTAACAAATTCCTCCCACGCTTCGCCGTCATTAGTTTCGGCGCAGGCACGGATCAACTCCGCTGCCGTGATGGACGAATGACGCCTCAAAAATCCCCCCCTTCAGTGCACGGAATTTTACACGAGGATCATTAATAGAGCACCCGCATCGTTGGATCGTGTGGGGATTGGTCCGGGTTAGGCAAATAGCGCATGGAGCCGCTTGTTTTACCAGAAAAAGGAAAAGCGTTCGCTTTCTCGTATTGGACAGACAGAGCTTGCAGAACTAGCTGCAAGGAGGAGACAAAGTGAAAAAGGCTACCTTGTCCACACTGTCGGTCATGATTTTGTTCAGCTTGTTTGCTCCCCGGCCAGCCTTTACCCAGACTTCATCTACCCAGACTTCTTCTCCCGCCCGAAGATCGGAATCGACATCCGATTTCAATATGGAATCGAAATCGGAGAAGGAACTTAACAGGGGTCTCGCTGCGGGAAAGGCATGTTTGGATTACACCTTCGACGTCGCGTCTCTGGTAGACAATGACCACCGAATCTTCTGGAAGCGAGGAGACTGCATCCGCGTGCACGTTACCAATAATCCCTTTCTGTTCAAGTACAGTCTTCAATTCAACGAACAACTGATCAAGGAAGACGATCCGCTGAGCGCGTTTGGAGGAATGTTCGGATTGAATGTGAGCAACGTAACCAATCCAAGTGGAGGTGCGACGTCGCACAATGTGAAAGACGACCAAGCGCACAATGCAGCTGCGGTGAATGCGTCTGTCGACGAAGCCGCCAAGAATGCGTACTCGGAGATCGCGGCGCAGCCGGTACCTCCCGAGACGAAAGGCTTCCTCTCGCTGCAGGTTGAGAACTTCTCGAAAGATTTAGAGAAGCCGCAGATCGCCGGCTCACTAGAACAAAAAGAGCAAACGCTTAAACAGTATCAGGGGCAGGTTGATAAAGCTAATATCAACAAGGCTCAAAAAGACCAAGCTAAACAAACTCTTCAGGAGGTAGCGAATGCCGTCCAGCCAGCTAATCCGCCATCCTCAGACGATGTTAACAAACTAGTTGAGACGGCCAATCGAGTTCAACATCTGTTGCCGTTACTAACGGATGAGTATCGGAAGTTCAGCCAAGAAGTTCAAGGTCGATTAGCAGTTTTAAGGAATGTCGCGACACCTCTTGACAAGGTTAGCAAAGTTGCCACCAAACTTCGCGACGACTCTAATGCCGAGCTGGCCTGCTTGACGAACGCTCAGTTCGACGCCGACTATACAAAGCTCTTGGGCTGCCCGCAGAACGTAAACTCAGATCCGTCCGACACGCTCGCGACCCAGTCGACAGTTCCGAGTGAAGATTGCACAGGCATTGCAGTCCATACATTGAATTGTCAACTATTGACATTCGCGAAACAAGCCCCGCCGGTCCATACATCTCTCGTAAAATCGATGCCCGCGGTTACCAGCGATCTAGATAAGGTACACGACGCTGCCGCGCACGTTGCGTACGGCGCTTGCGTATATCAGGCGTTCATTGAAAGTGACCTGGATAGCATCCGCACTGGGTTAATCGCTCCACTCAGTAGCGTTATAAGTGACGGGTTCGCCTTCGGGTATCCGCCCCCCTACGCCTCCTACGAGCGGGAGGGGCCGGACATCGATCCCACATCGGTAACAATGACACTGAAGAGAGAGCCCATTTCACCATTTACCACAGACACCGGCGCCTCCAAGATCTTGGAATATACCACTGATTCCTACACGTGCTCGGGCGACCCCGAAGACGTCTTGACGAATGGTTCCTCATACAAGTCGCTTGGGGACTTCTTTACTGATAAGCCGGCACAGCCCGAGACCTCTACTCCGGGCACGGCAACCATCGTAAAGCAGGCAACCGCGAACCTCTACATGCGCAATCAAAACAAGCCGGTGCTCAGTGGAAAGACCACCTCGACGACTGCGGGCCACGGACCAGATTCCACAGGCGGGAAAACTCCAAGTACGACGAAGCCGGCGACCACCGATGCCGCAAGTACGGTCGTCCTTGTCCAGCCCTGGCTTTTCGGCAAGCCACGGCTGGTGCTCTCCGGCGGAGTGGGCACGGCTCTTCTCAGTAAACAGGAATTTCAGCGCTCGATGTCGATTAGCGGAGGAACCACGGATACTGTTGTCGGACTCAAGACGAACACGAAGATTCGAACGACACCGATGCTCTACGGGCACACATTTCTGCCCTGGCTCGATAGGCGGCACGATCCCGACGCCTGGTATGCAACCTTCGGTGTCACTGCAAACTCGGACAATAAGGGCACAGACCCGGAATTTCTCTTTGGCCTATCGCGCAGTTTCGTGCAGCAGAGGTTTTTCGTTACGGCAGGCGCTTACCTCGGAGAACGGCAGAAGCTCGATGGAGGGCTCTATGTGGGAGAAGTGATTCCTTCGACTTTCACGACTGATCTGCCCGTCACCAAGAGTTATCACACCGGCTTTTCGTTCGGCATCTCCTACCGGTTCACCAGCACTAAGACAGCGCAAAATAATGCCAAGCAGGCACCTGGTGGGTCTACGAAAACAGGCAAATAAACCAAACTCGCTAACGGACTCGCAATGGAGGCAACAACATGCCATGGCAATATCAAACCGTGCCGAGCAATAACGGGCAGTGCACCATCAATGGTCAGGTCGTCGGCGTTCCGCAAATGCTGAACATGGCTGGTTCGGACAACTGGGAACTGGCTGCTGTGGTTCCCATAGCACAGGGCGTAATGGAATTTGTCTTTAAGCGGCCTGCGTGAGCCGCCGGATAGCGGTTAGCGCTCGCTCTTGGGAGACTTGGACTTTCCAGTGCATCTGCGCCGGGTCGCATGTCCAATTCATGTCCAATACTTGTTCCGTCGGCTTCCGTTGCGGTGTTTTGGTTGCCACCCGAGTCCCTCAAGCGCTTCATTTTATTGAGACGTCGCAGATTCGCATCCTATAGCGCCCTTAACCAACTGACTTTAACTGTGCGCCTCAGTACAAGTGAAAGTCGACCTCCACGGCGATTTCCACCGCCACATCGCGCCCGTCCTTCTTGCCCGGCTCGAACTTCCAGTTCTTGACCGACTCGATGGCTTTCTCATCCAGGCCCATGCCGAGCGCGTTAAGTATGCGGATGTTTGTCGGACGTCCATCGGCGTCCACTACTAGGCCGAGAACGCAGTTTCCCTGGTACTTCGCCTTGCGTGCTTCTTCAGAAAATTCAGGGTCGGTTTGATAAATGACGCGCGGCGGTGTCCCTCCCTTGCCGATACGGAAAGCATCGCCGCCACTACCTGCCTCGTCGCCCGGGCCGACTCCGTGCCCGTGTCCCGGGCCGACGCCACCCCCGGAGCCAGGACCGATACCGCCGTATGCCCCCGGACCATTCGACAGGATCACGGCAGAGGATTTTGGGTCGCCAAGGTTTAGCATGTCGGCATTCATGGCCAGCTTGATATCAGGGGGGACAATCACCGTGGGCTCAACTGGCAACTTGGGAATTGGATTCCGTATCACTGCGGCCGGCGGCGTGATCTGCCGCATCGAGAACTTCGGCAAACGACCCACCGAAGCCTGCAGCACATCCCCATCACCACCGCCGCCGCCACCACCAGCCTGTGTCTTCGCGGGCTTAAGCGGATAGTCACCAAGATCAATCCACTTGGTGTTGATCTGAGGTTTGAATGTAGCTGGGACCGGATGGGGTATTTTGACGAACGTGACCCCGATGATCAACCCAAGCGCCACCACGTGAGCCACAGTTGAACCCAGAGCGCCTTTCTTCCTGTAGTTGTAGAAGCCCCAAAGATCCTTCACCGGGATTGGATTCGATTCAAGCTTAAGCGGGGGATGTTTCCTGGGAAAAACGAATTCCCCGAAGCCATGAAAGAGCGACTTCCACAATGGCTCAAATGTGTCGGTCAGCAGGAGATGAAGTTCCGGCTCGTTGCTAGGGTTCCGATCGACTTCGCCTGGTGTCATCATTCTGCAACCGGCTCTTCTTGGTGGGCGCCTTGCTATTGTCGACGTCTTCTACACAGAGTGGCGGTCGTTTCCGATAAGTTGCCTGCTGGGGCGTAATTTCTTTCTTGATTTCGTGAAACGGGAGAAATTGTAAGGGGGAATACGGTAGAGGCAGGGTTTTGAAATCCCCACGCTGTGCTCATCCCGAATGGCCGTAAGAAGAAATTGCCTTTCCCATTTCGCAGTCCTTTACTTGAGATTGGTCTGGTTGTAGGCGTCTGACCTACAACGCAAACAGGCGAAAACTGCGCTCTAACTGCGCTCTGTTTGTTGGTTTATCAGTGTTTTTCGTGGTCTTAGGTGTCATCCGCTGACCTGCATCTCGTTGAAACTACGTTTAGGTGTTGATTCGAGTCCTACCTGAGGAGCCATTCTTTTTGTTCCTGCCGGTGTTTGGAATCCTGATTTTCCGATCCTGATGTTCCTTTCTCCGGCCCGAACCTACTTGATCGGATGAATACCTCTTGGGTGGGATGCGTGCTGGCGTGGGGAATGCGTGGGAAATTTTGGTTCGGCGGCGGTTCGCGCGGTGGTAGGATATCGGGCTGCTTCAGAATTCCGGACTCAGACGTCGCAGACATTGGAAAAGCAGATGACGAGAGGCTCTCGAGCTGTAGCGTCGCCGCGAGTGGTGTGCATTGAGGACTTCAGGCCGATGGCGCGGTCGAGGGTGCCGAAGCCTGTATTTGATTATCTGGATGGCGGGGCTGAGGGCGAGGTCACGCTGCGGGAGAATTGCAGAGTATTTAATGACGTGACGTTTCGGCCGCGGCATGCGGTGGCGGTTGCGGGCTGTGATTTGCGGACGCAGGTGCTGGGCTTCGATCTTGCGCTACCGTTTTTACTGGCGCCGGTGGGGTATAGCCGGTTGATGCATCCCGGAGGGGAAGTGGCGGCGGCGCGGGCGGCGGGCAAGGCCGGCACGGGGTACATTCTTTCGACGATTTCGGGGCACAAACTGGAAGATGTGAAGGCGGGTTCAGCGGGGCCGGTTTTTTATCAGCTTTATTTGATGGGAGGGCGCGGGGCGGCTGAGGCTGCGATTGAAAGAGCGCGCGTGGCGGGATTCTCCGGTTTGGTGGTCACGATTGATACTCCCGTGTCGGGGATTCGCGAGCGTGACTATCGCAATGGCTTAAAGGAGTTGATCAGCGGCGGGCCGCTGGAGAAAATCCCGTATCTTGCACAGATTCTCTCGCGCCCAGGCTGGCTGATGAGTTATTTGCTGGACGGCGGTTTGCCAGGACTTCCGAATGTGATTGTGCCGGGTAAGGGGCAGATGGCGCTGGTGGATATCAATGCGGCGCTAGCGGAGTCGGCGGTGACATGGGCAGATTTGCGGTGGATTCGAGAGATTTGGCGAGGGCCGATTGTGGTGAAGGGTGTGCTGACAGGTGATGATGCGCGGCACGCGATGGATGAAGGAGCGGCGGCGATTTCAGTTTCGAATCATGGAGGACGGCAGTTGGATGGGGTTCCGGCTTCTTTGCGGGCGTTGCCGGAAGTGGTCGAGGCGGTGAAGGGACGCATCGAGGTGTTGATGGATGGGGGAATTCGCCGCGGTCCCGATATTGTAAAAGCTATCTGCATGGGAGCGCGGGCGGTGCTTTGCGGGCGCGCTTACGCGTATGGATTGGCCGCGGCGGGTGAGGCGGGAGTGGACCGGGCGATTGAGATTTTGCGGACTGATCTGGAGCGGACTTTGCGGCTGCTGGGGTGCGCGTCAGTTGCGGAGTTGGACGGGTCTTATGTGAATGTTCCGAAGGGGTGGGAAGTGGGCTGAGGCGGGGATGTTGGTTGGGCGATCTGATAGGGAAGCGAGCCAAACGCGCGATTAATGCGTCGCAAAGAACGCGACGCTTCGCGCGGCTCGCCCGGATCCTTCGTTCGCGCAAAGAACGCGCTCTCTCAGGATGACAATCGGGGGGTGGTTATGCAGTGGACTCAGATCTACGATCCGCTTGGGCATTGGTGGCTTTCCACGCTGGTTGCGGCACTTCCTATCATTGTTCTTTTCGGGCTGCTGGCCGGGCTTAAGGTTAAGCCGCACTGGTGCGCGATTGCCGGGGCATCGACGGCGGTGGCGGTTGCGATTGTCTTTTTCAAGATGCCGGCGGCGCTGGCTGCCATGAGTTTCGCGTACGGTGTCGCGTTCGGAGTGTTGAAAATCGCGTGGATCGTTCTGGCCGCGGTTTACCTCTACGACATTTCGGTGGAGACCGGGCAGTTTGAAATCATGAAGGAATCGATCGCCGGGATCACCGCTGACCGGCGGTTGCAAGTTTTGCTGGTCGCGTTTTGTTTTGGCGCATTCATTGAAGGAGCGGCGGGTTTTGGTGCGCCGGTGGCGATTGCCGGGGCATTCATGATCGGGTTGGGGTTCAGGCCGTTTCATGCGGCGGCGTTGAATTTGATCGCCAACACCGCGCCGGTGGCCTATGGCGCGATCGGGACGCCGATTCACAGCCTGGCGGCTGTGGCCGGATTGCCGGAATCCGATATCAGCGCGATGATCGGGCGGATTCTTCCGTTCACTGCGGTGATCGTTCCTTTCTGGCTGGTACGGACCATGGTCGGCTGGAGAGAAACCTTTGAAGTATTGCCTGCGATTTTGGTTATAGGAGTTTCGTTCGCCCTGACGCAGTTCTTCTGGTCGAACTACGTGGACAGCAATCTGGTGGACATCATGGGAGGAGTGGTTTCAATTGTCGCGGCGTTAATCTTCCTGCGATTCTGGAAGCCGAAGAAAATCTGGCGGTTCGATTATGACGACAAGCCGGTTACGCTTCCCGCGCCGACAGGGAAGATCAGTGACGGCGTGGGAGGCGAATGGGCGGCGACAGAGTTCGACGGATATGTGAAACCGCGCAGCTACAGCGCTGGACAGGTGTTGAAGGCGTGGATGCCGTTCGCGATCCTGTCATTGTTTGTATTGCTGTGGGGGCTGCCTAAGATAAAACTGGCGATGAACCAGACCACCACGCCGGCGTTTAAGGTGATGCTTCCGGATGGAAAAGTGCGGCCGGGTCCGGCGGGATGGGATGTGCCTCTGTTGCATAACGCTGTTTCGCGCTCTGCGCCGATTGTTACGAAGCCGACGCCGGAGGCGGCGCGATATGATTTCAACTGGCTTTCCGCTACGGGTACGGGTTGCTTTTTTGCCGCGATCGTTTCCGGATTGCTGCTGGGGCAGGGTCCGGTGCAGTTGATGAAGATCTTCTGGAAGACACTGGTACGCATGCGGCTGGCGATGATTGCGATCTCATTCATGCTGGGGCTGGGATACGTGACGCGCTACTCGGGCCTGGACGCGGTGCTGGGCCTGGCTTTCACGAGGACGGGGTGGCTGTATCCATTCTTCGGGACGTTTCTGGGGTGGTTGGGAGTTGCGCTTACGGGGAGTGATACATCTTCGAACGTACTGTTTGGGAGCTTGCAGCGAATTACTTCTCAACAGTTGGGCATCGATCCGGTGTTGATGTGCGCGGCCAACAGCGCTGGTGGAGTGATGGGGAAAATGGTGGATGCACAGTCGATCACTATTGCCACCGCCGCGACTGAGCAAGTGGGGAATGAAGGGGTTATTTTCCGGTTTGTGGCCTGGCATTCGGTGGCGCTTTGCTCGATTGTCGGAATTATTGTGATGCTCTACGCTTATGTTTTCAAGTATGCCGTACCTCACGGGCTGACGTTTGTGAAATAGCCTCGGTGCTGCGCTTTCGTAAGGAGACCTAGAAACATCTTGGGACCAAAAAATCACCGGATGATTCCAAGTTTCGTGGGACGGGCGATCCGCGTACGACGCAAACATTTCGCCCTGCTGGTTGCCGCGATACTGGTGGCGACTTCCTCGGCGCGGTCTCAACTTGCCCCCGGGTCAATCGACAATCATTGGAATGCAGGCGCTAAGGACTGCAAAGCCGCTCCGCAAGCCCCGCTTGAGATGCACCCATACAATCCGCGGACATTCATCCTTCGGGAGAACCTTTGCGCTACGTTCGAGGCGCCTTTCATGTACCTCCTGATTGGATCGACGAATGCGCTTCTGATCGACACTGGAGATGTTGCAGATGCGAATCAGATGCCACTGGCGAAAACGGTGATGCAGCTGTTGCCGGGAGACGACGCTACAAAAATGCCCCTGCTCGTGGTGCATACGCATCGGCACCTTGACCATCGCGCGGGCGATGGGCAGTTCATGCATTTGTCGAACGTTCAAGTGGTTGGCTTTGATGTTGAAAGCGTTCGGCGCTTCTACAAGGTGGCCAACTGGCCGAAAGGACTCGCGCAGATCAATCTCGGTGATCGAACAGTCGACGTGATCCCGACGCCCGGCCACAATGAGACGGAGGTCTCGTTTTACGACCGCGATACAGGGTTATTCTTTTCCGGCGATTTTCTATTGCCGGGGCGGCTTCTGATCGACGACGCCAACGCCGACCTTGCTAGCGCGGAAAGAGTCGCTGTCTTCGTGAGGGATCGACCGATCAGCTCCGTTCTGGGCGGGCATATCGAACTCGATGCCAGCGGGGAGACGTTTCCGTGGGAATCGCAATATCATCCGAACGAACATGTCCTGCAATTGACGAAAGATGATTTGCTGGCGCTTCCAGCGGCCATCCGAAGCTTTAACGGGTTCTACACGAGAAGCGGAACATTCATCATGATCAATTCGATGCGCATGCTGATTGTGTGGGCCGTTCTCGCGGGGGTGGTCCTGATTGCGTTAGTGATGATACTAGTTCTGTATATTCGACGACGGCGGCGAGCCCGCAGGCTGCGAGCGGCGGGTGGGGGACAATCCTGAAGAATAAACCAGCATCCGGAATTATCGCCTAAATCCAAAATCTGGCGCTTTCGCAGTTTAGTTATCTCGCAGTCGGTCTACGTTTTGATTGTAAATCCCGGCAGTGTTATCGTGTCTCTGCTCGCCCGGTCGGGCACACGCTTTCGTCGATCTTGATTTCCCGACATGAGCAGTCCGCTGAGCACCATCCCTCATGAACATACTTGATCTGGTTGTTGGCAAGCCCATTAAAACCAGCGACGAACGTGCCGAGCAGATCGGCCCGATCCAGGGCATCCCGATTTTCGGGCTCGATGCGCTGAGCTCTGCTGCTTACGGCCCGGAAGCGGCGCTCACCCTTCTGATTCCGCTGGGCCTGCTCGGCGTTCGTTATATTCTTCCCATCAGCGCGGCCATCATCACGCTGCTGGTGATCGTGTACTTCTCTTATCGCCAGACGATCGCCGCCTATCCTTCGGGCGGCGGATCTTATACGGTGGCGCGCTTCAATCTTGGAGCGTCTGCCAGTTTGTTGGCCGCGGCGGCGCTTCTCGCAGATTACATCTTGACAGCCGCAGTGGGCATCTCTGCTGGAGTTGGTGCTTTGGTTTCGGCCGTTCCGTCATTGCTACCGCACACGGTTTCTCTGTGTGTGGGCATTCTGATCGTCATCACGATTGTGAACCTCCGAGGCGTGCGCGAAGCGGGCGTTGCCTTCGCGATTCCCACTTATTTGTTCGTCGGCACTCTTCTGGTGACGATCGTTGCGGGTGTGGTCCGCATGCTGGCCAGCGGAGGGCATCCCACGCCTTCGGTTGCGCTTCCGGCTGCGCCAGCCATGACTGCAGCCGTGAGCTTCTGGCTGCTGTTGAAGGTTTTCGCGAGCGGTTGCACGGCCCTGACTGGGGTGGAGGCTGTGAGCAATGGCGTGAAGGCTTTCCGCGAGCCCACGGTGAAGAACGCACAGCGGACTCTCACGGTGATTATTTTTCTTTTGGCGGTGATGCTGGCGGGAATTTCGTATCTGGTGAAGGCTTATGGAATTGCTGCAACGGATCCGGGTCAGCCTGGGTATCAGAGCGTGCTCTCGATGCTGACGGCGGCGGTTTTCGGCAAAGGCCTGTTTTACTATCTGACTATCGGATCGATCCTGGTGGTTCTGTCTTTGTCAGCCAACACCGCCTTTGCCGATTTTCCGCGGCTGTGTCGCGCTATCGCGCAAAACAATTATCTTCCGCATGTGTTCGGCTATCGCGGGCGGCGGTTGGTCTATACCTACGGCATTGTCGTCCTGGCGCTACTGTGTGGGGGAGTGCTGATTCTTTTCGGCGGGGTTACTGACCGGCTGATCCCGCTGTACGCGGTTGGCGCGTTTATGGCTTTTACGCTTTCGCAAGCCGGCATGGTAATGCACTGGAGGAAAAATCGCGGTCCTGGTTGGGTGAAGAGCGCAATGGTGAATGGAGTGGGCGCTCTTGTCACCGGCACTACTACGGCTGTTGTGCTGGTTGCGAAATTCGTGGAAGGCGCGTGGATCACGCTGCTTTTCATTCCGCTGACGATTCTTGTCTTCTCGATGGTCCGGCGCCACTACCATTCGGTGAAAGTGCTTACCACCTGCAAGGTTCCCGTGGATGCGGCGGGGCTGAGCCAGCATCCCATTGCGGTGATCGCCATCGATCGCTGGAGCAACATCACACGCTTGGGAATTGAATTTGCGGCACGGCTGTCTCCGGAAGTGATCGCGCTGCACGTGGAGCCCAACGAGCATTCGGAATTGCTAGAAGACGATTGGGAACTCTACGTGGAGCGACCGTTCCGCGCGGAAGGCAAGGAACCGCCGCAGCTCCATGTCCTGCCCTCACCCTACCGGTTTGTCATCGTGCCCATCGTTCAATTCGTTCTCGATCTTTCGAAGAAGAATCCCACGCGCAGCATTGTTGTGGTCATACCGGAACTGGTGGAGGACAAATGGTATGAATACTTCCTGCACAATCAGCGCGGGCGGCTTCTGGAATGGGTGCTGCTGGCCCGTGGCAATGAACGCATTTTCACGGTGAGCGCGCCCTGGTACGTTGGGCAACGAACCTGATGATATCTAGAGCCGCTGGTTAATCGCTGTCCTTCTTTTCTGGCGCTTTGGGCAGCGGCTTCTCTACGGGCTTGCGGGGCAACATCTGGTCGCGCATGGCGGCGTCGTAGACGAAGCCGGCTACGATTACGCTGATCTGCTTGAGATCATCGGGTTGCAAGCGGTCATAGAGGTCCATGTTGGAGTGGTGGGTGCGGGTCTCATACTCGATGGGATCCTGAATGAACTGGAATCCTGGGATGCCGACCGCGTCGAACGACTGGTGGTCGGTGCCGCCGGTGTTGCGCATGGTGAGTGTGGTCATGCCGAGGTCTTTGAAGGGCTTCATCCAGGCTTCGAAGATGGGTGCGACGGCTTCGTTCTCCTGCAGATAAATGCCGCGAATCTTGCCGGTGCCGTTATCCACGTTGAAATAGGCGGAGACTTTTGCCTGTTCGGGCTTGACAGTGACTTCTCCGGCCTCGCGGCGCTGGAGCGTGGGCATACCCTTCAAGAGCGGTTCGTCGATGGGAGGACGCGAGCCGAAGTGATGCTCGACGTAGAATTGCGAGCCGAGTAGGCCTTGCTCTTCGCCGCTCCAGAGGCCGATGCGGATGGTGCGGCGGGGCTTGATGTCGAGGGCTTTGAGGATGCGTACGGCTTCCATCATGACGATGGTTCCGGCGCCGTTGTCGGTGGCACCGGTGCCGGCGTGCCAGGAATCGAGATGGGCGCCGAGCATGACGACTTCGTCTTTCTTGTCGGTTCCGGGAATTTCGGCGATGGTGTCGTACTGCATGGGATCGTCGTCATAGAAAGTGTTTTGCACGTTGAGTTCGAGCGAGACATCTTTTTTCTGCGCGAGCAGGCGGGCGATTCGTGTCCAATGCTCGAGAGCCATGGTGAGCTGAGGCACGGTGACGGTTTCGCCGGTTCTGTACGGGCCGCCGGATTGCACGAAGACCGTGCCGCCGCCTGAGGCCTGGCGATTGTGGTCGATGACGGCGAGAACTTTTTCATCGGCGAAGAACTGGTTTTGGTCTTTGATGAATTGCAGCCGTTTGATCATGTCGGCGTAGGTAAAGTTGTGTTCGATGGCAGGGTTGTACTCAGAGAGCTTGGCCAGATCTTCGTCGGTGTCGCGGCGGAATTGCGGGTCGGCGATCGGCTTGGCGTCAACGTCGGCACCGAGGATGACGATCATCCCGGCTAACTTGCCTCGGTACTTGTCGAAATCTTTTTTGTCATCGAGGGTGACGCGAACGCACTTTGCTTGAACTACGCCGTTGGTACCTGGCGTCCAAGCTTTCGGGTAAGCGAGCAGCGTGACGATATCCGGCGATGTCATGCGAACGTTGACGTACTGGTTGGCCCAGCCGCGGCCGAACGGTCCCCAGGGCTCGAGGTGGGCGTTGGAGAGGCCGATGGCGGTGAGTTGGTCGCGGGTCCACTCATTGGCGCGCTTCATGTTAGGAGAGCCGGTGAGGCGTTCACCGATGGAATCCATTAAGCCGGTGGCGAAGTCCATCACTTTGGAGTTGCGGAAGCCTTCGTAACGGATACGGGACATGGTTTCCAGATCGACTTTTTCCTGAGACCAGACCGGGGTAACGGAAGACATTACAAAAAGAAGACAGGTCAGGCGGATTGCGTTCTTCATGAATGGCGGCTCCTGAGTAAGTTCGAACGGGGATTATACAGGGTAGCGGGCAAAATCTTTAACCACAGGGGACCCGTTCGGCTGGCTCAGGGCAAGCACAGAGGGTGCACAGGGTAAAGACCGCACGGCCTGAGCTTATTCTTTCTTAGCGGGATTGTTTGCGGGCGGGGTTGAGGTTTTTTCTTAGGGCTTTTTCTGGTCGTTTGCGGTGGGTGGTTTCGCGTCGTCTTCTGGGTTTAGGACGACGTATTGCACGATCAGGGAGATGCGGCGGTTGGAGGGGTCGAGCGGGTTGTCGAGCTTGCGGAGACGTTGATCGGCGAATCCGCGGATCTGGGTGACCTGGTTGGGTCCGAGGCCGTTGGCTTGCATCAGGCGGCGGGCGGCGTTGGCGCGATCGGCAGAGAGTTCCCAGTTGCCGTAGCTTCCGGAGGCGGCGTAGAGCTTGGAGTCGGTGTGGCCTTCAATGGAGATTTTGTTGGGGAGCTTGCCGAGTTCTCCAGCCATCGTGTTGAGCAATTCACGGCCGTCGACATTGAGCTGAGGGCTGCCACTTTTGAAGAAGGTTCCGGAAGCGGATTCGAGAAGTTCGATGCGGAGGCCCTCAGGGGTGACGGTGATCTCGATCTGGTTCTTGATCTTGTCGAAGTCGTTCATCTGACGGATGGCGCGTTGCAGCTGGTCTTTCAGTTTGGGCATGTCATCTTTGGTGAGGAGAAAGTTTTCGCCAGCGCCGGCGACGTTGGATCCAAGCTTCTTGGCGGTGCCGTTGGGATCTCGGAAGTAGCCGCCGACGGCTTCCTGAATTTGCTTGCTGGTGTTAAGCAGCCACAGGACGATGAAGAGAGCCATCATGGCGGTGACGAAATCGGCGTAAGCGACCTTCCAGGCGCCGCCGTGGTGGCCGCCGTGGCGGGCCTTTTTCTTGAAGATGATGATGGGACGAGTTTTGTCCATGTGAGTTGGGGCTGGAAGCCTTATTGACCGGCGGCAGCGGTTACAGACGCAGCATCGGATGCGGCACCGCCTTCGGCTGCTCGATTGCGGCAGGCTGCTTCGACCTCCTTGAAGGATGGGCGGACATGACCGGGAACGGCGCGGCGCGCGACTTCGACGGCCATGATGGGAGCTGTGCCTTTTAGAAAAGAAACAATCAGCACGCGCAAGACGTAGAGGTAGGCGTGTTCGTCGTCGGCTGCTTTGGTCATGTTGGCGGCGATGGGGCCGACCAGGCCGTAGCAGAGAAGGATGCCGAGGAAAGTGCCTACCAGCGCGGCTGCCACCTTCTTGCCGATTTCTTCAGGAGGACCGCCGAGGGAGCCCATGGTAATCACTACGCCGAGAACGGCGGCCACAATGCCCAGACCGGGCAAGGAGTCTGCCATGCTGGTGAGGGCGGCAGTGGGCTGAGTGGCGCCGTGATGGTGGACTTCGAGATCGAGGTCGAGCATTTGGTCGAGATCGAAGGCATCGACGCCGGTAATCGCCATACGCAATGAATCACAGACGAAGTCGCGGACGTGGTGGCTTTTGAGAACGGCTGGACCTGCCGAAAACAGTGGACTCTTCTCCGGTTCCTCAACGTCGTTTTCGAGGGCCATCAGGCCGTCTTTGCGGGCCTTGTTAAGGAGTTCGTACATCATCTTCAAGGAGTCGATGTAGGCTTGCTTGCTGTATTTGGAGCCAGTGAAAACGCCGACGATGCCGCCGGCAATCTGGCGGAGAGTGTGGAGGGGATTGGCGATGAGGACGGTGCCGATGGCGGCGCCGCCGATCATGACCAATTCGGCAGGTTGGAGGAGGACGCGGATGTTGCCGTGCTCCATGAGGTAGCCGGCGGCCACTGCCCCGAAGACAACGACGATGCCGATGATGGCAAACATAGGTCAGTTCCTGCCGGATGAATGAGCCACACCTGCGGCGAGGGCGCGGCCCGGCGCGGCTTGATTTTCGCCGAGCACGGGTTGCGCCCGCTGCAGAAGTGATTCGACGGTATCGCCGGCGAGCGCGCCGGTGCGCCCCATGGAAACTGCCACCGACAGTTCCTCTCCCCACCATGGAATGGTGGCACTGGACAGCATCTTGAAGACGCGCTGGCTTACGCTTTGCACAGCGTCCTCGGCGCAGCCGCTCAGGATCACAAGAAATTGCGATTCACTCCAGCGGCCGACGAAGTCAGCGGGCCAAACTGCATTTCTCAGGGTTCGAGCCAGCACCAGCAGCATGGAAGTGGCTGCCTCCTGCCCGTAGCGGGCGCGGAATTGGCTGAGTTCGAAGACTTCGACGCAAAAGATGCCGAAGGGAATTTGAAGCTCGGCGAATGTGCCCAGCATTTCGCGCAGGTGGGAGTGCATCATGGCTTGATTGGGCAATCCGGTTATGTCATCGAGACACCCGCGCTCTTGCATGCTGCGGTCGTTGGGGTCTGGACCGGCTACGGCGAACTCGGGTTCAAAGGTCTGGATGATGCCGATGAGGGAACCTTGTTTGTCTCGCAGTGGGATTGCCCAGGAGTGCACGGGAGTGCGATGTCCGGACTTGTGGTGAATGAAGCTCATGGCTTCGACCGGTCGGACTTGATGCAGCGCCGTCGCCGTGGGGCATTTCCCGGCGCACATTTCACAGCCGATCTGGTTGCAGTGCAGAAGAATGTTTTCCTCGGAGGAATGGCCGAGGACGTCGATGCGGGCGTAGCCGGTGATTTGTTCAGCGCCATCGCTCCAGAAGACGATTTTTTTCTGCAGGTCGAGCACGCTCACGCCGATTTGCAGGCTGTCGAGGATGTCGCGGTAGGTCTCGGGATCGGGAAAGGCCGGCATAGGCGCGAACGAGGTGGTACTGACTTCTACATCGGCAAAAACCTGACTTACTTCAAGGGTGCGGGGCGGCGGCATGGCACTTTAGGGACACCGGAGTAGCACGAGAGTGCCATTTGCAAAATCCTGCGTCACGTTTAATTTCCCAGATGAGCAGTTCTGGGGGAGGGCTGCCCGGGCGCCTCGGTCTCGAAAGAGATTCGAGGCGCTCGTTATTTTTGGGGGGAAGATTTCCCGCCCGTCGCCTCGCCCGGTTTGTTCCCGCCGACTAAAAGTCAAAAGCAAGAACAACAAAGTCAAAGGCAACGGACAAGAGTGTCCGTTCCACACGTGCAAGTCAAAGGCAGCGAGCGAGGGCGCCCGCTCTACGCGTGTGAATATTAATTGGTTGAGATGGTGAAGTTGACTGTGATCTTGGCCTGGGTTTCGACGGGTTCGGCGCCTTCAAGGTGAGGCTTGAAGTGCCATTGCCGGACGGCGTCCTGGGCGGCGGATGCGAGGATGTGCGGTCCGCTGACCACGCGCAGATTCTGGATAACCCCATCTTTGCTGATCATCGCCTGCAGAATCACTGAACCTTGTACTTTCATCTGCCGGGCCAGCAGGGGATAGCTGGGCTGCACCGGGCGGGCCACGATGTCGGAGGCGTCGGCAGACATCTGCACGCGCTCGGCCGCATAGGTGGTTACATTCCCGGCGCTGCGGGTATCGGCGGGGGCGGCTTGGGGTACTGGTTGCGGCGGTGTGCCGGGTTGCAAATCCACACGCACGGAGCTGCTGCCGGGCCGGATGGTGCGATGGGAATCGCCGGCAACTACCTCCACATCCAGCGGGGGCAAGACTGTCCGTGTGGCCGTGGCCACCGCAGGAGGTGAAGAAATGGACGGGGCGGAAGTCACGGCTGCGACTACGACCGGGTGCTTCGGCTGAGGTTTCGATCCGGATTTTGATTTGGCGCTTGTGAGTGGCTTGGCGGGTGCTGCGTGAGGTGTTGCCGCGGCGATTTTGGCGACGGGAGAACTCTCGACGGGCTGGTCGGAATCGGCTTCCGGAGTGTCGGGAAACCAGAAGTCACGATCATGCCAGAGCACGATACCCAAAGCCAGCAGAAGCAGACAGAGCGAACCGATCATCAATCTCCGCTGCTTGGG
>Ga0210388_10001788_pt1 | contig 16922 bp, 18 predicted proteins | sample IncBWC19OmetaG_FD_155485 | JGI IMG/M metagenome (GOLD analysis project Ga0210388, IMG submission 155485) | Forest soil microbial communities from Barre Woods Harvard Forest LTER site, Petersham, Massachusetts, United States - Inc-BW-C-19-O ... | reverse complement strand
CGGCGAGAACAATCGCAGGGCCGCCGCTGAAGGAGTGAAATGCAGAGTCTGGAAAAATTAAAGCCGCTGGCTCTTTTGCTGCTGCGTCTGGGATTGGGAATTATTCTGGTGTATCACGGCTATCCGAAGCTGTTTACGCACACGCACGAAACCATGCAGGGCTTCGAGCACATGGGATTCCCCGGTTATTTCGTTTATATCGCGGGGGTAGTGGAATTTTTCGGCGGCTGCCTGCTGATCGTGGGGTTGTTCACGCGGATTGCGGGATTGCTGGTGGCGGGGGAAATGGCGGTAGCGCTGGTGAAGGTGCACGGATTGCTGTCGAACCCGATGAAGGTGGACAACTATCAATTTCCGCTGGCGGTGGCAGTGGGCGCGTTTACTTTGGCGGCGCTGGGCGCGGGATTGATATCCATTGACCAGGCGATTTATGGCGAGCGGCGCGGATCTTTTTCGCGCAGAGCAAAAGGTAAAGACCGCGACTAGTTGCGAGCGCGCGTCGCCTGCCGTGCTCGATGCTTGACGCTCAACACCGCCAGCAACGCTTTCCGTAGAACCTCTAGTCTTATGCCGTCTGGGCGGAGCCGTGTCCGGGCGCGTACTGTGCTGCAGGCTGCGCGGACATTTCAACGGGTATTGGCGGAGGCGCTTGCGGGATCACCAGCCAGGCGACGAAGTATCCCAGCACCGCCGGAATCAGCGGAAACGGGAATAGAATCAGCACCACCCAGATCAGGCGCACGATAGTGGAATCCACGTCCAGATATTCGGCGAGGCCGCCGCAGACGCCGCCTAGTTTGCAGTCTGTCGAGGAGCGCATCAGGCGCTTCTGCGGACGCGGCGCGGCGCTGGGCGCGTTGATCTGCCGCGCGCCGCAGTAGTAGCAGAAATTCGAATATTCGGCGATTTCCTTGTGGCATTGCAAGCAATTCATGATTTTATCCTCCCGAGCGGTTGTTGCCCGAGCTTAATCCGCCTACTTTAACTATACGAATGGAGTGATGCAAAGGTTTCATGGGTTTACCGATCGACCGGCCGGCCTGGCGGCCGAGCTAATAGGTCATCAGGTCGCGGATGGCGCGAGCGATGTCCTCGGTTTGCGGCAGGATTGCGTCTTCCAGCTTGGGCTGATAGGCGACGAACGTGTCGGTGGCGGCAACGCGGCGGACTGGCGCGGCCAGCTCGTCGAATAATTCGTCAGCGATGCGCGCGGCGATTTCCGCACCGTAGCCCCAGGAGCGCGTGTCTTCATACGCCACCAGGAGCCGATTGGTTTTACGGACGGTTGCGGCAATGGCTTCCCAGTCGTAGGGGCTCAGAGTTCGCAGGTCCAGAATTTCGGCGGAGATGCCGTTGCGCGCCAGTTCCGCTGCGGCGACTTCTGCACGATGCACCACCGCGCCGTAGGTGATCACACTTACGTCGGTGCCTTCGCGGACCATGCGCGCTTTACCGAAAGGAATGGTGAAGTCCGGCCCCGGATATTCCGAGCGATTGTAGGGCTGGCGGTAGAGATGCTTGTGCTCGAGGAACAGCACGGGATCGTCGGAGCGGATCGCGGTGCGCAGCAGGCCGCATACATCCAGCGCGGTGGAAGGCATCACCACGCGCAGGCCGGGAATGTGCGCGAAAGTCACTTCGCCGCACTGGCTGTGATAAATCGCGCCACCGGTCAGGTAGCCGCCGATCGCAACGCGGACCACGACGGGCGATTTGAAATGTCCGGCGGAGCGCCAGCGAATGGTCGCCATTTCGTTGCGCAGTTGCATCATGGCCGGCCAGATGTAATCGAAGAACTGGATTTCCGGAACCGGCTTCAGACCGCGGATGGCCATGCCGATGGAGCGGCCGACAATATTCGCTTCGGCCAGCGGCGAATTGAACACGCGCTGCGCACCAAATTTGCGCTGCAGGCCGGCGGTGGCTTTGAACACGCCGCCCTTCCCTTTTACCGTAGCCAGGCTTTCCTCGCGGCTGCAATCGGCCACATCTTCGCCGAAGACGACGATGCGCTCGTCGCGTTTCATCTCGTCCAGCAGCGTAACGGAAACCATTTCGACCATCGTTTTCGGATGGCCTTCTTTTTTCGGAGTGGCTTCGAAATCGCGAGAAGCGGGATCCACGTCTGGCGAGTAAACCCACTTGTAAATCGAGTCCGGCGTTGGAAGTTCGGCGGCGAGGGCACGATCGGTGGCTGCGACGATTTCGCGGTCCACCTCGGCTTCCAGGGCCTCGATTTCGCTTTCTTCCAGGATGCCTTCGCGCACCAGGAACAACGCAAATTTCGGCAGCGGATCTCGCTGGGCCTCGGCGGAGCGTTCGGCTTCACATTTGTAAAGCTTTTCGTCGTCGGAAAGCGAATGCGAATAGGGACGGATGACATGCGCGTGGATCAGCGCCGGACCTTTGCGGGCGCGGCAATGCTCGGCGGCGCGGCGCAGCGCGGCATAACTTTCCAGGGGCTCGGTGCCGTCACATTCCTCGACGTACAAGTTCGGATAATTCCGCACCAGCTTGGAAATGCTGCCGCCGGGAGTTTGCACTTCCACCGGCACGGAAATCGCGTAGCCGTTGTCCTCGATCAGGTAGAGAACCGGGAGGCGCTTGTTGCTCGCGGTATTCAGCGATTCGTAAAATTCGCCCTCGCTGGTGGTGCCATCGCCGGCCGAAACGTAAATAACCTCGTCGCGATGAAAGGCGACACTGGCGCCCGCGGGAGCTTTGCGCGCCTGGTCAAAAGCCTTGGGAAATTTTTCGAAATATGCAGAACATTCCGCCGCACCGATGGCTTGCAGGAATTGCGTGCCGGTGGGCGACGAGCGCGTGACGACATTCAGATCGCGATGTCCCCAGTGCGAAGGCATCTGCCGTCCGCCGGATGCGGGATCGGCTTTCGCGCCGACTCCTTGCAGCAGCATGTCGTAGGGCGTGACGCCGAGCATCAGCATCAGGGCGCGGTCGCGATAGTGCGGGAAAAACCAATCGTACGCGGGTTTCAGGACGAGCCCAGCGGCGGCGAGAACGGCTTCATGGCCGGCGCCGCTGATCTGGAAGAACAGGCGATTCTGGCGTTTCAGTTGGATCTCGCGGTCGTCGAGCCGCCGCGATAAAAACATGGTGCGATAGACGCGAATCAGCGTTTCACGGTCGAGGCCTTGATATTTGGCCGGGTCGAAACTCGCAATTTTCGCTTTGATCTGGGTCGCCATCGGGCACTCTCGCCTTAGAGGTTTGCCGCGGGAATTAGGTACACGCCATTATAGCGAAATGCGCGGCGCGAAGATAAAAAACGCGCGGCACAATCGCCCCGCAACTACTGGAAAAATAGACAGTCATCAGGTGGCCGTTAGGACAGGGAGTCAAATAGTTCGGCGGCTTCGGCAAATCCCGGCTGTCCCTGGCGGATGATTTCCGCTTTCGCGGATTTGAAAGGCTCTTCAGTAGGGATGCGATCGAGCCAGCGCTGGTGCGAGAGCTTTTCGTGATCGGAGAAATCGAGCCGGACCAGGACGCGAACTTTGGCGCTGGGCTCGGCTCCGTCGGATTTTGCTGCGGATTTCTTTTTGGAGGCTGACGCCTTCTTGGCGTCAGTTTCGGACTCGGACGAGTCGTCGGCTGCCTCGCGCTCGAATTTCAGCAGCATTTTCTTGCCGAGGCGAAATCCCTGCGTCCAACCTTCAACTTTGTGGCGTGCTTGCTGCGCTACTTCTTCGTTGGTGCCGAAATCGAAAATCAGGAAGTCATGGGCCATGCTTCATGTATAGCAAAATTTGGTGGGGGATGGCTAGGGGCTGCCGGTCGTTGGTGCGCGTGCAGAGAGGCCACGGCAAATTCGCAGGCACCACGGATGAAGGCGGATGAACATCGAGCACGGCAAAGAGATGGAAATCATGGGGCGAGACTGTTGTTGCGCGGGCCGAAACCGCGTGGTAGCCTCAGCGAATAAAAGGCGAAGACACACGAATAGCGGGAGCTTGGCAATTTCATGGGGGAGGCGGTGATGGCCGCGCCTGGACCACGCTTAGCGGGGAATTTGGCAGGAGGACTGGCCGTACGGCCCCGCACGACCCTGGAGACGGTGCAGGAGGCTCTGGGAGCGCTCGTCGCGCGCTATCGCACGGACGAGGTGCTGACTGCCGTGCGGCACATCCCAGCGCGCGAGGCGCAGTTCCGCGCCATGCCTGCATGGGTGCGGCCGGAGCTCACCGCAGCCTATCACGCCAAGGGGATCGAAAGACTTTACACGCATCAAGCAGCGGCTGCGGAACTCGCCCACGCCGGGAAGAATTTCGTAGTGGTGACGCCGACCGCTTCAGGCAAGACGCTTTGTTACAACCTGCCAGTGCTGAATGCGGTGCTGGAGAACGCCGACACGCGCGCGCTGTACCTCTTCCCCACCAAGGCGCTGGCGCAGGATCAGCTGGCGGAGCTGCACGAGCTGGCGAAGCGGCTGGATGATTGCTTCGGCGTGTTCACATACGACGGCGATACGCCGAGCGACGCCCGGCGGGCAATCCGCGAGCGTGGCCATGTGATTCTGACGAATCCGGACATGCTGCATTCAGGGATTTTGCCGCACCACACGAAGTGGACGCGCGTATTCGAAAATTTGCGCTACATCGTGCTGGATGAATTGCACACCTACCGCGGAGTTTTCGGCAGTCATCTGGCAAACGTTCTGCGACGCCTGGCGCGCATCGCGGAATTTTACGGCTCGAAACCGCAATTTATTTGCTGTTCGGCGACGATTGCAAATCCGGGCGAACTGGCGGCGCAGTTGATCGCGGGGCCGGTACAGGTCGTGGAAGAAAACGGCGCGCCGGCAGCGGAAAAGCTTTTCGTTTTTTACAATCCGCCAATGGTGAATCGCAATCTGGGGATTCGCCGCAGTTATTTGAACGAGACGACACGCGTGGCGAAAGAACTGTTGGCGCACAAGCTGCAGACCATCGTATTTGCGAATAGCCGGCTGCATACCGAAGTGCTGCTCACTTATTTGCAGCAGGCCAACCGGCCCGGTCCGGGAGAGGCCGAGCCGATTCGCGGATATCGCGGCGGATATTTGTCCGGAGAGCGCCGCGAGATTGAGCGCGGCTTGCGTGATGGACGAATTCGCGGCGTAGTGGCCACGAGCGCGCTGGAATTGGGGATTGATATCGGATCGCTCGATGCCAGCGTGATGGCGGGCTATGCCGGCTCGATCGCTTCCACGTGGCAACGCGCGGGGCGCGCCGGACGACGGAGCGGAACGTCCTGCGCGGTGATGGTGGCGTCTTCCGCGCCACTGGATCAGTTCATCGTGCAGCATCCGGATTATTTTTTCGGGCGCTCGCCGGAGCATGCTTATGTGCAGCCGGACAATCTGGAAATTCTGGTGAACCATTTGAAGTGTGCGGCGTTCGAGCTGCCGCTTGCGCCTGAAGAACGATTCGGCGACGTCGATTTGCCCGGTCTTTGCGAGCGGATGACCGAGGCGGGATTCTTGCATCGCAGCGGGGGGAATTGGCATTGGGTCCAGGAAGCTTACCCGGCAGATACGGTGAGCCTGCGTTCGGTGACGTCTGACAATTTCGTGATTATTGACACCACCGGCGGCACGAACGGAGAGGAGGACGGCGAGCCGGAGGTGATCGGCGAAGTGGATTTTTCATCGGCATTGACGATCGTGCATCCTAAGGCGATTTACTTGCACCAGGGGCAGCAATATCACGTGGAGCGGCTGGATTTCGAGCAGCGCAAGGCATATGTGAAAAGCGTGAACGTGGATTACTACACGGATGCGATTCGCTACACGCAGGTGCGCGTGCTGGAAATCGCGGAAGAGGAGCGAATCGCGGGTCCGGCGGCGCGGGCGCATGGCGACGTGCTGGTGCGGTCGCAAGTGGTGGGATTCAAGAAGATCAAATTTTTCACGAACGAAAATATCGGCGCCGGCAAGCTGGAGTTGCCGGAAAACGAGATGCACACGACGGCGTTCTGGATCACGCTGGAACGCAAGCTGCTCGCTGAATTGCCTTATGCACTTTCTGACCGCCAGAATGGAATCCTAGGGTTGCTTTACGCGATGGCTTCGATGGCGGCTTTACTGCTGATGTGTGATGGGCGAGATTTGGGGACTGCGGTGGGTGAACGGCCAGCGAGTCCGGAGATCGGGACGGAGTGGCAAACATTTTCGGCAACGCTTGCGAATCCAGCGGAAATGAAGGAATTCTTCGAGCCGAATTTATATTTGTACGATGCCTATCCGGGTGGGATCGGTTTCAGCGAGCCGTTGTTTCGCGTGCACGATATTTTGTTGCGGCGGACGCGGGAGTTAATAGCCGGATGCCCTTGCGAGAGCGGCTGCCCTTCCTGCGTGGGGCCCGCCGGGGAGAAGTGCGAGAAGACGAAAGAAACAGCGCTGGCGATTCTGGAGCGGTTGTGTGCTTGAACGGAATTTCGAAATTGTTCACCGCGGAGACGCAGAGGGCCCAGAGAAAGTCATAATCACCACAGATGAACGCGGATGAACACTTATAAAGGCGAAGTCAGGGGAAAGTGGGAGATTGATCAGCGATGAGTGTGCGGGACCGACTTGCGGGTTTAGCGGCGCTGCGGCCGGCGCGGAAGGCTCGCGTTGCCGTGGAAAATGCTGCGGCGGATCTTGCCGCAAACAGCGCTCGCGGATTTTCGCCTGCCTTGCCTGATGGCGCAGGGCGACTGGCTGAAATGCTGCGGGCGAAAGCGCTGAGCAATGAGTTTGGGGAACATTTGACCGTGCGCAAATGGTTTTCGGAAGCGATTGGGTGCGCGCCGCCCGAAGGCTCGGTGGACGCGGAAGCGCTGCGGCTCCTCGCACCGGGAGGTTGCGCGGAGGCGAGCGACCCGCGGCAATGGTTATTTCTGGACACGGAAACGACGGGGCTGATGGGCGGGACGGGGACTTATCCGTTCATGGTTGGCATTGCCTGGTGGGACGCGGGCGGCCTGGAAGTGGAGCAATTCTTCATGCGCGAGCTGAGCGAGGAACATGCGCTGCTGCTCACATTGGCGGAACGCATGGCCGAGCGCCCAGTGCTGGTCACGTTCAATGGGAAATCGTTCGACTGGCCGCTGCTGGAGACGCGTTATCGCATGACGCGAAAAATCCAGTCCGTGGCGCCGCGCGCGCATCTGGACTTTCTGCATCCGGCGCGCAATTTGTGGCGCGCGCGGCTAGGTTCGGTGCGCCTGGCGGAACTGGAAAAACATATACTGGGATGGCATCGCGGCGCAGACTTGATTTCGGAGATGATTCCGAAATTTTATTTCGATTATTTGCGCGGCGGTTCTCCGGAGCCGCTGGTGCAGGTCTTTTTGCATAATCAAATGGACCTGCGCGGCCTGGCCGCGCTTGCCAGCCGCATTGTCGCAGTGTTGGCTGACCCGCAGGCGGACGGCAAAGACGGGTTGGAATTGTTTGGAGTTTCGCGCATTTGCGAACGACGTGGCGATGTGGCACGAGCGCGGAAACATTACGCGCAGTCGCTGGATGCCGTCCTGCCCGCGGAGACCGACCGGGCCGCGCGAAGATCTCTGGCACGCTTGGCGAAGCGCGAAGGCGATTTGCCACTGGCGCTGAAATTATGGGAAAGCATCCTGGGGAACTCGCGCGAGGGGCTAGAAGCTTACCAGCAGCTGGCCATTCATTACGAGCACCAGGCGCGAGAGCCGCAGCGTGCGGCCGTGCTGGTACGTAAGGCCCTGGCGGAATTGCGTCCGTCAAACCGCAACGGCGGGCTAAGCGCAGCGTTGCTGCGGCGTTACCGCGGCGATTTCGAGCGCCGACTGCAGCGTTTGGACGGTCGAGTGCGCCCGGCCAAAATGGACGGTGAGAGCCTGCTGGACCCGTTTAAAACAGAGTCGCGGGCGCGTGACTAGGAATCCAATGTTGCAGAATTCGACAGACCGGGGCGAAGGGAGTTCCAATGCCAGAAACGGATAGCGCGGCGATAAGCATGGCGCGAAGTTCAGACGTGGAGGCCAAGGATATGAGCGCAGTAAGCGACCCATACATTCGCGAACAACTGGAAAAACGGCGCAAGGAATTGAACGCGGTGATCGCGTCGCCTGACGCAGCGGCTCCGGCGGCGTCTTTGCTGGCGCTGCTTGGCGAAGTGGATTCTGCGTTGCACCGAATGGACGACGGGACGTACGGAATTTGTGACGAGTGCCATGACAGCGTGGAAAAAGACCGGCTGCTGGCCGATCCGTTGGTGCGGCTATGTCTGGATCATTTGACGAGCGATGAACAGCGCGCGCTGGAACGCGATCTGGAACTCGCTTCACGCGTGCAGCGTGGATTGCTGCCGCGAACGGATCTGCGGCACGGAGATTGGCTGGTCCACTACCAGTACAAGCCCGCGGGAGTGGTGAGTGGGGATTACTGCGATTTAATTCCTCCCGTGGGCGCGGATGGCGAACTGGTTTTCTTGCTCGGTGACGTGGCCGGCAAAGGCGTGGCCGCTTCCCTGCTGATGACTCACTTGCATGCAATGTTCCGCAGCCTCGCGGGCGTGGACCTGGCGCTCGATAAGCTGCTGGAAATGGCCAACAGCGTATTCTGCCAGAGCACGATCGCGGGACAATATGCCACGCTGATTTGCGGACGCGCCGGGCAACGCGGCGAAATCGAAATCGGTAGCGCAGGACATTTGGCTGCGCTGCTCATCGCAAAAGACGGCGTGCGGCAAGTGTGTTCCACCGGCGTGCCGCTGGGAATGTTTTCCAAAAGCCGCTACACCATTCAACGCGTGCGCATGGAGCGCGGCGACAGCTTGCTGCTGTACACCGACGGAATCTCCGAGGCGATGAATGATTCCGGCGTGGAATATGGCGCGGCCCGACTTTCCAGTGTCGCGGGCGAGCGGCATGGTTGGGTGCCGCAGGAACTTGCGGCGGCGTGCATGAAAGATGTGCAGGGATATTCCAGCGGCAGGAAGCAGGCCGACGATCAGACCCTGATGGTGGTGCACCGCGCAGATACGGTGCAGCTTTCGCTGAACGATTAAATCAATATTGCGCGAAGTTATTGCGCGCCGATGTGGCCGGATTCGACCGAAGCCGGCTGCCGGGTGATGGACGGAGGCGCTGCTGGCACGCTTACCGCCGGGGGCGCCGGGTCCCAGCCGATTGCGTGATCGACTTTGTCGAACTTTCGCGCGACGCGCTTTCCACGGTGATGCACTGCGTTGCGACGCAACGCAGGAAAACTCCGCCGGATTCAGACTGGAACTGAAAAAAGTTGGGGCGGCGAAAGAGTTCCGTGCGCGTTTTATATTTATGTTCCAGCGCTTCGCTGTACTCGCCGAAGAAATGCGCCGCGTCATCCGGATTATCGAGCGCCAGGCGAAACACCAGCGGAGTGGACTTCGTTTTAGCGTCCTCGAACACCGCGTAGCGATCGCCTTTCCACCCCGGTGAAAGCAATTCCGCGCGATTTTCGTCCAGCAGTTGCTTCAGGATCTCCCCCAGGCCGAATTCTCCCATGGTGTTTTCTTCCAGCAGCTTCCAATCAGGCGGAACTAGCGCTTTCCATTCCGGCAGCGTGACCACTTCAGGCTTCACGCCGTGCAGGTAGAGATCAGGATGCAGAATCTGCTGAGTAGAAACGGGCGGATCCTGAAAAATCAGATGGAGGTCTTGCCAGCCAGTGTGCGCCTTCAGAAATTGTTGGGTGAAGCCTGTGCCGGCGAGATACGGAAAGAGGAGCTCATCGCGAATATAGAGAGGAGCTTTCGCGAGGTTGGGATCCTTGTCCATTTCGCTCAGGGCGCTGGCGCGAATCAGCAAAGTGACGTCTGGAACGTCACGCACGCTGACTTTTTGGTCGAGCATTTCGTAGTCAACCATGGCGGCCATGGCGGAGCCTTCGCTAACGGAATCGCGCGCAAGTTCGGCGTCGTCATTCGGGCGCGCGGCCTTGATCCAGGAATCGATATGGAAGGATTGGTCTTCGAGGGCGTGCGTGAGTTCGTGAGACATCACCGTGCGCTGCTCGTCCGCCGGAATCCAATTCGCGATGTAAAATTCCTTGGCTTTGGGGTCGTATAGTCCCGCGACTTGGTCGGTCAAAACGTCGAGCATGAAAGTATCGAGCGGAAAACCCTTGGGGATCAGGCCGAAAGCTTCCAGAGTTTTGTCGTCGGCATAGCGCTCGGAATCCTTTTTGTCCTCTTTGTCTTCGCGGATCAGATAATCGCGGACTTCCTGCTTGGAGCGGAGAGTTTTCTTGAGCGGCTCCTTGATCGGGAGCGCCAGAATCTTGCTCATCTGCGCCAGAACTTCGTCGGCGGCTTTGATGAATTCAGGGCTGGAGCCCGGCGCGGTCTGCGAAGAACTTTTCGGCTGAGCAGATGCGAGCGACGTAAACGAAACGTTCGGGCGATGGGCAGCAAGGGCCACTCCGCACGCCAGCAAAAGCGCCAAGCCAATGTATCGCTTGACTCCGATCAGCCGCTGCGTCCGCTGAAACAATTTCATCCAATCCTCCGAAGGTTCTCATGCAAGAACCAGAGTAACAGGTTCTGCGAGCTGGAATTCGCGCGCGCTAGCGCGTCACGCTCGCGCCGGCACGGTCCCCTTCCAGAACCACACCATCCCGCCGAAGCGCTGCTCTAAGGTGAGACTCTGCAGCCCGGCGTCGGTGAGCAAGCGGCGGAGATGACCTTCCTCGAAGCGACGATTGAGTTGCGCGGACGTAGCCCAAGCGACCAGCTTGCGTTTATCGCGCGCGTTCAGACATTTTTCGCGCGCATAAGCCAGGACTTTGGTGACGGACATGGACGCATGGGGATCGAGCGAAGCCACGAATCCAGATGGACGCGTGACGCGCACCATTTCGGCAAGCGTTGCGGCGAGATGTTCCACCCAATAAACCACTCCGGTTGCATAGCAATAATCGAAGGACGAATCCGGGAACGGAAGTTTTTCCACGGTCGATAACTGAAAGTGCACAGAGGTGCGTTCACGCGTGGCGAGATTTCGCGCAATTCGTAGCAGGCTGCGGCTGCGGTCCACGGCGGTTACATCGTATCCACCATGAGCGAGCAGGCGAGCCACATGGCCGGGTCCGCAGCCGACGTCCAGAACTCTGATCGTGCCGTGCCCGTTGCCAGAAGCCGGCAACTGCAAGGAACGGAGAAATTCGCGCCGCAGGTCCGCCTCGGGGCCGGTAGCGAGTTTGCGCGCGTAATATCCCGCGCCTACTTCGAAAAGCAATCGTTTGAGTGGATCGCGGAACCATGAGCGCACCGGCGTATTCACCATAGTTCGATGCTAACAAACAGGCGCCGGGTTTCCAGAAGATTGTGCGGGCAAGGGTGGGACCGGGCGGTTATGCCGCGGTGTGAATCAAAGCTTCTGAAATAACCAAGCCCAGGATCGCGCGCAAGTTGGAGCAGAAAAGATCGCGGAGATAGGGCGGCATGCCGAAGGGAACGAACAACCGGAACAGGTCCAATTCCAGCCAGCGTTGCGCGATTTCTCCTGGCGGAGCTTCCATGCCCGCAAAGCACATGCGTAAATCCCACTCCTGCTGCTCGAAATTATTTTCCAGCACTTTCTCGAAAAGTTCTTCGTGGCAGTAGAGCAGGGATTGATGAACGGCGGGCTCGGAGTATGCGTCCTGAAGAATGGGATGATGATAGCGACCGGTATAAATGTCGCGCAGCATGGCGACGTGCGCGAGCCGTCCCAGCGCGGTGGGGATGGATACCAGCCACTGGGAGACGAACTCTTCGATGATGCGCTGATTCTGCGCGAAGCGTTCAAGCGATTCCACGCCACCGCCCTCCAAAACTGCGGGGTTGCCGCCAGCCACCCCGGTCCACCGCATTGACGCGGATGTTACTCTTAATGAACGTAACCGTCAACGATAATGTTTTAAATTGCAGCATACGACCGGGCCCCGTAAAACCAAAAGCATCCGAACGCGAGATGTCCGATGAACGTGCTGGCGATTTGTGGCGTGATGGCCGGGGCGATTGGCCTGACGAAGTTGGGCTGCGCGGCCTTGAAGCCGCTGCCCGAAGAAATGAGCGGACGCCGCCAGGATCGGATGGAAGATCTTCTGGCGCTGCACGCGCAGCATTTTCCGCAGTTGCGGCAGGTGCTCGCAGCGTTGGACGCGGACTACGTGCGTCGACGGGCGTCGGGAGAAGTCGAGCGGCACTTGCACCAGGAGCGCCAGCGCGTCGCGCAGAGCTTTTTGTCAGGACTCGCGGAAGACTTCGGTCGGCTGGAGCGCCTGCTGGGAGTCGTACGGGAAATGTCTCCCGCGGAACCATGGATTCATCAATTCCAGCGGGCCGAGCGACGATTCCGATTCCGTGTTAACTACCGGATCGCATCACTGCAAATCCAGTCAGCAAGGCTGCAATCAACCAATCGGTTGGCGCGACTCACCGAACTCGTTGGGAATCTTTCGGTGCAAATCGAGGCTAGCATGGCGCGTCTAGACCCGTTCCCGAGCGGCCACTCCTCGCAGATGAGGCAGCGGTCACCGGTGGATCCAGATTAAATGGAAATCGCGTGCTGCGCCGCGGTGTACGGTGCGAGTTACGTATGAAATCCGACTATTGTGCAATGCAGCACGCGGGTATCCGATTCGTCAATTAGGCATTTCCGGCCCGTGGGCAGGCCCTATAATGGAGACTCTTGGGGGCCCCCATCGTGGAAACGGAAAAGATTCTCGTGGTGGATGACGAAGAGGCGATTCGCGAAGTCGTCTCGACTCTGCTGGAAGCGCAGGGCTACCAGTGCACCGTGTGTTCGAACGGACGCATGGCCCTGGATGCCTTTCGCAAGGACACTTTTGACCTGGCTCTGAGCGACATCGTGATGCCCGAGATGGACGGGCTGAAATTATTGGCCGAACTTCGCAACGAAGATCCCGATGTGCCGGTGATCATGGTCACCGCCATGCACGACATTTCCATTGCGCTGCAGGCTATTCGCGCGGGAGCTTACGACTACATATTGAAGCCGTTTGAAAAAGATCAACTGCATCTGAGCGTGCGGCGCGCGTTGGAACATCGCCGGCTGGTGATGGAAAATCGCACCTATCAGAGCGATTTGGAACATCTGGTGGCCGAGCGCACGCAGCAACTTTCCATCGCGCTGCAGGACCTGGAGCAATCTTACGATTACACGCTGGAGGCGCTGGGCGGCGCGCTCGACGCAAAAGACGCGGAGACCGAAGGGCACTGCCAGCGCGTGACGGCGTTTACGATTACCATCGCGCGGTCCATGGGCGTGGATCCCGGATTGCTGCGACACATCGCGCGCGGCGCTTTTCTGCACGACATCGGCAAGATGGGCGTGCCAGACAGCATTTTGCGCAAGCCCGGGCCTTTGACCAACGAAGAACGCGAAATCATGCGCAAGCACTGCGAGATCGGTTTTTCGGTGCTGGAGCGGATTCCGTTCTTGAAGGAAGCGGCGGAAATTGTGCTGTCGCACCAGGAATGTTACGACGGTTCGGGTTACCCGCGAAAATTGAGAGGCGAACAGATTCCGCTGGGCGCCAGAATATTCGCGGTGGCGGATACCCTGGACGCGATGATTTCCGACCGGCCTTACCGCAAGGCGCTGCCGATTTCCGCGGCGCGCGCGGAGATACAGAAATTCTCCGGAAAGCAATTCGATCCTAAAGTTGTGGAAGTGTTTCTGTCGCACCCGGACCGGGTGTGGATGGAATTGCACGAAAAGATCGGAGATCCTTTCCGCATGACGGAGATGAAGCCCGCCTGAACGGCCTTTTTTATTCTTAGTCGTTTTTCTCGGGCTTGTGGCGCAGTTCCCTCCGCAGTCTTGCGCGCTGCGCGGCACGTAGGTATCATTCCGTCGCAACGACCACGGGAGAGGTTTTCATGGCTCTGATACCCATTAAAACGGCTTCGATCACGGGATACTGCGACTGCATTTGCGGCTGCTACGAGCTGGCAAGCCAGCGCGATGACGAAACCGGCAAGGGATACTGCCCGCGCTGCGCGAAGGAACACCTGGAAACGAATCGCGGGATTGGCATTCCGCAACCGGTGCCTTCGAAGAAGGAAGAAAGCAAGGGACCGGACCTGAAGATTGGGATTCCGGAAACGGCGGATCCGCCGGGCAGGTTGCGCTAAAGCCGGACTCATTTGTACTGTTTCGTGGCCACTAAAACGTCGACAATAGCAGTTTCACTCCTGCCGCAAATTCCTCCTCGCGCGTGATCAGACTTACGATCAAGAATCCTTCCGACGGGAAATCGTAAAAATGGCCCGGATGCACGTAGATATTTTTTTGAGCTAGCAGCTCGATGGCCAGATCTTCGTCTGAGCGCGTCGCGGGGACCCGCAGCACGGCGTACCAGCCAGCTTCCACCACTAGCCGCGCGCAGGACTTCTGCTTTGCCAGTCGCCGATCCAACTCCGCCAGATTTTTTCTGACGCGCTCCAGCAATTGCTTTTGAAACGGATGGCGCTGTTCGAAGAACATGGGGATCGCCCGCTGCACCGGCGCGTTCATCGAAAGATAAGTGTCCGCGATGATTTCCAGGCGTGCCAGGGCTTGCGATTTCAGTTGCCCGGGCCCGCCGGCGGCGAGCCATGCGGCTTTCATCTGCGGGAGCCCGGAAATTTTGGATAGACCGCTCATGGTGAACGTCAGGGCGGCAGAATTTTGCGCGAAGCTGAATGGCGCATTGCCTTGCAGCGCGAAATCCAGGAACACTTCGTCCGCGAGTATCGCAAGATTCCGCGTCGCACAAATTTCATTCAGCTTTTCCAGCTCGTGTGGCTTGGTGAAATGCCCGGTGGGATTATTGGGATGGACGACGATCACCCCGCGCGTGCGTGCAGTGACGCCCTGCTGCAAAGCGTGAAAATTAATCTGCCAGCCGTAGTCGTAGTCCAGCGGGTAGCGCGCCAGCTTCACGTCCTGAATATCGGCGAGAAATGCGAAGAGCGGATAGCTGGGCTCGGGAATCAATATCTCGTCGCCAGGATTGCAGATCGTGCGGAAGACGAAGGAGTAGGCCTCACTGGTGCTGGTGGTGAGGACAATGTTATCGGCTGGTACGTCGCCACCACGCGCTGCGTAGTATGCGGCGACCGCTTGCCGAGCGCTGACCAATCCGCGAGGGTCTGGGTCGTAAGCGAGGCTGGCTGGATTCGTAAGAGCTTGCAGGATGGCGCGACTGTCGTACTCAAATCCACATTCGGTGGGATTCGAAATCGTGAGATCGAGCAGCGGCTTCCCAGACGACCGATGCCGCGCGAGAGCCTCGCTCAGAGGATTGGCCTTTAGATTCCAGTTGGTGCGATCGGCAAACACTTTGCTGCGGCCCCCAGTGTGACTGACGAATTATAGGGAAAGGACGGGGAAGGAACAGCGAAATCCATTGCGCGCTTCTGGCGCAGAGTTTACATCTCCGTTACAAGCGAAAAGCGGAACACGCCTATAATCACGCTGCGCAGTTTGCGAAATTCAAAAGGAGCTAACCGATGAAAAGGATCGTCACTGCCGTCGTCGGGCTTCTTCTGCTGCTGATGCTCGCGGGGCAATTTTCCGCCACAGCGCAGGAAGATGCCATTGCCAAGACGAACTTAAAGGTAGGAGACGTGGCGCCGGATTTCACGCTGCTGGCGAATGACTGGAAGCCGGTGAAGCTGAGTGATTTCCGCGGCAAGAAAAACGTCATCCTGGCATTCTACGTTCTCGCGTTTACAGGTGGTTGAACCAAGGAATTGCAGGCCTATCAGGCTGATATGGCCAAGCTGGAAGCGAGCGACACCGTGGTACTGGGAATCAGCATAGACAGCCCCGCAGCCAACGCCGCGTTTGCAAAACAGATCGCAGTTACCTTTCCGTTGCTCAGCGACATGAACCGCAAGGTCCTTACCGCGTATGGAATTTTGAAACCGTACGATGTGCAAGGGGACAAGTACGAGTGGGCGCAACGAACCACTATCGTCGTGGATAAGGAAGGAAAAATTCAGCACGTGGAGCAGGGCGACGGCGCGGTGAATCCGAACAGCGCAGTCGCCATCTGTACCGATTTGCACAAGCCCAAAGGCTAGTCGCACAGCGTTCAGCGTCAGTCGCAGCACGCGGATGCTAAGCGGACTTGGCATCCGCCGCTGCAGCCCCACAACGAATGGTGTTGGATCAGCGCGCGACGTTGCGGCGATGGTAGATCAAGGCGAAGATGCCGACAAACAGGCTGATGGCAGGTATGAACAAGAGCAAAATGCCGTGGCGCAACGCGGCGCCGCCTTGCGCTCCGGAAGCGGCCGCGCCCTGGTAGCACATCGCACAGCTTTGCGCGAAAACGTGGGGCATCGGCAGCGCAATCAGGGCCGCGGCACTGCACAGAATCAGCGCCGCGCGAATTAAAATATCCTTCTTCAACTCATTCTCCCGCGTTACCTAGATCTACGACACAAAGCCAGCACTCGGAATCGCCCGCGCGTTCGTGCGCTGCGTGCGAAAGTGCATCAATGCGGCCGCAGCTGCATTAGCCGAATGCTATCCGGAAAGAACATGATCAGCATCATGCAGATACAGAACACCATCGCCGGTATCAACAACAGGAATAATCCCAACCGCTCGAACCGCATATGCATGAAATACGAAATGATCAGCGCTGCCTTGATGAGCGAAAGGCCTACCAAAATCGTAATCATGATAGGGACTGGCAGGCGCAAGTAGGCCAGATACACTTCCACGATCGTCAGCAGCAGCAGCCAGACCCAAACCGTGGCGAATAGTTTGGTGGTGCCTACGGCGTGCTCGTGCGTGAGCTCGGCGGTGTGTCCGTGTGCGCTCATCGGTTCGCTCGCTCCTTGTTCTCGTTGTTACTTTGGGCTGTTAATTGCTTCGTCACTTCGGATTCACGCTCAGCAAATACACCATCGGAAAAA
>Ga0210388_10001787_pt1 | contig 16932 bp, 19 predicted proteins | sample IncBWC19OmetaG_FD_155485 | JGI IMG/M metagenome (GOLD analysis project Ga0210388, IMG submission 155485) | Forest soil microbial communities from Barre Woods Harvard Forest LTER site, Petersham, Massachusetts, United States - Inc-BW-C-19-O ... | reverse complement strand
GCGGGCGTCCGTCGGGGCGGCGTGGTGCTGCACCTCCAGTTCCAGTTCGAGAAGGACTTCCAGGCGGGGACGGCGGGGCAGTGCATGTTGCGGCTGCTGGTCGACGATCCGGACGCCCTCTTCGAGGAATACAAAGACAAGGGCGTCTTTGATGAGTGGACGCAGCTCATCGACACCGCGTGGGGGACCCGGGAGTTCGGCTTCTTCGACCTCAACAAGAACGGGCTGACCTTCTTGCGGGATCTCTGAGGCGACGGCGACGCGAAAGGATGCGAAGGAATGACTGTCGAAGCTTGCTTGCCCCCCGATCTCCAAGGACCCGCCACCACGATCACTCCGATCGCCGCCGGGCTCTCGGGCGCGGGCGTCTATCGGGTCGAGCGCGGCGATCGGGCGTTCGTGCTCAAGGTCGCCGGCCCGGCCGAGGACAAGGGTGACTGGCGCGGCGCGCTCGAGATTCACCGCCTCGCCGGGGACGCGGGGCTCGCGCCGGCCATCGTCCATGTCGACGAGGCGCGGCGCGCGGTCCTGACCGTCTTCGTCGCCGATCGTTCGTTCGCCGCGCTCTATCTGGACCCGGGCACCCGCGAAACAGCGCTGACCCTGCTCGGTCGCACGGTGCGCCGGATCCACGCGCTCTCCGTCCCGGCCGCGGCGCGCGCCCGCGATCCCCGCGCTTTTCTCACCCAACTCTCGGCCGGTCTGCAAACCAACTTTGCCCTCCCCGACTTCGCCCGCGACGCTGTCCACCGCGCGCTCGCCGAGGAACCGCCGCCCCGCCGCGGCGCCCTGGTCCTCGCGCACAACGATCTCAACCCCACCAACTTCATCTATGACGGCGAAGGGCTGCTGGTCCTCGACTGGGCCGCCGCCGGGCTGATGGATCCGTTCTACGATCTCGCTGTCCTCGCCCTGTTTCTGCGGATGAACGAGGCCACTTGTCTGACCCTGCTCTCCGCCTACGACGGCGCACCGGCCACGGCGCTGCCCGACAGGTTCACCTACAGCCGCCGGGTGGCGGCCGCGCTCGCCGGCACGATGCAGCTCTTTCTCGCGCGGCAGATGAAGCACCCTGGCGCCACCGGCGCGGAGACGCTCGCCTCCACGCCCTCGCTCGGCGAGTTCTATCAGCGGATGCGGACCGGGGAGCTGAAGGTCGGCACCCCGGACGGTCAGTGGGCTTTTGGGCTGGCCCTGCTCAAGGAGAGCCTCGTGGAGCCACCACGAACCTAGGTCGAACGCTTCAGTTGAGCGGCTCGGCCAGCGCGATGAGGATGCCCTCGGGGCCGCGGAGGTAGCAGAGCCGATAGCTGTCCTCGTACTGCACCACCTCGCCAACGAGCTCGGCGCCGTGGGCGCGCAAGCGGGCCACGACGTCCTCGATGTCTTCGACGGCGAACATGATGCGACGGATGCCCAGCGTGTTCGCCGGTGCGTCTTTCGGCTGAGAGCTGATCGCCATCGGTCTGTGGAACCTGGTCAGCTCGAGTCGGCTGTGGCCGTCCGGGGTCCGCATCATGGCGATGTCGGCTCGGACGCCTTCCAGCCCGACGAGGCGGTCCACCGAACGTCCCTCGACCGGCGCCTCTCCCTCCAGCTCCAGCCCAAGCTCGACAAAGAAAGCGATCGCCGCCGCCAGGTCGTCGACAACAATGCCGACGTTGTCCATCCGTCGAATCGTCATGTGCCGAGCATCTTCGATCGCGCGCCGAGCGCGGTCTCCGAAAACCGGAACGCCCCTTTTCGATTTTCGGAGACTGGCGGTTTTTCGTGCGGCAGCTCACACGATGCGCGTCGTGTGAGCGCGCGAAGTTAGCGCAACTCTGTGATCTCGATTGCTTGGCGCAACATTTGTAAGAGGTCGCACCGACTTCACCTTACCTGGAGGCGACCTTGTTCCAAACGATCCGCAGAGTGTCCGTTTTTGCCATCCTCTCGTCCGCCGCGTTCCTCATCGGAGGCTGCAGCGAGAGCTCCCCCTCGACCGCCACCGCGAACAGCGCGGGCGCCGGCTCGGTCGACATCGCCGTCGTGCAGGGGGGCGTCACGCTGACCAGCGTCGCCTACACGATCAGCGGTCCGGGTGGCTTCTCGTCGACGGGCACGATCAACGTCGCTTCGAGCAACACGATCTCTGCGGTCATCGGCGGCCTTCCGGCCGGCAACGGATACACCATCGCCCTCAGCGCGACCGGCACGGACGGCGCGACGACCTGCAGCGGCAGCGGGACCTTCAACGTGACCGCCGGCGCCGTCGCCACGGTCGCCGTCACGCTCGACTGCCACCAGCCGGCCAACACCGGCAGCGTGGCCGTCAACGGGACCATCAACATCTGCCCGGTGGCGGATGGCCTCTCGGCGAACCCCTCGGACGTGGCGGTTGGCTTCCCGATCGCGCTGGCGATCGCCGCCCACGATCCCGACAACGGTCCCTCCCCGCTCACCTATTCATGGACCGCCCCGTCCGGCTCGTTCAGCAACGCCACCTCGGCGACGCCGACCTTCGTCTGCAACGCGCCCGGCCCGGTCACCCTGACCGCCACCGCCTCTGACGGCGATGCGACGGCGGGCTGCGCCGCCACCATGACGGTCGTCGTGACCTGCGAGCCGAGCAGCCTGCTCGCGCACAACTCGCTGGTCATCAGCAGCACCACCTACGATCGCACCCAGGGCGCCATCGCCTCGCTGGCGATCGGGACCACGCAGCTCGCCAACACCAACACCGCGACCACCCCCGCCATCGCCAGCAACAACTACTTGACCGTCTGGAACAACGAGTCTGCCGACGCCAGCTTCGGCGTGACCTCGGCGATCCAGCTCACCGCCATCGACGCGACCAGCAACGCGGTCCTCAGCAAGGTGTCCGTCCCCACCAGTCAGGTGGTCACCAGCTTCTCCTCCAAGTCGGAGGTCGGTCTCCACGTCACCACCGACGTGAACGGGCCGCACCTGGTGTTCGTGGCCTACGCCGGCGCCGGGATCGGCGCGCTCGACGTGTCGAACGCCGACGCCGTCGCCGGGCAGGACCCGACGAATCCGGTGACCTTCGCCTTCGGCTCGAGCTATTCGTTCGCCCGCACGATCGTCTCGATGGACGGCAACGGCCACTTCTCGTACACGCCGACGATCAACTACGGCGGGAACAACGGCCGCTCGGCGCTCCTCGGCTCCAACGGCCTCTACTACTCGGTGGGCAACGCCAACAACGGCAACGCGACGGCGTTCGGGCCGACCAACGGCACCAACCCCGACGTCACCGAGACGACCGGCCTCGAGGTGGTCACCCCGATCAACGGCGCGACGTCGAGCGTGGCCATCCCCGCAGGCAACTCGGCGGAGGTCGATCCGCTGATCCAGTACACCTTCGGCACCGCCAAGCCCGACAAGCCGGGCAAGGACAACAACTACCGCGGCGTGACCGAGTTCGGTGGCGCGCTCTACTTCACCAAGGGGAGCGGCAGCAACGGTATGGACACCGTCTACACCGTCTCTTCCCTGCCGACCGTCGCGGGCGCAGCCGCGGCCACCATCAGCGTGGTCCCCGGCTTCCCCACCGACTCGGCCAAGTCGACGGGCGGGAACTTCACGCCGTTCGCGGTGTTCTTCGCGAACGCCTCGACGATGTACGTCAGCGACGAAGGCTCGGGGAACGCGACCGACGTGGCGTCGCACGCCGGCCTCGAGAAGTGGACCCTGGTCGCCGGCACCTGGCAGCTGGACTACGTGCTGACCCAGGGCCTGATCGGCGTGGTCGACAGCGGCCTGACCGGCCCGGACGGCACCTACCCGAACGTGACCTCGGTGGGGCTCCGCAACCTGACCGGTGTCGTCAACGGCGACCAGGTCACGCTCTGGGCGACGACCTCGACCGCCAGCAGCTCCGGCGACAACGGCGCCGATCCGAACAAGGTCGTGATGATCACCGATCAGCTCTCCGCCACGACGGCGACCGCCGCGGTGGCCGCTGAGTCCTTCAGCACGGTCATGGGCCCGACCTACGGCGTCGCCTACCGCGGCGTCGCGTTCGTGAACTAGCAGCAGAGCCGGAGCTCCTCGCCGGGCGGCCCCCCCCGCCCCGGCGAATTCCGGTCCATTTCCGATCCATATTCGGGGTCCTTTTCCAGAAAGAAAGCGAGACCCCATCTCTTCTCAAAAGCGTCTCGCCCGAATCGCCGGCGTGCTCTACCTGTTCGTCGGCGTCTTCGGTGGATTCTCCGAAGGATTCGTCGATCCCAGGCTGTACGTGGCCGGCCATGCGGCGGCCACCGTGGGGAACGTCCTGGCGAGCCCCGGGCTGGTTCGCCTGGGGGTGGTCGCTCATCTGCTCGACGGAACGTTCTTCGTCTTCCTGGCGCTGACCCTCCACGTCCTGCTCCAGCACGCGCAGCGGGGCGTGGCGCGGGCGATGCTCGTCCTCGTCGCGCTGGCGACCGGCATCATCTGCCTCAACGCCGTCTTCCAGTTCGAGGCCCTGCGGGTGGCGAGCGACGCGACCTACGCCGCCGCCTTCGGCGCGGCTGGCTCGGACGCGCTGGTGCTGCTCCTGCTCGACACCCAGCACTACGGGACCCTCGTCGCCCAGGTCTTCTTCGGTCTCTGGCTGATCCCGCTCGGCTACCTCGCCCACAAATCGGCGCTGTTCCCCAGGTGGCTCAGCGCGGTCCTCGTCGCCGGCGGCGTCTGCTACCTCGTCGACCTGCTGGCGGCGTTCCTGGTCCCCACCTTCGGCCAGACGATCCACGCCTTCGTCATCATCCCTTCGGCCATCGCCGAGATCGCGATGGTCCTCTACCTGCTGGTGGTCGGCGTGAAGACCGTGACGCCGGTGAAGCCGGTCGAGCGCCTCCCCGCCGCGGCCTGAGCGAGCGGCGCGCGGCTACGCCACCTCGACCGCCTCCAGCGGTCGGACGTCGATCTCCAGCGTCCCGCCCAGGATCGCCGCGTAGGTGCGGCACATGGCGATCGCCTCGTCCATCCCGGACAGCTCCAGCACCGCGAAGCCGCCGATCAGCTCCTTCGATTCGGAGAACGGACCGTCGATCACCCGCAGGTCGTTGTTCTTGAACAGCAGGCGCTTGGCCCTGGCGCTCGGTTGCAGCTCGGTCGTCCGCACCAGCACGCCGGCCTTGGTCATCTCGGTCCGCAGCCGGGTGAGGTCAGCCTTCTGCTTGCCGCTGCGCGCGCCGGTTTCTGAAGCCTGGTCGGCCTTCTCGATCAGCAGGATCTGCAGCGGCGGGTTCGCCGGCGCCGGCATGAGGCCGATGTCCCACGGCTCGTTCACCTTGCCGAGCTCGAGCTCGCCGGTGCCGAGGATCTTGCCGTAGCGCTCGGCCCAGCCGAGCGCCTCGTCGCGCGTCTGGACCTTCAACAGCAGCATCGTCGAGGGGAGCTCCTGCTCCCCGCGGTAGGGGCCGTGCTTCACCGTGCAGGCGCCGTCGCGGAAGGTGAGACGCGTGCGCGTCGCGCTTCCGCTCAGGCCCGCGCCATCGACGAGGCTGCCGGCCTTGGCGTGCCCCCCGATGAATTCGCCCATTTTCTCGACCAGCTCCAGGGGGGGCTTCTCGCCCGCCTCGCTGCGGGGGTCGTTCTTGTGCATGATCATGAAGCGCATGGTCGTCTCCTGAGTTGGTTTATTGGCGTGGTGGTGATGATGAGAGGATGAACGCGCGCAGGCTCGCGCTGCGCAGAGCGTAGGCGATCCAGAGGATCGCACCCATGGCGACGGGGAACCAGAACGGTTGGCCGATGCGCACGTGGGTGGCGGTGGCGCCGCCGAGGTAGGCGGTGAGCAGCAGCGCTCCGACGAACTGTGTTCGCGGAAGGAGGTGCAGCAACGTGGAGAGCGCGAGCACCAGGCCGAGGGGACGGAGGACCCCGATCGTGTAGCCGACCTGTCGGGTCCCCTCGACGTACGGCGCCAGCATCAGCAGCTTGCCGAGCGCGTCGAACAGCAGGAAGGCGGCGCAGAGGCCGGTGAGCACCCGGCCGATCAGCAGCCCGGCTCGGGACGTTCCTTGGACGTCGCGCGAGCTCCCGGCGCTGACTGAGATGGGTGGGGTGAGCACTTTCTCCATGACGATCCTCCAGTTCGAAGTGGTGGTCCGGGGCCGACCCTCTGCCGGCTCCTGCTGACACGACGAACCGTCCGCGCGCCGATCGACAGACCCGGCGATCTTTTTTCAACCACCTGAAATGACGCCGGAAAGTCGCGCGCACGGCGACGGACCCGTGGTTAGAATTTCGCCGAGGTGAGCCCATGTCCACGTCCGCGCCCAGACCCGCGAAGCTCAGTGAGACCGAGATTGCGACCGCCCTGTCGAAGCTGCCGGGTTGGAAGCTGGAGGGCGGCAAGCTCCACCGCGAGTACGAGTTCGCCGATTTCGTGGCCGCCTTCGGCTTCATGACCGGCGCCGCGCTGGTGGCCCAGGCCATGAACCATCACCCCGAGTGGTTCAACGTCTGGAACACGGTGCGCGTCGACCTGGCGACCCACGACGCCGGTGGCATCACGGCGCTGGACGTGAAGCTCGCTCATTCGATGGAGGAACTGGCGTCCCGCCTCGCGGACTGACCCGCCGCCAGCTCGAGCATGACGTCGACCAGCGGCGAGGCGCGTCGATCGCGACATTCGCCGGAAGATCCCGGCGCGCCGCCAATTGTGCCGCCCCGGATCGTCGCCAACTTGTTGTCCTGGGGGTGCAACATGAAGTGCGCCGACATCATGAACGAGAACGTGGACTGGTTGACCGAGCGGGACAGCATCCGCAAGGCCGCGGAGGTGATGGCGGAGACGGGGGTCGGCTTTCTGCCCATCTGCGACGCGGAGCAACGGGTGATCGGCGTGGTGACCGATCGCGATCTCACGACGCGGGTCCTGGCGAAGAAGATCGATCCGGACACGACGTCCGCCACGCTGGTGATGACCTCACCGGCGGTCACCTGCCTCGACATCGCCGACGTGCGCGAGGCGGAGGCGCTGATGGCCAACGAGCGGAAAGCGCGCCTGGTGATCATCGACGCCGAGGAGAAGCTGACCGGCGTGCTCGAGCTGGCCGACGTCGTCGAGTACGCGCCCGGGCGGCAGAGCCTGCAGACGGTGCGCGCCATCATGTGGCGCGAGGCGCTGGGACCGCGCGGGGGCGCCGCCCCCGGCGACCCACTGCTGCAGGAGGATCCGGACGTCAAAGATGCGCCGCCTGCGCCGGACGAGGCGAAGGCGCGGCCCACCGTGTTCGTCGGCGGAGATCACTCCACCGGCACCACCGAATTCCACGGCTGAAGCGACGTCCCGGGCTCGCTCGGCCGAGGCGAAGGCCTACGGATCGAGCTCGGGGTAGTGCCGAAAGATGCCGTGCTCGTTGAACGGGATCCGGCGCGGTGACGCCAGGTACGCCGCCACGGCCGGCACCGCGGCGACGCTTTCTCGCAGCGCGACCAGCTGCGGGAGCTTGCTGGCCATCCGCGCCAGGGCGCGCGGGAACGCGTAGCCGACGCCCGACATGACCTGAAAGAACGAGAGATCGACATACGACAGCGCGGCGCCCACCGCGTGGCGACCGCCGCCGGCGGCGTTGGCCTCCAGCACCCGCTCGAAGTACCCGAGGTACTTCGGAATCCGATTCTTGACGAAGAGATCGGCCCGGCGCGACGCCTCCGGTTTCTGATCGTCGTAGTAGAGGCTGGAGGCGATCGGGTGATGGGCGTCGTGCGCCTCCACCACGAAGTCGGAGATCGTGAGCTGGAGGTGATTGGCCTTCGCGCGACTCGCCTCGTCCTCGGGACACAGACCGAGGCGCGGCCCGAGGTACTGGAGGATGGCGCCCGTCTGCGAGAGCGTCAGGGCGCCGTGGCGCAGGATCGGCGGCGCGAAGAACGGACCGCCGCCTGAGGTCTCGGCGAGCAGCGCCGTGAGCACCTTCACACCGCCCCCCTCCTCCGCCGACAGGCGCGCGACGTCGACGTAAGGCGCCCCCGCCGCCTCGAGCGCCAGCCGCACGAACTCTCCGCGCCCCTGGATAGAGGGCCAATAGAACAGCTCATAGCCTCCCCTGCTCTGCGTCGCCATGCGCGCGACTATAGCTGCCGTTGTGCTCGCTCGCACACGGTCGTGTCTCCGAAAGCCGAACAAGAACGTTGAAACGCCGGTGTGTCCGACTACAGTTTGGTGAAATCGATTTTGGCCGGAGGCCGCGATTGGACGTAAGGACGAGCCGGCAGTTGGTGCGTGTTGCGTTCGCTCTCGCCGCGACGGTCGTGCTCGTGGTGACGGCCTTCGCTCTGGCGCAGATCCGCGGGCTCGAGGACAACTCGCGCGACATCGTGCAAAACATGCTGACCAGCGTTCGCCTGCTGGGCGAGCTGTCGGGCGAGGTGAAGACGAAACAGATTCTGGTCAACGAGCACATCCTCGCCTCGGAACCGGCGGACCGGGCGCGCTTCGAGACGCGGATCGCCGACGTCGAGGCGCAAATCGCGACGACGATGCGCGCCTACGAGCCGTGGGTGACCCTGCCGGGGGAGCAGGCCGCCTGGGACCAGGCGCGCCGGGATCTGAAGGACCTCGACGGTCCGATCGCGCGCGTGGTGGCGTTCTCGCGAGAGAACCTGGACACCGAGGCCCGCTGGGAGATGGAGCTGGCCGCCGGCCTCTTCGCCCGGGTGAGCCAGGACTTCGACCGGCTCATCGCCATCAACGACGCGGGCGCCACCCGGAGTCTCGCGGCCGTGTCGGCGATTCGCTTCCGGCTGATGATCACGCTGCTCGCCGCCGGCCTGCTCGCCATGATCGGGATCGTGGCGGTGGGGATCTGGACCGCGCTTCGGGTCGCGCAGCGCGAGGATGAAACCGCGCGCAGCGCCCGGATTCTGGAAGACCGAAACCGCGAGCTCGACGCCTTCGCGGGGCAGGTCGCCCACGACATTCGCAACCCGTTGATGGTCATCCGCATGGCGGCCGAGCAGCTCTCGGCGATGGTCCCCCGGGAGGGGCGGCCGGCGGATCTCCTGCGGCGCGGCGTCCGGCGGATGGAGACGCTGGTGGACGACCTGCTGACGCTCGCGCGCGTCGAGGGGCAGATGCCGGGCTCTTGCGATCCGGCCACGGTGGCCGCTCAGATTCAGGAAGACTTCGCGACGCGCTTCGAGGGGGTCAAAGGTCAGCTGCGGGTGACCGTGAATCACGCCAGCGTGTCGTGCAGCGAGGGACTGCTGCGGCAGGCGCTGACGAACCTGACCGAGAACGCCATCAAGTACCACCGTCCGGACACCACCCCCGAGGTGGAGATCTCCGGCGGCGCTGTCGATGACCGGTACGATCTGCGCGTCTCGGACAACGGGATGGGGATGTCGAAGGACGACGCTGGCCGCGTGTTCGAACCATTCTACCGATCGCCGCGCACGCAGGACGTTCCGGGCTCGGGCCTCGGGCTGTCGATCGTCAAGCGGGTGGTCCAGGCGAGCGGCGGGACCCTCGCCGTGGAGACCGAGCTCGGGCAGGGGTCGACCTTCATCGTGCGCTTGCCGAGGGTCGATCCGCCCCACCCCCACCAGCCGTAGGCTACATACAGGTCAGCGCGACCGGGTCGCAGACGTCGGTCGGGCACATCGTCGTCATCGCCGGCGGACAGACGGCGTCGAGACCGTCGCAGTTGCTCGCCGAGATCAGCATCGAGTTGTCCGTGCTGCACGAAGCCGGCGAGCAGACGACGCTCGCCGAGGCGAAGCCGTCCGCCGGGCACGACGCCGACGTCCCCGTGCAGCTCTCCGCGACGTCGCACGCGCCGTTCGCGGCGCGGCAGACCGTCCCCGCCGTCACCAGCACGTCCGCCGGGCACGACGCCGAGCTCCCCGTGCAGGCCTCCGCCACGTCGCACGCGCCGGCCGACGCACGGCAAACCGTCCCCGACGCCACCAGCACGTCGGCCGGGCACGCCCCCGACGTCCCCGTGCAGGTCTCCGCCACGTCGCACGCGCCCGCCGAGGCACGGCACACGGTTCCCGCCGCCACCAGCACGTCCGCCGGGCACGACCCCGAGGTCCCCGTGCATTTCTCGGCCACGTCGCAGGTCCCGGTCGACGCGCGACAGACCGTCGACGACGACGCAAAGCCGTCCGCCGGGCAGGTTGACGAGCTGCCGGTGCAGCTCTCGGCCACGTCACAGGTCCCCGTCGACGCGCGACAGACCGTCGACGATGACGCGAAGGCGTCCGCCGGGCAGGCCGACGAGGTCCCGGTGCATTTCTCTGCCACGTCGCAGGTGCTCACCGCCGCGCGACAGACCGTCGTGGCCGGCGCGAAGGCATCCGCCGGGCAGGCCGACGAGGTCCCGGTGCATTTTTCCGCCACGTCGCAGGTGGTCGCCGCCGCGCGACAGACGGTCGACGCCGAGGCGAAGCCGTCCGTCGGGCAGTTGACCGAGGTTCCGGTGCAGGTCTCCGCCACGTCGCAGGTGCTCACCGCCGCCCGGCAGACGGTCGTCGACGGCGCCAGCGCGTCCGCCGGGCAGGCGGTCGAGGTGCCGGTGCACTTCTCCGCCACGTCGCAGGTGCCGGCCGCCGCCCGGCAGATGGTCGTCGAGGGTGCCAGCGCGTCCGTCGGGCAGTCGAGCGACGTCCCGTTGCAGGTCTCGGCCACGTCGCACACGCCGTTGGCGGCGCGGCAGATCGGCCCGGCGGCCACCGGCGAGCAGGTGCCGACCTTGCCGGTCAGATTGCAGGACGAGCAGGCCCCCGTGCAGGCGGTGTTGCAGCAGATCCCGCTGACGCAGGTCAACCCCGACGCGCACTGGCTGGTCGCCCCGCAGACGCCACCTTGAACCTGGAACCCGCAGCCACCGTTCGCGCAGATCCCCGGACAGCTCATGGTCGCCGCGGTGGCGCAGTTGCCGGCGCCGTCACACTTCGCCGCCGGCGTGAGCGTCGTGGTGGGGTTGCCGTTCGAGCAGGTGGCCGCCTTGCACTGCGTCCCCGAGGGCCACTTCGCGCACTGCCCCGAGATGCACTGCCCCGTCGTCCCGCAGCCCGACTGATCCTGCAGGGCGCACATCCCCTGGGGGTCGGAGCTGGCGGTGATGCCCACGCAGGTCCCCGAGCTGCCGGCGATGTTGCAGGCGTGGCAGGCGGTGTTGCAGACCGTGCCGCAGCAGACGCCCTGGGCACACTGTCCGCTCGTGCACTGGTTGTTGTTCGAGCAGGGTTGCCCGTTGGGCTTCGTTCCGCAGGAGCCGGCGACGCCGTTCATCCCGCAGCTGTTGGGCGACACGCACTGGGTGTCGTTGCTGCAGGCGGCATAACAGGCGGTGGCGTTGCACTGGTACGGGCTGCAGGTGGTGGCGCTTGGTTGCGCGCAGGTGCCGGCAGCGCTGCAGGTCCACGGCGGCGTGTAGCTGCTCCCCGAGCAGCTCTCGGGCGCGCAGACGGCGCCCACCGGATACTTTCTGCAGGCGCCCGCGCCGTCGCACTTGCCGTCAGTGGCGCACATCGCCGCCGTCAGGTCCTTGCAGACGCCGTGCGGATCCGCCCCACCGGCGGCGATCGAGGTGCACGTTCCGAGCGAACCGGAGACCGCGCAGCTGCGACAGGCCCCGGTGCAGGTGGTGTCGCAGCAGAGCCCGTCCGCGCAGTGTGCGCTCACGCAATCGGCGTCGGCCGTGCACGTCTGCCCGTTCACCTTCTGTCCGCAGGTTCCAGCCGAGGCCCCGGTCGGAATCGTGCAGCTATGCCCGGGGGCGCAGTCGGTCTGGCTGGAGCAGTACTCGGTGCAGGCACCGTTCGCGCAGGCGAAGTTTCCGCAGCTGAAGGTCTTGGCGGCGAGACAGGTCCCGAGGCCGTCGCAGGTCTGGGTCGACTTGCCCGAGGTGGCGTCGACGCAGACCGCCGGGCCGCAGGCCGTGTTGGCGGGATAGAGGGGGCAGCCCCCTTGACCGTCGCACATCCCGGTCGTTCCGCACGTCGTGGGGTCCTGCTTGGGACAGAGCGGGTGCGGCTGGCCAGCGGGGGTCGGCGTACAGATGCCGGGCGATGCGATCTGATCGCAGGACTGACAGGCGCCGCCGCAGGCGGTGTTGCAGCAGACGCCGTCGGCGCAATGCTTGGAGTCACACTCGGCGTCGGCCCCGCAGGCGACCCCCATCCCTTTGGGTCCGCAGCTTCCGCCGAGACATTTGACGGGGGCGACACAGTCCGCGTCGGCGTTGCAGGTCGTCTTGCATTGATTGGTGGCGGTGTTGCAAAGGAAGGGGGCACAGACGGTGATCGCGCCCGCGCGGCAGGCGCCCGCACCGTCGCAGACGAAGGTGCCGGCGATCTCGGCCCCCTGACAGGTCCCCGGCGTGCAGACCGTGCCGAGTGAGTAGCGTCGGCAGGCCCCCTTCCCGTCGCAGGTTCCATCGTGACCGCAGCTGGTCTTGAGCTCGATCTGGCACTGACTCGGATCGCTCGGCGTGACGCCGTCCGCGACCATCGTGCACATGCCGAGCGAGCTCGCCTGCGAGCAGGTCTCGCAGGTCCCCTGGCAGGCGCTGTTGCAGCAGTACCCTTCGACGCAGAACTTGCTCTTGCACTGGGCGGAGCAGCTGCACGCGAGGCCGTTGTCTCGGTTCGCGTTGCCACACGAGGCATCGGCGCCGCTCGGCCGGGTATCCGCCCCAGCGTCGAGCCTTCGGGGGCTCCCGTCGTGACCACCGTCGGTTCCAGCGTCCGGGTGACTCGGTCCCGGCGAGCTCGAACAACCCGACGCCAACAGCACCAGAAGTGCGATGCCACCCGCTAAGCGATTCACGTTCCCCCCAACTACGATTTTCAAAGATGTACGCTGCGATATTACATTTCGTACACCGTCGTACCAGGAGAAACGGCCTTCCCCCGACTAATTCCCGTCAAAAAAAAGGCGCGGGCCAGTCGATCTCGACGCAGGCAGACGAGGCGCCGAGCCTCCTGGTCCTAGGATTCTTTCTGCGAGGCTTCTTCCTCCTCGGCGGTGACGCGGGCCCAGGGGATGGCCTGCAACCGCCGAAATCCGAGCGGCAGGCCAGAGACCTCGCTCAGCCCGTACCGGCCGGTGTCGAGCTTGGCCAGCGCGCTCTCGATGTCGTGCAGCTGGGTGACATCCCGCTGCGAAAAGACGATGGCGTCGTCCTGCTCGCGGGTCTGCTCGGCTGCATCCACCGGCTCGGGAAGGTTCTCGGACTCCAGCGCCACGGCCTGCTCGCGCCGCAGGCGGTCCCGCAGCTCGTCGCGCGCGCGTTCGAGGCGCTCTCGCAAGAGAGAAAGTTGGCTCGCCGAGAGCCCGGAGGGGGATTCGCTGCCCGTCGCTTCCATGACCATCACTGGTAAGTCCGACTGGATGCGCTGCCAAGTCGAGGCTCGGGAGAAACACTACGGGGACCGCGGGGGGCGCCGGACATCGCCGGCGTCGTCCTCGGGCTATCGATGGGCCAACATGCAAATCCCATCCGTGAGTGAATTCGCGAACTCCGTTTTTACCAAGACCACCGCCGCCCTGCTGCTGCTCGCCTGTGCCGCCGGCTGCAGTTCCTCCAGCCCAGCACCAAGCGACGCCAGCTCTTCGACCGGCGGGACCGCGGGGGGGACAGGCGGGGCCGGCGGTGCGCCGGCCGGGGGCAGTGCTCTGGCGGTGAATCTGCGCACCGCCGGCGACTACGTCATCCTGGCCGAGAGCGACATCTCCACGGTGCCGCCCGCGGTGGTCACCGGAAACGTGGCGATCAGTCCCATGGCCGCCAGCTTCATCACCGGCTTTTCATTGATCGCGGACGCGACCAACGTCTTTTCCACCTCGGTGCAGGTGACCGGCAAGATCTACGCGGCCGACTACGCCGCCCCCACGCCGTCCAACCTGACCACCGCGATCGGCGACATGGGCCTCGCCTTCAGCGACGCCGCTGGACGTGCGCCTGACGTCACCGAGCTCGGCGCAGGGAGCATTGGCGGAATGACGCTCGCGCCGGGCGTCTACAAGTGGAGCACCGGCCTCCTGATTCCCACCGACCTCACGCTCAACGGAAGCGCGACGGCCGTCTGGATCTTCCAGATCGCCCAGAACTTGACGGTGAGCAACGCCGTCGCCGTCCACCTCACCGGCGGCGCGCTGGCCAAGAACGTCTTCTGGCAGGTCGCCGGCAGCGTCGACCTCGGCACCACCTCCCAGTTCGAGGGGATCGTTCTTTGTCAGACCATGATCAACCTGCGCACGGGCGCGTCGATCGCCGGCAGGCTCATGGCGCAGACGGCGGTCACCCTCGACACCAATACGGTCACCGCGCCGTAGTCCTGTTTGCGCCTGCCTACTTGCGCGCAGCTACCTGATCGACAGCAGCTCCACGTCGAACACCAGGGTGCCCACCGGGGCACCCGGGCGGGTCGGCGTGTCGCCGTAGGCGAGGTTGCCGGGGATCCAGAAGCGGGCCTTGTCGCCGACGACCATCAGCTGCAGCCCCTCGGTCCAGCCCTTGATGACGCCGCCGAGCGGGAACGTCGCCGGCTCACCGCGCACCACCGAGCTGTCGAACAACTTCCCGTCGGTCGTCCAGCCGGTGTAGTGAACCTCGACGGTGTTGTCGGCCGTGGGGTGCTCCTTCCCCTTTCCGTGCTTGAGGATCTTGTAGGCGAGCCCCGAGGGGGTCTTCTTCGCCTCCTTCGGCGCCTCCGCCACGTCAGCCGGCGTCTCGGGCGGCGCCGCGACCTTCACGAAGTCGAGCAGCTCCACGTCGAAGACCAACATTCCGGTCGGCGCGCCCGGTCGGGTCGGCGTGTCGCCGTAGGCGAGCTCGGCCGGGATCCAGAAACGCCGCTTCTCCCCCTTGACCATCAGCTGCAGCCCCTCGCCCCACCCCTTGATCACGGCGTCCAGCGGAAACCGGGCCGGCTCCCCGGTCGGGATCGAGCTGTCGAACATTTTCCCGTCGGTGGTCCAGCCCGTGTACTGGACGGTCACCTTGTCGTGCGGACCCGGATGCGCGCTCCCTTTTCCTTTGAAGAGGACCTTGGAGGCGAGCCCGCTGCCGGTCTTCTTCGCGCTGGCCGGCGGCGCCGCGACGTCGGCGGGCGCGGCGGGCGCAGCCGGCGGAGGCGCCGACGGAAGCGGCTCGATCGGGCCAGCCAAAACAGGCGCGCTCACCAGCGTGCCGGACGCAGCGAGGACGAACAGGATCGGCCAAGGGAATCGCTTCATACCTGCCGAATACCAGCGCCCAGCCGTGATGGCAAGATGCTCTAAGCGAGGTGGCGATCGACGAGGGCGGCGATGCGTTCGGGGAGCTCCTCGGCCATGGCGTGGGTGCCGCCTTCGACGATCTCCAGGGTGGCGCGCGGGATCTGGTTGCGTAGGTATTCGCCGACACCGAGGGGCGCCAGCGGATCGGCGTCGCCGATGAGAACCAGCGTCGGCACCCGCAGGGTCGGCAGGCGATCGCCGAGGTCGCTGCGATCGTCGACGAACCAGCGCGGCATCTGCGGACGCTGCGCGACCCACTCGCTGGTTCGCCACTCCGCCGCGCCGAGGCGGCGGACGTCGATGCCGCCCGTGGTCGCCACCAAGACGAGTCGGCGCACGCGCGCGGGATGCTCGAGCGCCAGGCGGAGCGCCAAGGCCCCGCCCATCGACTGGGCCGCCAGATCGAACGATGAAGGCAGCCGCCCGAGGACGAGGTCGAGCAGATCGGAGACGCCCCGAACGGCGGGATCGGGCGGCGTCTCGCCGAAACCGGGGTACTCGACGAGCAGCGGCTCACTTCGAGGACGGAGGAGCTCGGCCACCGGGCGCCAGAACGACGCCAGGCCGCCCGCGCCGGGAAGGTAGACCACCGGGGGACGCGTCGAGCGCGGTTGGCCGTCGTCCGGCCCGGAGGGTCGCACGTGCATGGCCGCCAATATAGGCGGAGCGGCTGCCTTCAGCCGGCCAATGCGACGAGCGCGACCACCACGGAGGCGCGCACGACGAGTCCGACGGCCAGTCCGGGGGCGAGTCGCCCCGAAATTTCAGGCGCCGCCGCACAAGCGATCTCGGCGAACACAGAAGGCGAACCGGGCGCGGGTGGTTACCTTTCGGCCCCGGGGGTGCGGCATGACGGTGTCGACGAGCGAAGCCACGCCACGATCGCGGTCCGCGCGAAAGAAGCAGCGGTACAGCGACGGCCACCCGCTGGATCGTGTCCAGTACGTCGAATCCAAGATCATCCTCAAGGGTGACCGCTTCACGTCTGTCGAAAGCTTTGACGATTTCGCCCGCCTGGTGAAGCGGACCGCCAAGGAGGCCGGCGTCGATTTCTCGCGCAAGGCCTTCAAGGAGGCGAAGCCGCGCATCCGGGAAGTTCTCTTCCTCGATACGCCGGACTTCAGGCTCTACAACAACGCCTTCATCCTGCGCCGCCGGACCGACTACGTCGACGGATTCGCGGTGGGCGATCCGGAGATCGTCTTCAAGTTTCGCCATCCCGATCTGCAAAAGTGCGCCGACATGGACGTCCGCCCCCAGATCGCCGGCGACCACCGGATCAAGTTCAAGGCGGAGGCGTTGCCGCTCAAGGATCAGGTCGGCGGGGTGCGCATGCTCTACTCGCACAACGCCCAGTTTCCGCTCAGCCACGTTCACGCGGCCGACAAGGCGGCGATGGCCACCCTGCTCCGCCTGCTGCCTCCCCTGCGCGGCATCAAGACGACCGCGGGCGAGAAGATCGAGATCGTCAACCATACGGCTGTCGAGGAAGTCCTCCTCGACATCGGGATGCTCGACTTCGGCAAGGGGGTGCAGGCCAAGGCCAACGTGGCGGTCTGGCGCGACCGCGGCGATGAAAGGCAGCTGGTGGGGGAGTTCGCCTACCAATGCAAGTTCAACCGCGAGGACGAGCGGCACGCGGTGGCGATGAAGCGGGCGGAGCAGCTCTTCGTCCTGCTGCAGGAGACGGCCGGCGACTG
>Ga0210388_10001786_pt1 | contig 16933 bp, 13 predicted proteins | sample IncBWC19OmetaG_FD_155485 | JGI IMG/M metagenome (GOLD analysis project Ga0210388, IMG submission 155485) | Forest soil microbial communities from Barre Woods Harvard Forest LTER site, Petersham, Massachusetts, United States - Inc-BW-C-19-O ... | reverse complement strand
AGGTGTGCCGCCCTGCGACCACCGCGAGCAAGAACGACATGTACTGCAACCGGCTTTGCGTTTTGAACGCGAGCATGCTCAAGCTGCCATTGCGCAAGCTTGCGCCCGGAGCAAGGTTGCGCAAAACTCCTCCAAATGACCGCACCCGTACCGCCAGCAACTGCGAAACCTCCACCACGCGACCGCCGCCGTTTCCATTCGATGGCAGTTCCGCTTCAAACAGCGGAAAAGGAGAAGTAGCCCAAATCCTGAATGCCTCAATCAGATACAAAACGTATCCCAGCCGCCGCTTCAGCCTCGAGTCCAGTCGCGACATCAGCAGCGCATCGGCGCCGACTCCCGCAGCTACGATGAAGTAACGCGAGCCCGGGTTTCCGGCGTTGTCCTCATAGTGGATGCGGCCAACTGAAACTCGCGCCGGTGCGGAATCCAGCAGCTTCCGCGCCACTTTGGCCGGCGATGCGATCAATCCAAGATCCGCCGCCAGCGCATTGGCAGTGCCCAGCGGAACCACTCCCAGCGCCACGTCCGTGCCCACCATGCTCTGCACGGCTTCATGGACCGTACCGTCGCCGCCGCAAGCCAGAATCGTATCGAATCCGTCTCGGACTGCCTGTTCTGCGATGGTTGTCGCACTGCCCGGGCCTCCGGTTTCAAACGCCTCAGCCTCGACTCCCGCACCGCGAAGGACGGCCATGATCTCGCCAACAGCTGCGCTTCTCCGCGCGGAGTATTGGCCGGATGCCGGGTTGTAGATCAGCGCCACGCGGCGCATTGAGGATTTCACTTGAACGGTCGTTCCTGTCTGACGAAGGTGCTCTCAGGCACACCTCGTCATCATCGCAGATTAGAAGATAGAAATGCGGATTGTCTCTTCAAATATGACACTAACTATGTATCAATTTGGTGTGAAAAGTCAGAGACAGAAAGTAAGAATTGCTTAAGCGCGCCGTCATTCGCACGGCCCCGGCTATCATGCCAGTTAGAGGCATCTGCTCTCATGAATCCCAGCGGCAACACTATTCTCATTACCGGCGGCGGCTCCGGCATCGGCCGCGGCATCGCTGAATCCCTCCACGCGCTCGGCAACCAGGTCATCATCGCCGGCCGCCGGCAACGAGCGCTCGACGAAACCACGGCCGCCAATCCCGGCATGAAGTCGCTCCAGCTCGACATCGAACACCGCGCACCAATCCGCGCCTTCGCCGCGCAAGTCATCGAAAAGTTTCCTTCGCTCAATATCCTCATCAACAACGCCGGCATCATGCGTGCCGAAAACTTCCTTAACCAACAGCCCGACCTGGCCGACGCCGAGTCCATCATCGCCACCAATCTGCTCGGCCCCATTCGACTCACTTCGGCTTTGCTGCCGCATCTTCAAGATCAGTCGCACGCCGCCATCATCAACGTTTCCTCCGGGTTGGCGTTCATGCCCATGGCGCGCACGCCCACTTACTGCGCTACCAAGGCGGCCCTCCACTCCTACACGCTTTCGCTTCGCGCGCAGCTTCGCGGCACCAACGTTGAGGTTCTGGAACTGATCCCTCCCTATGTCGCCACCGATCTTATGGACGGCGCCAAGAATCCCCGCGCCATGCCACTCGACAAATTTATCTCTGAAGCTATGGAGATCCTCAAGACTCAACCCACGCCACCGGAAATCTGCGTCGAGAACGTGAAGGCATTCCGTTTTGCCGCAGAATCCGGCAATTTCGACACCATCTTCGCCCGGTTCAACGCCCCGGTGGCTGATCGTGAGCGACCGTGATTGTTTGGGTTGCTTGTCCGACCATCAATATGAGTTGCAAATCATCTGCGCTTCCCGAGGCCGAAACGGTGATTTGTAAGGCCCGTGAGGTGAAGCCGGGCGATGAGATCAGCACGAAGTAGTCGCCGTCGGAGACGGGAATGAGAAACCTTCCCGATGGGTCCGACTGCAGTCCGGCAATAGGCTCGTTGGCCTTCCCGCCTTTACGAATCACGTCGATTGAAGCGCCTGGAATCACTGCACCGCTCGGATCGAGCACCACACCGCGTATCTCGCGAAAGCGAAGCACCGTTGGTTCGCGTTCTGCAGTCGCGATGAGTCCCGCCCATTCCGGAATTCGATCCGGCGCGAGATCGATGACGAACTCGCTCATTCCAAGCGCGCGCCTGTCAATCGGACGCAATGTGCCGTCGAGACTGTCCACCGTGAAATCCGTGACCTCAAGGTCGTTAACAGTGCATTCGGTCACGCAGAACTCGATTCCGTCGGTAAAGTTCGGGCTCTGAGCTGGCGCCGCACGCATGTTGTATTCGCCCGCGGGCAACTCGGGGAGAGTGGCCTTGCCCAGGTTGTCCGCAACAAGCAAAAGAGGTTCCCCTTCGCCAGAAATTCGACCTACTTCGATCTTCGCGCCCGGGGCAGGTTTTCCATCAAATACCACGGTCACCTTGAGCCTTTGCTTCGCGTAAGGGACGGAACCGGGTCTGCTTTCGACGACGACCGACAGACCAAATGACCAGTAGGGACAAGCGAGCGGCAAGAGCGCGAGTGCCATGAAACGAGTGAACGAGCCTCTCGGCATTGTTTTCCGAGTCAGTTTGGCAAGTGAAAGCCGAGAGAAACGGGAATTCATTGCGATTTCCCCTCGCACAGTCTCGATTCTTAGACTCTACCTTCCCGCATTGGGCTCCGGTGCTGGCGGAGATTTTCGCCGCACGGTTTTCCTAAATTATGGCTATTTTTGCTCACTTGCCCTATGCTCCCGCTGGCCTCAAACTCTACTGATATGGCCACCATCCCCGACCTCACCCTCGAAACCGGCCTGCCCGCCAACATCGACGCGGAAAAGACCATCCTTGGCGCCATTCTGCTCGAAAATGCAGCGCACGCCGAGGCTGCTGAATTCCTGAAGCCCGAAGACTTCTCCCTCGACTCCCATCGCCGCATCTTCCTGCGAATGAGTGAGTTAATGGATTCCGGCCGCGCCGTCGACATCGTCACCATCTCCAACGAGCTTTCGCGCTATAAGGAGGTCGAGTCCGTCGGAGGCGTAGCCTATCTGGCCTCGCTGACAGAGGGTTTGCCTCGCCGTCCGGTCATTGAAGATTATGTCCGCATCGTCAAAGACAAGAGCATGTTGCGCCGCCTCATGGGCATCTGCTCGGCCGCCATCGCCAAGGCCGCTGACCAAAGCCAGGATGCCATCGGCGTCCTCGACGAAACCGAGTCGCAACTGCTCGAAGTCAGCGAAGCCGGCCTCACTCAGGGGCTGCAGGCGCTCGACGTCATCGTCCGCGACTCCTTCGGCTCCATCGACAACCTCTACAAGCACAGCCGCGAAATCACCGGTCTCGCCACGGGCTTTTATGCCTTCGACAGCATGACCAGCGGTTTGCAAAAGGGCGAGCTCATTATCATCGCGGCGCGGCCTTCCATGGGCAAATCCGCAATGGCGATCAATATCGCGCAGCACGCGGCCGTACAGCACCACGCCGTCGTAGCTGTCTTCAGCCTGGAGATGAACAAGGAATCGCTTCTGCGCCGCATGCTGTCCGCACAGGCCCGTGTCGATCAGCGTCATTTGCAAACCGGCTTCATCGACCGCAAAGACCAGGAGAAACTACAGGGCGCGCTCGAGCTCCTGGTGGAGTCGCGCATCTTCATTGACGACTCGGCTGGCTCATCGCTGGCTGAGATGCGTGCCAAAGCGCGTCGCCTCAAGCAGAACTCCGGCAGCCTCGACCTCGTCGTGGTGGACTACTTGCAACTCATGTCGGCCACGCTTCCCGGCGCGAGCCGCAAAGGCTACGAGAACCGCACTCAGGAAGTCTCCGCCATCTCTCGCGGCCTGAAGGCCATGGCCAAGGAGCTTAATGTGCCGGTTGTCGCGCTCTCGCAGCTCTCCCGCGCCAGCGAGCGCCGCGGTGAAGACAAGCGCCCCATGCTGAGCGATCTGCGCGAGTCAGGCTCCATTGAGCAGGACGCCGACCTCGTCGCATTCATCCACCGCGAAAGCTACTATAGCCGCGACGAGGAGATGACCGAGGCCGACCGCGCCAAGTCGGAGATTATTCTCGCCAAGCAGCGCAATGGTCCCACCGGAACCGTGCACCTGAACTTCATCTCGCGCTATACCTGCTTTGACAATCCGGAAACCTCGCACGACGTCGGGTGATCGCATTCTTCCGCGATCGTCTTGCGCCCGCTTCCCCTGCATGTCTATCTTTGTCCAAGCACCTTAGCGATCGCAGCATACCTCTATGGACGTCCTCAAGCGCCTCTTCGAGCAGCACTTCCACTCGCCGCCCGAGCGCGTGCTGCCGCTCCAGGGCCAGCTTGGCGGCTCAGGCCGCGTCATTGTCCGCCTTGCAGGCGCGGGACGAAACGCCATCGGCATTCTCTATTCCGTGCGCGAAGAAAATGTCGCCTTTCTCGAGTTCTCGCGCCACTTCCGTCGTCATGGCCTGCCAGTTCCGGAAATCTATGCCGAGGATCTGGGTGAGGGCGCATACATCGAAGAAGATTTGGGCGACACCACACTCTTTGAATTTCTAAGCGACAATCGCTCCGGCGACACAATCGCTCCGCAGGTCGTCGAAGCCTACCGCAAAGTTATCGCCGTCCTGCCGCGTTTCCAGGTCGAGGCAGGCCGTGATCTGAACTACAAAGTCTGCTACCCGCGCGCCAGCTTCGATCGCCAGTCCATCGCCTGGGACCTGAACTACTTCAAGTACTACTTCCTTCGTCTAGCCGGCATTCCCTTCAATGAGCAGTTGCTCGAAGTCGACTTTACCCGCCTGACAAAATTCTTGCTCGGCGCAGATCACGACTACTTTCTCTATCGCGACTTCCAGTCGCGCAACATTATGCTCCGCGACGGCCAGCCTTGGTTCCTTGACTACCAGGGCGGCCGCAAAGGCGCGCTGCAGTATGACATTGCATCGCTTCTCTACGACGGCAAAGCCGATCTGCCGCCCGATCTGCGCAAGCAACTTCTCGACCACTACCTAGACTGTCTCGCCGGTTTCATCAGCCTCAAGCGCGATGCGTTCATGGAGCACTATTACGCTTTTGTCTACGTCCGCATCCTTCAGGCCTTAGGTGCCTACGGATTCCGCGGTTTTTATGAGCGCAAGGCGCATTTTCTGCAAAGCGTGCCTTACGCTCTCAAGAACCTGCGCTGGCTCGCGGAGCATGTCAAGATGCCCATCGCGCTGCCGGCGCTGCTCGACGCGCTCGAAAGAATGTCGTCGAGCGAAAAACTGCAACAAACTGCCGCGCCCGCTGCTGGCCTGGTTGTCCACATATTCAGCTTCTCCTTTCATCACTCCATGCCCGTCGATGAATCAGGCAATGGCGGCGGATTCGTCTTCGATGCCCGCAGCCTCCCCAATCCCGGCCGAGAAGAGAAATTCCGAGCACTCACCGGCCGCGACGCGCCCGTCATCGACTATCTCAATAGCCAGCCGAGCGTCCAAGAGTTTCTCTCTCACGCCACCGCGCTCGTCGATGCCAGCGTCGCCACCTATTGTCAGCGCGGCTTCTCCAGTCTGATGGTTTCCTTTGGCTGTACTGGCGGCCAGCACCGCTCGGTCTATCTTGCGGAGCAGTTAGCAAAACATCTCCGCGGCACCGCAGGTGTCGAAGTTGTCCTGCAACATATCCAACTCGAAAAGATGGGCATCTTAGCGGAGCCAGTTCAATGAAGGCGATGATCCTCGCCGCCGGCCTCGGCACCCGTCTGCGTCTGCTCACCAACGACCGTCCAAAGGCCTTGGTAACCGTGGCCGGCCGCACCTTGCTGGAGCTGACCCTCAGCCGCCTGCGCAACTTCGGCGTCAATGAAGTGATTCTCAATGTCCATCACTTCGCAGACATGATCGTCGCTTACCTTCAGGCCAACCAAAACTTCGGCATGCGCATTGAAATCTCCCACGAAGATGTTCTGCTCGACACCGGCGGCGGTCTCAAAAAAGCGGCATGGTTCTTCCTCGAAGGCAACGGCCCCAAAGACGAGCCCTTCATCGTCCATAACGTCGACGTCCTCAGCACAATCGATCTCGCCCGCATGGTCCGCTTCCAAATTGATCACAACGCCCATGCAACGCTCGCTGTCCAGCAGCGCAACACTACACGGCCATTGCTATTCAACGAGCATGGCCAGCTCTGCGGCCGCCGCATCGGCCCGGGCCCCGGTTCCGGCGCCGAGCTCGAGTGGGCCTTACCTGCCCAACAGGTCAACTCGCTCGCGTTTTGCGGTATTCACGTTCTCTCGCCTTGCATCTTCACCGACTTGCCTGAAGAAGGTGTCTTTTCCATCATTCCCGCGTATCTGAGTCTCGCATCTCAGGGCGAATCGATCCTCGCCTTCCGCGCCGACGAATACTACTGGCGCGATCTTGGCCGACCTGAGAATCTCGCTGAAGCTGAACGCGACATCGCGAGCGGAAAGTTTTCCGCGCGTTAACGCCTCGCGATCCAGCGGCAACTTGAGCTCAACCTCGCGTCCATCGCAATTCAAAGCTCATTCAAAATCAGCGCAATCCTTCCCACCAGCAATTCGTTCGGCGAGCCCTCCGGATCAACGTCGATCAGGGCAACAGGAAAAGCAAAGTTGTACGGGCGCAGCACAAGCCGGCCGGCAAGAAAATCCACATATCGAATCGTCAGGTGCGCACCCTGCCGAATCGCATAGAGATTCGCGCGGTCCGGACGATAAGGCAGCAATGAAATGTAGTGCCGGTCGATTAGCGCAATCGCTTCTGGCGTCATCAAGGGGTCCATTGGCGGCGCATCGGCAGTCGGCATGCGAACTGCGACAAATCGCTCCCATCCGCGGCGCGTGCTTGACACGCGCGTGTGCGCCGACTCCAGCACTGCCGCAGGCAATCGCAGCAGTGACTGGATGGCGGAAGGCCGGATCACCGGCTCGAAAAGTGCCACGGCGTGCGAGACAATCGGGACAGCGCTGACGTCGTCGCCTGCCGATCGAGGCTCCGTCCGATGCTCTGAGGGTAACAAGTCAGCGACCGTCAAATGTTGCACTGCCAGAATGCGGTCCATTGCATCCAGAGAGAGTTGCCTCCGGCCATGCAGAAAATTGGACAGGTGCGACTGTCCAAATCCGCTTTGCCTGCCCAACAGCGACACGCTGACCGTCCCCCGCTGTATTCTCCGCAGCAGTTCCAGGCGCAAGCGTTCGTGGATTTGCGTAAAGTTCATCGGTGGAAAACTTGCCGCCAGCAATGGGACGAGATGCGATCCCATTTCCTCTCGAAAAGTCATTTGGGCTTGTTGAACTTAATTCTGAGCGTTTTGCGGGGGATTTGCAGGACACTGACCGGAAAGTGGTAGGCAAGCATTGACGCTGTGGAAATATATCCCTACATTGGCCTTACTGAATTACACTCTGACTTGTGGGAATCCTTTGGGAATCGTTTTTTCGCCGCTAATTTAGGTGGGAGCGGATTTCTGCCCTTTTGGGCGGCGATTAAACTTTGCCGGCGGAAGCTAATTGAGCCGGCTTTTCCATCCCGCGCCGACGCGCCTCTTTCTGGCGCGACGGAAAATAGCAGATTCAGAGTTGTTGGTCTGTGGAGGAAAGTTGATGCGCCTGCGTCGCTCATTCATCGAGAAGAAGCAACCCTGCGCGATTTCGCCGCGGCGCCGATACTCTGAAACCGCTCAAGCCAGTCCAAATCATTCCAGGATCTGCGCGCCAAACGTCATGACAGAAAACAAGAGAAAACAGGCGGCAATCCCCCATCAGGACACAAGAAACCTGAGTTGTCGAACCTGGTTCTCTTCACCCCGGGGATCAACGAGCATTACAAAATTCCGTCGGGAGAAGATGCGAACGCGGAGAATCAGTCATGGATGTGCGCGTGCAATTGAAAGTTTGCGAGGGGTGTGGTTGCCTTTGGTACCGGGCCCAGACTCAGGGGAGCGTGTACTGCAAAGACTGTGAATTAAAACTTAGAGACTTTCCATTGCCGGAGAGTCGCAAGCGGCGCGGGCGTCCGAGCCGAAAGCGGCTTCCCAGAGTTTTGGCAGTGGCTGAGGTAACAGGAGGTGCACGATGAGTGCAGCCTTCGTGTTGCCCATTAAATGGGACCCCAGCGCAGCTGGGCAAATAGAGCAAAGGAGAATTAAACAACAGGCCGCGAGGCCTGACCCTGGGCTGGGAAAGCACGACTACAAGCCTCCGGCCAACCTGGCGTTTTATCGAAAGCACACAGAGAGTTTGTTGCGGCGCTTTCTATACGCATCAATGCAGGTCGGCAGGGCGCCCTCCATTCTGGGCGATCCGGTCAGCCGGGGCTGGGCGTCGAGTCGTCCTATCCGCACCTTCGAGGATGCGGTCATCTTCGTCCTCGATATTGAAACCTGTCTGAGCAAGCTCGGCTCCCTCGATCGCGAGTTGTTGAGCCGTGTGGTGCTTCAGCAGTACACCCAGGACGAAGCCGCCTCGATGCTCGGGATGAGCACCAGAACAGTTGGCTACAGATTTCCGCTGGCTCTCGACAGGCTCACGGAAAAGTTACTGGCAGCCGATCTGCTTTTGTTACCGAATTAGTTCAACAGACAAAACGAACATCGGCACAGGGGAGCGCACATCGCGTTCCCCCGTGCTGGCTGTATCGCCGGAAGAATTTCAAGACTGCGCACCTGCGCCAGTTCCGCCGCTCAAATTCCCTGCAAAAGTCGAATCGCCCCGGGTAAGTTGAACTACCCGAAACGCCATCCAGCGTGGTGGACGTCCTTCGCATGGTCGTGACAGAATCCCTATCTGTTGAGGAAACCTGCCGAAGAAATCTCCAAAGGAAGCCTAAGAAGGAGCCACATCCATGCGTTCCGCACTCATTGCATCCGTAGCTGTTGTTCTGCTGGCAGCGGCCTCTCTGGCCGCGCAGCAATCCGCGCCTACCACTTCATCCCAGGCGCCCAACAGCGACACCAGCTACATTGACGCGCAGGGAGCAGTTCATGTGACGCGCGTGGTCCCGGTCCCCGCCACCATCAGCCCCGAAGCGCAGCAGTGGCTCGGCCGCGCAGTCCCCGACCAGGCTCCGGTCGATTCGCTTGCTGACCGCCGTATTCACAACCAAGCCGGTAATGATTCCGCGCGCATCGCCTGGAGCAAGCTCTGCCCCAATCAGATCGTCGAGGACAAAATCGCCGGAGTTCCGGTGCATATCGTCACGCCTGATCCAATGCCGGCCGCGAATCTCGACAAGGTCTTCATCAACCTGCATGGCGGCGGCTTCAACGCCGATTCCGGTTCCTACTCGGAATCTATTCCCATCGCTAGCTACGCAGGAGTCAAAGTCGTGGCCGTCCTCTACCGCCTCGCGCCAGAGAATCCCTTTCCAGCCGGTGTTGACGACGCAATCGCTGTCTACAAAGCGCTGTTGAAGACTCACAAGCCCTCGCACATCGTCATCTATGGAACGTCAGCCGGAGCGATCATGACCGGCGAAGTGGCCGTCAAGTTGAAGCAGTTGGGGCTGCCCATGCCTGCGGCGCTGGGAATCTTCAGCGGCATCGGCGACTTTGCGCGCGCCGGAGATTCATCCTCAATCTACTCTCTGCGCGGCTTCTCGGGGCATCTCGATCCTGTGCCGCCCGGTCCGCACGATCCCTACTACATAGGCAGCACCGATCCCACCGATCCGGTGCTCTCGCCCATCTATGCTGACCTGCACGGCATGCCGCCAACGCTTTTCGTCACCGGCGAGCGCGACGCACTGGAAAGCGGCACAGTCAACCTGCATCGTGCTTTCCTGCGCGCGGGGGTCGACGCTCGGCTCGTCGTGTTTGACGCGATGCCGCATGCCTTCTGGTACAACGCGCAATTGCCCGAGTCAATCGAGGCAAGCCACATCATGGCGGACTTTCTTCTTTCGCACGTCCGCTAATAAGCGCGGCGCCCCGTCAATATATGTCGAAAAGCTCTACACCACAACATTGCGCCGAATCGCTTCGCGGTACCACTCCGCGCTCAGCTTTGGCGTCCGCTTCTCTGTCTTGAAATCCACGTAGTGAATTCCAAAGCGCTTGCTGTAGCCGTCGGCCCACTCAAAGTTATCCAGCAAGCTCCACAGAAAGTAACCCTTCACCGGGAATCCCTCTGCCACTGCGCGGTGCAGGTGAGTCAGATGGTTGCGCAGGTACATCACGCGATCGGTATCTTCAATTCGCCCGTCCGACGTCATCACATCATCGGCCGAGCAGCCGTTCTCGGTGATGTACATGACCTTCGGATGCCACAGATCGGAAACATTGCGCACCGCCCAGTACATCACCTCCGGCCCAACTGCAATCCACGGCGAAGCCATCCGCGGGTAAGAGGTCTGTCGCGGCACAAGCTCGTATCCCTTCGCCGACCCGTCAGCGCGAACATAAAAAGGCTGATACACATTCAACCCGAGAAAGTCGATTGGGCTTCCAATGGCCTGCATATCACCAGCGCCAACTTGCGGCGCGTCGGCTCCCTCGCGCTCCAGGAAGCTCTCGGTATATTTGCCTTCCATAACGGCAGTCAGAAACGGAGCATTCTCTTCGCGTGTTGCCCGTCGCGCCGCCTCAATATTCTTCTCGTCTTCAATCACCGGCACAAACACCGTCGCATTTTCGGCCAGGCCCACTAGCGCCGCAGGCGCATTGGCGCGGATCGCCTGCACGCCGAGGCCGTGCGCCAAAATCGCGTTGTGGCGCACTTGGTTCACGCCGGCTTCGGGCAGCATCAACCCTGGCGCAAACTTGCCGGTCTTATACCCGAGGGTGGTAAATGAATCAAACTCGTTCATGGTCATGAAGTGTTTCACGCGGTCCGAGAGCTGCCGCGCCACATAACCCGCGTAGTCGGCGTAAGCCTTCGACGTGTCGCGCGATTGCCAGCCTCCCTCAAGCGCAGCCGGCAAGTCCCAATGGAAAAGCGTGACGTACGGCGTAATCCCGTTCGCCAGCAGATCGTCCACCACGCGCTTGTAGTGATCAATTCCCAATGGATTTGGCTGTCCATTGCCGTCGGGAAATATACGTGGCCACGAGATCGACATCCGGTACGCGCCCGCTCCCAAATTCTTAATCAGCTGTGTGTCTTCTTTGTAACGGTGATAGGAATCGTCGGCCACGTCACCCGTATCGCCGTCATTCGTCTTTCCCGGCGTGTGCGAGAAAACATCCCAGATCGACGGCTTGCGCCCATCCTCTGTGGCCGCGCCTTCAATTTGGTACGAGGCTGTTGCGCAGCCCCACACAAAACCCTGCGGGAAAGCGAGGTTTGCCGAGCCGGGTCGAACATCCGTCTGCCCGAATGAGAATTCAGGCAGCCCAGTTCCAGCCAGTGCGGCGCTTGCGGCCGCAACTTTCCCGAATTGCCGGCGCGAAATATTGTGCATCGTGAAATCACCCCTCTGAAATCAAAGGGCGATTATAGTCGAGTGGCTTGACAACGCTATCGCCGCTGTTTGTCGGCTGCCGCGGCTGCAAAAGCCTTCCAGACCTTCAAATTCCCGGCATATTCCTTCAGCATGCGTTCCGGATGAAATTGAAGTCCCACCATGAAAGCAGCTTCAGGATCGTAGAAGGCTTCAATCAAACCATCGTCCGCATGGGCCATCGGCTTGAAGCGTGACGCCAGTTCGCGAATTCCCTGATGATGATAGCTATTCACGTTCAGCGCCTTCCGGCGGTACCACTGTGCGAGCGGCGTGCCGGAGACCACCGAGACGGGATGGCGGTAGGTGTCATAGTTCTTTAAATCAATGTGAGCGCGCTGCGATCGCTTTTCCTTTTGCACATCCCCGTACAGCGTCCCGCCGTTCACCACATTCAGCAATTGCGATCCGCGGCAGATTCCCAGAATCGGGACGTCGCCCCGCAACGCATGACGCAACAGGCGAACCTCGATTTCGTCTTTGAGCGGCAGTGTCTTTTCGACATATTGAAAGTTCGCCTTCCGGGCCGCGAATCGTTTCGGTTCAACGTCATCTCCTTCCACCAGCAGAAGGCCATCCATTCGCTCCTTGTATTGAGGCAGGCACGCCAGCGTTCCCGCGACCACCGGCACAATCACCGGCACCGCGCCCAGGCGCATCAGAAGGTCGAGATGAAACTCGCCGACGTAATCAATCAGCTTGTCCTTCCGAATCGCTCGGTTCGCAACGACGATAACGAATGGGCGCTTCATTTGAGCAACGTCCGCAGAGCTTCCACCAGGCGCTTGTCCTTCTCGCGCCCTTGCGAGGCAACACGAATATGGAACGCGTCCATGCCGAGTTTGTTCGAGCAGTCGCGCACGTACATCTCGTGCTCCACGAGCAACCGCATCTGGAGCTCCCTGGCGGTCATGCCGTTCTGGACCTTAAAGAGCAGGAAATTCGCGCCTGTGGGGTAGACCTCTAGCTGTGAGAACGTTCGAAGATCATCGTAGAGTTGCTTCACGTCGCCGATCAACCGTTTGCGGCCCTCGTGATAAGCGGCGTCGCCGTCCGGCAGCAGAGAAAGAAAATATTGCGCGAGCGTATTCAAATTCCATGTGGGAAGAAATCTGCGCAGGCGGTTCAGAATGTAAAGATTCGCGCTGTAGCAGTAGCCCAGCCGCAGGCCCGGCACACCACAGTGCTTGCTCATGCTGCGCACAATCAGCAAATTCGTAAATTGGTCCGCAAGCGGAAGCAGGCTCGGAATGGGATCGCCGGCGAAATCGATGAACGACTCATCGACAATCACGAGCTCCATATCCCGCGCACGGTGCAAGAACTCCACCATCTCTTCGAGCGGAATGAATTGTCCTGTCGGATTTCCGGGGTTGATCACCAGCAGGCACGCGAGCTTTCGTTTCTTTACCCAGGTTAGATAGTCATCAAGATGCAGCTGATATCTGTCCTCAGGATTCAGCGTGTACAGCTCCGCATCTCGCAAATCCTTCATCTTCTCGATGTACTCGCCGAACGTCGGAACCGGCACCGCGATCCGGTCGATCAAGGTCAGCTTGATTAACGCGATCAGTTCGGTCGCGCCGTTGCCGATAATCAGGCGCTCCGGATCGACGTTCAACACCGCCGCAAGATGTTTCTGGCTCCTCAGCGGGTTGCTCGACGGGTAGGACTTGATCAGGTTAGGCAGGCTGTGTTGCAAGTCATTGAGCATTCCGGCGGTAGGGTAATACGGGTTGGCGATGAAGCAGAAATCGACAATGTCCTTCGCCTTTTCATAGCCCACCAGATCGGTCAGCGCAGGGGAATGCGAGGTCTCGTAGAAGAGGTGCTTCCTTAGCTCAGCCGCGGAGCCTCCTTCGATCGCCGGTTCATTCATTGTGGCTTTCATTCGTAAATTTGCCGCTCTAATTTCGTTCTCAGGCCGAGCCTATACCTGCTGTCTTGGCTCGTCAATCGAGCTGCCGACTTCAATCCCCTCTCACCGATCGTAAGCCCGACGGAAATCCTTCTCCGTCTGTGCAGGATATCGACTGGCGTGAGAACAAAGGCTCGCCGCACCCTTGTGAATCTTCCGTGAAAAGTAGGTATCGTAGATTGACGGATCGTCGTATCGTTTCTAACTTCACACTTATGGATAATTTGGATTTCGACCAGTTACTAAGCTCGTACAAGCAGGCAGTGGATCGCTGGGTAGATGCGATTCGCGCCGAGGAATCGCTTGCCACACCGGACCACTCGATGGTTCAGATGGAAAAGTGGGATGACGCCGGATTCACGCTCGAAGATGCAGAGTCGACCGCCAAGAAAGCGCGCGACGCCTACAAGAATGCGCTGAGAAAGAAGAACTACGGTTTCTAGAGAATCCGCGGGCCAGCCAGTTTCATAGGGCGCATCTCCAGCCGGAGCCTCGTCAATTCATTTTCGCTCGAGACTCGCGCTCAAGACAACGGACGCAAAAAGGCCGCAGCCAATCCAAAGCTGCGGCCCTCGACTGCTATGTTTCAGTCGAATCGCTACATCTCTTTGACGCCTTCCACAAACGCCTTCAGCTTGCGGCTCCGGCTCGGGTGCCGCAGCTTGCGCAACGCCTTGGCTTCGATCTGCCGGATGCGCTCGCGCGTTACCTGGAAGCTCTGGCCAACCTCTTCGAGCGTGTGCTCCGAACCGTCCTCCAATCCGAAGCGCATCTTGATCACCCGCTCCTCGCGTGGCGTCAGCGTGCGCAGCACCTGCGAGGTGTACTCCTTCAGGTTCACCCCGATCACCGCTTCGGACGGCGATACCGCCTGGCGATCTTCGATGAAGTCTCCCAAATGCGAGTCTTCCTCTTCGCCAATCGGCGTCTCCAGCGAAATTGGCTCCTGCGCGATCTTCAGCACCTTGCGAACCTTGGCCACCGGAATGTCCATGCGCCGAGCAATTTCCTCGCTCGATGGCTCGCGGCCCAGCTCCTGTACAAGCTGCCGGCTCGTCCGGATCAACTTGTTGATGGTCTCGATCATGTGCACCGGGATGCGGATCGTCCGCGCCTGGTCTGCAATAGCGCGCGTAATCGCCTGCCGAATCCACCACGTCGCATACGTTGAAAACTTGTAGCCGCGCCGGTACTCGAACTTGTCCACAGCCTTCATCAGGCCAATGTTGCCTTCCTGAATCAGGTCGAGAAACTGCAGTCCGCGATTGGTGTACTTCTTGGCGATAGACACCACCAGCCGCAGGTTCGCCTCGATCAGCTCGCGCTTCGCCTGCTCGGCGTCCATGTCGCCCTGGATCATCTCTCGCTGCGTGCGCTTCAGCTCCGTAATCGAAACTCCCGCGTCGCCCTCGATCTTTTCCAGATCCGTCCGGCAATTTTTCTGCTGGCGCCGGTACTCCTTCTTCATCTCCTCACTCTTTGAGGATTCGTACTTCTGCTCCAGCGAGCGCACCTGGCGCTCCAGCGTGCGCATGGTGTCCACGGTCTTGTTGACTTTGTCCAGCAGGCGCTTGCGCTCGAGTGCCGTGTACTTCAGCTCCCGCACGATGCGCGAGATCAGCACTTTCTCGCGGCCGACGGCCCAGCGCAGCCGCCGCGCTTCCTTCACCTTCGCCTTGTTCGCCGGTGAAATCGCCGCCTGCTTCTCTTCAATCTGTGCAACCTTCTTCTGGTGCTTCACCAGCGTGTCGGTCTTTGCCACGGTGGCCTTCACGCGGGTCAGCACCACCTCTTCGGTGAGCTCTTCCTCGTCGAAGATCACCACTTCTTTCACGTTGCGCACGCCGCGTTTCAGGTCTTCGCCCAGCGCCGCCACTTCGCGAATCACAATCGGTGAACGCGAAATCGCCTTGAGCACGCGGTTCTGACCACGCTCGATGCGCTTAGCGATCTCCACTTCGCCTTCGCGAGTCAGCAGCGGAACGGTTCCCATCTCGCGCAGGTACATGCGCACTGGGTCGTTCGTCTTCTCCAGCGTCCCCGGCGTCAGGTCCAGTTCGACGTCTTCGCCCTCTTCCAGTTCAAAGTCTTTGTCGCCCGGAAATTTCGGAGTGTCGAGCAGGTCAATGCCCTGCGTGCCGATCGTCGTGATCAGATCGTCAAGATCGTCGGGAGAGCCAATCTCATCCGGCAGCGCGTCGTTCACTTCGCCGTACGTCAGATAGCCCTTCTCTTTGCCGGTCTCAATCAGACCGTGCACATCCTCTTCGAATTTGTCTTCAATCGCCAATGTTTTCCAACTCTCTTCAGCAAGACGCATCCGCATGGGAGCATCTCGCCCGATTTCATTTTTCGTCCCTGCATCATCGCAATCGGCCGCAGCAATTCGCTCGCTCGCGCACATCGCCCGATTCGCGCCCGCTACAAAACCTCGCCCCACCTGATTTCAGGCGTGCAAAATGAAGACTCCCAAAGGAAATCCTCGCTTGCATACACATCGGCAAGCCCGCAAAAAGCGGTGATAATTTTTCTCGGAACAGGATGGCAGCGCTTCAGGTTTCGCCTGGGTCGCCCGCGAGCCGAAGCTCATGTGTGGGGCAAAGGGGCGCGCATCCTCACTGAGATCAATAGATTACCACAAATGCACCGGCTCGCACCAGCGCAAAATCTGCCAAAATTCAGCCGGGAGGTGCCACTTTGAACCGGCTTCCAGCCACCCGTTCCCGCTCTCGTACTCATTTATTAGATTTATTAGACGCGCAAAACGGCCATTTCGACGCAAGATCAGCCCGACCTAGACCCCCGCCTTACACTCCCTGGATGAGACCCCCTGCCTGAGGCCCATTATGATTCGAGCTCAGGCCCTACTGCTCCCGCCCCTTCTGGCCATGCAGCCGCCGCAGCGCCCGGTCCAGCTCCAGTTTTTGCTCCGTCAACAAAGCCAGTCCGGTGAAGTCGCCATTCTTCTCGGCCTCGGCGATCTGTGCCCGCATATCCCGCAACCTGCCTTCGATGGCGCGCTCCTGAACCTCCTGCACCGCGCTCTCCACTTCGTTGGCCTCTGGCGGCCGGCTCTCACCGAGCAGTGCCTCGGCCAGCAGCGCCCGCTGGCCCGGATCGTCCACTGCCTCCATGGGATCTTTTGCTCCGCGACCGGCCAGCGCCTGCATGGCTCCGAACGACCCCAGATGCTCAAACCACTTCGCGCTGTTGGTTACAGCTTCTGCCGCGACCAGCCGTGCTTCTGCGCCATCGGGATCGGTCACGGCCAGCGCCCGCAACAGCACACGTTCCACTTCCGTCAGCTTAGCCGCTCGCTCCTCCACTCGCTCCCGCCGCTTCAGCGCCGCCTGCCGCAGCTCTTCGCGCAAGACCGAAGACCCGATCCCCAGCTTCTGCGCCGCATCGGCTGCAAACTGCTCCCGCGCCAGCGTCTCCGGCATGCGCCGAATGTGCGGCAGCAGAAAGTTCATCGCTTTCACCTTTTGCTCCGCGCTCGCGCCAGGAAAAAGCATTCGCGCCCGCTCAATCAGGTAGTCCGCCTGACGCCGCGACTCGCGCAGCGCGCCCTTATAAGCCTCTACG
>Ga0210388_10001785_pt1 | contig 16936 bp, 15 predicted proteins | sample IncBWC19OmetaG_FD_155485 | JGI IMG/M metagenome (GOLD analysis project Ga0210388, IMG submission 155485) | Forest soil microbial communities from Barre Woods Harvard Forest LTER site, Petersham, Massachusetts, United States - Inc-BW-C-19-O ... | reverse complement strand
CCAGCATCGGACGCAGCGCCGGGCAGCACGCGGATGCGCATGCGTCGTTGCTCAGCGTCGCCGCTTGGCAATCGCCCGCGCCAGCTCCAAAATCGCGTCTTGCAGCTCGGGCGGCGCGCTCTCTACCAGCCGCGCGGTTTCGATTGCGACAGGGCCGAGCTCAGCCACGCCGCCAACGAGCTCCCCAGCGGGCACGCCAAGACCGTTCGCGAGAGACAGCACCGTGCTCAGCGAAGGATCGCGGCGACCGTTTTCGACGGTGCCTATGTAGTTCGGGGTGAGGCCGGATCGTTCCGCGAGTTCCTCGAGCGTGAGCCCGAGCGCGACACGACGCCGACGCACTTCCCTTCCGAAGATGGTTGGCAAGGGGGCACGATTTCTTCTCACTCTGGGCGCCGACATGAACCACTGATCGTGTTGATGTTCAACACGATGATATATAGATTGCTGGCGCGGGAGGGGTTTGCCAAGTGACGGAAGCCGCCAAGGCTTTGCCGCGCCGAAGGAGGCTCGAATTCACGGCCCAAGGGTCGGTGGCGAGCTCAAAGCTACAATCTGCAACAATGCCACACAACCGCCCCCTTGGTCGGCCGACTGCTCGCAATGCGGGTGGAAGCGGGGCGGTCGTCTGAACCGAGCACCGCTGCGGCTTCACAACCCTACAGGGTGATTCGCCCGCCGAGCACCGAAGGCCTAACTGGTAAGCAAGCCCAGGCAGTGCTCGCACGAGCCTGGCAGGGAGCGTTCGGCGCCCCCGCCGAGCCATGCGCGCTTTCGCTGCTCACCGCCCAGTGGGCGCTCGAGACGGACACCGGGCGGCAAATGCACGGCTACAACTTCGCTGGCATCAAGGCCTCGCCCTCCGCTCCCGGCGCGAGCTTTCACACGGCCGAAGGCTACGGTGCCGAGCGTCGCGAGGTCGTGCAGCGCGTTCGAGTGTACGGCAGCGTCGCGGCAGGGGCCGAGGGCTACGTGCTGCTGCTCGCGGCACACTACCCGAATGCGCTTTTAGCCGCGCGCTCGCGAGACGCTTCGAGCTTCGCGGGCGCGCTCGCGGCCGGTGGCTACGTCACCGCCGACCCGAACGCCTATGCGCGCGGACTTGAACAGCGCGTCCGCGCGCAGCAAGGCGGTTCCGCCATGGCCGGCCAGGTTTCTCCTTCGCCGCATGGCGCGGAGCTGAGCCTCGGGGCGCTCTGGAACCTGCTACGAGCGCTGCGCCACGAGCCGGACAGCGCATGAAATTTGCCCAAATCGGGCAAAATCTGGCACCCGCTGAGCATGACCCTCAGGCTCGAGCCGCCGACTGCGCGCCGTATGCTCGGCTGGGGTTTGTCTTTGAGCGTCAGCCTGAGCGTTGCCGGGTGCGGCTCGCACAACGCCGATCCCGGGCTGTCCAAGGCCGTCGACGACCAAAGCGTACCGCAAGTGCCCGAGCCACCCGAGACTGGACCGAAGCTTGGCGCCGTCGCCAACGTGACCCCCGTGCTCGAACGACCCGCGCTGGGCGCGCGCGAGCTCGGTTACCTGCACGCGGGGGCGCGCGTGGCGCGCGCTCAAGAGCCCTATTCGCGACGCGGCTGCGGCGGTGGTTGGTACCCGGTGCGACCGCGCGGCTTCGTCTGCGCGACGGAGAGCGCGACGCTCGACATGGCGCACCCCACGCTGGCAGCCATGGCGCTGACGCCGCACCTCGATCAACCCCTGCCCTATGCATACGCGCGAACGCGCATCGAGACGCCACTTTTCGAGCGCGATCCGGCTCACGACGACGCCGTGCGCGAGGTCGGCAAGCTCAAGCGACGCGCCGGTATGGCCGTCGTTGGCTCGTGGTCTGCGCGTGATCCCGACGGCAGCGTCACGCGGCTGGCATTGCTCACCAATGGTCGCTTCGTGCGTGCGAGTGATCTGGAAGCGGCCGACGCCTCGGCGTTCAAGGGAGTCGAGCTCACGAAACGCGAGGATCTGCCGCTCGCTTTCGTCGTGAAGCGCGGCGTGCACTCGTTCAAGCTCGACGCCGAAGAGGCAACGAAAGCCGACTCGCTCTCGTATCACGATATTTTACGGCTCAGCGGACGCTACCACAGCGTCGGGGACGTGAAATATTGGGCCACCGCCGACGGGCATTGGGTCCGTCACCGCGACGTGGTCGTCGTGCAAGAGCGCAATACGTTTCCCGACTTTGCGCAGGGCACGGAGCACTGGCTGGACCTGAGCGTCGTCACCGGCGTTCTCACGCTGTACGAGGGCAAAAAGCCCATCTTCGTGACGCTCGCCAGCGTGAATCGCGACGCGCATTCGGCCGACGCCGAAAAATGGCTGGGCACGTTCCAAGTCACCGGCAAAGAGGTCACGCTCGCGACGCGCGACCCGAACAGCTTCGGCGAGAACTTCGAGATCTTCGACGCGCCGTGGGGACTGACGCTGTCATCCGGCACAGCGCTGTACGGCGCCTATTGGCACGACCGCTTTGGCGTCGATCATGGCCCCGGCGCGATCGAGCTCTCGCCTGCCGACGCCGAACGCGTGTACCAGTGGGTGACGCCTCAGATCCCGGACGGCTGGCATGGCTTCGTTGCGCCGCTCGAGGGCTCGAATCAGACGCGGATCGTGATCCGCAAATGAGCAGCCCGAGGCGAGGGCGTTTGATCGACTCAGGACGCTAGTGTCGCAAACGGTCGAGCACTTCCACCGTCGCAGGCGAGCGGTTCAGCGTGTAGAAGTGAATGCCCGGCACGCCGCCGTCGATCAGCTCGCGGCACTGCGCGGTCGCATGCTCGACGCCAATAGCCTGCACCGAGGCCGCGTCGCTCCCCGCGGTCTCCAAGCGCGCCAAGAGCGGCATCGGAATGCACGCGCCGCACAATGCCGTAAAGCGCTTGATTTGCGACAGATTCGTGATCGGCATGACGCCCGCGATGATCGGCACCGCGATGCCGACCGCGCGCGCCCGAGCCACGAAGGAGAAGTAGTCCCGGCTGTCGAAGAACAGCTGCGTGACCAGGAACTGTGCGCCCGCGTCCACCTTGCGTTTCAGGTTCTGCAGGTCACTGTCGGCCGAATCCGCCTCCGGGTGTCGCTCGGGGTAGCAGGCGCCCGCCAAGCAAAAGTCGTAACCCTCACGGATGAACTCCACGAGCTCGGAGGCGTAGCCGAAGCCGCCCTCGGACTTGACGAAGCGCGTCTCGCCCTTCTGCGGGTCGCCGCGCAGCGCCAAGACATTGTCGATACCGCCGTCGCGCAACTGGTCGAGCACGCTCTTGATCTCGCCCCGCGTCGCGCCAACGCACGTCAGGTGCGCCATGGCCTCGAGCCCAACCTCGCGCTTGATGCGCTGCACGAGCTCGACCGTGAGCCGGCGCGTGCTGCCACCGGCGCCGTACGTTACCGAGACGTAGGCAGGGTCGTAGGCTTGCAAGCGCGCGACCGTATCGAACAAGCGGTCGACTCCGGCTTGGTCCTTCGGCGGGAAAAATTCGAAGGAAAAGGCCGGCGTTTTGGCCGAAAGCTTGGCGGTGATTTTCATGACAAAAGGGGCGACTGCGGTATTTGCGAAGCGGACGGGCACGCTAGCAGCGCGCGGCGGGCCATGCCAATAGGGGGCGCATCCATCTCGCCAGGCGGATGGATGCGGATGAATGCGCCGCGAGCCGCGTCGCCAAGCGAGAGCCAATGCATATTCACATCGTAGCAGTCGCCGGAACGGGCATGGGCGCTTTGGCCGGACTCCTGAAGGAGCTCGGCCATCAGGTCTCGGGCAGTGACGTTGCGTTCGATCCACCGATGGGGCCCGCGCTCGAAAGCTGGGGCGTGCGCTGCTTACGCGGCTTCGACCCGCGAAACCTGGAGCCGACGCCGGATCTCACGATCATCGGCAATGTGTGTCGCAAGGACAACCCCGAGGTCGTAGCGGTCATCGAGCGAGGGCTTCGTTACACGCACATCGCGGGCGCGCTCGGCGAGTTCGTGCTGGGTGGCTGCTCGCCGCTGGTAGTGGCCGGCACTCACGGCAAGACCACGACGACCGCGCTCGCCGCGCATTTGCTCGACGCCTGCGGTTTCGCTCCAGGCTTTCTCATCGGCGGCTTGCCCAAGAACTTTCCGCACAGCTTTCGCGCGCCAATGGCGGGCAAGCCGCGCCTCGCGCTCGGCGACAAGCCCGCACGCAAACCGCCGTTCGTGATCGAAGGCGACGAGTACGACACCGCGTTCTTCGAGAAGACCGCCAAATTTCTGCACTACCGACCGGAAGTCGCCATCGTCACTTCGATCGAGCACGACCACGTCGACGTCTACCCTAGCCTCGAGAGCTACCTGGACGCGTTTCGTAAATTCGTCGCGCTCGTCCCCGAGCACGGTCTGCTCGTCGCCAATGCCGCAGATCCCGAGGTCGTACGCGTGGTCGACGAGCACGCGCGCGCCGAGGTCGCATGGTTCGCGCTCGAAGGTGAAGACACCCACGGTAAACCGCCGCACTGGCTGGCCGCACCGGCGCAGCTCGACAGCGAAGGCACTCGCTTCGACCTATATGCGGGCGGTGTCTCCTGCGGGCGCTTGGCGCTCACCGTCCCAGGTCGACACAACTTGAAGAATGCGCTCGCCGCGATCGGCGCGGTCGCGCAGGGCTACGGCGCGCGCATCGCCGACATCGGCCCGGCATTGGCCCGTTTCGAGGGCGTGCGCCGGCGGCAGGATCTGATCGGCGCACCCCGCGGCAGCTTCGTGTACGACGATTTCGCGCACCATCCGACCGCCGTTCAAGAAACCCTCGCAGCGCTGCGCAGCCGCCATCCAGCGAGCAAACTCTTCGCGGTGTTCGAGCCGCGCAGCGCCACCGCCTGTCGACGAATGCACCAAGCCGACTACGCTCACGCCTTCGACGCCGCCGACGAAGTGCTTTTGGCACCCCTCGGTCGCTCCAATCTGCCGCCCGAAGAAGCCCTCGATCTCACTGTCCTAGCGAGCGAGCTCAACGCCCACGGCAAGCCCGCGCACACGTTCGAAAGCGTCGACGCCATCCTGGACTACCTGGCGCCACGCGTCGCGTCGGGCAATGTCGTGGCATTGCTCTCCAACGGCAGTTTCGGCGGCATTCATCAGAAGCTCCTAGCGCGCCTCAGCCCATGACTGGCTTGGGCGTGGGCCCTGGGCGCGCACGAAGGTGCCGTCGCGACCTTGGCAAGCAACAGCGTGCCGCAAACGCGAGGCGCGCGCCTCGCTGGAAGCCAGCGCGCAGCAGAATCCGATGTTTAACTTTGAACATCAGATTTTGCTCGACGCACGGGAGTTCGCGCGCTCCCGTGCGACAGTCGCCACGCCAGCTCGGCCCGTGACGGCCAAGGGCACGCGACGCGCGTCGCGCCGCATCAGGAATTGGATTTCAGACCGCGTCGCGTGACGAATTTCGCGGCGCCGCGAGCGCGCGCCGCGTGGCGCGCTGAATTGGACGCCGAAGGCTCGGGCGTTTCACGCCGCGACGTGTGACCATCGACAAGTCAGGCTCTTCGCGACCTGACGCGCCTGCTCAGATGCGGCTGACAGGCTCCCAGTTGCCACTCAGTGCGCTCTTCTCGCACGCCTCGAGATAAGCCTGAATTTCGGCGCCGCGGAACAGATCGGGTTGTTCGGGCTCGCCGCGTTTGATCGCGCGCGCGAAGCGCTGCCACATGGAAGGCGCGGCTTTTTGCGGCTTAGTGCGCCACACGGCCTTGTTTTTGTCCTTGCCCAGGCACAGCTCGATGTCGTCGTACGAGCGGTCGAGATCGAAGCGCAGCGCGCCCTCCGTGCCGTGCACCTCGAGCCGCAAATGGTTGGCGTGACCGGTCGCCCAGCGCGTGGTGTGCAGTACGCCGACGCCGCCGGCCTTGAATCGCAATTCGATGATGGCGGTGTCGTTCGCGTCCAGCGCCTTGCCTTGCCACGTCGTGTGAGGTTTGCCGTTTTGATCGAGCTTCGGGAAGGTGCTGAGTGAGCAACGCACTTCGCTGACCTCACCCGTGACCGCAGTCGCCAAGTCGAGCAGGTGACAACCCACGTCGCCGAGCACGCCGGCAGAGCCGGCGGAGGTCTGCATTCGCCACAGCCAGCCCTCGTTGCTCCAGTGGCCCCAGATGGGGGCCGCGATCCAACTCTGCAGGTAGAAGCCGTGCGCGTGCCGAATTTCACCGAGCTTGCCGCTCGCCGAAAGCTCAATCGCCTTTTGCAGCGCGGCCGAACGCCGATAGCTGAAATTCACGAGCCCCACTTGGCCGCGTTTCTGCGCCTTCCGCGCTTCACGCACGACGTCCCGGGCTTCGGCGAGCGACACGGTGAGCGGCTTCTCTGCGAGCAGGTGTTTGCCCGCGCGGAGCGTCGCGAGCACGCCCGCGTGGTGCGCGCGGTCGGGCGTCACGAGCGCGACCGCGTCGACCTCTTCGAACAAGTCGTGCAGCGTTGCGGCCACTCGCGGGATGCCGTGCTTCTCGGCGAACAGCGCGGCTCGGCCCGGTACGATGTCGAGACACGAGCGGAGCTCGATGCCCGGAATTTTTTTGAAGTTGTCGGCGTGGGCGTTGGCCATGCCCCCGGTGCCGACAATTCCCACTTTGATGCTCGCCATGACAGACTTCCCAGCTCCTCGAGGAGCGCTCGAACGCCGCGAAAATGCGCTGAAGTCCGCGGGCGAAGCAAGTCTGCCGTGCGGTCCTCTTGGAAGAATGCTAGACGCGGGCGCTCCAAAAGGTCTGGAAAAGAGGTACGAACGTGACGTGTCCCTGCGGAAAAGGCGAGTCGATCGAAGTGTGTTGCGGTCCGGTCTTGAGCGGCAAACGCCAACCGGAAACGGCCGAGGAGCTGATGCGTGCGCGGTACACCGCGTACGCGACGCACGACATCGATTTCGTCATCTCGTCGCACGACCCCGCGACGGCGGGTGAGGTCGATCGCGCCAATACCGAGGCTTGGTCCAAGAACTCGGAGTGGCTCGGCTTGGAAATCCTGGGTACCGAAGGCGGCACTGCCACGGATAAGGAAGGGACGGTCGAGTTCGTCGCCAGTTACAAGCTGCAAAAGCTGAAGATCGACCACCGCGAGCGCGCGACGTTCAAGAAGATGGACGGCCGCTGGCTGTTCATCGACGGTGTGGAGCTCAAAGGGCCACCCATCCGGCGCACCGAGCCGCGCGTCGGGCGCAATGACCCGTGCCCGTGCGGCAGCGGCAAAAAGTACAAGAAGTGCCACGGCGTCGAAGCCTGAACGGCGAGCCGCGCGCGATCCACGGTCATGTCGTATTCGCCCGAAGACCTGTCGCGCGTCGCGTTCGAGGTCGCGAGCGAGGCTGCGGCACTACTGCTGACGGGTTTCCGAAAGCATCCGGCGGCCACCGAGAAAGCGCGCGCTGATCTAGTCACTGACTATGATCTGGCGAGCGAGCGCTTGATCCGTACGCGGCTCGCCGAACGCACGCCGGACATTGCCGTCGTCGCCGAAGAGCAAGGCGGCTCGCCAGCGCCCGGCGGCACTCGCACTTGGTTTTGCGATCCGCTCGACGGCACGACCAACTTCGTGCACGGCCATCACTTCTTTTGCGTGAGTATCGGCGGCGTCGCCGAGGCAGGTCAGCCAATCGCGGGCGCGGTCGTCGCTCCGGCGCTGGCCACGCACTGGGTCGGTTTTCGCGGCGGGCCGGCCCTCAGGAATAGTGAGCCGTGCCGAGTCAGTGACACGACGGACCTCGGTCAGGCCCTGGTCGGAACGGGCTTTCCGAGTGATCGCAGCCAAGCACCGGCCAACAACTTCGACGCCTTCATGCGTGTGAAACAGCGTGTGCGCGGCGTGCGGCGCTGCGGCTCGGCCGCGATCGACTTGTGCTTGGTGGCGGACGGCACTTACGACGCCTACTGGGAACGGCGCCTGAACGCATGGGACGTAATGGCAGGATCCGCCTTGGTATTTGCGGCGGGTGGAGAGCTCAGCGCACTCGATGGCACGCCGCCCGACTTGTCGGTCGGCCACATCCTCGCGTCCAACGGACGGATCCATCGGGACCTTTTGGCGCTGCTGACTTAGGCAGACCGCGAGGCTGCGGGGCGACGTCGTAACGTCGCAAAAAGTCGAGGCTGGTCCCTAGCTCCCGGCTGGAGGATGATGGCCCTGAATGGACGACCGCTCGTCGGCACGACCGGCTGCCGCTCCCAGCTTCATTCCGCGGCCGACCCCGCCGAAGAAGCCGGTGCGACCGAGCGCTCGGCCCGTGCCGCGTCGTGCGGCTCAAGCGGCAGGGTCGCTCGAGCCGACCATCATGCTCGTCGGCGCGGACAGCGCGTTCGAGCCGGCGCTGCGCGCGGCTCTCGCGCGGCACCGCGTGTACGTCGAAACCACGACCCCAGAGTCGGTCGCCGAGACGGTGATCGCTGCCGCGCCCGACTTGGTGCTGCTCGTCGGCCCGGCCGCGCGCGACGGCGGCAGTGCGGTGCTCGAAACGCTGATGAGCTCGCCGGTGTGCTCGGTGATCCCGATCGTCATCTTGGACGACAACACCGCGCTCGACATGCGCCTGCGCGCGTTCCGGCACGGCGCCGCCGCGGTCATCCCACCGTCCGCCAGCATCGACGCGATAGCCGAGCAAGTGGCCAAGCTTGCTCGAGAAATTCCGGAACGAGGTGGCGAATCCCTGGGCGTCGTGGGCGAGGCCACGCTGAGCGAGTTCGTCGGCGCGCTGAGCAAAGAATTGCGCTCCGGCATCCTGAGCGTGCACACGGGCAAAGGTGGCGACGACGACGCAGTGCGCCTCGTCTTGGGTAGCGGTCGCCCGCTCGCCGCGTTCATCGACGACTTCGTACGCCAAGTCAAATCGCACGTCGTGCACGCCGAGCCGCTGCGCTACGAGTTCGCGGAGCACGCGGGCGGAACCGTCACGTTGCTCGATCCAGAAGCGCCCGAGGACGAGCCGGAGCGAATCAGCGTCGAGGGCGTGCGCGTCGCCTTGGCCGATGACGACACGGGCCGCGCCGATAGCGTCGCGCAAGAGCTGCGCTCGCGCGGCGTGCAAGTCGTAGTGACCGATCTAGCGCCCACGGATCTGCGCTTCGCCAAATTGCGCCAGGTCGACCCGGAGATTTTGCTGATCGGCGAGTCGCAGGTCAAAGGTCAGGGCTACGAGCTCTTGCGACGCATGCGCCGCGACACGCGGCTGCGCTGGGCATCGCTGCTCGTCGTGCGCTGGGAGGAGATTTGGTCCGACGCGCTCTCGGTGCCCGCGCTCGACCGCCTCGAAACCGCGTTGGCCGCGCTGTCCGAGGCCGACCGCACGCTGCACGCTTGGGCCCAGACCGGGGAGACCTTCGATGCTCGCTTGGAAATCACTGGGCCCGCGCGCTGCTTACGCGCCATCACGGGTAGCCCGCGCCCGCTGCGCGTGACCGTCAATAACCCGCGCATCACCGTCAGCATCGACATGTCCGACGGGCTCGTGGTCGGCGCCACGGCAGACTCGCGCATCGGTCCCGAGACGCACTGGGAGGGCGCCGTCGCGCTTTCGGCCTTCATGGTCTTGAGCTCGGGGCGGATTCACATCACGCCCGTCAATCAGCCTGCACAGACCAACGTGATGGCGACGATCGACGTCGCGCTGAACATGGCCGACTCCGAGCCTTCGCCGATCTCGCCCTCGATCCCGAGCGCCGCGACACCGAGCTTACGGCCCCCGCCGGGCGAGCTGCCGATCAGCACGAGTCTGCGGCCGGGCGCAAACACCAGCCTGCCGCCCGAAGCGCAGGGAACGCCGGCACGGGCGCGCGTACGCACCGGCATCAGCTTGCCGGCCACGGTGTTCTTGGTTGCGCTCGCGGCGCTGCAAGGTCTGATCATCGTTGCGGCCCTGAATGCCATGCTGAAATCGCACCGAGCGCGGCTAGCCGCCGCGAACGCGGGCGTGGAGCCCACGCCGAGCGCGCTCGCGACGACAGCGAGCGTCGCAAGCGCCCAACCGGTCGCGACACCGAGCGCAGCCATAATAGCCAGCGTCGCGCCGAGCGCAGCCACTGCCAGCCTGGCAGCGAGCGCCACGCCTGCCGCGCCCGTCGCTAGCAACCAGACCGCCGCCCCCGTCGCGAAGGACATTCCCCTCGACGAAACCGGCGCGCGCGCACCAACCTGCGAGGAGCTGTTCGGTGCGGCGCACGTCGGCGCGGGCGACTACCCTGGCTCGGCGTATGTCGAGATGCGCGACGCCAACAAAGCCCTGGTGCGCGGCGATGTCGACTCCGCCGAACGCTCGCTGTGCAAAGCCGCGCTCTGGGACCAGACGAACCCGGCCATCCCGCTCGAGCTCGCGCAGCTGATGCTGCTGCGACGAGACGGCGCAAGCTCGGTCGAGTGGGCGAAGAAGGGACTCGAGCGAGACCCGAGCAACCTGCGCGCTCAGGGCATTCTCGGCGACGGCTTGGCGCGAGTCGGGGACTACCCGGGGGCAAAGCACGCCTGGCTACTGTCGATGCGACTCGACGGCATCTCGGACGCACAATACCGGGATCTCTCTTTCGGCAGCCTGCGCGAGGCGCGCGCTTCGATGGCGCGTCGAGATTTTGCGCGCGCAGAGCGTTTCTTTCGGCGAGCCGTCGTGCTCGACGCAGAAAACGGCCCGGCCAGTAACGGCCTGGCCGACGCGCTACTCCGGCTAGGTGACGCGACCTCGGCGTTGCGTTGGGCAAACCGCGCCGTGTCCGTCGCCCCGCGCGACCCGGCGGCACGCGTGATCTTAGGCGACGTTTTGTTCCAGAAAGGCGACCGCAGTGGCGCCGAGGTCGAGTGGCGCGAAGCGTTGCAGCTCGACCCGACGAATTTTTTGGCTCGGCGGCGCGTCGCAAAATTGAGCGGCGCCCAATAGCTCGTACGACGGCCCGGAACGCATTTCCAAGCTGAGGTACTAGGCCTAAAACGTGACCGCGCTCGCGAATCGCGGTACCTTGCGGCCATGCCGGATTCGTCCCTATTCGAGGCCGTTGGGGGTGAAACCGGGCTACGTGCGATCATCGACCGCTTCGTGGACCGGCTCTTCGACGACGTGATGATCGGTTACCTGTTTCGCGCGGCCGATCGCTCGCGGGTCAAAGCCAAGGAATTCGAATTTGCCGCTGAGCACCTGGGCGCGCCGATCGCCTATACGGGCCGGCCACTCGCCGTCGCTCATCGCGCACACCGCATCACGGGAGGCCAATTCATGCGCCGTTTACAGATCTTGAAGGACGTACTAGCGGAATTTGCCGTCCCGGAGAGCGTTCGCGAGCACTGGCTGAGTCACACTCTGGCCCTGCAAGCTCAGATCACCGACAACGCCCTCGACGAGTGCGACCCCGCTCATTCGAAGCGCTCCGGGGTGCCGGCATGAACGCGCGCTGGCTACTCTTGCTCACGGCCTGCTGCACCTGGTCGTGCGCTACGGGCGGCACGACGTGGATGTCCCAACCGCTGTCGACCGGCGCCTGGGCGCCCGGCGATCCCCCACCCAAGCCGGACGAAGTGCCGGATCTCGATCAAAGCGGAGCCACACGCAGGCCAGTTCCGCGTTCGCGCGTCTTGGGCGAGCCGACCACCACGGACTCGCCAATCACGGCGCCCTCGACCACGACGCCTGCAACGCCGACTCCACCAGTGCAAAGCTCGGGCACCCCCGGCATGTCGTCCAAGGCGCCAGAAGGCGGCGGCCGCGTGCTCGGCACGTTCCGCAATACCTATTACGACTTTCCGAGCGAGTCGGATTTCAGCGGTGAAACCGTGGCGCTCAAGAACGGGCACTGCAAAACCATCAAAGAAGTCGCGCGTTCCTTCTACGAGGCCGTGTGCGTGCAGGGTAGCGGCACGCTCTCGAGCGGCAGCACCGTCAGTTTCGCCAAGCGGGACTGCGACTGCGCACCACTCTGCCCACGCACCGAGCAACACATTTGTTTCGACGAGCTGGACGCCAAGACCTACCCGTGGGGCCGCGGCGCAACCGGGCGCGCCATTACGCCCCTGCTCAGCGTCGCGGTCGATACCGACGTGGTGCCGCTCGACACGCCGATCTACATCCCCGAGTTCGACGGCGTTCCGCGTGACCCGTCGCGCAAGACGTTGCACGACGGCTGCTTCATCGCTCAAGATCGCGGCGTGCGCGTCAAGGGCGAGCACATCGACGTGTTCACCGGGCAGCATGAGCTCACCACGCTTTGGAACTCGCTCGTGCCGAGCAACCGCGGCGTCACCGTCGTGCTCGATAGCCCGCGCTGCGCTCGCGCGAACGCGCCGCTCTAGCGCTAGCAGCAAGGGATCAATGGTCGCGCGTCACGTCGCGCAGCGGCACAGCCTTCGGCGTCGCGCTTCGCGAGCCACACTTCGGGTCGCGCGGCCACCGCGACCCGAAGCCTGATGAAACTTCAGACTTGAGACGAATAGAGACGGCAAACGCCAGCGTTCACGAGGGCGTGGTGCCTTCCGAGCCGAAGCCATTCTTCTCGAAGGCTCTGCCAAGCAACCGACTGGCGCGTGCGTCTTCGGAGATCGGGAGCCGGAGGAGGTTCGGCGGGCGCGTGCGTTTCGTCACCTAAATCGGCTTGCCGCGCAGTTCCCGGAGCAGGGTCTCGACGCGTCGAAAACAAGCATCCCTGCCGAGCTGCAGCAAATGCCCGCCGTGCCAGGAAACGAGCGGCGAGCCGAAATGCGCCGCCAGCTTGCGTGCGTGGGCGACCGGCGTGATGCGATCAGCCTTGGCCGCGACGACGAGCGTACGCGACGAGGCGATGCGCGGCGCGCGCTCGAGCGGGCTAATCACACGATAAATGCGCTCGAGCAGAGCATGTTCCTCGGCCTCGGCCTCGGGCGCTTGGCTGAGCTCGCCTTGTTCACGCGCAAAGTCGGCGAGCGACGCGAGAGGGATCACCGGCACGCAAAACGAGAGCTCCGCCTCGACGGTGGCCAGCAGCGCCGCGGTGTAACCCCCGAGGCTCATGCCCATCACACCGACCTCGGGGTGCCCTTGCGCCCTGAGCCAGTGCACGAAGTTGCGCAGGTCGGCGATCACCTGACGAAAGCCTTCATTGCTGATGCGTGGATCGGCGCCCGGAAATTCCGGCGGCCCACGGCGAAGCGGGTTTGCGCGCACGCCGTGGAACGGTAGCGTGAAGAACGCCACGTCGTAGCCGCTGCGCAGGAAGCGCTGCACCGGCCAGACCCGTTGCTCCACGTGATACTGACCGGCCATGTAGCCATGAATCAAGATCGCGACAGGCCGCTTTTCCTCCGCGGCCAGCAGGCGCACCGCGGCCGAGTGGTTCTGAGTGGTGCGCATGTAGCGCTCGCGCAGCTCGCCGAGAAACGGCTGATAGTCGCTCACCCACGACAGATCGAGTGCCTGCGCGACGCCCAGCTCATTCGGTGCTGCGCGAGCGACAGGCACGATCTCGCGAACCGGCAAGAAGAAGTCGTCAGCCAAGGTTTCGGGATAGAACGCCGCGAAGCCCCTCAGCACGGTGGCGCGCTGCTCGACACCCAGCGGTGGCGGGATAGACGCCGTGCGCCGAGCATTGCGCGCGTGCACGGCCAGGGTGGCAGCACGGTCCACAGCCGCAGCCGCGCTGCCGAGAACCCTCCGTGCCACTCGGCCGATCACCCGTGAACGCTACACCGAGTGCCAGGGCGTCGAAAGCCAGAACTTCATGCCACGCCGAGCGCTCGCGCTTGAAAGAGCAGCATCTCGAGCGAGCCGGCTTCCCGCAGAAAAGTCTGGTCGTGTGGGCCCTCGGCGAGCGTCAGCGTTGCGTTCAAGCCAAGCTCGTTCAACCGCTGCGCGAACAATTGCGAGGCATCGCGAAATGGATCGAACGTCGTCGTGGTGACGTGAATGCGGCGCGGCCCGAGCCCGGTCACGGCCTCTGCAACACGACGCGCGTAGACTTCGGCAAGCGTTTTTCCGAACGCCCCTTGCATGCTGCCGACGACGCCGAATAACTCGGGCTTGCGCAAGAAGACTTCCAGCGCGACGTAGCCACCGAGCGACACGCCGTCTACGCCCGTATGCTCGGCGCCCGGCAACGTTGGCAGCGCTGCGCGCGCGGCTGGCAAGAGCGCACGCTCGACGTACTGTGCGTATTGGTCGAGAAGTGGCGCGCTCGGGTCTTGCTTGAAGGGATTCGGCGTGAACGGGCAGACGATGTTCACGTCGGGCAACGGCTCTTGCGCGAGCTCGCGGTTGATCTGTTCGAGCCGCGCATCCGACAAATAGCGCTTGTTCGGCAGCGTGCGCCCGACCGGGGGTGTGACGAGGCGCGCGTACGCCTCCGGCAGCCCATAGCGATCACGCCATGCGTGTATCCCGAGCGACTCGCTGTCCGTCTCGCCCAGCCCGTGAAAGAGCACCAAGAGTGGCAGAGGTTGAGCATCGGGCGCGCGCGCCGGGCGCAGCAGCAAACATTTCTTGCCGAACTTGCCGGCACCCGTGACAGGCACCTCCAGCGCCGAAAGCAGCGGCGTTTCCGCAGCAGCGCGCCGCGTCGCAGCCAACACCGCGAGTGCGAGGCAGTGTCGCCGGCTCAGCGTCATGCTCGGAGTCTAGCTCCGGTGGCGCAGGGTCGGTAGTAGCCGCGCGGGCGAGCTCACCATCAACAAGGTACCGATGGCCGCCACGCCGAGCCCAGCTCCCACGCGCCCAAAGTGCAGCACGTGGTCCCCAATGTGTCCGCCGAAACGCACGTCCAAGATCACGAGGCTGTTGTAGGCGGCATGCGCGACGATCGACGGGACGAGCGACCCGCTATACAAACGCGCCAGCCCAAACGCCACACCGAGCACGACGGTGCCGGCAATCTGCGTCGGTTCCAAGTGAAACAGCCCGAACATGAGGCTTGGCACGAGCACCATCTCGGCGTGTGAGCGCTTCTCGAACGCGCGCGTCAAAAGTCCACGAAACATCAGCTCTTCGACCAATGCCGGCAAGACCGCGGCGGCGAACAGCACGAGCACCAAACCGCCACTGGTCGCGTTGCGCGCGACCGCCACCACCAAGCGCTCCGCGTTCACGTCACGCGGTAAGAATCGAAACGCGACCTCGCCCGAAAATTCTGCGAGCGGGCCGAAGCCGAACACCATCAGCAGCGCCGCGAAGATCGTGCGCAGCGTCGGTTGCCCGATCGGAAACACGTGCCCGAAGTGCGGGCGCTTGCGCCAGACCCAAACGAACAACGTGAACGCAACGGCGAGCTCGTTGACGACGATCGAGATCGCGATCCAGGTCGAGCTCGTGACCAGCGGCGACGAGCGCGGGTCGCTGATCAGCTGCAGCGCGCGGTCCGGCGTCAGGCCCGCCCGCACCGCGAGCACTGCGGCAACCGCGCCGACGCCAAAGCCAGTCACGACGACCGCGATCAGCGCCATCAGCCAGACCAAGACAGCTTGCAGCCTCGTTGGAATTTCTTTGGCTGGGGGAACCGTGCTCGGGCGAGCCATCAGGGGCACATGCAGTCTACTCTTTCTCCCTACGGGGCTTGGGGCGCCAAAGACTTCGGCCAAGCGCCTGGCTCGTGTATCTTGCGGAAAAGAAGGGCTACGAATGAAATTTTGCGCGTTCTTATTGGGCTTCATCGCGTGCATCGCGGGCTGCTCGGCCAAAACCCCGAGTGACCCGAACGCAACCGTCTCCGATTTCTGTGAAGCGTGGGGCAAGGCGGCCTGCAACACCACGGTCGTCGAAAACTGCTCAGGCGAGCCGACCGCCACCGACCAGCTGACCCAGGCCTGTATCGAGAAGCAACAAGCATTCTGTGAGGGGCTCGTGCCCAGCACTGGCTACAACTCGGCGCAAGCGCAGACCTGTTTGGACGCAGTCGGGCAGGCCTATTCCGATGCGAAGCTGACCGGCGCGGAGATCGCCGTCGTACGACACCTAGGCGACCCGTGCGACCACTTGATCAAGGGAACGCAAGCCCAAGGCGCGAGCTGCAATACGGACAATGACTGCGACACGACGCAGAACGTGCAGTGCGTGATGAAAAACGGTCTCGGCACCTGCGTGATCCCGATGGTCGTGGCCAACGGGACGTCGTGCGCGGCTGCCGCAGCGTCGTGCATGACCGGTTTCTACTGCGATGGGCGAAACTGCATTCAGAGCGCGGCGCTCGGCGAAGCGTGTGCAGACAGCACGCAGTGCGCGGCTACGCTCACGTGCCAGGGCGCAAACCCGGACGCCGGCGTGAGCAGCGGGAAGTGCACCGCACCGGGCAACGCGACCGGCTGCACCACCGACAGCGATTGCACGCCCAAAGCCTGCGAGACGGCCACTGGCATGTGCGTCGATTCCATCATTCTGTCGCCAGCCGAAGCGCTGTGTGCGGATTTACAATGAGCTCTGGCGCACGGCATCGCAAACTGGGCGTGGCGCTCGGGCTGTGCCTGTGCGCGACGTTGGGTTGTGACGACAAGCCGGACAAAGCCACTAGCGGCGCGCCCTCTGCTTCGCAACCCACGCCGGAAGCGACGGCCAGCGCGGCGCCCAAACCTGCGGGTCCACCCGACTTCGAAATCGACACACTGAGCGCGAAGGTCGGCTTCGATCGCGCGCTGCTCGATCAGCGTGACGGTCACGACAACCTCACGAAGCTGCTCAAGCCGACCGAGAACTTCGTCGACGGTCAGGACGTGTCGTTGCTGGTCGATCGCGCCGCCAAGCTGCCCTGGGTCATCACGTTCATCGACGAGCTGGGCAAGCTAGGCGCCAAGCACGTGGTCGTAAAGACCGAGACCCGCAAGGAATACGCGCCGAGCTTGGCGTTCACGCCGGAGCTGTCCTTGAAATCACCGGCCGACTGCAGCGCAGTCGCGATGGTGCTCGAGGACCGCGGCACCGCGGTTTGGAAACTGTCGGGCGGCGTCGCCACCAAACACGGCAAAGGCATGGCCGGCCCCGACTTGAGTATGACGGGCGACAACATCG